>JAEEGH010028315.1_pt1 | contig 11032 bp, 9 predicted proteins | sample 9134181 | NCBI WGS metagenome assembly JAEEGH01 (sample SAMN16246544, study PRJNA631951) | gut metagenome | biome: gut microbiome; feature: rumen; material: DP-attached | host: Bos | place: Iran: Karaj | collected 2018-10
AGTCTAAGGCGTGGCCCGTGGGAGATTCCCAAGGAATCGGCTGGCTGCCTTTTCCGACGAGGAGCGCGCCGTTTTCCTTGCGCACGTCGATGAAATTCGCGATGCCCATGAAGTTGAACACGAAAGGATTGACCGGCTGTTCGAAGATTTCCCAGGGCGTGCCGATCTGCTGGATCGCGCCCGCTGCGTCCATGATCGCCACGCGGTCGGAAATGGCGAGGCCGATTTCCTGATCGTGGGTGACGTAAAGCACCGTGACGCCAAGTTTCTTTTGCAGTTCCTTGATCTCGAAACGCATTTCCTCACGCAGGTTCGCATCAAGGTTCGACAAAGGCTCGTCGAGGAGCAGGAGCGCCGGGTCGGCGACGAGGGCGCGGGCCAGTGCGACGCGCTGCTGCTGGCCGCCGGAAAGCTCCGAAGGCAGGCGCTTGTCGAGGCCGTTCATGCCGACGATGTCAATCATGCGCATGACGCGTTCCTTGATTTCATCCTTCGGACGGTCGGCGATTTTCAGCGGGTACGCCACGTTCTCAAAGACGGTCATGTGGGGCCAGACGGCGTAATCCTGGAACACGACGCCCAGACCGCGGTTTTCCGGCGGCACGGCGATCTTCGCCTCGGGGTCGTTCACCAGCGTATCGCCGATGTAAATCTTCCCCGCGTCGGCGGACTCAAATCCGGCGAGCAGGCGGAGCAAGACCGTCTTGCCGCAGCCGGAAGGGCCGAGCAAGGTGAAGCACTCGCCCTTTTTCAACGTGAGCGAAAGGTTCTGGAGCACGGGATGATTCGGATACCCTTTCGACACGTTTTCCACACGGATAATGTCGTTGTTATCCATGAGTTTCCTCCTTGTTGTTTATAGATATAAAAGCAAGCGGCGGAACGCTCGTGTTCCGCCGCCTGTCGGACGCGCCGAGGCGTCATATAGTTGTCTTACTTCTTGATGATCTCCGTGAACTTCTTGATGGTCTCTTCCTTCTTCGGAAGGATCTCGGTGTAGCTCACCTTGATGCCGTTCTTCAGAGCGACTTCAGGCTGCGGGAGATTGTACTTCTCGGGAATCTTGACGTCCTTGCGGACAGGAACCGTGCCGGCTTCGGCGACCTTCTGCTGCGCTTCCTGGCTCAGCAGATAATCGACGAATTTCTTCGCGGCTTCGACGTTGTTCGAGCCTTTGAAGATCGCGACCGGGCTCGGAACCATGAGCAGTTCGGGCGGATACGCCATCTTCAGATGCGCGCCCTTGGCAATCTTGCTGTTGGTGATGTAGTCGACGCCGAGGCAAGCGACGAGCTCGCCGGAAGAGGTGTCGTCAACGACCTGGCCGGAGCCTTTGCCGATGCGAGCGCCGTTGTCATGCAGCTTGTTGAAGAAATCCCAGCCGAACTGCTTCTCGAGCAGCGCGACGCTCATGTAGGACGTGCCGGAGAGAGCCGGGTCGGCAATGCCGAAGCCCTTGTTGTATTCCGGCTTCAGGAGGTCCGCCCACTGGGTCGGAGCTTCTTTGATCTTATCCGTGTTGTAGACGATGCCGAGGGTGCCGAGACGAGCCGCCGTGAAGCTGCCATCGTAATCGTCGAACGGGTTCAGGAGTTCGTTGAAAATCGGGGTCTTGTAAACTTCCAGCATGTTCTGGGACTTCATCTGATAGAAATCGGGAACTTCGCTGGTCCAAATGACGTCTGCGAGGATATGGCCGCTCTGTTTCTCGGCGGCGATTTTCGCCATCAGCTTGCCTGCGCCAGCCGACTGATAATCGACTTCGATGCCGGGGTTCTTCTTCTTGAAGCCCTCGACGATGCCGCTGATCAGCGCTTCTTTCATCGAAGTGTAGATCACGAGCTTGTTCTTTGCGCCTGCCGCGCCCGAGCCGGACCCGGAACCGGAAGACTGCGGCTTAGGACCGCCGCCGCAGCCTGCGACGAGAGCCGTCGTCAGCGCTACGCAGAGAACCATGAATAACGCCAGTGCCTTTTTCTTCATACATTCCACTCCTTATAAATAATATAGATGATGCAGGATAGCCGTCGCGTGTTTTAGTCGGTCCGCGATACGCGATTCGCCCGAAGCACCCGCAGGCTTTCCCGTTGTCCGCAAGACGCTTCTCATCTTGTCAGACAATTCATACTTGATATAATTATAATGCGAAGAGGTTTGGATTGCAACGAAAAAATCTTTTTTGGACCGGATAGGAGAAAAATTTTTCCGAGGGAAATTTTGGAGGAGGAAAGAGGAAATTTTTTTCTCACGGCGAATGTTTTAGACATATTGATAAAAAGTGTGAGCCGGGGATAGTTCGGTAAGCGCTGCGCTCCCGCAAACGTGTGGGACGGCGGAGGACGACATGGAAGAATTGATGGATGCAGATATAAAAAAGAATAAAGAAGAGTGGCTGGAGACGGCCGTCCGGTTTTATCGCGACGGGGATTTCAAAGGTATGCGCGCCTGCGCCAGGGAAATTCTTGCCCACGATATGGACGATGTGGACGGGCAGGCGCTTTTCGCTCAGGCGTCCCTGTATCTGGGGGAAGAGGAAACGGCGGAGGTAGTCGTTCGCCGCTTGTGGGACAGCGCTCCAAATCATTGGCGGCTGCTTTTGGTGGCGGGAGAGATTCACGCCCTGCGCTTTGAGATGCGTCAGGCCATCGATACGCTGAAGCGTCTTTGGGCTCTCGGGCAGGGACGGATGGGGAAGATCGCGCTCTACGATATGGCGATTTTGGAGAGGGCGGGACGTCTTTTGACCGACGCCTGCTATCTTTTGGCGCGGCCGGATGAGGCGGCGGAGTATCTTTTCCAGCTGGCGGGTCTTTTGCATGATCCGGCGGTGAAAGAGGAGCTTTACAGCAAGGCGCTGTTCCTGTCCAATTATCGGTCGGCGGGACAGCAGGACAGGGCGCGCAGGGAAGGCATCAACGGCTTTTTCGGCGCGAAGATCACGATGCCGCACACGCGTCCGTCGTCGGTGCCGGACCGGAAAATGCGGATCGGCTACATTTCTCCTGATTTTCGCGAGCACGCGGTGGCGAATTTTTTGTCGCCGTTCTTCCGGAATTTCGCGAAGCTCGATTTCAACGTGTTTTGTTATATGACGGGAACGCCGGACAATATTACCCAGCGTTTTAAGCGGAGCACGGTGAACTGGCGTGACCTGCAGGGGCTTCCTCCGCAGGAGGCGGCGCGCCGCATTTACCGCGACCATGTAGATATTCTCGTGGACTTTGCGGGACATTCCCAAGGGTCGAGCATCGCGACGCTCGCCTATCGCCCCGCGCCGATTCAAATGACGGCCATCGGGGACGTGGGATCCACCGGGCTCCGAGAGATCGATTATTTCATGACCGACGTCTATTGCTCACCGCCGGACCGGGATTCGGGAGATTTTTCCGAGCACCTCGCGCGGCTGCAGGGATGTCACCTCTGTTACGATCCGAGCCTCCTGCGTCCGCTGCCGGCGCTTTCGCCGGAGCCTCCCGCGCTGCGAAACGGCTATGTGACCTTCGGCAGCTTCAATAATTTCGCGAAGGCGAGCCGGGAAACGCTGGTGCTTTGGAGGGCCGTTCTCGAAGCGGTGCCGAATTCGCGGCTCCTTATAAAAGGAAAGATTGCTTCCGTGCCGGACGGCGAGGCGGAGGTGAAAGCGCGGCTGACGGAGGTGGGCGCCGATTTGTCGCGGGTGGAACTTCGCCCGTACAGCCCGGATTATTTGGAGCAGTACCGCGATATCGACGTGGCTCTTGATACGACGCCGTTTACCGGAGGGCTCACCACTTGCGAGGCTCTCGTCATGGGAGTCCCTGTCGTTACCCTGCGGGGCACGACGCATGCGGCGCGCATCGGAACCAGTATATTGGAAAACGCCGGATTGCCGGAGCTGGTCGCCGGCAACAGCGCGGAATATGTAAAAAAGGCCGCGAGCATCGCCGGTTCCATGACGATTCTGGAAAAATTTCACGGCGGCCTCCGGGAAGTCGTTCGCGGTTCGAGATTGATGGACGTGAAAGGCTACATGAAAAATGTCGAAGCGATGTATCGTTCCGTTTGGGAAGAGTACTGCGGCGGCGCATGACGAAAAATCCCCCGGCAACTGCGGATTCTGACGTCTCGGTGATTCCTATAGAAAACGCTTGCACTTTCCAAATGGATTCGTTATAATACAGGAAATATCATCGTGGTGGGAAAGGAAGTGAGGGGCTTGGATCTGGATATGAGCATCGCGTCGCTCAGCGTCGGTATGGCGCAGGCGCAGACACAGCAGCAGCTCGGAATCTCTGTTCTCAAGGAGGCGATGGAGACAGGAAGCGAAGCCGTGGCGGAGCTTTTGGAAAGCGTCCCGGTTAGTCTTGACCCCAATCTCGGCACGACGGTAGATATCATGGTCTGATTTCTGCTGACGGGAGGAACCGGCAGCGGGGATTTGCAAGACGAAAGGTAAGGGGATTTTTTTCATGGCTTTTGAAGACGAAACGTTGGTGTGCAAAGACTGCGGCAAGGAGTTTATCTTTACCGCGGGCGAACAGGAATTTTATGCGGAGAAGGGCTTCGAGAACAAGCCCGCCCGCTGCCGCGACTGCCGCGACAAGCGCCGCCGTACCCGTGACAACGGTGAGGAGCGCCAGATGTTTACGGTGGTTTGCGCGGAGTGCGGACAGGAGACGCAGGTTCCGTTCCAGCCGAAGGACGACCGCCCGGTTTATTGCCGCGACTGCTTCAGCAAGCATCGCCGGTAAGACAAGGCCAAAGAGGCGGAGCACGTGCCTGACGTTTTGAATAAGAACTGCAAAATTGTGCAATGCAGCCCGGCTCGTCCGGGCTGTACTTTTATACAAGAGGAAAGGGAAAGGTGATTGGAATGAAGAGATTCATGACGTTATGTCTGGTGGCGCTTCTGGCGCTGGCGACGCTCGCAGCCGGCTGCGGCGGGGGCGGGGAAAAGAAGGACGCCAAGGCGGACCAGAAGACGGAAAAAGTGCTTCGCATCGGAACGAATGCGGACTTTGCGCCCTTTGAGTTTCAGGATGTAGGCGGCAAGGAATATCAGGGCTTTGATATGGACCTGATTCGCGCCTTGTCGAAGGAAATGGGATACAAGGCCGAGATTCAGAACATCAACTTCGACGGCCTGATTCCGGCGCTGGAGGCCGGGAACCTCGACGTCATCATTTCGGGCATGACGATCAACGACGAGCGCAAGAAGAAAGTTGATTTCTCCGAGCCGTATTACAAATCTGGTCTTTCCATCATCGTCAAGAAGGACGACGCTTCCATCAAGAAATTCTCCGATCTTAAGGGCAAGAAAGTCGCCGTGCAGATCGGCACCACCAGCGCCATGGAAGTCAAGAAAATCGACGGCGCCATTGTCAAGGAGTTCAACAGCTCCGCCGACACCTTCATGGAGCTTAAAGCCGGCGGCGTCGACGCCGTCGTCAACGACCGCCCGGTCAACGACTATTACATCGCGAAGAGCGGCGTCGCCGACGTTCGCCGCCTCGAGGAGCTGCTGACTTCCGAGGATTACGGCATCGCTTCCTCGAAGAAGAATCCGGATATGAAGAAGAAAATCGACGCCGCGCTGAAGAAACTCCGCGACAACGGCGAGTACGACAAGATTTTCAAGAAATGGTTCGGCAACGGCTGATCGCTGTATGAAATTTTAAGAGCCGCCCGTTTCTCGCACAGCGGGAAGCGGGCGGTTTTTGTCTGCTTTCGTCAGTGAAATAAATAATTTTTATATTCCTATTGACTTGGTAAGAAATAAGGGATATAATGCGAATAATTTACGGAAGAGAGGTGAAACGATGATTTTCGTCAATTTTGCGGCGGCTGTGAAGCCAATCAAGGCAGCGGGGAGAACGGCCATGTGTTGTTGCACGCCGATGCAATGGTCCGAAAGAAAGGGCAAAAGCACATCGTTTCTCTGCCCTTCGGACGTCACGCCGTATTGTATGCGTTAAGACAACCGGCGGTTTTCTTTAATGATGAAATATTAACTTGATAATGAAATACAAAGGAGAGAAAAATCATGAGCGATTACAAATTTGAAACTTTGCAGCTTCACGTAGGACAGGAGCAGCCCGATCCGGCGACCGACGCGCGCGCCGTACCCATTTATCAGACCACTTCTTATGTGTTCAGAAACAGCAAGCATGCGGCGGATCGTTTCGGGCTGGCGGACGCAGGCAACATTTACGGACGCCTGACGAATTCCACCCAAGACGTTTTGGAAAAGAGGATCGCGGCGTTGGAAGGCGGAACCGCAGCTCTGGCCCTCGCTTCCGGCGCGGCGGCCATCACTTACACCATTGAAGCGTTGGCTGCGAACGGCGGGCATATCGTCGCCCAACAGACCATTTATGGCGGAACCTACAACCTGCTGGCCCATACGCTGCCGCAGTACGGCGTGGAGACGACCTTCGTGGACGCCCATAATCTTTCCGAGGTGGAAGGCGCTATCAAGGACAACACGCGGGCGATTTATCTCGAAACCCTCGGCAACCCGAACAGCGACATTCCCGATATCGACGCCATCGCGAAAATTGCCCACAAGCATGGGCTGCCGCTGGTCATCGACAACACCTTCGGTACGCCGTACCTGATTCGTCCCATCGAGCACGGCGCGGACGTCGTCGTCCACTCCGCGACGAAATTCCTCGGCGGCCATGGCACGACGTTGGGCGGCGTCATCGTGGAGGCCGGAAAATTCAACTGGAAGGCGAGCGGGAAATACGCGAACATCGCCGAGCCGAATCCCAGTTATCATGGCGTATCCTTCTATGACGCTGTTGGGCCGGCGGCTTTTGTGACCTATATTCGGGCCATCCTGCTCCGCGATACCGGTGCGGCGATTTCGCCGTTCAACGCGTTCCTTCTTCTCCAAGGCGTGGAAACGCTTTCCCTCCGCTTGGAGCGTCATGCGGAAAACACCAAGAAGGTCGTGGAATTCCTTTCCAAGCATCCGCAGGTGGAAAAAGTCAATCATCCTTCCCTGCCGAAGCATCCGGATCACGCCCTTTATAAAAAGTATTTCCCCAACGGCGGCGCGTCCATCTTTACCTTTGAGATTAAGGGTGGGCAGAAGGAAGCGTGGAAATTCATCGACAACCTGAAGATTTTCTCCCTGCTGGCCAACGTGGCGGACGTTAAGAGCCTCGTCATCCATCCGGCAACCACGACCCATTCCCAGCTCTCCGAGGAGGAGCTCTTGGAGCAGGGCATCAAGCAGAACACGATTCGTCTTTCCATCGGAACCGAGCATATAGACGACATCATCGCCGATCTGGAAAACGGCTTTGCCGCCGCGAAATAGGAAGAGGGGAACGAAAATGGCGAACATTTACAAGGGAACGCTGGGACTGATCGGCAACACGCCGCTGGTGGAAGTGGTGAATATCGAGAAGGAGCTTCAGTTGGAAGCGACCGTGCTTGCGAAGTTGGAATATTTCAATCCGGCGGGCAGCGTGAAGGACCGCATTGCGAAAGCGATGATTGAAGACGCGGAGGAGAAGGGAAGACTCAAGCCCGGCTCCGTCATCATCGAGCCTACCAGCGGCAATACGGGCATCGGGCTTGCCTCCATCGCCGCCGCCAAGGGCTACCGCATCATTCTCACCATGCCGGAGACCATGAGCGTGGAGCGTCGGAACATCCTGAAAGCCTATGGCGCCGAGCTTGTGCTTACGGACGGCTCGAAAGGCATGAAAGGCGCCATCGCGAAAGCGGACGAGCTGGCGAAAGAAATTCCGGGAAGCTTCATCCCGGGGCAGTTTGTGAATCCGGCAAATCCTGCCGTTCATAAAGCGACTACCGGCCCGGAGATTTGGAATGACACGGATGGAAAAGTGGATATTTTTATCGCGGGCGTCGGGACCGGCGGAACGGTCACCGGAACGGGCGCGTATCTGAAGGAGAAAAATCCAGCCGTCAAAGTCGTGGCCCTGGAGCCCGACGACTCCCCGGTGCTTTCCGAAGGCAAAGCCGGTCCGCATAAGATTCAGGGCATCGGCGCGGGCTTCGTGCCGGAGGTCTTGGATGTCAAAGTGTACGACGAGGTTTTCCGCGCGACTGCAGAGGATTCCTTCGCCGCCGCGAAACTGCTGGCGAAAAAGGAAGGCATCTCCGTCGGCATTTCCTCGGGCGCGGCTTTGCACGCCGCCATCGAGATGGCGAAACGCCCGGAAAACAAAGGCAAAGTCATCGTCGCATTGCTTCCCGACAGTGGGGACAGGTACTATTCCACGCCGCTGTTCACGGAGTAAGAGAACATATTATCTTAGTGTAATATATAACGCCCCTTCATGAAGACCGCTCGCTTCCCGAAATTCGGGAAACGAGCGGCTTTTCTATTGCGTATTTTATGCGGTTGAAATATAATATTATTTATAGTTTTTTTATTATCCGAGGCGGGTGAAATGGTTGGAAATGAATTTTGATCTGATGGCGCAGGCGCTGCCGCTGCTTTTTATGGGAGCGGTCGTCACCGTGAAGATTACGGTGCTGTCAGTGTTGATTGGTATATTTATCGGGCTTTTTGTCGGCATCGCGCGGATTTCGACGTATCGGGCCGTGCATTTGGCGGCGGCTGTGTATGTGGATTTCCTGCGGGGGACGCCGCTTTTGGTGCAGATATTTTTGGTGTATTTCGCGCTTCCGGTGTTGACGGGGCAGCGGATTGACCCGTTCGTCGCGGCGATCGCAGCTTGCAGTATCAACAGCAGCGCCTATGTGGCCGAGATTTTCCGTGCCGGCATACAGTCCATTGACGCGGGGCAGATGGAGGCGGGACGCTCCCTCGGCATGTCTTGGTCGCAAACGATGCGCTATATCATCGTTCCACAGGCGGCTCGCCGCGTGATACCGCCGCTGGGAAACGAGTTTATCGCGCTTTTGAAGGACTCGTCGCTGGTGTCGGTTATCGGCTTCGAGGAATTGACGCGCCGGGGACAGCTCATTATCGCGCGGACTTACGCATCGCTGGAGATATGGCTTTGCGTCGCGATCATTTATCTCGTGATGACGGTTTCGATTTCGAGGCTCGTCGCGTGGCTCGAACGGAGGTACAAGATCGATGATCAGCGTTAGGAATCTGAAAAAGTCCTTTGGGAGCGTTGAGGTACTGAAGGGCGTGAATCTTGACATCGAGGAGAAGGAAGTCGTCGTCATTATCGGCCCGTCGGGCAGCGGCAAGTCTACGCTGCTCCGATGCCTGAATTATTTGGAAAAACCGACGAGCGGCGAGATTACGGTGGACGGCATGACGCTGGGCGGCGGAACGGACATCAATAAGGTACGCGCCGAGGTCGGCATGGTATTCCAGCGATTCAACCTGTTTCCGCATATGACGGCGATGGAAAATATCACGCTGGCACCGATGAAAGTGCGCGGCGTTTCGAGGGCGGAAGCGGAAGAAGACGCGCTTCGCCTGCTGCGGAAAGTCGGGCTGGCCGACCGCGCGGAGGCATATCCGGAGCAGCTTTCCGGCGGGCAGCAGCAGCGCGTGGCGATTGCCCGGGCGTTGGCGATGAAGCCGAAGGTGATGCTTTTCGACGAGCCGACGTCGGCCCTTGATCCGGAGATGGTCAAGGAAGTTTTGGAAGTAATGAAAGAACTGGCGCAGGAAGGCATGACGATGGCTGTGGTGACCCATGAGATGGGCTTCGCCCGGGAGGTGGGCGACCGCGTGCTTTTCGTCGATCAGGGCGTCATCATGGAGGAAGGGACGCCGGAAGAGATTTTTAACCGCCCGCAAGGAGCGCGTACGAAGGAATTCCTGTCGAAGATACTTTGAGGTTGAGATATGAAGGTGCATGAAGCGTTTGAACGGTATTTTCATATCATGCAGACCTCCGGACGGTTCCAGCCGCAAAAGCTGCATGACGCTTTGGAACCCGCTTTTGCAGAAAACGGGTTTCGGGAAGCGTCGGGGAAACGGGACAATATCCTTATCATCCGTCTTGACGTCTTGGGGGATATGATTCTTACCAGCGGCCTGTTTCGAGAAGTCCGGCGGAATTATCCGAAGGCGCATATCACGGCGGTGGTGGGGAACGCGATTTTGCCGTTTTTGAAAACGTGCCCGCATTGCGATGAGGCGTTTGCCTTTGAACGTTGGGGATTTGAAGATAATCCGGGGCGCTATTTGGAGCAGATGGAAATCTTTTGCGAGGAACACCTTCGTGACAGACGGTATGATCTGTGTATCCTTCCGCAATGGGGAGACGACAAGCGCACGACTATGATGCTTGCGTACATGAGCGGCTCGAGGGAACGCGTAGGGTACAGCGACGCAGCGCTGAAGGTGTATTTCAAGGAAATGGGTGGCGACGATGCCGCGATAAAAGTCGATACGAGTTTTGAGACTGCATTTTTGTCGCAGACGATCATAAGCCCACGGGAGATTGTGCATGAGGCCGCACGAAATTTCTATTTGCTTGAGTCGATGGGGATTCGTGTGCAGGACGATTCCACGGAGTTGTGGGTGGAAGAAAAGGCGGCGGACACGGCGGCTGAAATACTGCTGCGCGAGCTTCCCGAGCAGTGCATCCCCGTGGTGCTGGGGATAGGGGCCGGGGGCGACGGAAGAAAATACCCGGCGGAGAAGTATCTGGAAGCTGTCAAATTGATTATCGGGCGTTTTGGCGCGGATATCCGTTTTATCCTTTTGGGCGGTAAGACGGAGGAAGAGGACGGAAAGTATTTGACGGAAAATCTTCCGAAAGGAGTCGTCCTGAATCTTGTGGGGAGGACGACGATTCCGGAATCTTTGGCCGTCGTGTCGCTGTCGTCTCTTTATCTCGGCAATGACAGCGGGCTGATGCATGCGGCGGCTGCAGTTCAAGTTCCGGTAATTGCGCTCTATAGGGAGGCAATTGACAAGGCGGGGATTATGCCTGGAATATTCAGCGAGTACGCCCGTTTTTCCCCGTGGAAGACGAGGGCGGTTTCCCTGCGCCCGAAACATGCGCTGGGGGAATGCGCGAAAAAGATGCTGGTTTACGGCGGCTGCGACGAGCCTTTTCCGCATTGCATCACGCAA
>JAEEGH010028316.1_pt1 | contig 11032 bp, 7 predicted proteins | sample 9134181 | NCBI WGS metagenome assembly JAEEGH01 (sample SAMN16246544, study PRJNA631951) | gut metagenome | biome: gut microbiome; feature: rumen; material: DP-attached | host: Bos | place: Iran: Karaj | collected 2018-10
GTATTGATGCTCTGGTCGCGCGTGAAATAGAGGTTCATCAGCGGCCGGTAGCTGTAGGCCCCCTGAATGCCGGTATTGCGGTCGCTCTCATAGAGCGTGACGGTGGGCCGCAGCAGGATGCAGCGAATCAGGTCGGTGCGGGACATCTTGTAGAGCACCTCCCGCCGGTAGTCTTCCATGCGGGCCACATCCAGGTTGGGCAGGTGGGAGCCGTCGTAGGTCAGCACGTGCGAGGCAATGGTGCGCAGGCGGTCCGTATCGGTATGCTCGAGAATTCCCCGAACCGTGTGAACGACAATGCCTTTGCGTTTCAGCCTGCGGATGTAGTCGCGGTGTTCGTTCGCCACTTTTTCCGCGTCAAAATAGTCTTCATAGAGGCCAGCCGCCGGGTGAATCACGGCGTCGAAGGCCTCAGGACCGGGCGTGTGCATCAGGATTTCGCCGGCCTTGTGCCATTCTGCGTGCGGGTTCTCCCAGTGGCCGCGCGGCGCTTCCCGCTTGTTTTCTTTATGAAATAGAGACATAATTCGTGGGTTTATCGTCGGTTGTGAAGCAGGGCGGCAATGGAAATGCCCTGTTTTTCATAGGGTTCTTCTTTTCCCTTGGCATCGATGATCTTCATCTGGATATCCCCGGTAAACTCGTTGATATCAAATGAAAACAGCAGTCCCAGCACGGACCAGAGCGACACGCCGGGGCAGAGGGAAACCGTGCCCTCGGCCCGGACCGTCGTGCTGCCGGAGGCCACGTGAAGATCCTGGCAGACGCCCTGTACGAAGGGTTTTCCATTGCGATAGACGACGCCGCGGATCTCCTTCATATCGAAGGCCGTGGAATCGTTGGCGACCTCCACCTGAATGGCGCCGCCGGCCGAGGTGAACCCGTGCGGGCGGATTGATACGATCTTGTACTTGCCGAAATGGAGTTTGGAGAGCTGCGCCTGTGCGGGGGCTGCCATCAGCAGCGAAAAGAAGAGGCAGAGGCCCAGGAGTCGGAGGGAGGATCGGTTCATGGTATCAGGAAAGGTTCGTGATGAAATCGGGTTTTTCAAATTCCCGGCTGGCAGCCGCTTCTCCGGCAACCCAAACGGTGTCGCCAGAGGCAAAGCGGTAGTCGGGGCGGGGATTGGTGATGAAGTCGCCCTCATGCAAGACGCTGATAATCATACAGCGACGCTCGCGAAGACTGGTTTCTTCCAGTTTACGTCCCACCAGCCAGTGGCCTTCGGAAAGCGTGACGGGCAGCACGTCAAAATCCTGCGCTGTCTCTTTGTCCGTTACCATAATGGACTCATCCAGCAGTTTGCGCAACTGCTCCAGCTGCGCCGTGCTGCCCACGGCCAGCAGGCGGTCGTTCGGATAGAGCCGGAAACTGCCGGTGGGAATCGTGATGCTGTGCGTGCCGCGCTGCACCTTGATGATATTGGCGCCGGAGGCCTCGCGGATAGGAAGTTCCTTGAGCATCCGGCCGATAAAGTCGGAATCCGGGGAAAGCTCGATGGTCTCGATATGCACGTCGTAGCGGGCCATTTTCTTCCGGACGGAGGAGGTGACAGGCGTGCGCTGCCGCTCGTTTTCTTCCTTTTCGTTCAGGTTGCTCAGGAAGCGCTTCTCCATGATGGAGTTGTGGTGCACCATCCGCCGGGTGGAGATAATCAGGAAGAAACCGGCCAGAATAATCAGGACCAGTGTCCAGCCGGCCAGCTCAAAATGGCTGGCGATCAGGGCGATGACAAACGATATGGCGATAAAGGAGCGGGCAATCAGCAACCCGGCGATCGGCCAGGCATTGCCCCGTTTTTCACTCAGAAGCCGGCTGGCGGGCGCACTGATATTGTGGGAATTGATGGCCAGGCCAAAGAGGAACGGCGTCATCACCGCCAGCGTGATGCCCACCTCGATGAGGTTCTTCAGGAAGTCGCCCTGGCCGGGAAGGAGCCGCTGTACGAGCGGTGTCAGGTAGAGTTTGGAGCCGATCAGAATGGCCAGCAGGATCACGCTGTAGAGTGAAATGCGCAGGAAATAGGCCTTGAGCAGCTTCTTCCATTCACTCTCTTCCGCCTGAGAAACGGAGGCGCTCTTCTGGGGCTGCAGCCGTTCTACCGTCTTTTGCGGCAGGATGCGGACTAGCCAACGGTAGGTCGGCCCCGCCAGCTTGATCATATAGGGGGTCGTGAAGGTGGTAATGACCGACACGCCGATAATGACGGGGTAGATAAAGTCGCGCATCACCCCCAGGCTGACGCCGACGCCCGCAATGATGAATCCGAATTCACCGAGCTGCGCCAGGCTGAAACCCGTATTGACGGCATTCTCGAGTCCGTTGCCGGTCATCAGGATGCCCGCTCCGGCGAACAGAATGTGGGTGAGAATGACGATCAGAGTGATAATCAGGATGGTAAGCCAGTTCTGCGCAATCACCGCAGGGGCGACCATCATACCGACGGAAACAAAGAATACCGCACCGAAGAGGTCCCGGATCGGGCCCACCAGGTGGTCGATGTGTTCGCTTTCCACCGTTTCGGCCAGAATCGAACCCATCACGAAGGCACCCAGGGCGGAGGAGAATCCCACGGCCTCAGCCAGCGCCACCATGCCGAAACAGAGGGCGATGCTGACAATCAACAGGATTTCATCGTTGATAAACTTGCGTGCCTTTTTCAGGAGGGTCGGGATGACAAAGATGCCCACCAGGAACCAGAGAATCAGGAAGAAGGCGAGTTTGCCGAGGTTGAAGAGCATCTCCTTGCCGGCGAAGCGGTTGGAGACGGCCATCGTGGAGAGGAGCACCATCAGCAGGATGGCAATCAGGTCTTCCACCACCAGCGTACCGAACACCATGCCCGACCAGGGTTTCTTCTTGAGCCCCATGTCGTCGTAGGACTTGAGCACCACCATGGTGGAGGACATCGAGAGGAGGCCGCCCAGAAAGACGCTCTCCATCACGCTCCAGCCCATGGCCTGCCCGGTCAGGTAGCCGATTACGAACACGCCCAGAAACTTGGTCCCGGCCGCCGCGAGGGCGCTGCCGCCCACCTTGAGCAACTTCTTGAAGCTGAACTCCAGGCCGAGACCGAACATCAGGAAGATGATACCGATTTCGGACCACTGGTGCACCGTTTCTTCGCTGGTGATTCCCGGGAAGAAGGAGATGTGGGGGCCGATCAGGAATCCTGCGATGATGTAGCCCAGGATCAGCGGCTGCTTGAGTGCTTTGGATATGATGGTGAAGAGTCCGGCCGATCCGAGGATGATGGCCAGGTCACGTACGAGATGCAGTTCTTCCGACATAGGTTATTCGTGCTTGAGAACGACGGTATTGGCGTAGGCTTTGTTCAACGCGCGCGCAAAGGCCTTGTAATCAGGGTAACGGTCGGCTTCCGTGTGGCATTTGCGAAGCAGCGTGCGCTGGTCGATGACCACCGTATTGCCTTCCGTACGGCAGGTGGAGGAGAAGAGCCCCCAGGGCTCATCCATTACCACGTCATCGGGAAGGCTCTCCACGTTAAAGCCGTCGGGAAGCTGGATGACGATACGGTCGTGCGCGTTTTGTACGGAGCGCCTCTCAATGGGATTGACCCTCGCTTTGCGCTGATAGTAAAGCCGTTTTGCGAGATTGTTGACCGGAACGAAGATGCGGTTTCCGCCCGAGCGCGCGTAGGTGTGCGCCGCAAAGGTATAGTCGATGGTAATCTCCGGAATCCAGGAGGGACCGTCATAGGATTTGAAATTGTCGCGGATGTCCGTGACCGTGAGATCCTGGCTATGGATGTCGAAACTGCCTGCAATGGCCTCGTTGCGTTCCTCTTCCGACCAGTTGCGGAAATTGAACAGATGTTCGGCGTTGTCCAGCGTAAAGCGTGAAGAAACCTTCACATCGGCCGCTCCGTCCGCCTTGAGGGAAACGTTCCAGAGGTTCTCGACGATTCCGAGCGAATCGGGATAGTCGGGAACGTGCGAGAATATACCGACGTAGTCCTTGAGAATCAGGACGTCGTGGCCGGCAACATCTTCGTGTCGGTATCCCAGCGGAACGGAAGGGTTGGTGCACTCCACGTAGAGCGTGTCCGCCGTCTCCTTGAGAGGAACGGTCAGCATCACGTGGTTGGTCTGGCCGAAACAGGAGTAGTCCGCGAAGAGTTTTTTACGGTCGGTATTCAGGATGGTATAATAGGATTCGATGCCGACCTCGCGAAGCAGGCAGGCGAAATAGTTGGTCAGGGCCTTGCAATCGCCGAATCCCGTACGGTCCACCACGGAGGCCTTGAAGGGGCGGAAACCACCGATACCGAACTGGATGCTCACGTAGCGGGTCTTCTCACGCAGATAATCGTACAAAACGCGGATTTTCTCCAGTTCACCCGAGCAACCGTCCGTCATCTTATGAATCTTGCTGCGCGTGGCGGCGGGAAGGTCGTCACAGTCCCACATCAGCAGGCTGTCCCAGTTGCCGAGGTTTTCCCAGCAGTCCTGCGAGCCGGAAACCTTGTCGAAGGTAAAATTGACCGGTGCAGAAAGCAGCAGGGGAAGCATTGTGATGGGATCCGGCATCAGATGTTCGTCCACGACGGCCTTGACGTCGGAGATGCTCCAGCGGTACTGCGTTGCGCTTTTCTCGGGCTCCGGCATATTGATTCCGTGGAAGATAATCTGTGTATTCTCGGGAAGAATCAACTCGTAGGAGCCTTTCACGAGGCGTGTGCCGTCGCATTGGATGGGAGCGAATGTGGGGAATACGGCGATGCCCCGACTGAACTCTACCGTATAATCGTAAGTAACCGTATAGTGGCCGTTATCCGGTGGAATGTATCCCGTAATCGTATTGTCATCAGCCAGTTCCGTCGCGGTCGCAACTGTAATCAGGTCGCTCTTGGAGAGCGTTTCCGTTTTGCCGTTCTCATAAACGATGGTTCCCTTGAAAGCGGTCACCTTTTCAAAAGGACTCGTGTTGACCCGGAATTCGGCTTCGTCGCAGCCATCTTCATCCAAAACCGCGACGACGCGTTTCACGGTATGCTTTCCCTTGAGTTGGGAGAGCATCCTGAAGGATTCTGTATTCTCCAGCACGATGGCGTGTTCCTGTGCCGAAAGAGCCGGCAGCCACGCGAAGAGGAGGGCGAGTATCAGGAGCTTTTTCATTGCACTTTCTTTAAAACGATGACGGCGCGCTCTGCATTGCCGAGGCCTTCCCAGAAGGAGCGAAGCTCGGAATAGCCGCTGACAGGTACACGCAACGTGTTCAGGTTGAAGTTGAAGAGGGCGATCACCCGGTTGTCTTCCCGGGTGCAGCGCAAAGAGTAGTTACTTTGGTTCGCCGCCGAACAAAATGCGTTGTAGGCCCGGGGAAGCTGTTCCACTTCGTATCCTTCAGGAATGTTGAGCACGAACCGGTAGAGATGGCGGTGGCGGTAGTTGAAATCGACCGGAGTCATCCGTTTCTCGCGCTGGAATGCGCCGTCCAGATGCCAGGGATAGAGGAAAACAGGGATATAGAGGTAATCGCCGCTTTGATCGATCTCTTTCTGGAACTCATAGTGGACGTTGCAAGTGTCACTCCGCTTGTCCGCGTTGGTCATAGACATCGTGGAGATGTCAATCCGCTCGTCGATTTCTGTATCCTGGATCCACTCGTCCTCATCGGAAAACCGGTCCCGATTCGCCTTGACCGAATAGCAGGGGTATCCCGTGACGTCGATATTGGAAAGGCCAGAAAGCAACCCGGTCGCAGGATCGACGTTCACGACGACCTCCTGGGAGAAGGAGTTGGTGTTGGGGTTTCTGACGGAAGTCAGGTCCACCCATTCTCCGCCGCCTTCCGGGTGCATCCAGCGCGCTTTTTCCACCAGATAGTCAGAATCGAAGAGGTTCAGGTAGCCGCATTTGTCTTCCGAGGCATCCAGGTAATAGACCTTTCGGTCCGGGGTGCTCACCCGCAGGATGACGGCAGTAAAAGCGGAGGCCGTTACGTGGTCCTCATTCAGGTCTCCGGATGAACGCGGATGGATCAGGACCGGGTCGGCCGTATAGCCGATTGAATTCAATGCACTGGCCAGCAGGGCGTTCAGGTCGGCCGAGTTCCCTTCGTGCGCCTTGAGGGTTTCTCCCGGACTTTGTGCCGAAAGGCGTGTGCGCCCGTTCCAGCTCACCTCTTCCCGGAGCAGATTCCAGACGGTCATTATCGTGGATTCATCGTCTTCCAACCCCGCGATGGCCTCAAAAAGAGCCTGTTTGTTCTTGAACGGTGTGCGGAAAGGATTTTGATATCCTGATTCCTTAAGATTGAAATCGATCTGCGCCCAACTCGTCGCGAAATTTTGCTCTTTCTTATTGGGAATCACGAATCTGCGCAGATCATAAACAATTCCGAGCCGGTAGGAGTCGGAGGCGATGCTGTAGGGTTCGCGGCGAAGGCGGGGCACGTCGCAGACCTTGTAGAAATCTGTCCTGAGATGATAATCGACCGGATCCCCTCCGAGGAGCACGGCAGTCTCCAGGTTGGTTTCGTTGCTCGTTTCAATCCTGGAAGAATCGCCCTTGAGCATCGTATTGTAGGTGAAATAGTCAGGATAAGAGACCTCCGTGACCGCGAGATTGACGGGATAGGTGGTGGCCTGCAGGTAGAGATTGTCAATTACCGAGTTGGAGAGAATCCATTCATAGGTTACTTCGACGACGGAACCGACCCGTACCTCCTCGGCCGTGAAGGTCACCCGCCTGGTGTCGTCGGTGAAACGCTTGTCGAAAATATACTCCTTGGACATCGGCGTCTTGACGACCTTTCCTTCGGCATCCAGGTTGTAAGTATTGACCTTGATGTTGGTGATTTTTTCCCGGCTGTTCTTGGCGGTGGAGTAGAAAAACTCGTAGTCCGCCACCTTTTTGCCCTCTTCTTTCAGGATTTTCCAGCGTTCGTTGACAACGATGTATTTGCCGAATGTCGCGTCCGGATCGAGCCTGACGGAGATATCTGTCTTGCGGCAGAGCAGCAGGACGGCCGCGGTGGTATCCAGGTCGTAGCGCGTCAGGGCCACCTCCTCATCGGAAACGGCGCCGAACTTCGGATTGACCGGGATAGACTGCGCCCGCAACGCCGGAACCGAACTGAGAAATAGGAATAAAAGGATGACAAATCGCCTCATAAGGATACAATTTGCTCCAAAGTTAGTGGAAGTTTTGCTTCCGTGCAAGAGTCCTGCGCGTCAGCGCAGCACATTCCCCGGCGAGAAAAGCAGGCCGAATCTCAGCATGTGACGGGGTGGAGCGGGAGCGGTGCGGTCATAGGGCACGTAACCGTCCGGGTTGATGGTCGCTCCGGTTACGGTTACGCAGTCCCGGAAAGCCTCGTCGTAGCCATAATGGTACTGGACGAAGAGACTCGGATAGCCGAGTTTGGGCGCGATGCACCAGGAGGCATCCGCCGTCACGTTGGCCAGGGATTTGTTCAGCAGCGGCAATACCTCGCCGGCGAGTTCCCAACGGCCGTCACAGGTCCTGTAGGCAGCGCGCAGGCGGGCGATTCCCAGATACTTGGTGAGAATGTCGAAGGTGTACACATCGCCGTAGCAGCCGACGCCAAAACGCGCTGCGGCCGAAAGGGTAAGAGATTCTTCATCCCTCAGGTTCCATTGTCGGAACCAGGAGCAGAAGAGATAGTTAACGCTGCGCGAGTATGCGTCGTCGCGGCCGTTGGAGCGGTGTTCGTATCCCCAGAGCAGGCTGTGTTTCCCGTCTTTCGCATCGAACTCTTTCCAGGCGTAGAGCCCCGGAATGAAGGTGTGGTCGTAGAATGGATAGGAGCGGATATAAAAACTCCAGAGCGAAACTTGCGTGTATCCGATAGCCAGAGAGATGCCGCTGCCGCCGATATTCTGCGCCAGGTCGGTCCGGAAACTGATCTGGAACTTCATATCGGCGGTATTGCCGGATAGCGGGGCGCCCAGTTGCGCTCCCGTCGTATAATATACAGGTCTGAGGGATCGGATGACCGGTGCGGGCCCCCGTCCGTCGGTCGCCTCCTGCGCGCGGAGTCCGTAAGGGGCAGCAAGCAGGAGAAGCGTAAAGAGAATTTTGGCTATATTTGTCATAAGCAAACGGTTTGCTGCGACAAATATAGCCAAAAAACAGATGCGTTACGCGGTGGCGACAGCGAGGCGGCGGCTCAGGTAGGCGACGATGTCGTCGATGGAGCGGAAGTCGATCAGGTCGGCGTTCGGGATCGAAATGCCGAAGTGCTCTTCGATGGCGCTCACCATCTCGATGAAGACGAAGGAGTCCACCGCGCCTTCCTCCCGGAATGAGCCTGCGGTATTGATCTCTTCGACAGGGACTTCCACATAGTCCTGCAGAATGTCCAAAAGCTCTTTTCTGATATCCATTGCTGTATTGTGTCTAAGGGTTAAATCAAACTGATGCCGGTGCCAGAGCAAGCCGTAGGAAGCGTTGCACGGCGGATTTTACGGGTCGAGGTCTTCTCGTATTCCTGACTCGGAAACTCAATGTATTCGATGCGCTTGTAGTCGGGCAGGAGGGCGTTGACCTTGCGGATGTCGGCGATGATGGATTCGATATCGCGGCGCTTCTCGGCATCCTCGATATAGAGGCCTGCAACGAGGGTTTCGCGGACAAAGTTGCCGCTCTTGAGCTCCGCCTGGTAAACGACGATGTCGTTGGCGTAGTCCAGGTTGGTTTCAATCACATTTTCAACCTCTTCCGGGCAGATGTTCTTGCCGTTCTGGAGCACGATGGTATTCTTCTTGCGGCCCATCAGGAAGATCCGGCCCTTCTTGTCAATCCGGGCGCTGTCGCCGGTGTTGAAGAACCCGTCGGCCTCGAAGACTTCAGCCGTAGCTGCAGGGTCGTTGTAATAGCCCTTGGCAACGCTCTTTCCGCGGACGCAAAGCTCGCCGATGCCGTTTTCGTCGGCATTCACGATCTTGGCCTCGAGGGCGGGGCAGGGATAACCAACGCTCAGGTGTTCCTTGAGCGTGTCGGCGTTCATCGAGATGAGCGGGCCGCATTCGGTAATGCCATACCCATTCTCAATGCGGATACCCAGGTCATTCATTCCTTTGATAACCACAGGGTTGAGCATGGAGCCACCGCAGACGATCATCTTCAGCTTGCCGCCGAAGGGCGCATAGACGTCCTTGAAAAGATCGTGGGTCTTGTCCACCCCGAACTTGCGGAGCAGGTTGGTGATTTTGATGCCTTTGCGGAGTTTCTCATCCTTGCCGGCTTTCTTGGCCTGCGCCCAGATGGTCTTGTAGAAGGCCGTGGCGATCATCGGCACGATGGTAAGCACCGTCGGCTGGAAGATCTTGATGTTGGCCATCATGTTGCGCATATTGTCATTGACATAGGTCAGGCGGCCGCAGCCGATGCGGGCCATGATGTGCGTATTGATTTCGGTGGCGTGGTGCATCGGCAGCACGCTCATCGAGGTATTCTCGCCTTCATCCACCTGAATGACATCCATGCAGTTGATCATGTTGGCAGTCAGGTTGGCATTGGTCAGCACGACGCCTTTGTTGGCGCCGGTCGTACCGCTGGTGAAGAGGATTTTGGCCGGTGCGTCGAGATTGAGCTCAATCTCGCGGTAGACGCTGGCGGAGGCCATGGAGCGGCCTTTTTCCACCAGTTCCTCGTAGAAGGGAAGTCCCTCCACCTTGCGGTCGATGGTAATCAGGGTCTTGACCTTCGGGCAGCCTTTCTGCGCCTCACGGACGATATCCAGAAAGCCTGCACCGCAGAGGACGGCGTCCGCGTCGCATTTGGTGAGCAGGGTCTGCATCAGGGCGACGGGAGCGTTGCAGTCGATGGGCGTGACGACACCTACGCCGCTGGAGATGGTGATGTCCGCGAAAACATACCGGCAGCAGTTCTCCGAAACGATGGCGATGTGGGCACCGGCGAGGCCGGCGTCAATCAGGCCGTCTCCCAGGCACATGACCTCTTCATAAATGTCGTGTGCCGTGTAGTATTTGATCTGTTTTTCCTTGTCAAGTTCCGCAAGAATCCGGGTCTCCGGAATCAGACGGTTGATGCGAACGAGCATATCGCGGATGCTGCGGTAATCGCCATCCTTGAGCAGGGTGTTTCTCTGGTATTCCCTTTCAGTACGGAATTTTTTCATGACTTATGCAGGAAAAACTTCTTCCAGGGCAGCATCCGGACGGGCGAGCACGCCTTCGATCACACGGATGTACTGGTTCTGGAAATCAATCAGCTGTTGTGCGGTAACCATCAGTTTCTGCACGTCGTAGTTGACATACACTTCGTTGGTGTTGATGTCGTGGATCAGGGCCATATAGGTAAACAGGGCGCCCTTTCCGTTGCTGTGGACCTGCAGGGTAATGCCCTTCGGCGCTGCGAGCGGGATGAACGAGAAAGCGACACCGTTCAGGCTCTTGAGCATCGAGTAGTTCCATGCCTTGTGCTGCATGGCCTCGATATCGAGATACGACATGCGGGTGTGGCGGTAGATCTCGTTTTGTTCGTTATAGAGCGGGAGAATGTTGTCCTTGAAGGATTTCTCGTAGTTGACCGTCGTATAGATCGCGATGCTCTGCGCCTTGGTGCCGGCAGCCTTGCGGTCGGCTACGGTGCCGCGGCAGTTGAGCAGTTCGATATTGAGCAGTCTGCGGGCACGGTCGTTGATGAGGGACTGCGCAATCGAGCAGGTGTAATAGTAGAAGGAGCTCAGCGAGACGGCATTCTCGGTACACCAGGCCAGCGCGCGTTCGTTGATGGAAGCGGGAATGGTGAACTGGTAGCCGAGGGTGTCGCAACGCACAAAGAGATAGTTCTTTGCAAAGTGACCTTTGTTCTTTTCCTTCAGCCAGCGGTCGCTCTTGTTACCGTGCGTTCCGCAATAGACCGGATGCTCGGGATAGCGGTTGAAGAAGTAATCGTGGAAGAACTCCTCGTCCTTCTTCAGCGCCTCTGCCTCGCGGTATTCGTTGTCCTTGCGGATAATCTCGGCGAAACTGCCGGGAGCCGGCGGAAGCTCCTGTCCGTTTTTCAGGGCGTTGTAA
>JAEEGH010028317.1_pt1 | contig 11031 bp, 9 predicted proteins | sample 9134181 | NCBI WGS metagenome assembly JAEEGH01 (sample SAMN16246544, study PRJNA631951) | gut metagenome | biome: gut microbiome; feature: rumen; material: DP-attached | host: Bos | place: Iran: Karaj | collected 2018-10
GCTTTTCTCTAAGGCTCTTTAAAACATCTTGAACTTGCATGGGGTCTCCTTTTTGTCTATGCCGCAAATATACCTACGCAGCTATGCGAAGTCAAGAAACACGCTGTTGCTTTTTGTAAAAAGTGGATGGGACGAAGCTCGATATCAGTGGATATCCATCTTCGAAAATAGATTCAACACGGCCACGCCGGAGACAATCAAAATAAGCCCCACGATGGCTCCCAAGTCGGGCATCTGCTTGAAGAAGTAGATGCCGCTTATCGTTATGAGCGCGATGCCGAGCGCCGACCAGGTGGCATACGCGATGCCGATGGGGATGGTTCGCAGGCAGAGGCTCAGCAGGTAGAGCGACGCCACGTAGCAGACGAGCGAGGCGATGGACGGAACGAGCTTGGTGAACTGCTCCGACATCTTGAGGAGCGTGGTGCCGGCCGCTTCTGCGACAATGGCGAGGATAAGGAATACATAGTTAAGCATAGGAAGAATATACAAATTAAATGCCCGAAGGGGCCTTTGAGTGGCTAAACCATAGCATGAAGTCCACACGATTCTTGACAAAGGAATAGACTTATTGTAAGTTTATCGTATGTTTTGCCGCAATACCATGTTGCAACAAAAAAAGGAAGGATTGGCGTGAAAAAATCATTTCATATGATTTCCCTGTTGGCTCTGCTCTTGACATTCGCCGTATCGACGGCATGGGCCGCACAACGAACACTAACGGACGATGGCAACGGTGGCCATTACATTAACATGCCGGCTACGGGAGTGGATACGCTGGTAATCCCCGATGGCGTGACGACGTTTAAGGTGTATGATGATTTAGGAACAGGAAGAAGTTTTAGTACAAATTGCAATGGCTCACTCCTGTTGACGGCCCCGGATGGGAAAAAGTTACAAGTAGAGGGCGCGCTGCGCGTGCCTTATTATGAGCGTGAAGGAAGGGGCACTCTGACCATTTATGATGGTAGTAGCGATGCTGCTGCTCAACTTTTTAGCGCATATTGGAATGTAACCATATCTCGTAAATTGAGCTCTAGTGAAAACATGTATATCAATTTCAAGACAAATGGATATCAAATGTCTGGTTACGAAGGGCTTGATTTGACTATTACTGTTGATGACCCGAATGGCCCGCATGCTATAGCCTTTAACGAAGTCTATGATGGTAGCATAAATAGTACTTTGGCACAGGCTACTGCGGGAACCCCGATTGTAATTACGGCTAATCCAAATGATGGTTATATTCTTGACGGGGTTCGTGTTGTTGACGCTCTGGGCAATGAACTGGATGTGGAAGGTGGAAAGTGGTATTCCGGCAATACGGCTTCATTTACGATGCCGCAGACGGATGTGACTGTTTCTGCAACATTTAGCGAATTGTCCGATATGTTCTATCTTGATGTCTCTCAATCTGGAACGGATTCATATGTCATCCCGTCAGGAGTGAAAAAGATACAAATGCGGATTATCGGCCCTGAAAATGAAATGGCAGATAATTATGTCTCCTTGAGCGCACCTGAGGGTTATGCTCTTCTGATGCGCGGTAGGTTGGAAGGACGAGAAAGTGAAGATTCCTTGTATATTTATGACGGATCTTCTGCTGGTGGAAATGAACTTTTGCGGGCGGCAGGATACCTTGAATTTAATAGTGTCGTCTCTTCAGGAGAAAACGTTGCGCTACACTATAAGGAAATGGGTAGCCGCTATTACCCTTCTACGGCAGTGAATCTGTTTATAAATGTTGTTGACCCGAATGTGGTTTACAACATTTCGATTAATCCGAATATGGATTATGGTAGCGTTAGCAGTAATCTTGAATCTGCAAAGGGCAATACGCCTGTTATCTTGACGGCATTGCCAGAATCGGGCTATGTTCTTCAGGGAATAGAGGTTTGGAATAGTGAAATGGGCTATATTCCCTTTAGGGGAGGATATTTGTCAAACGAAGCATCCTTCGATATGCCTTTTGGAAATGTTTCTATTGATGCTTATTTTGAACCCATTACGAGTGAGTACCTTCGTGTATTCATGCCGGATACGGGAACGCTGGTTGTTGATGTTCCTGAGGGAGTCGCATCATTTACAATATATAGGCCCAATAGCAATCAACAAGATAAAGACGCCATGCTTGTGTTAAATGCCCCGGAAGGTCGGAAAATTCAACTTGGACCTTTGATGGGCCAGATGCATGATGACTTTATACGCACCTATGATGGGCCGGATTCTAGTTCTACATTGTTGTTTAATAGATCTATGGATGGCAATGGCAAAATATCGGTAGATGCTTATTATGGAGGATATGTCACTTCTGGCCGCAGTGCATCCATTGTGCAGGCAAAAGAAAACGAATACGAGTTTGAATTGAAGGTCATCATTGTCGATCCTAACGAACAGCATAAAATTTACATCGCTGATGAGGATGGTGGCTCTGTTAGCAGTAATGTTCCCACCGCAATAGCGAATACCCAGGTTGCTTTAAATGTTGAAACGACTGGGAGCAATGTGATTAACAGGATTGAAGTTACGTCTGAATTGGCTACAGTCCTAGCTACAATCCCTGTAACAGGGGGTACATGGTATACAAGCAATAGTGCTTCTTTCACGATGCCTGGTACGGATGTTACAGTCCAACCATACTATGCAAGCGGATGGACTGCGGACGATGGGTTGACTATCGAAAAACCGCGATTTGAAAAACTGGAAGTTTCTATTCCTGAAGAGGTGGAATCCTTCCGGGTTAATGGCGGTATAATTATAAGTTCCAGTAGTGAAGCTCCTGGTAAGCCACTTATATTGACTGCTCCTGTAGGCAAGCTTTTGCAGTTGAAGACAATTTATGGATACCCGTATGATGATTGGGGCTTTGTGGCTTTTAACGGAGCCTACGATAATCCGATTGCCGAAAATGCTTCTCCGATAGAAGGAAATGTCAGCTCGGGTAGAACCTTGACCTTGATTGATTATTTAGGGTGGAATGAAAATAGTCTCGTAGTGGAAGTTATCCCGAATGTGGAAAATGATATTTCTTTATCGGATTTGCCTGATAACGGTACCGTTACCTGTAGCCATGTGAGTGCCTATGCGGGTGATACGATTACCGTGACTGGCGTACCGGATGAAGGTTATGTCTTTTACGGAATAGGTGTTTATGATGAAAACGAAAACTTTTTGTTTTATGTCGAAGACGGTGTCTGGTATAATGGTGTAGCCAAGTTCGTGATGCCGTCATCGGATGTCATTGTTGAACCGATATTTGTCAATGATTATTATGATTTTATGGTCAAAATACCGAAGTCAGATACGCTTAGGGTTACTATTCCGGAAAACGTAACATGGATTAATGTTTATGATGATGGTGGGTATAGCAACGATTATAGCAATGGAGCCAATGGAGTTCTCATTTTGACTGCACCTGAGGGGTATACGCTTGTTGCAGGTGGAGATGTGGATTTTTATGATGAGAATGATTCGCTGTATATCTATGATGGAGCCGGAGCCAATGAGAAGGTTCTCGCAAAAGTATCGGGCGATGCTGAATTCGATAACGATCATGAACTCTATAGTACGGGCAGAAGCCTTACTTATCACTTTAAGGCGGATGGGCAAGGAAATGCGTCTGGTGTTTGGATGTATGCGACTGTTTTGAAACGAACCGTTTTGCCTGCTGTGGTGATATCTAAAGTATATGATTGGACTGAAGCTCACATCGATGGAAACTATACCGGAAATGAAGTCGTAGATATTTCGAATCCGATCCAGGTTAATGAAATTATTTACAATCGCGATTTTACTTCGGGTAATCCGGCTACAGTCGTATTGCCGTTTGCTTTGCCGGAAGGAACAGAAATCAATGCTGACTTTTACGCGTTAACGGCGGTGGTTCAGAATGGTAATAGATGGAAGGCAACTCTGACTTATATCGGCGACAATGTCTTGCCGCAAGCGAATACTCCGTATGCGATTATTCCTGCGGACGATTATTTGGGGTTTGACTTTGATGGTGTAGCAACGCTCCAGACAAGTACAAAGGACACGACGAAAGTTTCTGACGGCGATTGGCTCTTTGTGGGGACGTATTCCAATAAGACGTGGGCTGCAGGTGATTCTGAACTTGGCCTTGCCTATGCCATTGCCGCAACCGACAACGAAGGTGGCGCAAAGAAGGGCCAGTTTGGCAAGATTTCTGCAGGGGCCTCGGCCACCCCGTTCCAAGCGTACCTCAGGAAAAAAGATTCGTCGGTACTGCTGGCTCGTCAGCAGAACAGTCCTGCTGCACCTGGCACTCGTTACAGTGTAGATTTTGTTCCCGAAGAAAGCATAGATGTTGAATTTGTGAAAGCCTCTACGGATGGTTCTGGCGATGTAATGACGGTCGCCAAGGGGCGTTGGAATATGCGTACGGGTGAATTCAAGATGCAGCGTACCTACGATATCAAGGGTCGCAAGCTGAACGGGACGCCCAAGACGCACGGTGCATACTATGGTAAAAAGGTTTTGAAAAAATAGGGGTTTGAAAATGGAAAACGAACAGAAGAAAGATTACATCAAGCCGGAATTGTCGGTAGTTGAATTTGAATATCAGACCCCTTTGCTTGATTGCAGTGGTGGCTGTGATTATGATGAAGAAGTTGTAGATACCGAATGGATTAAGCCGTAATATGAGGAACGCGTACAAGACTCCGGAAATGAAAGAGGTCGCGTTAAGGAGGCGTACTGATCTGTTGGGATGCAGCAGCTCCGATGGCGATTTGACTCCGTGTATTGAAGGCCCTATTGCCATGGACCATAGGGACGATTCGCATAACGGATAAAATCTCTTTGTATGAATATTTGAAGGCCGTGGCCCAATGGGTCGCGACCTTTTTTTATGGGCAACTATTCCGGTGAATTGTTATATTGGGAGTATGCCAAGTTCTGAAAAGTTTCGTAATCATGTTTTGCAGCAGTTCAAGGGCGAACTGCGCGTTACCACCCGCAAGATGATGGGCGAGTACATTCTATATGCCGACGGGAAAATCTTCGGCGGGATTTACGATGACCGCTTGTTGGTGAAGCCCGTGGCCGCGGCCGTGGCGATGCTCCCCAGCGCAAAAAAGCAGTTGCCCTACGAAGGTGCAAAGCCCATGCTCCGTGTGACCAACGAGCAGATTGAAGACAACGGCCTCTTGGTACGCCTGCTTGACGCGATGTTGCCGGAATTGCCGGCCTCCGCGAAAAAGAGATAGCATCCGTTTTATTCGATGAAGCTCACGAATAGGCGGACAGAATGAATATTACTTCTGTCCGGAAATTCTATTTTGTAGATAATGGCCCGCGGAATTTTATGGATTGTGTTAATGGCGTGCGCCCTGCTGCTTGCGGGGTGTAGCGTTTCCACTATACATCCTCCATCAGCGTCTGCTTTTATGGAGAAAAACGAAGATGCCTTTCTGACGAATGTTTCGTTTTCTGCGTCTTGGGGAGAAAATTTGAATAGGGAGAAAGGGCTATATGTTGCTGAAGGTGTAAAAGAAGTGGACCGTTCGGAAAAGTGGAAAGAAGATTGGCATTACGTAGATAAGGAGTGGCTTGTCCAATTACAAGGTTCCCTTCAAAGAAGTATTGGATACTTTAAGTATGGCTTTGGTCTAGATTTTGCGACACCCTATGTTCAGGCGGGTTTTGTTTCTGATTATTTGGGCGTGATGGGATGGAGTAATTTGTGTTTGTGGCAATTGGAAAAAGAGGCGCACGCCTATTTTCAGTGGGGTGGAGGAATTTCGCTGATAGAACAGTTGCCGATAGCGGGTAATTTTCGAATCGGCTTGACTCAACATTTATCGCGAAATGCCCGAGAAAGTTTTATGACTCAACATGGAGGTGTATTGCCGCGTGATTTTAATAGGGCGACACCAGTGTTTTATGACGAAGTCGGAGGAGGGACGTATGTATCTTTTATCCCAAAAGAGAAAACTAGAATCGGTATAGAATTTCGATACGGAAGAGATTTGACGTATAAACATGTAGAATTAAAGCATGATGATAAAAATGTTGAAAGCGATATTAATAGGTATTCTTTAATTGTCAGTTTTGTGGGTTGGTGATTTTTTAGTATGAACCGGTTCGCTTGTTTTGTTGTTTTGCTTGTGGCGATAGTGATGGCGGGATGCTCAAATCATCCGCCTTCTGCGGCGCAGTTCATGAATGCGAGGAATGGAATTAATTTCGTTGTTGGCGGAGCGGCAAGAACTGGGGATTTAGATAACAGGAAAATTCCTGGGCAGGACGATGAATCGGTATCTTATGAAGAAGGGTATTGGAATACGAATTTAGCATTGTCTTTTGCCACTCCTTATGGGGTACTGGCATTGGATTTAGAAGATTATACTTACAGGACAATTATGGGTGGACGATCCCAGTATTTTGGTGTTCAGGGGTGGTACGGATTTGCCGCCGATGATCGAGGCGATGGGGTGTCGTCGAGAATGCGCCATATGGGTGGAGTTATGCTTGTTGAACAGTATCCTGTATCTGAAAATTTCAAGGTGGGAATAAGTGAGCATGTTTCCCGCAATTCGTATATGGTTGTCGATGATCCGGGGTGCTGCACTTTCAACACCTTATATCCTGAGATATATACTGAGTTTGGTGTCGGCACCTATGTTGCATATAAGGGGCTCTCGGCAGAGTTTCGCTATGGAAGAGAAATCGGTGCGCCGAACAACCGGTTCTATTTCCAGTTGAGCTATGCCTTTTTCTTAACGGAATGGAATTATAGCAAGTAGAGATAGCTCATTTGCTTTTTTTTATAGAATTTTGTATCTTAATTCGCGAAAACAGAAGAGGTTAACTAAATGGATATTCAGGAACTTTCGGAAAAGGTGCGCCAGCAGAGCGCATTCTGCATGAACTTGCTGCGTGAAGTGGAAGGGACGGTGATTGGCCAGAAGGCTCTGGTCGAAAGCATTCTGACGGGTATCTTGGCCGACGGTCACGTGCTGCTGGAAGGCTTGCCGGGCCTTGCCAAGACGACTGCGGTGAAGGCTTTTGCCGATGCCGTTTCGCTGGATTTTAAGCGCATCCAGTTCACTCCCGACCTGTTGCCGGCCGACTTGCTGGGTACCACGATTTACAACGCGAAGGAAGCGAAGTTCGAGACCCGCAAGGGCCCGCTCTTTACGAACCTGGTGCTGGCCGACGAAATCAACCGTGCGCCCTCGAAGGTGCAGAGCGCGCTTCTCGAAGCGATGCAGGAACGCCACATCACTATCGGCGATGAGACGTTCAAGCTGGACGAGCCGTTCCTGGTGCTTGCCACGCAGAACCCCATCGAGCAGGAAGGTACGTATCCGCTGCCCGAAGCTCAGGTGGACCGTTTCCTGTTGAAGGTGAAGGTCAGCTACCCGAACAAGGCCGACGAAATGAAGATTCTCGATGCCGTTGCTGGTGCGGGACTCCGTCAGCCGCAGGCTGTCGCCACGAAGGAAGACATTCTGGCTGCTCGCCAGCTGGTGAAGCAGGTGTACGTGGACGAACGCGTGCGCGAATACATCGTGAACCTGGTGCTTGCGACCCGCGATCCGGGTAGCATCAAGCGCAGTGACCTGGTCGGCTTTGTGGAAGTGGGTGCCTCTCCGCGTGCTTCTATCGGCCTTGCTCAAGCTTCGAAGGCTCATGCATTCATCCAGGGCCGTGCCTACGTGACGCCGGAAGACGTGAAGGCCGTCGCGATGGAAGTGCTCCGCCACCGCATTATCCTCAGCTACGAGGCCGAAGCGGAAGAAGTCTCCGCCGAGACCGTCGTGCAGAAGATTCTCGACAGCGTGGAAGTGCCGTAACCCGCGCAGTCATTTTCGATGCGCTAAACCCACGCAGAAATCATTTGAAAAAAGAACGTCTCTTATCGGGGCGTTCTTTTACTATTTTAAAAATCATGAAACTTTGGCAGCCCCTATTTACGCTGAATAGCGCCATTCTCGTATTGGTGCTTTTGGGGGCGTGCTCAAATTCGTATGACGAAGAACAGGAAATTACGGTTGCCGTTGAAGATGTTCCCGTTGCAGACACGGTCGCGGTTCCCGATATGGCTGACCCTTTGATTGATACGCCTACGGTTCAGCCCTTGCTCCCTGTTCTTGCGCCTGTTCCCATGGTAACGGAAGATTCCCTCAGGGAGGGGATGATGCGGGTTTACCCCAACGGGGCGGCGGTCATGCTGGGTGGCGGCCAGATGATGGTGAGTCTGGATTACCCCTATTCGCTCGGGGTCCACGAAGTCACTTGCGGTGAGTATGAAAAGTATGCCAGCGGGCTGGAAGGGTATCATCTTGAAGTCTGCGATAATAAGGACTGGCCCATAGTCAGCGTGTCGTACTACGATGCGGTACTTTTCGCTAATGCCTACAGTAAGGCGAACGGCTACGATACCGTGTATACCTATCACCGGAGGCTGATTAATTCCAAGGACCGCTGTACTAATCTGGAAGGGCTCGCGGTTCGGACCGATGTAGAAGGTTTCCGGTTGCCTACGGAAGCCGAATGGGTAATGGCCGCTTCACAGTCCTGGAATCCGGAACTGTATAGCTGGAATTCGTCGAATGCGAATTTCGGGCTGCATCCGGTCTGTTCGTTCCCGGATTCGGTGGGCTTTTGTGACTTGGCGGGCAATGTGCTTGAATTGACAAACGACTGGGTCGGTGGCTCGGGCTCTACTTTTGTGAAAAATTACATGGGCCCGCCGACAGGGAATACGTTGCTCGAGAAGGTTGTCAAGGGTGGACACCTGTTCCAGTCATCTGCAGAAATCAATATGGACAGCAGGGGCGATGCCTATCCGGTAACGGCATCGTCGAATGGCGGGTATATGGGCTTCCGGCTTGCTTTCGGTAAGATTCCGAAGGCGGTCTGGATGGATGGAAACGGGGTCGTGCCGTCGAACCCTGTGGCGATAAAGTCGTTCTCTTCGGATTTCCGCAGTATGCTCGGGACGGTGCATGCCAAGCTCGCGTTCCGGAACGACAAGACAGGTAACCTGGCCTTCGTGGATTATGGTGGCGGGGGGCCCAGTGTCGTTGAAATTGTTGATACCATTCCCGTGTTCCATCCGGAAATTTCTCCGGACGGGAACAGGGTCGCGTTTAGCACGGGGGTGGAAGGCATCGATGGGGCATCGGCTGTATATGTGAGGGACCTCGATGCGCGTGGTGGCGGCCTTGTGAAACTCGATGTGAAGAATGCGGCAATCCCCCGTTGGCATGTAGGTGAGGGCGGTGACACTTCCATTGTCTATGTCGACCGTGCGGGAGACAATAGCGACGATGCGGATTTCTTCGCGAGTGGAACATGGATGGTTCCTTTTGCCCATGGACAGTTCGGCACGCCGAGGAAGGTCTTGAACGGCGCGTATCATAGCGGGCTTTCACAGAAGGCGGATCGCGCTGTGTCGGGAGCCCGGCGCCTGCGTGTGCATATGGGCGGGAAGGACGAAATCTGGTATGGCGGCGAACAGGCCTGCAATGCGTCGCTTTCGAAGGACAGGCTGAACCAGACACTCTTCCTTGATTTTGGCGGCAAAACCGGAAGGGAGTTCGCGAATGCGAAGTACGGTGTGCATGAACGCCTGCTTGTTGCGGATAGCAGTGGAAAACTGGTTCGGGCTATCCCGGCGCCGAAGGGCTATACCTTTGACCATTCTGAATGGGGCGGGCGTGAAAATTGGGCGGTGGCGTCGCTTGTGAATGTGAATGGCGAGCACACGAAGCTTGTGCTGGTGAATGTGCTCGATTCCAGCGTGATTGAGCTTGCCGAGGGTGATGAACTGTGGCACCCGAACTTGTGGGTGATGCCGCAGGTTTCCATCGGAAATGAATTCCTGGACTTGGATAGTGCCGGTATGTACTGGGACCCTGTCTTGCAATCGGGTGAAAAGCCCATTGCCTTGAAAATGCGCATGTTCTGGGATATGCGCGATTCCCTGGAGGTGATTGCTGTCGGGAGTTCACGTGCTGAAAGGGGATTCGACCCTATGCAGATTTCAAGACCCGCATTCAATTTCGGCTACATTGGCGGGGACATGTGGGCGGCGCTCTACCTGATGGACAATTATGTCGTGCCGCACGCGAATAAGCTCAAATACCTGGTCCTTGAATTATCGTTTGAACTTATGCGCAACGACAAGAGTGCGAGAATGCTGTATGCGTTCGAGCAGGCTCCGGGATTCTTCTACGACAGGAACCATAATTTCTGGAAAGATGGCGTACCGGAGGATTTTGTGCGGGCCATCGATGCCAATGTCCGGTATACGGGCGAGGATTCCTTGAATTATGTCAATACCCGTGGCTTGCTAAAGATAGATGCGTACGGCTGGAGGGACGATGCCGAGATAAAGAGGGATACGGTTATGCCTGCATACTTGAACGATCGTTATGAAGAGAGTATTGACAGCCTTACCGCTTTTATCGACAGTACGCAGAATAAGGGCTTCAAGATAATAGGATTAATTTATCCACAATCTCCGAAGTATGCGGAAACAGGCAGTTACGGGCGTCACGGAATTCAGAGGAGTGTCGTCATGAAGACGATTGCGTACCTGGACTCCCTTGCGGAAGTGTACCCCCATTTCATGGTAATGGACGAGAACAAGTATGGTGCGCACGACTATACGGACTCGATGGCGAACGATTACGACCACTTGAGTGCGGCCGGAGCGGAACACCTGTCCATTCGCGTGGATTCGCTGATAAAGGCACTGGAACAGTAAATATTTATTGTTTGGAAGCCGTTGTTATTTCGTGATGACATCTGTCTTGGCGATTCTGTCGCCAATGCGTTTTCTCGTGATGATGAACGCGAATATCTCGATCCAGTTCAATAGCCAGGGAATGTTGCGCAGGATTCTTCTGCCTGCAGAAACAGGCGCCTTTGTCTCGGCATCGACAACCTTCAACCTCATTATCATTTTCCCGATGCTGCCGCCGCTCGGCAGGTCACGGAAGACAAGGTAAAGCATGGCGATCAAGCTTGCGATGAAGGCCCTCGACATGAGCTCGG
>JAEEGH010028321.1_pt1 | contig 11030 bp, 11 predicted proteins | sample 9134181 | NCBI WGS metagenome assembly JAEEGH01 (sample SAMN16246544, study PRJNA631951) | gut metagenome | biome: gut microbiome; feature: rumen; material: DP-attached | host: Bos | place: Iran: Karaj | collected 2018-10
CAGAACATATCAATGCCTACAACACCTATCAAGTGAAAAGCTACGACCGCTTCGAACTGGCCGGATTCTCAGAAGAAGCTAAGCGTCAATGGCGTGACGAGCATTGGGAAGAAGACTTGCAGAAAGCCTACGATGCCGGCAAACGGATGGCGGAGAAGATGGCATAAACAGAATAATCCTTAAAAACTTCCTCCATATCAAAGCGATATGGAGGATTTTTCGTACCTTTGCCGTTGATTATGGGTCTACAGAGTTTCTTCACATCACCATTCCCGCTATCGCGCCTACCCGTAGCCTTTTTGAACGTGGTTTGCGAGATGGCTCCCTATCTGCTTTTGGGATTCCTGATTGCAGGGGTGCTGCATGTGTTTGTGCCGCAGAAGTTCTATGCCAACTATCTGTCGCGCAAAAACAGGCTGTCGGTGCTATGGGCGGCGCTGTTGGGCGTACCACTTCCATTGTGTTCGTGTGGCGTGATTCCAACGGCCATTGGTCTGAGGAACGAGAAGGCATCAAAGGGAGCTATCGCCTCGTTTCTCATTGCCACACCGCAGACTGGCATTGACTCCATCTTGGCCACTTTCTCACTGATGGGACTGGGCTTTGCCGTTATCCGTCCCGTGGCGGCACTCATTACGGGTGTCTGCGGCGGACTGCTGGTTAACCGGCTGGTTCGTGAGGATGACTTGACGGAAGAATCCAATACCTCATGCCAAGTGGAACGTAGCAACAGGTTGTGGCGTGTCGTGAAGTATGCCTACTATGACATGATTCGCGACATTGGCCTACGGCTGCTCATCGGACTTGTCGTGGCAGCATTGATTCAGGTCGTGGTGCCCGACGAATTCTTCCTCTCCTTCGGCAGTCAGCCGCTGTTGCAGATGCTGGTCATCTTAGCCATTGCCGTGCCGATGTACATCTGCTCTACGGGTAGCATCCCCGTGGCTGCGGCACTGATGATGAAGGGGCTCTCGCCAGGAGCGGCACTGGTGATGCTGATGGCTGGGCCTGCGGTCAATCTGGCCTCCATCCTCGTGGTTCACAAGTCTATGGGGCGTCGCTTCACCTCCATCTATCTGATGACCATCGTGGGCTTCACCGTCCTCTTCGGTCTGATTCTGAATGCCACAGGCTTGGATTTCTCTGTCACCGGTCATGGCGCGTGCTGTATGAGTGAATCTGCTCTGCCCAGCCCGTTTAAACTCGTATGCGCCACAGTATTAACCCTATTAATAATATTTGCTCTTATGATGAAACTGTTTAGCAAGTTTACCACTAAGAAACCGTTAGACCCTGACGTTACAGTTTACAGGGTCGAGGATATGCATTGCAGCCATTGCGAGGCTGCCGTAGTCCGCGCCGTCGAGGATGTGTCAGGCGTAGAGAAAGCCAAGGCCAGTGCATCCGCCAACACCCTCACCATCAAAGGCCCTGCAACGGAAGAAGCCATCCGCAAGGCGGTAGAAGGGATTGGCTATACGTTTAAGGGACGGAGCAACGAGAGCCGTTAATGGGGGAAACTATGCCTTATGGTTGTAGTGCCTGATGAGCAAGCCCACACCGATGAAAGCGAGCAGGAACTCGAGGGCTACGATGAAAATGTATATCATAACGGTTATATTTTGACGGGTTAAAGGTTCGGTGATACTGCGCAAACCCAGTTATCGAGATTCCACCCGGACGTGCCAGCATAAAGTTGGTCACCGACGATGTGAGCTCCGTTTTGTCTGAGCTCGCTATTGAACGCTTCGGCATAGATGCCGTTGTCCTGGCTGTTTCCCAAGGCCACCATTACGGCCACATTCTTACCGCACAGGCTGGCACCACGGAACATCTGGCAGGCGTACTGCCAATGGGGTGACAACGGGCCGTCGGCCTGAAACTCAACGGCAAGGACAAGACTCTGAGAGTTCTCTATCTGCCTGATGTTCATACTTTGGACGCTGACGGTCTCAGCACCCAACTTGTCGGCTATCTCTTCAGCAATAGCCTGACAGCTGTCGTACACGACGACAATTGATTCATGTTTCATATCTCAATATCATTGAATATTCTATGAAAGGGGAAACGTTGTCTCACGACAGGTTGTCCCGTTAAACTTATATAATAATACACGTATGCGCATAGCTGCGCTGAGCCAAAATAAGAGAGACTACGATACACGACAGTCCACCCTGACATTTTTCCACAAAAAACTAATTGCGCCAGCAGACACCATACATCGTGGTGCAGCGGCATTTTAACCGAAAAAGGCTGGTCTTCAGACTTTCCTCCACTCCCAAGCGCCTTCTCACCCAAACGGGTAATGGCGTTTATGCTTAGGAGCCATAACGGAGTTCACTGCTGCGGGACAGTCGGGGATTCACACCCCAGTTCCCAATTAAGCACAGCTAAGTGCACCTTTACGGGTGACTCTTTTCAGAATCACGATGCAAAGTTACTACTTTTTCATGAAAGTTCGCGCGTTTTTCTGATCTTTTTTCGGAATATGCGGCTAACTTTATAAACTTTTCTAAATATGAATGCTATGATAACCATAATTCCGCAATTATCACTATCTTTGCAAATAAAATTATGTGTATTTAGGTATTACGCGTATGGATAAGACTTATCACTCCAGGACAAATATTAGCAATGAGGTGCTGTTGCTGATGGCGAAGGTATCTGCGCTGACCAAGCAACTGAATGGGCTGACTTTGGCAGAGCAGCCACAGAAACAGGAAATCATCAAGGAACTGTTTGGCTCTGTTGGCAGCAATCCCTTTGTTGGTGACAACTTCCACTGTGACTTTGGCAAAAACATCCATGTGGGCGAAAATTTCCATGCTGACTACAACTGCACGATGCTCGACTTGGCAGAGATCCGCATTGGGAACAACTGCCTGATCGGTCCTGATGTGGGCATCTACACAGCAGGGCATCGTTTGGAACCTGAAGGTCGCGTGCTCGATGTCTATGGATTACCTATTACGATTGGTAACGATGTGTGGATAGGAGGTCATTCCACGATTCTTCCTGGTGTAACCATTGGCAATGGTGCTGTGATTGCAGCAGGCTCAGTGGTTACAAAGGATGTGTCGCCCCGTTCTCTGGTGGCTGGCAATCCTGCGAAAGTCATGAAACATATATAGGAATAGCTTATGAGTAATCGCAATATTTACCTCGCTTCAAAACCGCGTTATGAGATCCTCGACGGACTGCGCGGAGTGGCTGCCATGCTGGTGGTAGCCTATCATCTGTTTGAAACCTATTATGGTGGCAAACCCGACCAGCCCATCAATCACGGCTATCTGGCTGTGGATTTCTTCTTCGTGCTCTCAGGCTTCGTCATTGGCTATGCCTATGATGACCGCTGGGACAAAATGTCGACGTGGAGTTTTTTTAAGCGCCGACTGATTCGTCTGCACCCGATGGTGATTTTCGGCACACTGTTTGGGGCTTTGATGTTCTACTTTGGCAGCTGTGGTGAGTTCCCGCTGATTAACCAGACACCATGGTATATGGTGCTGCTAGTCATGTTCTGGTGCTTCACAATGATTCCCCTGCCAAATACGATGGATATCAGAGGCTGGGCAGAGACCAATCCGCTGAACGGCCCCGCATGGTCGCTGCAGTGGGAGTATATCGCCAACATCCTCTACGCACTCGTTATCCGTAGGTTATCGAAGGTGGCATTGGGCATATGTGTGGCTATCTTTGCCGTGATGACCATCATCCTCTGCCTGAATATCGACGTAACAGGATTCCTTGAAGAGCGCAGTTATGCATCGTATACCGTTGTGGGCGGTTGGAGCACCACGCCCGACCAGCTTCAGGTGGGTCTTACCCGTCTGCTTTATCCCTTCTTCTGCGGACTGCTTATCTCGCGCGTAGGCAAATTAATAAAGGTGAAGGCCGGCTTCTGGTGGTGTTCGCTGGCCATCGTGGTACTGCTTTGCATGCCTTGGATGGGACTTGGCACTGAGGGCGAGGACCGCTGGACGAACGGACTCTATGAGGCCGTCTGCATCCTTGTCTGCTTCCCGCTCATCGTAGCGATGGGAGCCGGCAGCAGCGTGAAGGGTAGTAATTCTGAAGCTATCAACCGATTCCTGGGCGAGATCAGCTATCCCATCTACATCACCCACTATCCACTCATATACATGCAGATGTCGTGGGTGGACAGTCATAAGGATGCGCCTCTCGGCACCCACATCTTCGTGGCCGTCTGCATCTTCGTGCTCGCCATCCTCGTGGCCTACGGAGCCTACAAGCTCTACGACCTGCCCGTTCGTGAGTGGCTGAAAAAGAAATGGTTCCAAAAAGGGTGTAGATAATCTCACAAAGGTACTGAACGATGATGGCTATCAAGTGCTGAGTGGCCCAAGAATAACGGGTGACGGTTAGTATGAGAGCAGCATCGTAGGACCTGAAAAGATCCTGATTGAGATAACAATATAACATTCAGCAAAATTGACTTCGTCGATGTTCCTCTCGTTCGATAAAACTCATGCAAGCATGGCTTTATTCTCACTTATCCAGAATATTGGTAATTCTTTCCAAAATCTGTATAACGTGTGTATAAAATAATGTCCGTACCTTTGCACCCAGATTCAAACAATTAAAAATGACAGACGGTATGAGACAGATGATGATGCTACTGGCAGCGGTGCTGTTTGCCTGTTGGTCAAGTGAAGAGAACAAAGTTATAGCACAGACGATGACACAGAAAATGTTTATAACTATCGATGGTGTGACCAAGACCGCAACGCTGGTTGATAATAGTGTGACGCAGACACTAGTAGCAAAACTACAGTCGGCACCCGTTACGGTGACGTTGAACTCTAGTGGTGGTTTTGAGATCTGGGGAGCACTGGGCTTCTCGTTGCCAACAAGCAATGAGCAAGTCAATGCACAGCCTGGCGACATCGTACTTTACAACGGCAGCAACATCTGCATGTTCTACGGTACGAATTCATGGAGCTACACCCGCTTGGGGCATATCGACGGGCTGTTGGAGAACGAACTCAGAACATTTCTCCATGCCGGCGAGAGCAACATCAGTGTAATGCTGTCGTTGAACAACGCTACGGGCATTAGTCAGGTTAGAGCTGGTGAAAGTCAGTCAAAATCCTACACGCTCCAAGGTACTATCGCACAGGCGGGACATAAAGGAATTATCATCAAGAATGGCAAGGTTGCAATTAAGCGAGTGAAATGAAAACTTGATTTCATTTCCGAGCGTGAGCAAGCTCGAATGAAGTTCAAAAAGATAATCAGATAAAAATGAAAAAAGTAATTGTTATATCGACTAGTCTTCGTCGTGGCTCAAACAGCGATATGCTCGCTGACAAGTTCGTGGAAGGTGCCAAGAGTACCGGAAACGAGGTAGAAAAGATTTCTCTCGTTGGTAAGGAAATCCAGTTCTGTAAGGGTTGCTTTGGCTGTCAAAAGCTGGGCAAGTGCGTTATCAAGGATGATGTGAACGACATTATGGCAAAGGTGCTGGAGGCCGATGTGGTAGCTTGGGCTACTCCCATCTATTATTATGAGATGAGCGGACAGATGAAGACTCTCATTGACCGCATGAACGCCATGTACTCGCAGGACTACAAGTTCCGTGATGTCTATCTGCTGACAACAGCTGCCGAGGAAGAGGAAGAGACTCCGAAGCGTGCTGAGATAGGACTGACGGGATGGATTGACTGTTATCCCAAGAGCCGCTTAGCAGGTACACTCTTCTGTGGAGGTGTGAACGAACCACGAGAAATTGAAGACAATACTAAGTTGCAGGAAGCATTTGACTTAGGCAGAAGTATATGAGCATACAGGAATTCAGAGATTACATGGCATCGGGGAAACCTGTTATTGGTGGCTCCGATGTACACATGATGTTTCACAAACTGTCGCAGCAGGCACTGAGAATCACGGCAGAAATCAATGGGAAGTATCATACACCCGACGAACTGCATACGCTGCTGGAACAGTTGTTTGGCCGTGAGATACCCCAAAGTGTGGGTATGTTCCCTCCGTTCCATACCGACTGTGGAAAGAACACGGTTTTGGGAGGGCGTGTATTTATCAATATGGGCTGTAAGTTCCAGGATCAGGGCGGTATTACTATCGATGAAGGAGCCTTGATAGGGCATAATGTCGTTCTGGTTACAAAGGATGTTGAGCCAAACACGATTGTCGGTGGAGTTCCAGCTAAATTGATAAAGAGAATTCAAACAAACAAATAAAGAACATGAAGAAGGTTATATTAGCAGTCCTCGTCGGTGGAATGCTGACGGCTTGCACAAACAGTAAACGAACTAAAACAGAAGAAAATATGACAAAGCAGGAATTAACACAAGAGTGGGACAAAGTGTTCCCGCTGAGCGAGAAAGTGAACCACAAGAAAGTGACGTTTAAAACCCAATATGGCCTGACGCTGGCGGCAGACCTCTACGAGCCGAAAGATGCAGAGGGGAAACTTGCAGCCATCGCTGTGAGCGGCCCGTTTGGAGCCACAAAAGAGCAATCGAGCGGACTCTATGCCATGCGGATGGCTGAGCGCGGATTTGTGACGCTGGCCTTCGACCCGTCGTACACTGGCGAGAGCAGTGGTGAGCCACATCGTACGGCATCGCCCGACATCAACACCGAGGACTTCATGGCAGCTGTCGATTATCTGTCGCAGTTGGAGAACGTCGATGCCGAGAAGATTGGCATCATCGGCATATGCGGATGGGGAGGCATCGCCCTCAATGCTGCCGCTGCAGATACCCGTATCAAGGCAACCGTTGCGAGTACGATGTACGACATGACACGTGTGAGCGGCAACGGCTATTATGATGCCAACGACAACGAGCCTGACCGTCATGCCGCACGCGAGGCACTTTCCAAACAGCGCCTTTCAGATCCGAAGGAAATGGCAGGTGGAGTCATCGACCCACTGCCTGATGATGCGCCACAATTTGTTAAGGACTACTATGATTATTATAAAACAGAAAGAGGCTATCATGCACGCAGCGGCAACTCCAACGATGGCTGGCGTGTCATCGGCACCCAGGCCTACGCCAATAGCCGCTTCCTATATTATATCAACGAGATTCGCTCTGCCGTCCTCGTGATGCATGGCGAGAAGGCCCACTCCCGCTACTTTGGTGAGGCAGCTTATCACTATATGGTTGATGGTAAGGCAGAGGGGTACAAGTTTGTTGGCGAACCCAATCCCAACCCAGAGAACAAGCAGCTGCTCATCATCCCAGGAGCCTCACATTGCGACCTCTACGATGGTGGATATACTGAACTCGTAGGTAAGGGCGAACCCAAGAATATGATTCCTTGGGATAAACTGGAGGAGTTTTTCAAAACGTATTTGAGATAGGCTTAGGTACAAGCCACACCAATAAGCATCTCCCAAATCGAAAAGATTTGGGAGATGTTTCGATATTTGTCCTTCAGAAATTTTGAGGCTGTTATTTCCAAATTGTTCTCGAATAGGGTTTTAGGCTTCTGTGAAGGTTAATCGTATCAATGTTTATATGTCAGTCACTTTAATATTCTCTGATATAATCGCCTTTGCTTCTTGTCAAGAATCGATATCTTTATCTGAACCTTGGTTGGGCGTGACACGTCTTCATGTAAAGACGAAAGGAGTCTCGTTATAACCTGTACGACGTTTGTAAATCCTGAGTACTCGATTGTAGACACACGTTCACCACAGACGAATGCCTCTACGCGGATAAGATTGTACTTCGACATGCTCTCAAATGAGATATAATAAGAGACCTGTCCATTAGGGCAGGTCCCTCAGCAAATTATGTAAGAGTGATAATTACTCCTCTACAGCTGCCTGGGCGGCGGCTAGACGATACTGAGTTTCAGTTACTTACAGAGTTAGTGTAAAGTACTGGCACCTCTTTTTAGACTCATTCTGCTCATTTTGCCTCATTTTTCAGGAAAAAAATGGCTCAATGGCAGATTCATTCTCATTTCTTGATTTTATCTTTATTTTGTTTTACACTAGATTGCTTGACTTCTGTCTTACAATCGTTAACAATAAATGCTCCGTAAGTCCGGAAGATTGAACTTCATGAACAAACACCACATTCTGGTTGCAAAAATACAAAAATAATCTTGAATTCAGACCCATTATTCTCATTTTTCGTGCAGAATGAGTTTGATTTTAACAAAAAAACTAAAGCTGCATATCTAGTTCATACTTTCAATAAAAAAAGAAATAGTTGATTCCATCTTTGCTGGTTTAAGTTTAGATGTTCTTATATATATAATAAGTTGTAGTAAACCCAAATCAAAAGATTGAAGGTTTACGTTTAGAGAGGCATGTATATATACATGGGTAAACGTAAACCTAAACTTGACAAAATGATCCGGCTTATGCCCTCCTCTTCTCATTCCATTTCTCTTTTTACTGAAAACATGACATATGAAGTCGTTGGCTTACATCACAAATCTTGGTATTTCTTCTTTCACGAGTTGATGAAATTTGGTTGCAAAGGTAATTGTTGTTCCTTCACTTTGAAAAGTTATATTGAATTTACAATTACATACAAAGTTCTTAATTACAGCCCAGAAGTATAACCTTTTTGGCAATTCTTTCATATTTTTGCCAAATTTGTTATAACTTTGCAACCAAATTCAAGTTGGTACAGATGACAACCATCCATAAAGTCGCTATCTGCACGAAGCCTCTCAATGTCATCTTCGTCGATACATATCAGATTATTATTCTCAATAAAGTCCCGCTGTATCAGTTGTTCAAGTTTCTCCCTCTCCATAATGTTCAATGACAAAGCCGTTATTATCTCTTCAAAATCCACTTTACTAACGGGTTAACGACATCGCCTAAATCCGAAGGTGAAGCGTCCAGCGAGTTTATATTCGCGACGACGCAAATACAATACCGAGGGTTCTCTACTGGGAACAACCCTGCAAACTGGATCTGTTTGCCCACGGGTTGCAACTTCTCCTTGTCACTCTTTGCATAAACATTCTCCGTCGTGGCATATCCGTACCAGTTCGTATCAGCCGTCAGCCATGCCAGTTGGGGTGATTCAACCCTATCTACTCGCAATACATCCTTCAAGTTCATCAGGTTTGTTTCGGAAAAGACATTCTCCTCGACATTCACGCTGTCAGCCTTCATCGTCGGAATAATCATCGTACCTTGATGAGCCAGACTATTATAGCTCACTGCTATGATGAAAGGACTGGTCGATGGATTCTCCGTATCAGTCAACTCTCGCCATGTCCTCTCTGCCACACTCCTTCGGTAACCGTTCATAATGGCCTGACGCATCACTTCATCATTAACTGTCTTAATAGCACTCCGATATGTCATTGTTCCGCAAACGCTGTCCAATGGCAGACTGTCATTCTCCAATGCCATCACCGTATGAAACGGCTTTATCAATGAACCTGAACACGAATGCACAAGCAGTTTCCCAGCTTCATACTTCGCTGTGTCTCGATCCAGCCTTACCCATGCTTTTAATCGACCCGACTTCGCATCAAAGACAACCATCTGAGCATCCTCCATCTGCTCCTGTTTCATCAGCTTCTCCAACAACTTTGTTGCTTTCTTCGTTATCTTCTTGTCTATAGTCGTACACTCGTCCAACGAATACAATTCATCCGGGTCATCCATCCAAATGGAAACGACATTATTAGTTGGCTCATAGACACTGACTATGCCACGCTTGATGCCCTTGGTAGCAAAGAACATGCTGATGTAAGCACTATCCTCAGCCACCGTCTGCTTCGAGAACCCCAAATCCCGGTATTCTATTTCCGTGATGTTTTTGTGCAAAAGCAAGTCATAGATGCCCTTCTTCCCATCCTTCGTTACGATAGCGTACTTCGGATTGTCACAAAAGTCAACCCACTCATATTCTTTGAGGTCATACTGAAGAAGGTTCTTCTGCCAGTCGTTGGCTTCATCATTCAGATAGATCGTGTCATTTGCGGTACCCCCATCATCCGTATAGTAGGTTTCTATAATCATATCCTCACTAGAATCCACCTCGATGCTGTCAACAGCCTCCGTCACTTCTTGTGCCGTCGTAAGGGTTGGCACCAGCAATACAGCCAGCACCAACCAGTTCCTGAAATACAAACTCTTTGCCATACCTATTTTTATTTTACGATTTCACCTTTTCCATTCACAATTACCTTGTCACTATTCGAGACCTCACACAAGTACAGGTCATAGCCTATCGCCTCGATGTTCTTATAAAGAGGCATCGTCACGACGTGACCATCAGCACTCATCAGACCTTCGTAACCGTCACCCGCCACGTATGCCCTCATCTTCGCATTAGCTGTAGGGTGATATGCCTCGATAGTGGTATCTACCACGTTACCTTCATCATCAGTTGTCTTGTCGGTGCGGTACAGAACCTCTTCCTTATTGTATTCCAACACTCTTACACCAGAAATATAGAAGCCATTGATAAGCTCCCCTTGGAGAGAATATTTCCTCATGGTATGATCAGCAAGGGTCATATCCACCATCCCGTCACATACCCACATCGAGCACTCTGTCAACGGAATGATAGTCTTCAATTCTTTATCCAGCAAGCTTTTCTCCTTGCCCTTGGCGACAATCCACATCTCAAGATCGTTAGTCGGACTGATAGAGCTATACTCCTTGGGGAGCACCACCCTGCCTGTCTTGTCAATAAGGCCACAAAGCTCACCATCGTCTGTATCCACCACACAATACCCGGCGTGGAACACATAGCCCTCCATATTAGGGATATACGGCATCTTCTGATCAATGACCACCTTACCTGTCCCGTCAATAAACTTGATATAGCCATTATCATCCACACTGGCCAGCCCATCAGAGAACACCCAAGCATGGTCATATTTCGGTTCAATGATAACCTTACCCGTGTTCTTGCTAAAATAGCCGCGCTTCTTGCCTGTACTAAAGCAGACCAAGGTGTCTTTTCCCAGAGGATTTGCTATCCAGGCGATGTGCTTAATCAGCTTCTCACCTGTGCGCTTGTTGTAGATGTAACCTTTACCATCCTCCGTAT
>JAEEGH010028323.1_pt1 | contig 11030 bp, 6 predicted proteins | sample 9134181 | NCBI WGS metagenome assembly JAEEGH01 (sample SAMN16246544, study PRJNA631951) | gut metagenome | biome: gut microbiome; feature: rumen; material: DP-attached | host: Bos | place: Iran: Karaj | collected 2018-10
AGCGAGGCCGCGGCGCTGGATGTCGCAGAGGCGGTGATGCTCGCTCCAGAGCTCGACGCGACGCTGGAAGAAGTTCACGATCATGAGAGTGGAAATGGGAGCCACGGTGATGGGATTGAGGGTCTTGTCGTCGCTCATTGAAGCGAGGCGGTCGGCGTAGTCGGAGTCGCGAAGCGAACCGACGGCAGACACATACTTGCGGGCGTTGGCGTAGTCGCCTTTCTCGCAGCAAGCCTCAGCGGCGATGAGATACATCTCTTCGGTACGCATCAGGATGTGGTCTCCGGTGGAGGCTCCGGCATCGATGTAGACAAGCTTCTTCTGGCACCAGGAACGCTTGGAACCGTTGGCGGTGCCGGGGGTGCCCCATTCGCTGGAATCAAGGGGTTCAGTCCACCAGGCCTTGCGGACGTCGGTGTCTGGAATCTCGTCATAGAGCCAGTTGGCGATAAGGTGACGGGCCTTGGAATAGGTGGACTTGCAGTCGGCATCCATATGGTTGTAGATGTCGTAGTTGCCCATGGCCTGGTCAGTCTGGATGGCAAGACCCCACATCACGTTCTGCTTGTTGATGTCGTTGACCACCTTGATGTCGTCCCAACTGCCTAGTTTCTGGCCTGCGAGGGCAGCCTCGGCGGCGGAGAGGGCGGTGTCGTAGTCGTGCTGGACAAGGGCATGGCGGGCCTTGATGCCGTATGCAACGGCAAGGCTGATATGGCTCTTGTGCTGCTGAGGAAGCGAGGTCTTCTTGAGGCACTCGATGGCAGCGTCGATGTCGGCATTGGCCTGGTCATATACGTCCTTGACCGTACCGCGGCCTTTTCCCTCGGAACCGGCAACTGTAGGCTCGGTGTAGAGAGGTACGCCAGGAAGGGAGGTGCCGAAGACGGCGCCGTTCTGCTGGAAAGTCTGTATCAGCCACATGTAAGCAAAGGAACGGATGGCATATGCCTGTCCGAGGACGTAGTTGAGATAGTCGGCGTCACCTTCCATCTCCTGGTTGGCCAGGATGTAGTTGGCATTGGAGATGAGGGTGTAGAAGAAATTCCACATCTGATACTGGTGGCCGGCGGTACCCGTCCAGTCACCGAAGGTATTGTAAGCATAGTCATAATAGAACCAACCGGAACCTTCACCGTCCATGGCGTGGTCGTCACCCTTGAGGTCCATCGTGAGAATGAAGGCGGGAAGACCGCCGTTCTCAGCCTGCCAGGAAGAGCCCCATCCACCCGTATAGAACTGACGGTAGAGGCCGTCGATGGCGGTCTGTGCCTTGTCTGCCGACTCGAAAATCACGGTACCGGAGACAGCGGTGGTCGGATCGGTATCCAGGAAGTCCTTGGCGCAACCGGTGAGGGTCAGCGCTGCGATCACAGAAAGAAGTGCAAATATCTTTTTCATAGTGCTCATTCTGTTTAGAAGTTAATGTCAAGACCCACGGAGAGGGTTCTCGCAGGCGTATAAGAGAAGCCGGTACCGCCGGTGAGGCTGTACTGCGGGTCCATACCCTTGAGGGCAGAGAAGAGCTTGAGGTTGTCAGCCGTGAAGGAAATACGGGCGGACTTGATGTTCATCGCCTTAGCGGCCTTTGCAGGGAGGGTGTAACCGAGGGTGATGTTCTTGATGGCAAAGTAAGATGCATCGAAGAGCTCATCATCCGTCAGGACAGTGGTAGAAGCGCCGCGCGGCACAATCTTCGGAATCGTCACGACATCACCCGGCTGCTTCCAAGCTTTCAGACGGTCAACGTGCGCTGCCTGTCCGATATAGGAGTTGTAGAGGAGGCTCTGGTAAACACCGTCGTTCATCTTACCACCGATCGAATAGGTAGTCATGATGGAGAGGTCCACATTGCCAATCTGGAGTTCGTTCGACCAGGAACCGTAAAGAATCGGGTTACGGCCCTTGCAGACACGGCGCCAGGTCTGAGCCTTCTGGTAATCTGCAGATTTGCGGCGGGTTGCCGGATCGGGAACAGGCTCGCCGAAGGCATCGTTTACCGGATCGCCGTTGTCATCCTTCAGCTGGTCGTAAATCCAGTAGAGTTTAGCACCCGTTGCCGGATCGACACCTGCAGATTCGGGCAGGAAGAAGGAATAGAGGGTCTCGCCCTCGCGGATGATGTAGTTGCCGGAGAGGATCTGGGGCTTGTCAGCCAGGTTGAGCACCTTGTTGTGGATCGTGGAGCCCATCCAGGTCATCGCGTAACGGACCTTGTCGGTCTTGACGAGCTCGCCGGTCAGGCTGATCTCGACACCGCTGTTCTTCATGTTACCGATGTTCTTGTCATAGCCACTGAAACCGAGGGACATAGCCATCGGGTAGGACATCAACATGTCTTTCGTGTAACGGTTGTAATACTCAACGGTAGCGGAGATGCGGTCGAATACGGTAGCCTCGATACCGATGTTGGTATTCATGTTCTTCTCCCAACGGAGGTCCTTGCTCTCGAGCGAGGTAATCACGGAACCGGGGTTCGCGCCGTTCGGATAGCTGAGGCTGTAGAGGGACTGCCAAGCGTAGAGCTTTTCCAGGTTATCGTTACCCTGCACACCGTAGGATGCCTTGAGGGTCAGGTTGTTCAACCAAGCCTGGTCACTCAGGAAGCTCTCCTGGGAAATACGCCAGGAACCACCGACGCTCCAGAAGTTACCCCAGCGGGAATCCTTGTAGAAACGGGAAGAACCGTCGCGGCGGAACGATGCGGAGAGGTAGTACTTGTCAGCGATGTCGACATTGACACGGGAGAGCCAGGACTCGACACGGTACTGATTCGTATAGGAAGTCGTAGCTTCGATATTCGTAGCCGTTTCCAGTTCGTAAAGGCCCGGGAGCGGATAACCGCTCTTTTCGCCCATCAGGTACTGGTACTGGTAAGAATAAGCCTCGTGGCCGGCCAGGATGTCGAGATGAACATCACCGAAAGCACGGTTGTAGGAGAGCAACTGGTTGAAGGTATAGCTGAAGGTACGGCCATCTGCAACCGATGCGATACCCTTCTTGGTCTTACCGTCACCGAATTCAGGGTTGTAGTAAGTCAGGCCCTTGGCGTTGACGAGATCGAAACCGTAGTTGACGCTGAACTTCAGGCCTGCGAGCGGGCCGCTCTGGAGGTTGCCGAGATCCACAAATACACGGCCGCTGAGGTTGTCAGAAGCGGAGTTGCGCTTGTCGGCCTTCAGGTTAGCCAGCGGGTTCCAGCCTGCGGAAGCGCCTGAGGGACGTTTTTCACCCCAGTCGTACTGCTTCTCGCCATTTGCATCCAGGTTATAGGAGCCGTCCGCATTGCGGAGGTACATCGGATAGATCGGGGCCATCAGCTGGCAGGTGTAGAAGACGTTTGCATACGCCGTACTCGAACCGCTGTTGCCGAGCTGGGTCGCGTTGGAGGTATTGTGCGCGAAGCTCATGTTCAAACCGGTCTTGAACCAGGGCTTGACCTGATTCTCGACGTTTGCACGGGCGGATACACGCTCGAAGTTGGTGAACTTGACCAGACCGTTCTCATTGAGGTAACCCAGAGAGAACATGTACTTGTTGGCGCGGTTGCCACCGGTAACGGTCATCTGGTACTCCTGACGGAGCGGAGCCGGTGCGGTGGAGAGCGTCAACCAGTCATCGTTCCACTTCAGGCCGGTACCTGCGACGATCTTGCCGGTAGCAGGATCGAACAGGTTGTCCACGGAAACGGTGAAGGGGTTGAACTGTTCATTTTCACCGAAGACACCGTTTGCAGCGCTGTTGATCTTGACAATAGCCTGCTGCATAGCGGATGCTGCATCGTAACCGTCATCCAGGAACTGGTTCTTATACATATAGAGGACATCCTCCGTCCACTGGTAAGCATCCAGGGTCTCGTAACGGGGAACAGCGCGGGCAGCGATACCCCAGTTACCCTTGAGGTTTACCGTCGCGGCACCTCCGCCCCCCTTCTTCGTGGTGACGATGACCACACCGTTCGCACCGCGGGCGCCGAAGAGGGCACCTGCAGAAGCGTCCTTGATGACGGTCATCGACTCGATGTCGTTCGGGTTGAGGGCGTTGATGGCGCCATCATACGGAACGCCGTCCACGACATAGAGCGGGGAGGTCGATGCGTTGAGGGAACCGATACCACGGATCACCACCGTTGCACCGGCACCCGGCTGACCGGAACCTGCAGTTGTCTGCACACCGGTTGCCAGACCATCCAGCGCCTTGGTGACGTTGGCCACAGTTCTCTTTTCAAGTTTCTCAGATTTAATGGTCTGAGCGGAACCCGTAAAGGATTCCTTCTTGGCAGTACCGTAGGCGACCACCAGGACGTCGTCGAGATACTCCGTATCCGGAGCAAGTGCGCAATCAATTACGCTCTTGCCGGCGACGGCGATGCTCTGCGTCTTGTAACCGACGGAACTGAACACAAGATTGGCGTTCGGAGCAACGGAGATGGAATATTTACCTTCCGCGTCAGAAGCCGTTCCGGTCATCGTGCCCTGGACCACAACGGAGGCAAAGGCAATCGGATCACCGGATGCTGCATCAGTGACAGTACCCTTGACCTGGATGCGCTGTCCGAAGGCAGTGAAGGTCAGGAAAAGGGCTGCCAGTAAGAAACTGAGTCTTTTCATCTGATTGATTGGTTAGGTTAATAATTTAGGTTAAGTTGAACAAAAAATCTCGTTTGGTAACAGTCACGCTAATCTATAATTCTACAAAGTAAAACCATTTTATTCAAAAATGCAAATCGTTAAAGTATCAAAAAATCAATTTCTAAGCGTTTCCAACCACGAAAACCCGGTATTTTGCTTAACAATCGGAAGCACCTGCGGCTTCCGTTTTCAAAAAATACAACCCAAATCGCCGCTTCGCCTCTTTTTGAGAAATGTAAAAAAAATGTAACTTTGACACTGAAATGATTGGCGTATACGATTCTGGAGGGGGTGGACTCTCCGTTTTGAAGGAGTTGATCCGCGAAATGCCCGGGGAAGATTACGATTACTTCTCCGACGGGGCCAACTGCCCCTACGGGCCCAAGCCGCCTCAGGAGATTATCCTGCGCGCCCGGACCGTTACGGAGGATTTCCTCCGCCGCGGCACCGAAATGGTCGTGGTGGCCTGCAACACCGCCACCGCCGCCGCCATCGCGGACCTGCGCGCCCGCTACCTGATTCCCTTCATCGGCATGGAACCGGCCATCAAGCCCGCCGCCCTGCACTCGGCCTCCGGCGTCGTGGGCGTGCTGGCCACCGCCGGCACCTTCAAAGGCCGGCTCTACCTGAGCACCCTCGCCCGCTTTGCGAGCGACGTCAAGGTGATCGAGCAGGTCGGGACCGGGCTGGTCGAGGCAGTGGAGCGGGGCGACTTCGATTCTCCGCAACTCATCGCACTGCTGCGCAGCTATATCGAGCCGATGGTTGCCGCCGGCGCAGACCACATTGTGCTGGGGTGTACCCACTACCCTTTCCTGGAAGATGCCATCCGCCGGATTGCCGGCGCCGGGGTTACCATCGTCAACCCCGCCCCTGCCGTAGCACGCCACGCCCGCAAGGTGCTCGCCACCCTCCGCGCCCCGCGCACGGAAGGGTGCGGCAGCCGCACCTTCCGCTCTTCCGGTGACGACACCGTTCTCCGGCAGCTGGCCTCCACACTTAATTAAATAAAAAAACAGGACAGCCGGAATGGCTGTCCTGTCTGTTCAGAAGCGGGCTTCGATTAGAGAACGCCCTGCTCCAGCATCGCGGTAGCGACCTTCATGAAGCCGGCGATGTTTGCACCCTTGACATAGTCAATGGTACCGTCAGCTTTGCGGCCGTACTTGACGCACTGCTCGTGGATGCTCTTCATGATCCAGTGCAGTTTGGCGTCAACCTCTTCACCGGACCATGCCAGGTGAGCTGCGTTCTGGGTCATTTCGAGACCGGAGGTAGCCACGCCACCTGCGTTCACGGCCTTACCCGGAGCGAAGTAGATACCGTTGCTCTGGAAGAACTTGATAGCGCCCGGCTGGCAGCCCATGTTGGAGACTTCGCAGCAGCACCAGCAGCCATTGGCCTTCAGTTCTTTTGCATCATCCTCGGAGAGCTCGTTCTGGAATGCGCAAGGAAGAGCGATGTCGCACTTGACGCTCCAAGCCTTCTTGCCAGCGATGAACTTAGCCTTGCCCGGGAACTTGTCAGCCATATCCTGAACCTTGTTGCGGTTGGAGGAACGCATGACGAGCATGTAGTCGATCATTTCGTCGGTGATACCGTCAGGAAGTTCGCAGACGCCGTCCGGACCGGAGATAGCTACGACCTTACCGCCGAGCTGGTTGGTCTTGATGGCTGCGCCCCATGCCACGTTACCGAAGCCGGAGAGAGCGATCTTCTTGCCCTTGATATCCTTGCCGTGCTCCTTGAGGAGGTTCTCGAGGAAGTAGAGTGCACCGAAACCGGTTGCCTCCGGACGGAGGATGGAGCCACCCCAGGTAGCGCCCTTACCGGTGAGGACACCCGTGTTGTACTCGCGAGCGAGCTTCTTGTACATACCGTACATGTAGCCGATTTCTCGACCGCCGACACCGACGTCACCTGCAGGAACGTCCGTATCAGGACCGATGCATTTCCAGAGTTCGAGCATGAAGGCCTGGCAGAAACGCATGATTTCAGCGTCGGACTTGCCCACCGGGTCGAAGTCGGAACCACCCTTTGCACCACCCATCGGGAGGGTCGTCAGGGAGTTCTTGAAGATCTGCTCGAAACCGAGGAACTTCAGCATGGAAAGGTTGACAGCTTTGTGGAAACGGAGACCGCCCTTGTAGGGACCGATCGCGCTGTTGAACTGAACGCGGTAACCGAGGTTGACCTGGACTTCGCCCTTGTCATCCACCCAAGCTACACGGAAAGTGAAAATACGGTCAGGCTCGACGATACGCTCGACGATCTTAGCCTTCTCGAATTCCGGGTGCTGGTTGTAGATATCTTCGATGGACTCGAGGACCTCTTCGGCTGCCTGAAGGAATTCTTTTTCTTCAGCGTGCTTCTCACGAAGCTTTGCCATAATTTCAGCTGCTTTCATAATTAACTGATAATGTGTTGTTTGTAATTAGTTTGTTTTGGATAGTGCTTATTATTTGACCGTCCAGGTTGCACCGCTCTTGAGGAGTTCGTCAACACAGGTGATCGGAGATTTTGCCTTGACCTCAGCGAGCTGGTCGCGGACGCGGTCGTCGTAGGTCGGTTCAGCAACGTCGCGGATGACACCGAGAGCCACCGGGAAGTCCGGAGCCTTCATGTTGATGAGCTGGCTCTGGATAGCGGTATCCTCGCAGTGGGCATCGTGGACGAGAAGTTTGTCAACGGTGATGCCGTCTTCGCCGATCGTCACGACTTTGAGTTTGCCGTGCTCGAGGATGAGGCCCTTGTCCTTGTTGGTACCGAAGACCATCGGCTGGCCATGGCGGAGGACGATGGTGCGGTCAGCGCGGACTGCGCGGTCTGCAATCTGGTTGTGTGCACCGTCGTTGAAGATGACGCAGTTGGTCAGCATTTCGCAGATGGAGCAGCCGTCATGCTTGGCAGCGGCAACGAGAATCTCCTGGTTGAGCGCCATTTCGGAGTCGAGGCTGCGGGCAAAGAAGGTGCCGCGTGCGCCGAGTACGAGTGCGCCCGGGATGAACGGGTTCTCGATGGTACCGTACGGAGAGGTCTTGGTAATCTGACCGAGTTTGGAGGTCGGAGAGTACTGGCCCTTCGTCAGACCGTAGATCTGGTTGTTGAAGAGGATGACGTTGATGTCGATGTTACGGCGGATAGCGTGGATGAAGTGGTTACCGCCGATAGCGAGTGCGTCGCCGTCACCGGTTGCCTGCCAGACGCTGAGGGTCGGGTTGGCTACCTTGACACCGGTGGAAATCGGCGTAGCACGGCCGTGGATGGAGTGGAAACCGAAGGTATCCACATAGTAAGGGAGACGAGAGGAGCAGCCGATACCGGAAATGACGACGATGCGCTCCTTGGAGTAACCGAGGTCTTCGCAGACGGTCGGGAGAGCCCGGGTCAGTGCTGCGAGGATGGCGTGGTCACCGCAACCCGGGCACCAACGGGGTTCCTGGTTGCTCTTGAAGTCTTGTGCTGTATATTTCATAATGTGATCCTCCGATAATTAAAGGTTATTGACTGCATCGACGATTTCCTTGACGATGAACGGCTGGCCCTGAACTTTGTTGACCTGCTTGAACTGGAACTGCGGGAAGTTGGCGCGCAGATAGTTGGCAAACTGGCCGCTGTTGAGCTCGCAGACCACGAGGTTCTTGTAGTTCGCGAAGATTTCAGCCGTGTTCTTCGGCAGCGGAAGGATATAGTCAAAGTGCGTGAGAGCGACGTCCTTGCCCTCGTTGCTGAGTTCGTGGTAAGCGGAGAGCAGGTGGCCGAAGGTACCGCCCCAGCCGATTAGCAGGGTCTCTGCCTTCTTCGGGCCGATCACTTCCTGGTCAGGAATGTAGTTGGCCACGCGGGCAACCTTCTCGGCGCGCTCGGCAACCATCTTGGCGTGGTTTTCAGGATCGGAGGAGATGACACCGGCGGTGTTCTTCTCCAGACCGCCTATGCGGTGCTCCAGACCTGCCTTGCCCGGGAGAGCCCAGTAGCGGGCCATGGTCTCGGGGTTGCGCTTGTAAGGCTGGAACTTGCCTTCGCAGGAGTCGATGACCGGCGCCTTGATGGAAGGATAATCCTTCATGGAAGGAATCTTCCAAGGTTCGGAACCGTTTCCGAGGAAACCTTCGGAGAGGAGGACAACCGGCATCATGTGCTCGAGGGCGAGTTTGCCGGCCATGAAGGCTGCATCAAAGCAGTGGCTCGGGGAGTGTGCTGCAATCACGCAGATGGGGCACTCACCGTTGCGGCCGTAGAGGACCTGGTTGAGGTCGGTCTGCTCGGTCTTGGTCGGGATACCGGTGGAAGGGCCGGAACGCTGGACGTCCACAATCACGAGCGGGAGCTCGGTAATCATGGCCAGACCCATTGCCTCGGACTTCAGGGAGATACCCGGGCCGGAGGTGGTGGTGACAGCGAAGTTGCCGGCGAAAGCGGCACCGATGGCGGTGCAGATACCTGCGATCTCATCCTCGCACTGGACCGTCTTCACGCCCAGGTTCTTGTAGATGGCGAGTTCCTCGAGGATCGCGGTAGCCGGGGTGATCGGGTAGGAACCGCAGAAGAGCGGAATGCCGGCCTTCTCGGAAGCGGCGATCAGACCCCATGCGGTAGCCTGGTTACCGTTGATGTTGCGGTAAACACCCGGCTCCTGCTTTGCGGGTGCGATGGTGTAGGTATTGGCGATGGCCTGGATGTTCTCCGCATAGTTGAAACCGTCGCGGATCACCTTCTTGTTGACATCCACCATTTCGGGATGCTTCTTGCCGAACTTCTTGACGAGGTAAGCGTCGGTGTATTCCAGCGGGCGGTTGAACATGAAGAACACCATACCCAGGGTAAACATATTTTTGCAACGCTCCATCTCCTTGAGTCCGAGTCCACTGTCCTTCAGGCTCTCCTTGGTGAGGGAGGTGATGTTGGCAGCCACGATGGTGCGGTCTTCCAGTTTGAGTTCAGTGATCGGATCATCGGTTTCGAAACCGGCGCGCTTGATGTTCGCCTCATCGAACGAATCGAGGTCGACGATAATCGTTGCGTTGGGTTTCGCCCATTTTGCATTGGCCTTGAGGGCTGCAGGATTCATCGCGACGAGTGCGTCAGCGAAGTCGCCCGGAGTGGTCACGCCGCTCTTTCCGATGTGAACCTGGAAACCGGAAACGCCCGACACGGTACCGTGCGGAGCACGAATTTCTGCAGGATAGTCCGGGAAGGTGGAAATTTCGTTGCCGTAGAGTGCAGAAGCATCTGCAAACAGGGTACCGGTCAACTGCATACCATCACCGGAGTCACCAGCAAAACGGATTACGACATCATTGGTGTCAATAACTTTGTGTTGCATAATTATAATTTAGGTTTTAGTATGATGAATGTGGAAATTACTTTTTCTCAGCGGGAGCAGGAGCGGGAAGCTGCGAAGGAGCGACCTTCTCAGCCGGAATGCCGAGCTCTTTCTTGGCCAGGGGCAGGAGATCGATGCTCTGCGCCTCGTCAAAATAGATGACGGCACCCACGGAGGTGTCGAATACATAGATCAGCGCCTGTTCCTTGGAAACCTTCTGGATGGCGTCGTTGGCCTTCTGGAAGATGGGGCCCATCAGCAGCTGCTGCTGGCGCTGCATATCCTGCTGCGCGGTCTGCTGGAACTGCTGGATGCGCTGGACCAGATCCTGGAGGTCTTTCTCCTTGGCCTCGCGGACAGCGGGGGTCCAGGTCGCATTCTTGCGCTGGTATTCGGTGTATTTGGTGTTGTATTCATCCTCCATTCCGTGCATCGTTTCCTCGAGATCCTGCTGGTAGAGCTGGAGGTTGAGGCGTGCGGAATCGGTTTCGGACATCAGGGCGATCAGCTCCTGGGAGTTGATGTGTCCGAACTTGAGGTTCTGGGCGTCTGCCATCGCCGCGATCGCCACGGTGAGCAGCAGGGTAAGGAAAAACTTTTTCATATTCCGGAATGACTATAAGCTTTTGATAATCTCTTTGGTAATGTCCAGTGCGGTATCGTAGTAAACGATATTGCCCGAACCGGCCAGGTCCATGACGGCCGTAAAGCCGTGCAGTTCACAATAGCGGCGGACAGCGGCATCCACGCGCTCGCGGATTGGGGTCAGCAGTTCTTCGGACTTCTTGGCGAGGACGCCTTCCGAACCGAAGTAGTTCTCCTCTTTCTGCTTCATCTGCTGCTCTTTGGTAATGATGTTATTCTCCGCGGAGGAGCGCTGCGAGCTGGAAAGATAGGATTTCTGGTTCTGGTAGTTGGTGTAAAGCTGGTCGATGACCTTCAGATCCGCCTCAACCTCGGCTTTGTATTTCTCGGTGAGCTGCTCGAGGGTCTTCTGGGCATTCTGATATTCAGGAAGTTCATTCAGTACGGTTTCCGTATTGATAAAACCGATTTTCTGGTTCTGTTCACTA
>JAEEGH010028327.1_pt1 | contig 11028 bp, 8 predicted proteins | sample 9134181 | NCBI WGS metagenome assembly JAEEGH01 (sample SAMN16246544, study PRJNA631951) | gut metagenome | biome: gut microbiome; feature: rumen; material: DP-attached | host: Bos | place: Iran: Karaj | collected 2018-10
CCTGGGCTTCCTGCCGGGCGACCTACGCGACAAGCTGGACCCCTACCTGCAGCCGCTCTACGATGCCCTGCGCGATATGATACCGCAGCAGAAGCTCCTCTCCTACTGGGAAGACAACACCATCGAGATTGCTCCGCTGGCATTTATGCGCGGACGTACACTGGACAACGCCTTCGTCATTCTCGACGAGGCGCAGAACGCGACCTCGGCCCAGCTCAAGATGTTCCTGACACGTATGGGCCGCAACGCCAAGTTCGTCATCACCGGCGACATAACCCAAATCGACCTGCCACGCAACCAGCAATCGGGACTGGTGCAGGCCACCCAAATACTGAAAGACATCGACGGCATTTCTGTTATCGAACTGGACAACAGCGATGTAATACGCCACCGACTGGTGACAAGAATAATCAGAGCCTATGATAGCCTCGCCTAACTGCAAGATAAACATCGGTCTGCACGTAGTGCGGCGCCGCAGCGACGGATACCACGACCTGGAAACGGTGTTTGTCCCCGTGCCGCTGTGCGACGAGTTGGAAATCAATTCATCAGAGAACTTCAGCTTCTCGCAGACGGGCATAGCCATCGACTGCAACCCCGAGGACAACATCGTGGTCAAGGCCTACCGTCTTCTGCAACGCGAATGCGGCAACCGCCTGCCCGATGTGGAGATACGTCTGCGCAAGAACATACCCTTCGGTGCCGGATTGGGTGGCGGCAGCAGCGACGCTGCCTTCACCTTGAAGATGGTCGACGAGCTGTACAGCCTCGGGCTCGGCAGCGAGCGGCTGTGCGCCATCGCAGCCAAACTGGGTGCCGACTGTTCCTTCTTTATCAACAACCAGCCCGCCTTCGCCACAGGCATCGGCGACTGCCTGACACCGATGGATTTCAACCCCCTGTCGGGACACAAACTGCTGCTGGTCAAGCCCGACGAGGTCGTGAGCACCGCCGAGGCATACGGAGGCATCACCCCACGCGAGCGCCGAAGCGACATCGCTCCCTGCGATCTGGCGGAAGCCGTTAGAAGGCCTGTCAACGAATGGAGAGGGGTAATCGTCAACGACTTTGAGACAACCGTATTTGCAAAGCATCCCCGTCTGGCGGCAATAAAGCAGACGCTATACGACGCCGGAGCACTCTATGCGGCAATGAGCGGCTCAGGCTCCACCATCTATGGCATCTTTGAGGCTGGCGCCAACGTCGATCTCAACCTTAACTGCAACATCTATTCTTTCAACTTATAGCTTATGAAACACAAGTACTTGACCCTTATTATTCTGACATCATTAGCCGCCACTGCCGCGGCACAGGCACCTTTCCAGCTTCCCAACCCAGGCTTTGAGCAGTGGGACGGCGGCTACGACTCGGAGCCCACACACTGGAACACCTTTGAAAGCTGCGACGGCTCGTACGCATCGCTGGCATCGTCGAACCATCACTACCGCCGCAGCGGACACCGTCCCGGCGGCAGCGGCAACTACTACCTGACCATCTACACCAAGTCCACCCTCGGCATCAAGGCCAACGGCAATATGACCACCGGCCGCGTCCACGCAGGCTCAATGACGGCATCGAGCAGCGACAACTACAACTATACGCAGCGCAGCAACAGCAACCACTGCCAGCCTTTTACGGCCACGCCCGACTCGATGTACGTATGGGTGAGTTTCTATGCCGGCAGTAGCAGTTCGACGGCACAAATCGAGGCCATAATCCACGGCGACAACGACTTCAAAGCACCTAACGACTTCGGCAACACCTCGCTATTCAAAGGACGTGCAACGGCACAGACCACACGCACTACCTCGTCGGCATCGTCGATGAGCTGGCAGCAGCTGAAAGTGCCCTTCGTATACAGCGGCTCCTCGTCAGCCAATTATATGCTGATCAATATGACAACCAACAAAAATGCCGGTGCCGGCGACAAGAACGACTCGCTGTCGATCGACGACATAGTGTTCATATACAGTGCTTGGCTCACCGACATCACCGTGAACGGCACGACGATTGAAGGCTTCGCCAAAGGGAAGTTCAACTACGCTGTCCACGTCGATGACCTTACTGCCTTCAGCGCTGACAACATAAGCTGCACCACCGAGGTCGGCGATGCATCGGTTGAGAAGACCATTGCAACAGTCGACGACACGACGGTACGCGTCACGCTCACCGTCACTGCCGAGGATGGCACAACGCAGAAGGTATACAGTGTAACAGTCACCTCGGGTGCACCCAGCGATCCTCTCGCCATCCAGAATCCGGAAGCCGACATTCAGACATTGGTGTTCCCAAATCCAGCCAAAGACTATCTGACAGCAGCCTGCGACGGCTTGCTGGAGATAGTCGATATGCAGGGCCGCGTCGTGTTGAGCCGCCACTGCTGCGCTGGCGAGCAGATCGCCATCAGCCACCTACCCCGCGGCCTCTACACAGCAATTCTCGACACCAACAAAAAGCACAAATTAGTCATCCAATAACCCTTTCAAACCCTTCAAACCCTTTTAAACCTTTTAAACCTTTATCAAAATGTATTCAATCGGAATTGACATAGGCGGCACCAACACCGATATGGGTCTGGTCCGCGAAGACGGAACCATCATAGCACGCAGCAGTATTCCCACCAATGCCTATACAGAGCTGCAGCCTTACATCCACGACATTATGGATTGCATCGCCAAGCTGATGAAAGACAACAATGTGGAGAAGATTGAAGGCATCGGAATCGGTGCCCCCAACGGCAACTTCTACACTGGCTGCGTAGACAATGCGCCCAACCTGACAATCAAGGGCGTGCTCAACTTCGAGCAGGAGATGCACAAGTATATGGATGTTCCCGTTGTGCTCAGCAACGACGCCAACGCCGCCGCCTACGGCGAGATGGTATACGGTGGTGCCAAAGACCTTGACAACTTCATTATGTTCACCCTCGGGACCGGTGTTGGAAGCGGTATCGTCCTCGACGGCAAGCTTGTGCACGGCAGCACAGGTGGTGCCGGCGAACTCGGCCACTGCATTCTCGTTCCCAACGGACGCCAGTGCAGCTGCGGCCGCAAGGGATGCCTCGAGACCTACACCTCGGCACGCGGCATAGTGCAGACCTACTGCGAGCAACTACGTGAGAACGGGAAACCGATTCCTGAGAATATCGACAGCAAGACCATTGGCGACCTTGCCAACCAAGGCGACCCAATAGCCCTCAAGACTTGGGAGATCGTGGCTGACCAGCTGGGTCTGGCTATGGCCAACAGCGTCACCTTCTCGGCACCGCAGGCCATCTTCCTGATGGGCGGCCCCACCAAGGTCGGCGACCCGCTGCTCAAGCCCTTGCAGAAAGCCTTCGACAAGTACCTGCTCAACATCTTCGCAGGCAGCTGCCAGATACGTATGTCGCAGCTCAAGGCCAACGAGGTTGCCATCCTCGGCGCTGCAGCCCTTATAAAGATGAAAAAGTAAACAACAAACATTATGAAAAGACTCCTCTTTCCCCTTGTGGCAGCGGCGATGCTGATGGCTGGTTGCCAGCACACCTTGACCTCATACGTCAATCCCTTTATCGGCACCGACGGCCACGGCCACACCTTCCCGGGGGCCATACTGCCCTTCGGTATGGTACAGGCAAGCCCCGACACGCGTCTCGACGGCTGGGACGGCTGCAGTGGATACCACTACAGCGACGACACCGTCTACGGCTTCAGCCACACCCACCTCAGCGGCACCGGCTGCAGCGATTACGGCGACTTGCTCATTATGCCTTTTACAGATGAGAATGGTGATATGCCCGAGACTTTGGACTATGACTATTACAAGTCGTCGTTCAGCCACCGCAACGAGAAAGCAGAGCCAGGCTACTATCGCGTAGTCCTCGACCGCAACCGCGTTATGGCCGAACTCACCGTCCACAACCGCAGTGCCCTGCACCGCTACACCTTCCCCAATACTGGACGTAAAGGCGTGGTCATCGACCTCAAGCACCGCGACGTGGTCATCAACTCGTGCATAGCCCTGTGCAAAAGCACTCCACAATATGATGGAGACCCGATCGCCACAATTATTCGTGGCCATCGCACCTCGGCAGCGTGGAACCCTGAACAGCACTTCTACTTTGCCATTGCAGCCGACAGCCCTATTGAGAAAGTAGTGTTCTATAAAAACGGACATCCTGTGAAAAGCCTTGACGCCATTGAAGGTGAGGATTGCAAAGCACTGGTCTTCTTTCAAGAAAACGACAGGGAGGTGACCTTGTACGTCGGCACATCAGCGACCGACGACAATGCGGGAGCTATGAATAATTTGTTCGATGGAATGTATTTGGACAAAGACAAAGTCATCACATTCAATCAAGCAAAGAAAGATGCCCAAGCCACGTGGGAGAAAGCCCTAGGCCAGTTCGAGGTGGAAGGCGGCAGCCGCGAAGACCGCACCAACTTCTACACAGCCCTCTACCACTGTATGACGTCGCCCTACCTCTACAGTGACTCCGATGGGCGCTACCGTACAATGAAGGACTCGACAGGCAACTACGACATTGACTTCACAGGGGTCGGCCGTGAGCAGTACACCGTCTTCTCGGTTTGGGACACCTATCGCGCCCTGCACCCGCTGCTCAACCTCACCGACCCCAAGCGCAGCAAGGACTTTGTACTCACGATGCTCGACCACTACCGCCACAGCGGTGAACTGACAATGTGGGAGCTGGCCAGCCACGAGACACACTGTATGATAGGCTATCACGCCGTATCGGTCATCCTCGATGCCTACCGCACCGGTGTCCTTGACAGCCTTGACGATGATACCCTCTACGAACTTGTCGACGCAATGGACGCCACGGCCACATTGCCGATGCTGGGCCGCACCGAGTATGCCCGCGACGGCTTCCTCAGCAGCGAGTATGAGAACGAGTCGGTCAGCAAGACCCTCGAATACGCCTACGATGACTGGTGCATCAGCGAATTCTGCAGGCTTCTCGGCGAAAAGGGGCTGGGAAGCGAGATACTGAGCGATATGGAGAAAGAATACAACGTCCGCAGCCAGTCGTGGAAGAACCTGATGGACGACAGGTGCTTTATGCATCCGCGACGCAACGGTGGTTTCATAACCCCCTTCGACCCCACCGAGGTCAACAACCACTTCACCGAGGCCAACTGCTGGCAGTATTCAACCTACGTGCCACACGATGTCAACGGATGGATTCGTATGTTCGGCAGCAACAAGTGCGCCGAGCAGTTCCTCGACAGCCTCTTCTACGGCAGTTCCGTGATGACAGGCCGCGAGCAGAGCGACATCACCGGCGTTATAGGCCAGTATGCCCACGGCAACGAGCCCTCGCACCACGCCGCCTACCTCTACGCCTACCTTGGCCGCCAATGGAAGACCGCCGAGTTGGTGCGTCGCATCTGCACGGAACTCTACCACGACACGCCTGACGGGCTGTGCGGCAACGAGGACTGCGGCCAGATGAGTGCCTGGTATGTACTGAGCGCAATGGGTTTCTATCCCGTCTGCCCTGGCAGCGGCCAGTACGTCATCGGCTCGCCTCTGTTCGACAAGGTGACAATCCACCTCCAGAACGGCAAAGACATCGTCATCAACGCTAAAGGACAAGGCCGCGACAACTGCTACGTCCACTCGCTGCGCCTAAACGGTGCACCTTACGACAAGGCGTTTATCACCATTGAAGCCCTCAAGGACGGCTGCACCCTCGACTTCGAGATGAGCTCGAAGCCCGACAAAGAATGGGCCAGCGGCAACGATGCGCGTCCCCACAGCAGAGACATTGAAGATAAAAACATCATAACCTCTGCCCCCTACTTCAGCGACTGGCAGCAGAGTTTCGACGGTGAGGTCGAGGTGAAGATTCACCCTGCTCATTGGAACATCGTCAATGAACTTGACAGCATCTTCTACACCATCGACGGAACAACGCCAACACGCTTCTCGACACTTTACGACAAGCCATTCACCGTCAGCAGCGACGCCACGGTCAAAGCCGTCACATACAACCCCGAAAGCGGCTACAGCGCCGTCGTGACACACCGCAGGACCCGCACCCAAAGCGACCTCAAGCTCACCTACATCACCAAGCCCGCTCCACAGTACTACGAGAACGGCGAGACAGGCCTCATCGACCGCCTGCACGGCACCGAGAACTACCGCATCGGTGGATGGCAGGGCTGGCAGGGCAACTGCGAGGTCGTAGTCGACCTGCTCGAGCCGCGCACAGTCAGCAGCGTAGCCACCGAATGCCTCGAGAATATGAAATCGTGGGTATTCTTCCCCACACGCGTTGAGGTGGAAGTCTCCGACGACGGCACCAACTACCGGCCCTTCGGCTCGGTCGACAACCGCGACTTCCCAGCCACCCTCGAGCGCCAAGAGCTCAGCGTCGTACACAACTTCATCGTCAACGGCACCCCCACCCTTGCGCGCTACGTCCGCATCAAGGCCCTCAACTACGGCAAGCTACCCAAGTGGCACATCAGCGCCGGCGAGCAAGCCTGGCTCTTCGTTGACGAAATTGAAGTCCATTGACCCCCCGTACGGGCATACACTCCGTACGGGCGTACCCCCGTGTACGCCCCCCAAAAAATCAATCCGTATAGGCACACCCACAAAACAGACAGATATGACACGCAAACTCATCCCCTTAGCCCTGCTGCTACTCCTCACCTCGTGCAGCACCAAGCCCTGCCGTTGCTACCTGCTCACGCGGTGGGGCAGCGTGCCCGTCACCGAGACCTACATCGACCGCGACACCCCCTGCAGCGAACTCGGCTACAGCCGCCTCAACCCCGACGACAGCAGCTTCCGTTACTGCACCGACATCGACGCCCCCCTCTTAGACACAATGGACATCGTCCGAATGTTCTGGGGAGAATAGAACGGAGAACGGAGAACGAAGAACGAAGAACGGAGAACTGAGAACTGAGAACTGAGAACTGAGAACTGAAAGCTGAGAGCGGAGAACGGAAAACCCTTTAAACCCTTTAAACCCTTATAACCCTTCAACATATCAACATATCAACATATCAACGTATCAACATATCAACGTATCAACATATCAACATATCAACATATCAACGTATCAACATATCAACGTATCAACCTTTTCAACCCTTTCAACCCTTTAAACAACTAAACACCCCAACCTTGAACTACAAGAAAGTATATCCGACCGAAGTGCTGCAAGGCTTTACGGACACCGCGATGTTCGTCCTGATGCTCTATGACCCGATGGGCGACCGCAAGGTGCCTGTAATGATTGGCGAGCACGAGGCAGAGATGATAATCCTTGAGCAGGAGCGTCAGCAGGCCAAGCGGCCAATGACCTACCAGCTCATACTGTCCATCCTCGACGCTTTTGCGCTGACGCTCAAGCTGGTGCAGATAGATCGCTTTGAAGAAGGCATCTTCTATGCCACACTTATAGTCAGCGACGGTTTCAACGACAAGGAAATTGACGCCCGTGCCAGCGATGCCGTGGTGCTGGCCCTGCACCAGTCGGTCGACATCGAGATGGCCGAGCAAGTGCTGGAGGAGACGGGCTTCACGCCCAAGGACAACGACATAGAACTCGGCACCCACCTCTCGGGCGAGAAGAGCATCGAGGAACTGGAAGAGGATCTGAGGATATGCGAGGAAAACGAGGATTATGAGCAGGCCGACGAGATAATGAAGAAAATAGCAAAACTGAAAGAGCAATGAACGAGATACTGAAACAGATTGACGAAGCCGTAAGCTATCTGAAAAGCCGCATCGACACCATACCGCACACCGCCATCATTCTGGGCAGCGGATTGGGCAAGCTGGCCGACGCCCTGACCGACACTACGGCGATACCCTACGGCGAGATACCGCACTTCAGACAGAGCACCGCCATCGGGCACAAGGGCAACCTTATTTTCGGCAAGCTCGACGGGGTGCCTGTACTTGCTATGCAGGGCAGGTTCCACTACTATGAAGGCTATACGATGCAAGAAGTGACGCTGCCGGTGCGTGTTATGGCCCGTTGGGGCGTGAAGCGACTGCTTGTGTCGAACGCCGCCGGCGGTATGAACCCCGACTTCAACGTGGGCGACCTGATGATAATCACCGACCACATCAGTTTTATGCCCAACCCACTGATAGGCAAGAATATCGACGAGATGGGAGTGCGCTTCCCCGATATGACCACGGTATACAGCACGGCATTGCGTCAGCGCGCCAAAGCAACGGCCTCTGCAATGGGCATCACCCTGCGCGAAGGAGTTTATGTGGCCGAGACAGGCCCCAGCTATGAGACGCCGGCCGAATACCGTATGTACCGTATGCTTGGCGGCGACGCCGTGGGTATGTCCACCGTGCCCGAGGTCATTGTGGCACGTCACAGCGGAATGGAGATTTTCGGTATGAGTGTGATAACCAACTGTGCCAAAGACCTCAGCGAGAGCTGCCAGAACGACGGCGACGATGTGGTGCGTGCCGCCGACCGTGCCGCCGACACTATGACCAAGATTTTCGCTTCACTAATATAATTGCCTCACTTGAAACATATTGTACATACACTTAGCCTCTGTCTTCTGACGCTTGTTGCCAAAAGCGTCGGTGGCCAGACGACGCTGCCCTACAGCTACGGCATCGACCATCGCAGGGATTCGCTGCAGTTTGAGCTGTACCAAAAGTATATGGACAGCATCCGCACCGAGAGGCCTACGGTGGCGCTGGTGCTCAGCGGCGGCGGTGCCAAAGGTGCCGCACACATAAGTGTTATACGATACCTTGAGAAAGCCGGCATACCGATTGACCTTGTGATGGGCACCAGTATCGGCGGACTTGTCGGCGGACTCTATGCCTGCGGCTACAGCGGAGAGGAACTGGAGGCGATAATGCTGAACCAAGACTGGGATTATCTGCTGTATGACGCCCACCCGCGCCGTTTCGACGCCCTGAGGCAGAAGGACTACGACCGGCAGTTTCAGCTCAGCATCCCCTACGGCACCTACAAGTGGGACTTCCACAAGCCCGAGATAAGCAGCCGCAGCATTCTGCGCGACGGCATCGTGCAGGGCCGCAACATCGAAGACCTGCTGAGCAGCCTTACAGTAGGCTATGGCGACGAACGCAACTTCATCGACCTGCCTATCCCTTTCGTCTGTGTTGCCACCGATATGATTACCGCCAAGCCCAAGGTGTGGTACAGCGGCAGCCTCGTAACAGCATTGCGTTCCACGATGTCCATTCCCGGTATGTTCACCCCTGTCAAGAAAGACAATATGGTGCTGACCGACGGCAGTATGCGCAACAATTTCCCTGCCGAGATAGCCAAACAGCTTGGCGCCGACATAATTATAGGCGTAGACGTTTCGGCACCGGCCCTCAACGCCAACCAGATGAGGAGTATGTTCGACATCGTGTACCAGACGACCGACGTGCTTGGACGCGAAGCCTACGAACGGGCACTCTCGGTTACAGACATCTACATACAGCCAGAGCTGTCGGACTTCTCACTCCTCAGCTTCGACAAGGAGAGCATAAGCACAATGATAAAACGCGGTGACGACGCTGTCAAGCTTCACGCCGACAAAATCAACGAGCTGAAAGAGCGCTTGGGCGGCATTGCAATTCGCAATTCGCACAGCAAAGAGCTGTCCAAAGCCGTCAATCTGAACAAACAGACAATCAGTTACAACAAGATACAATTTACCGGCATCAACGCCAAAGAGGAACGCTATCTGCGCAACAGGCTGAAAATGGACCCCTTTGGCGAACGGCCTCTGCACATCGTCGAACTGGAAGATGCAATAGCAACGATGATAGGCACCAAGGCTTTTGAGAAGGTCACCTACGAGATTCTTGGCGACACGGCACCCTATACGCTGCAATTCAACTGCTACCGCTCGCCCATCAACCAACTTGGAGCCAGTGTGCGTTTTGATGCCATCGACTTTGCATCGATACTGATTCACAACGGAATCAACACGCATCAATTGACAGGCAGCCGCGTCGACTTCACAGCGCGATTAGGTCTCAACACCATCCTCAGCGCTACCCACACATTGCGCACGGGACAGGGCGTGGACTTTGGCACCGACCTCTCCTTCCAGGCCGCCCGCAACGGCGCGTTCCGCATCGACAACTACGACATCCGCATAGATTTCAACCGCGGTCGCGGCGATATATACCTCTCGCTGATGCCTTGGAGGATGATGATTCTTCAGCTTGGCATCCGCGCCGACTATTTCTACCGCACCTCAATGCTTGTCAACTACGGTTTGCAGAGCACCTTCTTCGACCAAATGGACAAGTCGAACATCTTTGTAGGTCCCTACGCCCAGCTGCGTTCCGACTCGTTCGACGACCCCTACTTCCCCACCCTCGGTGTGCAGTTCAAAGCGTCATACAACTGGATACCTCTGGGATTACAGCACGACACCAAGCCGCTGCATAGCCTCCAGATTGGCTACCGTTCAGCACACGGCGGAGACCGCACAACGGCAATTCCTTTTCTGGATGCACGATACGTAAGCGCGACCGTTGTTCCTTATATCAATATGCTGTCGGTCAACGATGCAAACAGCATACTCGACCAACAGATTACGTTTGCCGGCATAAACACGCCCGTCGTCACATACCGCACCCTGTTCACAACAGGATTCAACCTGCGACAGCAGTTTGGCAAGCGACACTACGTGACCGCCACCGCACAGATTGTATTGCAGTCGGACAAGATGAAGGATTTCTTCTATGTCGACAGCTCAAAGCTAAACTTCGGCTTTGCACTTGAATATGCCTACAACTCGATTGTCGGTCCCATTCGCGCCAACGTCCATTGGTCGGACATCAGCCACAGCATCGGATTCTATCTTGGCATAGGGTTCGATTTCTAACGCTCAAGCCAGCTAAAGACATCAACCCATTCCGGTTCCTTGCCGCAGACATACACCAGCACGCCCACGAAATTCCTGTACGGCAGGTTCAACCAACGTTTTTCTTCAAGCAGATATATCCGGCTATCCTTGTCAGCTGTAAAATATATTATGCCGAGCGAATCAA
>JAEEGH010028330.1_pt1 | contig 11027 bp, 13 predicted proteins | sample 9134181 | NCBI WGS metagenome assembly JAEEGH01 (sample SAMN16246544, study PRJNA631951) | gut metagenome | biome: gut microbiome; feature: rumen; material: DP-attached | host: Bos | place: Iran: Karaj | collected 2018-10
CATTACTAATATCTTCATTACTTCTATTTTGGGGTAAACTTTACTTATTAATGATCTCAATTTGCTGTCTAACACTCTCTTCGTGGATATTCTCGAAGACGTGGGCGACGAACTCTGGATCCATACCGCAGAGGGCACCCTGAGCTCCACGCTTGTTCAGAATCTCATTGTAACGATTGGCCTGAAGGACGGTCATATTGTGCTCTTTCTTGTACTGACCAATCTCACGACAAACCTTCATACGCTTGGCGAGCAGATCCATCAACTGGTTGTCGAGCTCGTCGATCTGCTTACGAAGCTGGCTGATGCCCTCAGTAGTGGTCTTCTCATCACGGATCACGAGCAATGAGAGGATATAGTCGAGCACATCAGGTGTCACCTGCTGCTTGGCATCGCTCCAAGCCTTATCCGGGTCGCAATGACTCTCGATGATCAGTCCGTCGAAACCCAGGTCCATTGCCTGCTGGCAAAGGGGAGCAATCAGTTCACGACGACCTCCGATATGAGATGGGTCACTGATAATGGGCAGTTCTGGGATACGGCGACGCAGTTCGATGGGAATCTGCCACATCGGGGCATTACGGTAGATCTTCTGCTCATAGCTGGAGAAACCACGATGGATAGCTCCCAAACGCTTGATGCCAGCCTGATTCAGACGCTCCAAGGCACCAATCCACAGTTCCAGGTCAGGATTGACAGGATTCTTCACAAACACAGGCACATCGACACCCTTCAGGGAGTCGGCAATAGCCTGCATGGCAAAGGGGTTAGCCGAGGTACGGGCACCAATCCAGAGGATATCAATGCCATACTTCAGGCACAGTTCTACGTGTTCTGGAGTAGCCACCTCGGTAGAGACGAGCATCTTGGTATCATCCTTCACCTGTTTCAGCCATACGAGGGCAGGCTCACCATGACCCTCAAAGCCACCTGGCTTAGTACGAGGTTTCCATACACCTGCACGGAAGTTGTGGCAGCCTTTCATGGCCAGCTCACGGGCTGTGGTCATCACTTGTTCCTCTGTCTCAGCAGAGCAAGGGCCTGCGATCACGAAGGGACGTTCATTGTCACTCGGTAAATTCAGTGGTGCTAATTCTAGTTCCATATCTTTTTGTTTTTTGACATAAGAACAAAAGAACATATTTTGAGCGCAGCCCTTTTGTTCTTATGTTCTTCTGTCTAAATTATACTTTTTATTCTTTCCAATGCTTGTTTGATTTTCTCTTCTTTGGCACAGAGGGAGATGCGGATGTAACGCTCGCCATTTGAACCGAAGATGAAACCTGGGGTGATAAAGACACGAGCCTCGTGGAGTACCTTTTCTGTCAGATCCTCGACATTCTGGATGTCTGCAGGAATCTTGCCCCAAAGGAACATGCCAACCTGATTCTTATCGTAGGTACAGCCCAGCACATCCATAATCTGCTCAGCCCATTGGCGACGACGTGCGTAGGTGTTAATATTGTACTCACGATGCCACTCCTCACTGTTGTTATATGCCTCAGCAGCAGCCAGTTGGATACCACGGAATGTTCCACTCTCAATGTTCGACTGCACTTTCAGGATCCACTTGATGAACTCAGCGTTGGTAGCACAAAGTCCGACACGCCAACCTGGCATATTGTGGCTCTTCGACATCGAATTGAACTCGATGCAGCAGTCCTTGGCACCTGGAATCTGAAGAATACTCAGATGCTCCTCACTGAGGATGAACGAATAGGGGTTATCGTTTACTACGACGATATTGTGCTCCTTAGCAAACTCCACCAGTCGCTCGTAAGTCTCACGCTGAGCCCTTCCGCCCGTAGGCATATTAGGATAGTTGGTCCACATCAGCTTCACACGTGAGAGATCCATCTGCTCAAGCTCCTCGAAATCAGGCTGCCAGCCGTTGTCCTCTCTCAGGTTGTAGTTCACAATCTTAGCCCCCAGAATCTTCGAGAGCGAGGTGTATGTGGGATAACCAGGATTGGGCACCAGCACTTCGTCGCCTGGGTTCACGAAGGCGAGAGTGACATGCAGGATTCCCTCTTTCGAGCCAATGAGTGGCAGGATTTCACTCTTACCATCCAGATCGACATCATACCAACGCTTATAGAAGCCTGCCATCGCCTCGCGTAATTCAGGTGTACCCATCGTGGGCTGATAGCCGTGAGCATTAGGCTGACGAGCTATCTCACATAGTTTGTTGATGGTCTGCTCGGAAGGCGGCATGTCAGGACTGCCGATGGCGAGACTGATAATATCCTTGCCCTCGGCATTAAGCTGGGCCACTTCCTTCAGTTTTCTACTGAAATAGTACTCCTGTACTAAACTAAGTCTGTCTGCTGGTTGTATTTTTGTAGTCATAACTATAAACTGTAAACCGTAAACCGTAAACTGTAAACCGTAAACTGTAAACTATAAACTGTAAACTAATTCGTCTGTCTCCCGTCTTTATATTCCCCTAAGATCTTCAAGTCTTTCGTCAGTGGAATAATCGCATCAATCGACTGGCGGTATCGCGTCAAGTCATCGTACATCACATCGACATAGAACAGATACTCCCACTCATGGCCGATAATCGGCAGCGACTGGATCTTCGTCAGGTTGATGTGATAGAATGAGAGAATGGCCAACACATGGGAGAGCGAACCTTCCTCGTGAGGCAGCGAGAAGACGATGCTCGACTTATTGGCCTCCATCAGAGGGCGCAGCATATCGGCCTTATTCGGATTCGATACCACGAGAAATCGGGTGAAATTGTGCTTGTTGTCCTCAATGTGATCTTCAAGAACCTTCAGACCGTAGAGTTTGGCTGCCTCAGCGTGACAAATAGCAGCCCACCCTCTCTTCTGACCTTCGGCAATCATCTTCGCAGAACCAGCGGTGTCCTCAGCCTCCACATTCTTCAGTTGTGGGTGCTTGGCCAGGAACTGACGGCACTGCATCAGTGCCACAGGATGAGAGTGGACTTCTGTAATCGTCTCCCAGTCGTCTTCAGGCAGACAGCAGATGCAATGGGAGATGTGCAACTTGTGCTCTCCGACAATCGTGGTTCCGGAGTCACGGAGCAACTCATAGTTGTGGAGCAAGGAGCCTGCAATGGTATTCTCGATGGCGAGCATACCGATGGCTGTGGGATCCTGCTTGATACTGTCAAAGACCTGTTCGAAAGTTGAACAGCAAATCAACTGTATCTGTTCTCCTTCGAAATACAGGTGAGCCGCGATATCGTGGAACGATCCTGTCAGTCCTTGTATGGCAATCCTCTTCATATTTCTTTTTTACTTTTTACTTTTTTACCTTTTTACTTTTTATCTCTTAAATAAAAACTCCGCTTTCACCTTGTTGTGAAGCGGAGCCTTATTTCATTCTTTCATTTTTTATTCTTTCATTCTTATTTACGACTCACCGCTTCACAATTGCTTGCAAAGTAAAAGTAATAGCCGTAAAAATAAGCGTTCAACTTTGACATAATTCTCGTTTTTGTCGTTATCGGGTGCAAATTTATCACATTTCTGCGAAACAAACAAATATTTTGCAAGAAAAATTGCGTTTCAGCTTACATTTTTCCATTTCGGAGCTGTTATCCACCCCATTGGTTCAGCATTTCTTCACGTTCCAGGTCATCAATCAGAATCTCTGCCAGCGATAATATCACCTCTTTGGGCACCAGAAAACGCTGGTCGCTGCTTTGTGGATTGATGGATTGCAGGAAGTGCCCCATCTCGCCTTTATAGACCTCTCGCATACGATTGTTACCACCAAGCTCATCCGAACAAGAATAGGCGACATTGGCCAATCGGTCGCAGAGTTTCACAAACGGGGCATAGGGTGTCTCACGGATGCCCTTATAGTACTTCTCCCCTGCCCTTTCGGCTCTTGTACGTCCCTTGTCGTTAGTCAGGGCATAGACAATCTCCGTCGCCATCAGAGCTTGTTCTTCCGTCAACATAGCTCTGGCCTGATGTAGCACGTCGTTATACGTCAGTCTGGCATCCTCAATACTATCATGGAAAAAACCAGCAAAGAACAAGGGCAGCACATCGTCCTCTTTGACACAGACCAAGTGACCATATTGGTTGATAGCCTCCACTACCATATCCAGATGATAGCCGTATGGCAGATTGTCGCCATAGGTCTGATTCACGCTCTGATGAAGCTCGTGAGCCACCTTGCGCATTTGCTCTATCTTATCGGCGTACTGTTCCAGACAGGCCTGAAATTCCTCTTTTGTCATAAAGATATTCTGTTATTCTGATGCAAAATTAATTAAAATCTTTTTAATCCACAAATATCATGGCAAAAAAATCGTATCTTTGTAGCCGTTATGAAGAAAAAGACTATACTTATCACAGGAGCTACGAGTGGTATTGGACTCGGTTGCGCCCGCAAGTTCGCTGAAAATGGCGACAGAATCATCCTCAACGGCAGAAACATTGAGAAGTTAGAAACCATCCGTCAGGAGCTGGAGGCTAAAGGCACAGAGGTGCTGGTGCTCGCCTTTGACGTCAGAGACCGCGAGGCTTCCAAGAAGGCCATTGAGAACCTGCCTGCTGAATGGCAGCAGATTGATGTCCTCGTGAATAACGCTGGACTGGCTCTCGGACTAGAGCCAGAATACGAAGGCGACCTCGACGACTGGGAGACGATGATTGATACGAACATCAAGGGACTATTGACGATGACCCGTCTGGTGGTGCCACAGATGATTGCCCGTAACAGTGGACACATTATTAATATAGGTAGTGTGGCTGGCGATGCTGCCTATGCAGGAGGCAACGTCTATTGTGCCACAAAGGCTGCCGTCAAGGCGCTTAGCGACGGACTTCGCATCGATGTAGCCAATACGGCAGTACGTGTCACTAATCTCAAACCAGGACTGGTAGAGACCAATTTCAGCAACATCCGTTTCCATGGAGATACGGAGCGCGCAGCCAAACTCTATCAGGGCATCAAGCCACTGACGGGTGACGATATCGCTGATGTAGCTGTCTATGCCGCCAATGCCCCAGAGCATGTGCAGATTGCTGAGGTGCTCATCCTGGCTACTCACCAAGCCAGCGGAAGCGTCATCGTCAGGAAGTAAACAGGAGCTGACAGATGGTCTCGAGGTGCTGACGGTCTATCTTATCGAAGGTACCCAACTCCTTGCTGTCGATATCCAATACCGCCACAATTTCACCATCGGGCGAGAAAACAGGTACCACGATTTCTGATCGCGAAAGACTGCTGCAGGCAATGTGACCTGGGAACTTTTCAACATCAGGAACAACAAGTGTAGTGCGCTGCTTCCAAGCAGAGCCACACACACCTCGCCCAAAGGGAATATGCATACAGGCTACTGGACCTTGGAACGGCCCCAGAATCAGTTCTTCGCCCACCACTCGATAGAATCCTGTCCAAAAAAATCCCATCTCTTCATGGATGGCTGCAGCCACATTTGCCATCTTTGCTACCAGGTCGGTCTCACCTTCCGTCAGAGCTCGTATCTGCTCTGTCAGCAATTGGTATTTCTCTTCTTTATTCATCATAACATTTCATTCTCTTTTTGACATAAGATTATTTGGCGATAAAGCCTTTCTTCGTTCTACGAAAGGCTTTCTGACGAAGAGAGCCCTTGGCAAGATCGAAATAGACAGCTGGATCTCTGGGCTTTCCGCCAACACGCGTCTCAAAATGAAGATGGGGAGTAGAAGCACGTCCTGTCTGACCCGTCAAGGCAATCACCTGACCTGCTCGTACCCTTGCGCCTTGTTTGACAAGATTTTTTGAGTTATGCGCATAGTACGTCTCCAGCCCGTTAGCATGCTTGATACGTACCAGATTACCATAACCGGAAAAGGTGCCCGAGAAGACGACCTCACCGTCGAACGCAGCAAAGATCTTATCCTTGTTCTTCGTCTTGAGATCAACTCCCGTATGACGCTTGCCGTCACGTTGTCCGTAGGGACTGATAACTTTGGCGCCAGGCAGGGGGAAATACCACTTACCAGTATCTCCTGCTTCTGTCGGATAGTTGCGATGAGAGCAACCAGACAACAGCAGCAGGAGACACAGAAATGGTAATAGTCGTTTCATCAACAGCGACAGTGATCTTTATTCGTCGGGCAGGAAGAGCGGATCCTCAGGCATCAACATAACTGGCTCACTGTCAGCAGCCTTCAGGATATTCTCTGGCACATATTTCTTGTCGACAACCAGTCGGAACATATACTCACGGAACCAGCGATCAGTCATAATCAGACATCCCTGCTGCCCCCATGAAGCGCCCCAAGAGTTCTCCACCTTCCACTTGATGGCCTGACCGTTTGCATCGAGATCGACAGCCGTGAGTGTCATCGCATGAGTCGATCCACTGTCGAAGGTCGAGATGCGTTGAGCCTTATCCATGCCGAAAGTCGTTCCGAAGAGCGAACCGTAGTCATAATTCTCCGTATCAGCATAGCCACGTTTACGATCGAGGAACTTTCCCACATCGTAGCTGCTATACATCTTGCGCCCGTCCTTCAACGAGGCGATAGCCATCTGCTCGATATCCTCCATAGGCAGGTTCACGTATTTCCAGTTGTGTCCGTCGTAGGTGTGACGGTCATACTCCACCTCGTAGGTCTTATAATAGGGACGACGCGGATCGTTCATCGCCATGATGAAAGAGCCAGTGATGGGACCTCCCACAACCTCCTTGGCAAACTGCAGAGGTGTGTACTCCTTAGCAGGAGCAAGTGCTTTGCCGCTTTTGTCCTTAAAGGCGTAGGTAAACGTCTGTACAGGCTCTCCGATTGTGAGGCAAAGGATATGATAGACCTCTGCAAGCATCTGAGTCTTAGCCTTTTTGATGTCGGCAGCCGATTTCTTTGCAGACACCATGTCGCGCAACTGGAGCCCGAACTCACGGAGTTTCGACGAAACGATCTTGGCAGCCATCGACGTATTATCGCTCGAATAGCTCTCGGGCATCACCTCTGAGGGTACAAGACCATATTTGTCGACCAGATCAGAGACACCACAGAACGTTCCTCCATCATTGATGGGATTTTGGAAGAAGAACCGCACACGCTGATGGTCGATGGGTTCCTTGGCCGTATCGATAACACCCTGAAGCATCAGGTTGGCCTTTTCGAGCTGATCCCAGAAGAACAAATAAGCCTGCGAGAACTCCATAGCGACAGAATCGCGCTGTGCCAGATTGGAACGCAGCACATTAAGACCGCTGAACATCCAGCAACGTCCAGACGATTTCTGATCTGTGATCGACTGTTTGGGAGTCTCTACACTGAAATAGGTGTCGAAGGCACGTGCATTCTGATGATTTCTGGACAAGGCCTCGATGCTGTTGGCGGCGATGGCATTGGCAATCGCGCGATTAACGGGCTGCTGACTGCGCTGGATGTCGCGCAACATCTCCTGAGAGATGGCTCCTGTCTGAGCCTGTGCCGACATCAGAATAACTGAAAGACAGGCTGTTACGATATAGCTTCGTTTCATTTCTTGATCGATTTTTTGGTGGTTTTGCTAGTTTTCTTTGTTGTTGTGGTGGTCTTAGCCTTTGTCGTTGTGGCAGTTGTCGTCGCCTTGGGCTTATAGTACTTCTGAGCCTCAGGCAGCCAACCCTGAATCTGGCGGATACGGGTTTCATCAGAAGGGTGATCGCTCAGGAATTCGGCAGGCTTGTTCTGCGACATAGAGGCCATGCGTTGCCAGAACGTGAGGGCAGCCTGAGGATCATAGCCTGCCATCGCTGCGAAGATCAGACCCATGTGGTCGGCCTCGCTCTCGTGGTTACGCGAATACTTCAGGTTGCTGAAGTTGAAGCCCTGTGCAGCGACAGCCTGGATGATCGACGTGGTGTTCGTTCCCAAGCCCATGCCACCAAGGACGGCTGCACCGATCTGCATACCATACTGCTGCTTCATCTGCGTACTCATCTGCTCGGCAGAGTGACGGGCTACGGCGTGGGCAATCTCATGTCCCAGCACGATGGCCAGCGAGGCCTCATCCTGAGTGACGGGCAGGATGCCCTCATACACACAAATCAGTCCGCCAGGCATACACCATGCGTTCACCTGCTTGTCCTGAACGAGGTTGAACTGCCATTTATAATACTGGAGATCGTTCTGCAGTCCGGCAGCAGTCAAGTAGCTGGTGACGGCATTGGCCAGATTCTGCCCCACCCTCTTCACCATCGCCGTATTGGCGGCATTGGTCGACAGTTTGGCAGTCTTCATAAAGTCCTGATACTGCTGAGTGGAGAGGCTGAGGATATCACCGTCGCTCACCATCAGACTTTGCTGGCGCCCCGTAATGGGCACTGTGTTGGTCGTTCCGCAGCTGACGAGTACAGCTGCGACCAAAGTCATAAGAATAATCCTTAAACTTTTCATCTCTTTTTGCTCATGAATGGTTTCTGAGTGCAAAGTAAGCAAAAAAATCTGAGACATGCAAATTTTAGGCACAAAAAAGAGGCATTCCTCACGGAATGCCCCCAAATAATGAATTTACTATCAACCTTCTTACTTAACAAGACCACGATTATTAAGCGTGGTGTTCAACAGTGTGAGATAAGTACGCATCTGCTTGTCGTTCAGTACGTAACGCATCCACTTTACATCGTTCTCGATGGCACGATCTACAAGCGCTTTGCGATCGTTGTTGCTATACTGAGCAGCAAACATCAGCTCAGAAGCAAACGTGTGGTGGATCTCAGCTACAGCTTCCTTCTGGTCGTCTGCCAGATTCAGTGCTGATGAGAGCTTATTCATATTGACATTCAACTCGTAAGCCTCAACGTTGTTAACACTGGCTGCGTTCTCACCTTCAGCAAATGCAGTTGTCATACTCAGCATTGCTACTAATGTCAAAATCATCTTTTTCATCTTTTTACCCTTTCTTTCTTTACTCAGAGCGGTGTGTCAATCCACTCCTACTTAAATACTAAATTGTTATCCTTTATGTCTTTTGACGGTGCAAAGGTACGGCGATTTTTTGGTTTACGCAAGCGTTTACGCCAAATTGTGTGCGGACACAGCCTTTTTGTTGACGCAGGTCAAATAATCGGGAGATATATGATTTTTTTAGATTTTTCCTTGCAAAGTAGCTTGTTTTTCGGGGAAAATGCGTACCTTTGTCCCCCAAATTACTATAATATATATAATAAGGTATATGGAAGAGAAAAAAAACAAGTTCATGTCGGTGGTCTACCAGCTCTACAGCATCGCTGACGGTGAGAAACATCTTGAGGAGCAGACTGGCGACGAGCGCCCATTCGAGTTTATTACAGGTTTCAGCATTGCCCTCGACGCTTTTGAGCAGCAGGTGATGGAACTCGAGAAAGGGGCGAAGTTCGACTTCACCCTTCAGCCCTCAGAGGCTTTCGGAGATTACGAGCCCGAGGGCGTGCACAAGCTGGGGCGCGACGTATTCATGATTAACGGTCATTTCGACCATGAGAATATCTTCGAGGACGCCGTTATCACCCTGATGGACAATGAGGACCATCAGTTTATGGCAAAAGTCAAGAAGATCGAGGAAGATGGTGTGACGATCGACACCAACCACCCTCTTGCAGGCAAGGTACTCAACTTCGTAGGTACCGTGATTGAGAATCGCGATGCAACCGACGAGGAGATCCAGCACCTGATCAAGCATCTGACAGGCGGCTGCGGGCACCATCATGGAGGCTGCAACTGCGATGATTGCCAGAAAGAAGGCTGCGAAGGTCATCATCACCACGAGGACGGCTGCGGATGTGGCCATTGTCATTAAGAATTTAACAGATTAGATTAATAATTAAAAGCATTTTGAGGGGTGAATAGTTTCGGTAACCAATTCAGGCTGACAACGTTTGGCGAGAGTCACGGAGAAGCCATCGGAGGCGTCATCGACGGTATGCCGCCAGGCATTGACATCGATCTGGATTTCATTCAGAGTGAGCTGAACCGTCGCCGCCCAGGACAAAGTAAGATTACCACTTCAAGGCAAGAGCCCGACCAGGTGGAACTGTTGAGTGGAGTCTTCGAGGGAAAATCGACGGGATGCCCCATCGGATTCATCGTGCGCAACACCAATCAGCACTCTCAGGACTATGAGAATATGCGCTGCCTATACCGCCCCTCACATGCCGACTATACCTATCATCAGAAGTACGGCATACGCGACCATCGTGGAGGCGGACGGTCTTCTGCCCGTATCACCATCAGCCGCTGTGTAGGTGGAGCGCTGGCCAAACTGGTACTCAACCAACTGGGAATCAGCGTTCAGGCATATACCTCGCAGGTGGGCGACATTGCCTTGGAGCGCGACTATCATCTGTATGATCTCTCAAAGACAGAGACGAATGCCGTGCGCTGTCCCGACGAAGAGAAAGCCGCCCAGATGGAAGCCCTGATCAGTAAGCTGAAGGCTGAGGGCGATACCATCGGGGGCATCATCACCTGTGTCGTCAAAGGCTGTCCAGCAGGTCTTGGAGAACCCGAGTTCGGCAAACTCCATGCAGCCTTAGGCTCAGCGATGCTCAGCATCAATGCCGTGAAAGGCTTTGAATATGGCGAGGGATTCGCAGGCGTCACCGCTCGCGGTTCTGAGCAGAATGATGTGTTCCGCTGCGTCAACGGCATGGTGACAACCGATACCAACCACAGTGGAGGTATTCAGGGAGGCATCTCCAACGGTCAGGATATCTACTTCCGTGTAGCCTTCAAACCCGTTGCAACCATCCTGTCAGAACAGGAAACTATCGATACAGAAGGCAACCCCACCCGATTCACTGCTCATGGGCGGCACGATCCCTGTGTTCTGCCTCGCGCCGTACCCGTAGTCGAGGCGATGGCTGCAATGACGATTTTAGACTTTTATCTTGCTAATAAGATGTTAAAATAGTAACAAATGTTTTTGTTTTGCAAAAAAAACAAATAATTATTTGGAGAATAGTCGAATTAATCGTATATTTGCAATCGCATTGGCGGGTTTGTGAAAATCCCAATATGCTTTAGTTAAGTCTAGTTTAGTTTTTGTGTTGGTTGGGGGTTGCCGATTGGCAGCCCCCA
>JAEEGH010028331.1_pt1 | contig 11027 bp, 7 predicted proteins | sample 9134181 | NCBI WGS metagenome assembly JAEEGH01 (sample SAMN16246544, study PRJNA631951) | gut metagenome | biome: gut microbiome; feature: rumen; material: DP-attached | host: Bos | place: Iran: Karaj | collected 2018-10
TTATTCATGGTCTGAGCCGCAGGATATTATCGATAATATCGATTATATTTTCCATACTCATGCAAAATTTTACAATGTGCATGAAGATTTGAAAGAAACAGCGGTTGCGCTTCCTGAAGTAATCGAGGCATTTAAAAAGGCCGAATATAAAGGATTCTTAAGTTCCGAGTACGAAGGCGGAGAACATTTAAGAGATATTGGCGTAGACTCAATAACACAGGTAAAACGCCATCAGGAAGCAATGAAGAAATGCATAGAGGCATAAATTAAAAGCAAAAAAATATGAGTGGATTTTTGTCCCCAAAACGGAGATAATATATTTAAGAGAATGGATTTGTACAAATATTCGCTTGCAATATTTATCCAAACGCTCTTAAAATAAGGGTTTCGAAATAAGAGGATAAAAATATGTTTTGTGACTTTTCAATTTTAAAGACCAATAATGAGCATGTACATTCGGATGTGGAGCTTTTTTTCGTAGTAGACGGAGAAGTGGACTTTACCATGGAAGGCAAGACCTACCTTCTGAAAAAAGACGATTTCCTAATAGTTAATGTTGATACCCTTCACGGATACAAGGCCAGAGGAGAATTGCTCACATTCTGTGTACACGTTCCTTATTCGGAACTGATACAGATGTTAAAAAAAGATATGGCGCTGTTTTGGTGCAACACATCTGTTGAAAACAACGAATCTTGTGATGAAGTAAGATCAATAATAAGAAAGCTGATTTGGGAGGAGTACAACAACAAAGCTCGTGACGAAATATATGTAAACAGCCTTTATTATCAAATGCTGCACATTCTGACTCACGACTTTTTAATAGACAAATCATCCGATCAGTTTGACAGAAAGACTCACAAATTTGATGAAAGAAAACAACAAATAGAAGAGTACATTAAGTACAATTACAACAAAAATATAAGCTTAAACGAGTTATCCAAAAAATTATATTTATCAAACGCATATCTATCAAAGTATATCAAAAAGCAGTTTGGCCTAAGCTTCGTGGAATATGTTAATTCGGTAAGATTAAATAACTCGGTGCAACAGCTTTTATATTCGGATACTTCCGTAGTAAGAATAGCTATGGACAACGGTTTTGCTTCCGCTGCGGCTTTTAACAAAACTTTTAAAGAAAAGTACGGTATGACACCGACGGTTTTCAGAAAACAGTGGTTGGGAGAAGCGGACAAAAAGAGCAGAACAATGGAAGAAGAGCAGGAAATCAGGCAAAAAGTCAACAAATTTTTCAAGGAAAATCCAAAAGAAAAACCGGTTGACAATGAGTCTAACAGAAAGAGCGTTATCTTAACCGACCTTAAAAAAGAAGAGATAAAGCCAAGCTGGAATAAAATGATCAACATCGGTTCGGCTATGGATTTGCTCAATTCAAACGTTCAAAAGCATCTGCTCTATCTTAAAAACAATCTTGGCTTTAAATACGTAAGATTTTGGGATTTGTATACTCCGGAAATGTACCTGATAAACAGGGATGGAGAAGAAACTTACAACTACGATAATTTGGACAGAATTATCGACTTCCTTTTGGAAAATGACTTAAAGCCTTATATGGAGCTTAGAGCAAAACCGAAAAAAATCGTAAGGAATGCAAGAACCGTTCTTCTTTATTCTCAAGCGCAAACCATTTCGGAGGATAAGAAAAACGTAGAAGCATTTTTCGGAAAGATGTTCCGTCACCTTGTAAACCGATACCGCGTGGAAGAGGTGGAAACATGGTATTTTGAGCTTTGGAAAACCGAGCTTGAAAAATACGTGGCGATGGATGAGATTGCGGATAAGATGACTTCCGTTCCAATGTATATAGAACTTTTCGATTTTATTGCGGGAATCATTAAAAGATATGTGCCGAATATCAAATTCGGCGGCGGCGGATTCGGACTTCGCTACGGTGAAGACATTTTCAGAGAAATCCTTTCACAGTGGAAGAAAAAGAAAAACCAGCCATATTTCATATCGATTTACTGCTACCCTTACACGCCTGAGGTGGGTGAGGGAAAAAACCAGTCCATGGACACAAACATAATAGTAAACAGCATTGAAACATGCAAAAGGATCATAAAAGAAGAAAAGTTTGATGCAAAAGAGTTTCATGTAACGGAATGGAATTTTTCCGTATCAAACAGAAATGTCCTAAACGATCATGTTATGAAAGGCGCATATTTGGTTAAGAATATGTCGGATTGCATAAACGGCGTCGACCTTATGGGTTATTGGACGGGATCTGATTTATACGGAAATTACTACGATACGGATAAGCTGTTAAACGGATGTGGCGGTCTGCTTACAAAGGACGGAATTCCAAAGCCCGCATATTATGCATTTGAATTTATGAACAGGCTGGGAAAGTATCTTTACAAGAGAGGCGATAACTACGTTATCAGCGGAAACGGCGGCGGTAACTGGAGAATCTTGTGTCACAATCTAAAGAAACTGGATTACCATTACGGTTTGCAGTTTGAGGACGAACTTACATTGGACAATGTGGGTAATGTCTTTGCGGACAACAAAAGACAATATGTTCATTTTGAACTTCCGGCCTTAAAGGAAGGCAATTATTTAATAAGAACCTATAGTGTAAACAAAGGATTCGGAAGTATTCAGGACGAATGGATTTCCATGTCCGAGCCTGAGGAACTGCGTCCCGAGGATTTGAAATACCTGACGCGAATTACAACTCCTCATATGGTTTTGGAAACTCAGGAGTCAAAAAACGGAAAAGTAAATGTGGACATAGTTTTAGAGCCAAATGAGATAAAATTTATTCATGTTGTATACAGGCTCTAAGTCAAAAAACAAAAATAGGCAATTAAAATTTGTCTTTTATAGTTAAATTTTTATCAAGCTTTAAAAAAACGCAAAAAACAAATTTGGTTTATGGCAAAAAGTTTAAAGTTTATTAAAGGCCTTAAAAGTATAATCATCATGTAGTTAAGAAGAGGAGGTGCCGGTTGTGGAAATTTTAAGTTTAAATAATATAACTAAAGATTACCCGGGCGTAAAGGCACTTGACGATGTTTCGATTTCATTTGAAAAGGGAGAAGTTCATGCACTGGTAGGAGAAAACGGTGCCGGAAAATCAACATTTATCAAAACCATTTCCGGAGCTATAGAACCTACAAGCGGAACAATTGTGTTTGAAGGAAAAGAGTATAATCATCTTACACCTTCACAATCAATAGAATTGGGTATAGCAGTGGTTTATCAGGAACTCATTCAGTTTGAAGCAATGAGCGTTGTGGACAATATCTTTATGGGTATGAGCGATAAAGAAAAAATGGTTCTTGATAAAAAGGATAGATTTAAAAGAGCAAAAGAACTTTTAGAGATATTTGATGCTGAGTTTTCACCAAATGATTTGATCAGAGATTTATCTGTTGCAAACAGACAGATTGTAGAGCTTGCAAAGGCCGTGGTTATGAATGCAAAAATCGTAATCATGGATGAGCCGACTGCGGCCATTACCGTAGCCGAGCAGGAAAAACTCTACAAGCTTGTACATAAGTTGAAAAATGATGGGATAACGGTTATTTACATTTCCCACAGACTTAGCGAGTTGTTCCTTATTTGCGACAGAGTTTCGGTCCTTAGAGATGGAAAATTCATTAAAACAATGAATATAAAAGACACCGATCAGGATGACCTTATTAAACATATGGTAGGTAGAGAGCTTGGAAACACATATCCCGAGAAAAAACCAGCAAGCGATGAAGTGGTGCTTGAGGTTGAAAATGTTACGGGTAACGGTGTTCACGATATTAGCTTTAAACTCCATAAAGGTGAGATTTTGGGCTTTGCCGGACTTGTTGGTGCCGGAAGAACAGAGCTTATGCATGTAATATACGGTGCAGCCAAGAAAACATCCGGAAAAATCATCAAAAACGGAAAAGAATGTCATTACAAACTGCCTTCACACGCAGTTAAAGACGGAATAGGACTTATTCCGGAAGACAGAAAATTCCAAGGATGTTTTGTGGATAAACCGATAAACTGGAATATAGCCATTTCCAACTTGGATTCAATATCCGGTAAAGGCGGAGTGGTAAATACCAAAAAAGAAAAAGAGTTGGCAGAAAAATATAGAGACAGGATGAAAATTAAAACTCCTTACCTGGATCAGCTTGCCAATAACCTTTCGGGCGGTAATCAGCAAAAAGTCGTTATTGCCAAAGCACTTGCGGCAAATCCGGACATTTTGATATTCGATGAACCGACCAGAGGTATTGATATTGGTGCCAGACGAGAAATTTACGAGCTTATGAACGAGCTTGCGGAGTCGGGCAAATCAATCATTATGGTTTCATCCGACATGGAAGAACTTTTGGGTATGAGTGAAAGACTCATAGTTCTTTATGAAGGAAACCAAATGGGCGAGTTAGAAAGAAAAGATTTTACACAGGAAAGAGTCTTGACCTTAGCGTCGGGCATTAGGGAGGAACAGTGATGGAGGCAATAAAGAAGAAAAAAAGCGCAGGCGAGATTTTTGCGGACTTTTCCCTTCCAATCTTGCTTATAGCCTTAATTATATTTTTCAGTATAATGTCAGAGAACTTTTTTACACCGCTTAACCTGACAAATATACTTATTCAAAACGTACACGTAGCTGTTGTATCGGCTGCGGTAATGATCATCATGATCAGCGGTGGTTGCGACTTGTCAATCGGTTATCAGATGTCGGTTGCAGCAGTACTTGTAACAAAACTTATGAGTGTATACGGATTAAATCCGCTTCTCGGATCGATTATCGCAGTAGCGCTTTGTAGTGCACTCGGATGCTTCAACGGTATCATGGCACTTAAGTTAAAGAGTCACACAATGATAGTAACCTTGGGTACCATGGCGATATTCCAGGGTATATCATTCCTTATCAGTGGATCTAAAACATTCCACAACCTTCCAACATCATTCATGGTTTTGGGACAGGGTAAAATCGGACCTATTCCGATCAACGTAATCGTAATGGTTGTTATCTTGGTAGGTATCGGTTTTGTAATGCAAAAAACAAAAGTCGGCCGAAAGGTTTATGCAGCGGGTGATAACCCTGAAGCTGCAAGACTTGCAGGTCTTAACGTAGGAAGAATTAAGGTTCTTTCATTTACAATAGCAGGTATTTTCGTAGGTATCGGTGCACTCCTTCTTGCATCTCGTGCAGGTTCGGCAGATTCATCAACCGGTACGGGTATTGAGTTTACGGGTATCACAGCCTGTGTACTTTCGGGTGTAGCCTTAAAAGGTGGTGAAGGTACACTTTGGAAAGTTATAGTTGCTGTATTTGTACTTGGTGTACTTGCAAACGGTATGCAGTTAATCAATCTCGGCACATACCCACAGTACATCGCAAAAGGTGCGATTATGCTTATCTCACTTTACCTTACAAACAGAAACATGAAAGCTATGTAATGTTAAAAGGCTGTTAATCCTACAGCTTAAAATAATATATTATAAATATGGAGGCAAAAAGGAAATGAAAAAAATGAAAAAGTTATTCGCATTGTTGCTTGTAGTAACAGTCATGGGCCTTGCACTTGTAGGCTGTGACAATGGCGGAAACAAAGGCGGAGACGCTGAAGGCGGCAAAACAGCAGGTTTTGTAACATTTGGTCTTGGCGGAGATTTCTTCCAGGCACTTGCAGATGAATTTGTATCGGTATTTGAAGGCGCAGGTTGGACAGCATCATATGCTGATGGTTCATTCGACCCAACAAAACAGATTGAAGCAGCAGAAAACTTTATCGCTCAGGGTGTTGATGTACTCTTCATCTGGTCAGTTGCTCCTGAAGCAATGGATTCAACAATCCAGAAAGCTATGGATGCAGGTATCAAAGTTATCGCTTTCGTAGCACCAACAGCTCAGTATGATGCACTTATGGTATCTGATGATGCAGAACTTGCAGACAGCATGGCTAAAATGGCAGCAGCTTGGATTGATGAAGCATACGCAGATGCAGCAGACGGATCTGTTCCTGTAGCTGTTTTCTCTGAAAGAGATGCTGAAACAGGTGTTATCCAGGCAGACGAACTCTTAAAGATCGCTGACTTCTCAAAGAAAGTAGATCCTAATGCAGTTAAAGAAGTAGCTTGTACAGCTGAAGATATTTCAACAGGTCAGGCTGCTATGGAAAACTTAAATACAACAAATCCTGAAATCAAAGTATACTTAACAGCACACAATGCTATTGCTCAGGGTATCAACAGCTTCTTCACAGGAGTTAGCTCACCGGTATCTGATTTCACAGGATATGGTATCTTCGCAATCAACGGTGATGATGCATCAGCAAACCTTATTAAAGAATCTATCGATGGAAAGAATCCATTCAGAGGTATGGTTCTTACAGGTTCTGTAAATGATACAGCTACAGAAATGCTTGAAGTAGCAACAGGTATCATGGACGGAACACTTGAAGCAGGTCACGTACAGAAGGCAGGTACAATCTTTGTTAACGCTCAGACAGTTGATGAATACCTTTCAACAGGTCACGTTGATCCTTCAAACCTTGATTTTTTGAAATAAGATAATTTATTGTTAATAAATGTAATTTCAACCTTTTTAGAATGCTTAGGGTGCAACTCCCTAAGCATTCTTTATAAAACTGCACAGCCAGGGCAGACCCGTAAAGGCAGTGTAGGTCTTTAACTATAACTTTTTAACGCGGTTGGAGATTCGACTCCAATGGTTAAAGTAACATTAGAAACCGGTTAAAATAAAAAATTTATTTTAAAGAACGGAGAGAAAAAATGGCAAAAAAAGTACTTGGAATATCTTTCGGAAGAAAGATGTCAAATTGCGACATTATGGTAAAACAGGCACTTATGAAGTGTGAAGAGGAAGGATGCGAAACAGCATTTATTCGTGCGGATGATCTTAATATCGAAAACTGTACGGGTTGTATTGCCTGTACAATTGGCACAATGACGGGACGCGGCAGAGGATATTGTGTAAAACATGATGATTTCGATATTTTGGATGAAAATATCATGCAGTCGGATGCTTTAATTATAGCATGTCCGACATATGAAACATCTGTTACAGGACGTTTCAAAACAATTTGCGACCGTATCGGACCAAGCCACGATATTACATTCAGAAAAGCTGCATATGACGAAGGAAAAGCAGCAGGTAAGCCGGAAAGCGCGCTTCCTGATGCAAGAGCATTCAAGAAGAGAACAGCAGCTTTGATCTCCATTGGCGGAGCAATGACAGAGAACTGGATTTGTCTTACACTTCCTATGATGTATGAGTTTACATTCCCAATGGCTATCGATGTTGTGGATGCTGTAGAATACTATGGTGCAATGGCTCACGAATCTGTTGTTGGTTATCCGGAAATGATGGAAAGAATGACAAAAGTCGGTGAAAACATTGTTGCTTCAATTAAGGCAGAATCTGAAGAAGAAAGAACAAAATGGAGAGGCGACGAAGATGAAGGCGCTTGCCCAATGTGTCATACAAGACTTCTTCAACTTTCACATGACGCAAAGACAGTTGACTGCGTGGTTTGCGGTAGCCACGGTACATTTGAAATCGTTGACGGAAAACTTAAAGTAAGCTATACGGAAGAAGAAAAGAAACGTTCCAGACTTTATTGGGGCGGTAAGCTTGAGCATTCAACAGAGATTAAAACTCAGGCTCAGCCATCGGGTACAATCAAAAATCTTAAAGAACTTAAACAACCATATGAAGATTTCGTAAGACCTCCTTTCCCTACGGATGAAAACGCATATGGAAATGTTAAGAAATAATTAAGCAATCTACAAACTGTCCTTTGCTGTTGTTTGGGCGAAGCAAGGGACAGTTATATGATTGTAAATATAATTTAAAGCAAAAATACGGAAAAAGGTGAATTAATGGAAGTAATCAATATTGGAATTATCGGACACGGATTCATGGGACACGAGCATGAAAGTATGCTTACAAAACTTGAAGGCTACAAAGTTGTTGCCATCACAGACAAGGATCCATCCGTGCTTGATGATGTAAAAGAAGGAATCAAAGTTTACAAGACAAACGAAGAACTGATAAACGACCCTGAAATACAGGTTGTTTTGATTGTGGTAAACAACAAATCTCATCATGATCTTGTTATTCAAGCCGCAAAAGCAGGAAAAGATATAATCTGCGAAAAACCTGTAGCAATGAGTCTTGCGGAACTTGATGACATGATAAAAGTCACCAAAGAGTGCGGCGTTAAGTTTACCGTTCATCATCAAAGACGTTTGGATATGGATTTCAGAACAGCTAAGGCTGTATATGATTCACAAACTCTCGGAGATGTTTATACAATCCAGTCGAAACTTTACGGATTTAACGGCAATATGCATGATTGGCACGTTATACCGGAAGAAGGTGGCGGAATGCTCTATGACTGGGGCGTTCACCTTCTCGACCAGATTCTTTACATGATGCCCGGAGCAAAGCTTAAATCCGTATTTGCGGATTTAAGAAATGTTATCAATGAAAAAGTTGATGATTATTTCAAAGTAATTATGCGCTTTGACAATGGTGTGACTGCGGAATTGGAACTCGGAACATATTTCCTTACGGACAAAATCGGCGAAAAATGGTTTGAAAGACATTGGTTTATCGGCGGTAACAAGGGAAGCATGTACTCGGACGGTTTCGATCCGCAAGGTAAGATTGTAAGAACTTCTCATCTTCTTCAAAATGTGGGTGGCAAGCGCACCATGACGGCAGCGGGTCCTACAAGATCCTTTGGCCCACCTTCTGAGGGAACAATTGTTACGGAAGGGTTTGAAAAAGCCAAAACAACTCATGAGGATTATTTCAAAAACTACCATGAAGCATACTTTGGTCGTGAGGAATTCCTTGTAAAACCTGAAGAAACAAGAAGAGTTCTTGCGCTTATGGACGCAATCAGAGAGTCTGCAAGGACATTTAAGTCAATTAACTTCGAATAAAATAAAAACAGCGCTGCGGCGCTGTTTTTTGATGCAAGCGGTCGGAATAACACAGTTTATGCCTAGCGGTTGCGCAGTAAGGCTTATTTGTGCTATATTATAAAGTACGAATAGAGAAAATCTAAGGAGGTTCATATGAGCAGTATTAAAGATATTAGCTTAGCTCCAAGCGGTGAGCATAAAATAGAATGGGTTAGAAGAAATTGTCCGCTTCTTCGCGGATTGGAAGAAGATTTTTCAAAAACAAAACCTTTTAAGGGTATAAAAGTAGCACTTTCCGTGCATTTAGAGGCTAAAACAGCTTATCTTTGCAAGGTTTTGGCAGCAGGCGGCGCCGAAATGTATATTACAGGCAGCAACCCGCTTTCAACACAGGATGATGTTGCTGCAGCCCTTGTTAAAGCAGGTCTTGAAGTTTTTGCATGGTATGACTGCACAGCCGAAGAATATGATGCAAACATCGAAAAAGTACTTGAAAACCATTGCAATATCGTTATCGATGACGGTGGCGACCTTGTACATATGCTTAATACAAAATTCAGAGATTGTTTACCTGACGTTATCGGCGGTTGCGAAGAAACAACAACAGGTATTTTAAGACTTAAAGCTCTTGCAAAAGAAGATAAGCTTGAGTTCCCTATGGTACTTGTTAATGATGCGGATTGCAAGCATTTATTCGATAATAGATACGGTACGGGTCAATCGGTATGGGATGGTATCAACCGTACAACAAACCTTATTGTAGCAGGCAAAAGCGTAGTCGTTGCTGGTTACGGCTGGTGCGGTAAAGGCGTTGCAATGCGTGCAAAAGGCCTCGGAGCAAAAGTTATTGTAACTGAAGTGGACGCTGTTAAGGCTATCGAAGCAGTTATGGACGGCTTTGAAGTAATGACCATGCGTGAAGCAGCTAAAATCGGTGATTTCTTTGTAACCGTTACAGGATGTAAAGATGTAATTACACCGGATGATTTCAAACTTATGAAAAACGGTGCCATTATGTGTAATGCAGGTCACTTTGATGTAGAAGTTGATGTTGCGGGTCTTAAGAAAATGGCAATTAACTCAGCCGAAATGCGTAACAACATTATGGGTTACGAAATCGAAAAGGATAAATGGCTTTATGTACTTGGGGAAGGACGTCTTGTAAACCTTGCATGCGGTGACGGACATCCGGCCGAAATCATGGACATGAGCTTTGCTATCCAGGCATTAAGCGCCAAATACCTTGTAGAACACAAAGGTGAGCTTAATGAAAAATTAATCAAAGTGCCGGAAGTGGTTGATAAAGAAGTGGCAAGAAGAAAACTTTCATATCTTGGTGTTGAAATCGACACACTTTCAAAAGATCAGGAAGAATACTTATTCGGCGCCGATCATTAATAAAGATATCCTTAAGTGCTCGCAAATTGCGGGCACTTAATAACATAATAAAGTCTGAAGAGTTATTCTTCAGACAAGGAAAGAGGTAGTTTATATGAGTAAAGTAACATTTGATTATTCCAATGCAATGAAGTTCTTAAATGAAGACGAAGTAAATGCATTAGAGGAAAAAGTGCTGGCTGCAAGAAAGGCACTTGTTGAAAAAACAGGTAAAGGAAATGACTTTGTAGGTTGGGTTGACCTTCCCGTTGATTATGATAAGGACGAATTTGCCAGAATCAAAAAAGCGGCTGAAAAGATTAAGAATGACTCCGATGTGCTTCTTGTAATCGGTATCGGTGGTTCTTATCTCGGTGCCAGAGCCGCAATCGAATTTTTAAGACACAGCTTTTACAACAGCGTAGATAAAGAAACGCGTAAAACACCTGAAATATTTTTTGTTGGAAACAACATCAGTTCAGCATATATAACAGATCTTTGCGACACACTTAAAGGCAAAGATTTCTCTGTAAACGTTATTTCCAAATCGGGAACAACAACTGAACCTGCCATCGCATTCAGAATCTTTAAGAAAATGCTTGAAGACAAATACGGCGATAAAGCAGCTGAGCGAATCTATGCCACAACAGACAAAAAGAAGGGTGCGCTTAAAACGCTTGCAGATGCTAAGGGTTATGAGACATTCGTTGTACCTGATGATATCGGCGGTA
>JAEEGH010028332.1_pt1 | contig 11027 bp, 8 predicted proteins | sample 9134181 | NCBI WGS metagenome assembly JAEEGH01 (sample SAMN16246544, study PRJNA631951) | gut metagenome | biome: gut microbiome; feature: rumen; material: DP-attached | host: Bos | place: Iran: Karaj | collected 2018-10
GAACCTCGCCAGATTGTTAGTTCAATCGTAAACTTCTATAAACCGGAAGAGCTTCTTAGCAAGAACATTGTACTTGTTTACAATCTCAAGCCTGCAAACTTCCGTGGTGTGCGAAGTAACGGTATGCTTCTTGCTGCAAGTGATCCGACTTCCGACAAAGATACATGCGAAGTTATTTTTGCTCCTCAGTTTGAGGTTGGCACTGTACTTGAGCCGGAAGGATTTGGTACACCGGATGAAGAACTTTGCTATGTTAAGCCTGAAAAGTTTGCCGAAATGGAATTGCATACAACCGATGGTTTTGTAGAAATTGACGGTAAAAAAATTGGTGCTGACGGTAAGTTCCTGACCGTTGAAAAGTACAAGAACGGAAAGGTGAAATAATTTTTTATTAGAGACCATTTTTTCACGTGATATTAATTTTACAAAAAATATTGTTTTAGATGAAAGCAGTAGTTTGACTTTTGAAGTTAGACTACTGCTTTTTTTTGTTTTAATAACGCGATATAAAAAAATGTTATATAAAAAAATAATTTTATGATGAAAAAAAATCTATGTTACAATTTTAATTGTAAAAAAGGAGGAAAAAAGTATGGGAACTTGGAATCGAATTAAGGATTACCTTTCAACAGCATTTGAGGTTATGGATAGCAGTTCTTCAAATGTTTTATCTTTACAAGTAGAGTTGGAGGGTAGAGGCTCTAAAGGTATTCTCATAAGAAAATGTTGGGATACAGATTCCGATGATATTTGTGTAGAATTCAGCTCACGAATTAATGACGCCAATAAATACAATATTTATGAATTATTATGTGCTGCATCGAAATACAATTCTGGTGGACTTATTGTTCTAAATAATGAGTTTGTCATTTATAGAAATACTGCCATTTTTACAAGCGATTTAACAGACTTCGAATCCTGCTGTGACTTTTATGTAAGAGAAATTGCCACTATAGCATTTAATCTATGGCAGATGATTTCTGATTAGTAAAAAAATCTTTTTTCGAATGCAATGAAAATTATTTAAAAATTTAATTTATTAAATAAAGGAGTGTTTATGAATTGTAGATTCCATCCAAAAGTTGAAGCCGTGACAAGGTGTTCTGTTTGTGGGGCTGAAATGTGTTCACAGTGTGAGACAAATGCATTTTTTCAAGATGAGAGTGGTGTTCTTTGTCTTGATTGTAGTTTGAAAGAAGCGGAACAAAAATTAGACTATGATAAACGCCGCTTTAAAAAATTGATTAGAAAATTAATTTTTGCCAGTATTTTTATTATTGCAGCAATTGGTCAATTTATTGCAGGTAGTAGCGACGATAATGGAGGAATGGTATTTTCTGGAGTTGTAGCCTGGTTTCTATCTGGTCTTATTCAAACTTGGGGACATGAAAAAGACAAGACTAGTGTTAAATCTTTTATTTGGGGAGATCCAGATAAAGAAGAAGGAACTTTGCAATTCTTTTTTAAGATAATCTTTTATGTTTTTGCAGCACCTGTTATGTTGATTCGTAATTTCATAAAACTTTTCGGCATAAAACGTGAACGTACATTAGATACACTCAAATACAACGAAATACTATCTGCTTTGGATAATTTAAATTACAGTGACACTTCTGAAAGTAATCAATCTCAAAATGAATATCAGGGTAATTCTGTATCGGAAAACGATATTGAAGAATGGAGAAATCGCGCAGAACAAGGTGATGCCGAAGCTCAGTATAAACTTGGTATAAGCTACCGTGATGGAAAAGGAGTTTTGCGAAATTTAAATAACGCTTTATCCTGGTGGACAAAATCTGCTGAGCAGGGATATGCTCGTGCTCAGTATGAGTTAGGATTATATTATCATTATAATGATGATGACAAAGATTATGAAAAATCGGCTGAATGGTACAGAAAAGCTGCCGAACAGGGGCTTGATACAGCTCAATATCTTCTTGGTTTATGTTACGGTATTGGAGAGGGTGTTGAACAAGATTATAAAAAAGCATTTGAATGGTATAAAAAGTCTGCAGAGCAAGGATATGCCGAAGCTCAGAATGCTCTTGGTGAATACTATTATGCAGGATGTGGAACTGAAAAGGATGCCGAAAAAGCTGTAACCTGGTGGATGAAGTCTGCTGAGCAGAATTATGCCGAAGCTCAGAATGCTCTTGGTGTATACTATTATGAAGGATGTGGAACTGAAAAGGATACTGAAAAAGCTGTAACCTGGTGGATGAAGTCTGCTGAACAGAATTGTGCCGAAGCTCAGTTTAGTCTTGGATTGTATTATTTTGATATACAGGATTATGAAAAAGCATTTAACTGGTATGAAAAGTCCGCAGCACAGGGGTATGCTCGTGCTCAGTTAAATCTTGGGTTTATGTATTTTACAATTGCAGAAAAAGATTACAAGAAATCTCTTTTCCACAAAAATAAATTTTCCTTAGAATATGTAAAAGCCTTTGAATTATGGATAAAAGCTGCTGAACAGGGAAACATCCTTGCTCAGCGTAATCTTGGATTCTGTTATTACGAAGGAAAAGGAACTGTTCAAAATCGAGAAAAAGGAATTGAATTGTTAAAGAAAGCTGCCGAACAGGGCGATGAGACTGCGCAACAGTTTATACAAAAGCATTCTTAATATAAAAAGAAATTTATTTTTATAGGAGGAGATGAGAGTAAAAAAATAAAAGTATTTCGGAGAGAAACTAAAAAAATTAGGAGATTATTATGAATTGTAAATTTCACCCAACGGCAGACTCTGTAACAAAATGCGCTAAATGTGGTGCAGAAATGTGTTTTTATTGTGACCGAAAGGCTTTCTTTCGTAGTGAAGAGGAAGAAGGAAAGCCGCTTTGTCTTGAATGTAGCTTGAAGAAAGCAAAAATAGAATATGAAGTTAGTGAAGAGATGCTGAAAGATGGAAAAAAAAGAAGAACCACTGCATTAGTCCTTTGGTTTGTCGGACTTCCAATGCTTGCTCTTGGAGGCTTCGGTATTTTGCTTATGATAGCAGCTTCTATTGTCTACGAGATTGAAGTTATGGCATTTGCAGCTGCACAAGAAAAAACATTTTCTGAAAAAATAAAAATGTTTTTATTCGGTGTTCTTATTGAAACCATAACCTGTCCTTTCAGCATAATAAAAGAATCAAACAAAAGAAAAAAAGAGATTAAAAAGACTCAACAGAAATTCCAGGAAGTTGCAGCCGAAGCAGTTGAGGTTTGGACAAAAGCCGCAGATCAAGGCGATGCTTGTGCACAGTATAATCTTGGTGAACTTTATATTGATGGAGATGGTGTGACACAGAATAATGAGAAAGCTATCGAATTATGGACAAAATCTGCTGAACAGGGTTTTGCAAAGGCGCAGTGTGCTCTTGGATATATGTATAATGAGGGCGAAGGTGTTGAAAAAGATTATGCAAAAGCAGTTGAATGGTTTACGAAGGCAGCTGAACAAGGATTCCCTCCTGCATTTTTTGCTCTTGGATCATGCTACGGTGAGGGCGAAGGTGTTACGAAGGATGAAGCAAAAGCGGTTGAATATTATAAGATGGGTGCTGCAAAGGGAGATGATATGTCACAATGTGCTCTCGGAATCTGCTATAGAGATGGAACTGGTGTTGCGAAAGATATGGTAAAAGCTTTTGAGTGTTGGAAACTGTCTGCTGAGCAGGGAAATGAAAAAGCTAAGGAACTTTTAAAAGAAAACAGTTGAAAGTTCTAATTGGATTCTCTAATGCTGCGCTTCTGAATATCGAATAGTATTTTGATTTGCACAAAATATTGTTTTATTTTTTTTAAGTACAATTATTCTTTTATATTCAAATTAGACGGAGGAAAATATAGCAAGAATCGTATATGATTCAAATGGTAACAAATTAGGGTCTTATGATGGAACAAGTGATTCAGGAAAAGTTTACGACAAAGATGGTAATTATGCAGGGGAGTATTGGGATCATGAGATTTTTAACAAAGACGGTATGAGCCGTGGATATCACAACGGAGATCCTGAACAAACCGTAAAAATATTACTTGAAAAGTAAAAAATGTTTTCGATGTTCTAGAATATAAAAGAATATTTGGAGAAAGGTTTTATGACAGAAAGCATTGTATTTTTGAAAATAAAAGCAGAACAAGGAGATGAAAAATCTTCACTAACATTTTGTTATATAACACTTTATTAAACCAGCATTACTTGTGATATGAAGATCCTGTGTTAGGATTGAAATAAATGTAAAATTATACATTTATTTTATAAGTAAAATCAAAAAGGAGACTCTTATGGAAACTTTTCTTGTGATTGCAATAATTATTCTTGATCTTGCTGGTGCAATTTGGCTTGGTATTGTGGATGAGCACCCTGTATTAACACCTTTAAGTTATATTATTCTGATTGTAATAATATCTCTAGTGGATAAATCATTTAATGTTGTTTTAATCATTATGATTATTGGTGCTGCAGCTACAGTTATTGCTTTTATTATAGTCATGTCGATTTTAATAGTGTCAAAGATAAAGGAACGTAAAGGAATAAAAAGAGATATTGATTTATTAAATGCTGTAAATACAAGAGATTTAGAAACAGCTAAGAAATTGATAGAAGAAGGTGCTTATATAAATTATTCTTCTACTATACTCCGAACTGCAATTAAAAATAATGATAAAGAAATGGTATCTTTTTTAATTGAAAAAGGTGCTTATATAAATATAATTTCTGACAATAAAACTCCTCTGGATTATGCAGAAAATGAAGAAATAATTGAAATACTAAAAAATAAAGGTGCTAAAACAAAATCAGAAATTGACGAAGAGAGAAAAAAAGAGGCAGAAGAACAGGTAAATCTTGGTATACGATACAGTTTTGGATTTTTTGATACTCCTCAAGATGATACTAAAGCTGTGGAGTGTTTTAAAAAGGCTGCCGAAATGGGTAATGCTGATGGACAATATCATTTGGGTTTGTGTTATTTTAAGGGTGAAGGAATTACAAAGGATTTGGTAAAATCTGCCGAATGGTTAAAAAAAGCTGCTGAACAAAATTTACCTACAGCTCAATCAGATCTTGGTGACTGTTATTTTTTTGGATATGGCGTTCAACAGGATTTTGGAAAATCGTTTGATTGGTATAGAAAAGCTGCTAATCAAGACTTAGCGAAGGGACAATTCAATCTTGGTGATTGTTACCGTTTAGGAATTGGAGTATCTCCAGATATTAAAAAGGCAGTTGAATGGTATACAAAAGCAGCTGAAAAAGGACATATGGCTTCTCAATGTGCTCTTGCAAAATGCTATTCTTTTGGAAATGGAGTTTTGCTAGATTATACAAAAGCATTTGAATGGTATAAAAAAGCTGCGGATCAAGGATATGCTCATGGCCAATATATGCTTGGGGTATTATATTGTTGTGGAGATGGAGTTGAACAGAATAAAGAATTAGGTATTGAGTTGATTAGAAAGGCCGCGAATCAGAATGATTCAGAGGCTTTAATGATGCTTGGAGATTTGTATTTCAAGGGAAATGGTGTTGAACAAGATTTTAAGGCTGCTTTTGATTATTATAGTAAAGCTGCTTATTTAGACAATGAAGAAGCTCAATATAATCTCGGAATGTTTTATTACGATGGAATAGGAGTTAGTCCAAATACTAATGAAGCATTTAAATGGTATTATAAATCCGCTGAAAAAGGATATGCAAAAGGACAATATATGGTTGGTCGTTTATTAATTGGTGCTAGAAATTTTGATGAAGGATTGAAATGGATGGCAAGGGCGGCTGATCAAGGGCATGAAGTAGCTATTAAGGAATTACAAGAAATTAAAGGTGTGTTATTGTAGTAGCAGAAACAGAAAAATTGCTGAAAATGATTTGTAAAACTTTAATTTTATTTTTATAAATATTTTATTTATGGGAGATAAAAAAATGGCAAGAATCGTATATGATTCAAATGGTAACAAGTTGGGTTCTTATGATGGTACAAGTGATTCAGGAAAAGTTTACGACAAAGATGGTAATTATGCAGGGGAGTATTGGGATCATGAGATTTTCAACAAAGACGGTATGAGCCGTGGATATCACAACGGAGATCCTGAACAGACTGTGAAAATATTACTTGAAAAGTAAAAAAAAAAATTCGATGTTCCAAAATATTGTTACAAAGAAAAAAATATTAGGAGAAAGGTTTTATGGCAGAGAACATTGAAGTATTGAAAATAAAAGCAGATCAGGGAGATGCGGAAGCACAGTTCTATCTTGGTATATGTTATTATAATGGTAATGGAGTAATTCGTGATTTTAACAAAGCTGTTGAGTGGTATACTAAGGCTGCTAACCAGAATCATGCGGAAGCACAGTACAATCTTGGTAACTGTTACTTTTATAAAGAGGGTCCTTCAGGTCTTTCTTTGGATTGTGATAATGCAGTTGTTTGGTGGGAAAAGGCTGCTGAACAAGGTTATGCTCCGGCTCAGTTCAAACTTGGAATTGCCTATAATGGAGGACTTGGAGTTTCTCTAAATCCGGAAAAAGCAGTTGAATGGTTTACTAAAGCTGCTGAGCAGGGGATGGCAGAAGCCCAGCATCAACTTGGTATATGCTATCGTGATGGAAATGGAGTTTCACGAAATTTGAATAATGCTTTATTCAGGCTTACACAATCTGCAGAGCAAGGATATGCAAATGCACAGTACGAACTTGGCGAATATTATGGTGTTGTTCAAAATTATGAAAAAGCTGCTGAATGGCTTTTGAAAGCAGCTAAGCAAGGTCATAAGGATGCTATTGAAAAAATACAAAAGTTAATGGATATATTGAATATTCATTAATTTCTGTATTACTAGTCTGTAAAAAATTTTTATTTAAAACGTTTAGGCCACGTTTAAATAAAAAAATTGCTTAGGAGGCAAAATATGGCAAGAATCGTATATGATTCAAATGGTAACAAGTTGGGATCTTATGATGGCGACAACGACTCAGGCGAAGTTTTTGACAAAGATGGTAACTATGCTGGAAAGTATTGGGGTCATGAGATTTTTAACAAAGATGGAAATAGCAGAGGTTACCACAACGGAGATCCTGAGGAAACTGTAAGAATCTTATTGGAGAAATAAGATTTTATTGATTTAACATGCAATAAAATGAAGGATAGGTGACTTATATCCTTCTAAAAAATCTCCTCAAAATAATTCCACGAATATTAAAAAAATGTTATAATATGTATTTGTGCGGAAAAAATCATTTTGAGGAGATTATATGAAAAAACAATTGTTTTCTATTATATTGTTTTCTCTTTTTATCTTTACTATATGGGTTACTGGATGTGACACTTCAATCACTGGACCACAAAATCAAGATAATCCAACAAAAGAAGAAACAAATCCTGATAATCCTAATCCAGATAAGCCAAATCAAGGCAAGCCTGATTCTGAAAAAAAACTTTCTTCTATATTTATAAACCAACAACCATACAAGCTTTCTTATGAAAAGGATGATGTACTTGACCTTAGTGGACTTATTGTAAAGGCAAGGTATAGTGATGGTTCGGACTCAGTAATAGATGGATGGTCTTCTTCACCTGCAGAAGGTAGACTTCTTACAGAAATTGGTGATAACAATATCATTATTACTTATCAGGGGAAAACTGCAAGCTTTACAGTTAATGTAGTTGAAAAAAATGTAAATGCTGTAATTGCCAATTCTTATTTCTGGGGAACCTGGGTAAGAATGGATAACGGTTCAGAATATGAAATCCTGGAAACCACAGTTAATCACAATGGAGATTCAAATACAATTACGGATTCAACAGAAGGCGATAAACCAACACTTTCAGTAGAAGGAATAGGAACTTTTACAAAACAGTCTGACAGTGTAATGGTTTGCAATAGTATTCCGTATTTTAGAAAGGGTGGTTCTAATCTTGAGTATTCATTAAAGCTTGTAGGTTTTGCATCTCAATCGCGTGCGGCTGGAACCGATGGAACAGATTTTAGCGGTATAACAGGAAAAGGAAAATCATCAAAATATAAGAACTATAAAAGTGAGTCTACAAGTGATTCAGAGGGAAACATAAAGTTTACAGCACCTACAGTGAATGATACTCAAACTGTAGAAATTACAAACGGAAATGAAATAATTGTAGTCCCAGGTCTTAAGATTAATAACAACGGTGATAAAATGGGAACTGTTGCAATTGTTGGTAAAGATGATTACAACCTTAAAATTACCGGTACAATCAGCGACGACCAGAAGGATAATGGTTATCTTTATGGAAATAATACTAAAGACTATGATATAGTCTTTTCAATCAAAAATATAAGCGAGAAGACTTGTGAATCATCAGTATGTACAATTAAGCCTGCCGATTCCAGAATGACACTTTCGTTTAATCAAAACTCATCGGGAAGCTTCCTTATTTCTACTTTGGAAAATGGTGGAACAAAATATATAGATGCTAAGGTTTCTTTTGGAGAAATGACGGAACCTTATGTTGATACGGGTATTACTGTAACAGTAAAAAATGAAAATGGAAAAAACTGGGAAGATTATATACCTCTGCGTTTTTATAAGGGATTGATTCCAATTACTGTATATGCAGTTAGTCACGAAGGTAATGATAAAGCAGCTTTAAATGGCTTTATTATTTACCCAGATGGAAATAACCAGTTCTTTGCAGTTCCAGACAAAACAACAAAGATTTTGTTTGTACCGACTTTTGGAAAAGATGAAAAATACAAAATGGCATTCAGTGGAGCAACTGTATCAGCTGAGCTTTCCAATAGTACCGAAATGGTTTATTCAGTTTCACCGGGTTCTACCTGTGAAAAACAAATAGATTTGAATGTTGATGGTGATGTTTTATATGAATATTTGACTTATGGTGACAATAATCATAACGAAGATACTGCACATAATGCCGACGAGGATTTTATTGCTTATTTGAAAAAAGGTGAAACTGATTATTATAATATCACCGCCGACAGCGAAGATTTTTACACTCCTAATCAGAAAAACTTTTACCGCGTAAACTTTGATTCTAAATATGGAGAAGTTCCTTCCACTTTCTATGCGGCGGAAGATTCTTATATTGCAGGTTCAAAACTAACGGAACTTGAACATGACGGAATGACATTCCTTGGTTGGTATATTGGAAACACAAAAATAGAACCAGATTCTTATAAAGTTACACACGAAGTTACCTTAACGGCAAAATGGGAGCTTACGGTTTATCCTATTGATTATGAATTAAATGGTGGAAAAAATGCTTCAGATAATCCATACAGTTATACAATAGAATATTCAGAAATCACACTAAAAAATCCTTTAAAGAATGGATATAAGTTTGCTGGCTGGTATTTGACACAGGAATGTAATGGCGAGGCAGTTATTGCTGTTGCAGGTGGAAAAATTGGTGCAATAAAGCTTTACGCTAAATGGTTTGTGGAAGAATACAAAATTGAATATGAATTGAATGGTGGAACAAATAGTACAGAAAATCCTGCAAAATATAATATAGAAAGCGATATCACTTTTGTTGAACCAATACAGATCGGTTATAAGTTCGCGGGTTGGTACGAGTCAGAAGACTTTAGCAGTGAGCGTGTTGAAACAATTGAGAAGGGGACTAACTGGAGAAACATAAAACTGTACGCAAAATGGGAAATCATAAATTATAAGATAGATTATGAATTGTATGGTGGTCAGAATAATTCTTCAAATCCTGCAACGTACACAATGAATACTCCTGTGCATAGTTTGGCAGAGCCCCAGAATAATGGTTATAATTTTAAGGGCTGGTATTTGAATGATGATTTCAGCGGAATTGCCGTTACAACTGTTGCCGGTGGTGGAACTGGTGAAATCAAGCTGTATGCAAAGTGGGAACCAGTTGAATATACAATTACCTATGAATTAAATGGTGGAACAAATGATTCTGATAATCCATCAAAGTATACAATTGAAAGTCCTGCAATAACTTTTGCAGAGCCATCGCGAACTGGTTACAAGTTCATGGGCTGGTATGGAACTTCAAATTACAGTGGATCTGAAATTACTGGAATCTCATCTGGCAGCACAGACAATGTTGAGTTGTTTGCAGAATGGCAGCTTATATCTTATTCCGTAGAATATACATTGAATGGTGGAACAATCTATTCTGCTAATCCTGCAAACTATACGATTGAAAGTGCTTCCGCTACATTAAACACACCTGTAAAAACTGGTTATGATTTTAAGGGCTGGTTCACAAATGCAAGCTTTATTGGAACTGCTGTAGAAACCCTCGGTGGCGGGGAAACTGGAATAAAGCATTTTTATGCAAAATGGGATCTGTTACAATACAATATAGAATATGAGTTGAATGGTGGAACAAACAGTGCATCTAATCCTTCAGAGTATACAATTGAAAGTCCGACAATTACTTTTGCAGCACCAACGAGAACAGGTTACGATTTTATGGGCTGGTATACATCATCTGATTTCTCTGGTAATAAAGTAACATCACTCCCTGCTGAAAGTACCGGAAATATTACGTTATATGCCCGCTGGAAGAATACCGGTTTATCTGTTACAGTCGCGCCTTATTCCGATATAAGTATAGCAAAAACTCAAAGTGGTACATTAATCACCTTTACCGCTGATGATGATTATACGAATTACAAATGGTATGTAGATAGTGTTGCTCAGACTGCAAATGGTAATACATTTAGTTTTGAAACAAGTTCTCTGGCAGCCGGTGTATACACAATTTATCTGGAAGCAAAAAAAAGTGGAAAGTATTATTCATCAACAATAGATATAACTGTTGGAGGAAATAACTAATGAAAAAATCTAAGATTTTCTATATAGTACTTGTGCAAATAATACTGGCTCTGTTTTTTTCCTGCAAAAATGCCCCTGTAAATGAAGAAGTTTCAACTGTTGCAAAAATAAGATTTTCGCTGAATTGCAGAACAATTGAACCAACACCACATGCACAAAATATGACTGACTTTGTATTAAAAGCGAAGTTGTCTTCATCATCTGATTTACCGGCAACTCTTGCT
>JAEEGH010028333.1_pt1 | contig 11027 bp, 12 predicted proteins | sample 9134181 | NCBI WGS metagenome assembly JAEEGH01 (sample SAMN16246544, study PRJNA631951) | gut metagenome | biome: gut microbiome; feature: rumen; material: DP-attached | host: Bos | place: Iran: Karaj | collected 2018-10
AACGTGTTAAGGAATTTACCAAGGGAATGCAGGTCGTCAAGTCGATTGTTGTGCCGGGTAAGTTGGTCAACATCGTCGTGAAGCCGGCATAATATTGAGCCTTCAGGAGTGTCATCCTGGAGCATCCGTAAGGATGCGATAGGACCCATAAAAATTTCAGACCGTAGCCTCGCCGCTGCGGTCTTTTTGTATGCGTCCACATTTGTCGTATTTGATTATATTTTTAATAGAACATCTTCAGGAGTTTTTATGGCGGACATGACTCGCGGCGAAAGAACTGTGCAACTTTTTGCAAAAGTAATTTCTAATCCAGAAAAGAAATTTACCATCAGCGACTTGATGACTTCGTTCGAAATTCCTGAGAGTGAACGCCGCAATGTGCAACGCGATATGCGCTTCCTTTCGGAGATGGATGGTGGCCGCTACATCGCGGTAGATACTGTTGGCCGTACGTCGTATTACACCTCTGCACTTCGCAATGCCGAAAGACTCCTGTTCCCGAATTTCGAAAACACGATGCTCCATTTCGTGTTCCTCAAGCGCATCGCGAATATTTACCCTGCCACGAGTGAAATTATTTCACAACTTCTGGAGCGCATCGAAAAAAGCTTGCCGGGCCGCGAACAGAAATCGCTCCGCCATCTCGGCGAGGAGCTGAACTCGAAAATCATTTTCATGGGGACTCCACCGGACTTCGAAGAAGATGCTAGCGAAAAAATGCGGACGATTCTCCAGGCAATTCACGACCACCGTAAAATTGACGTGTTTTACAGGACTGCTTCCGCTTACAAGAAGTCGACCCGCATTCCCTTGATGATTATCGTTTATCAGAACGAAATTTACGTGGGTTGCGAATCCGAAAAAGTCAAAGATGCCACCTATACGCTCAAGTTCCGGCGAATGGTCAAGGTGCAACTCTCCAAGGAAACGTTTGTGGAAAATCCGAAAGTTCTGGAAAAGTTGCGTCGGCAGGTCACGTCAGGGGCTGCGTTCATGAGCGAGCAGGAACCCCATCCTGAAGATGTTGAAATTGAATTTGAAATGAGCGCTAGCCTTTACCTCATGGAAAACAAGTTCAACCGAACGATGCACATGAGACTAGCCAAAAATGGCAAAATCCTAGTGAAAATGAAAGCTGATGTGAACCAGCTTTTGGTGAACTGGGTCGTGTCATTCTCGACTGCCGCCCGCGTCATAAAGCCGGCCTCGCTGCAAACTCGCCTCAAGGAATACGGGGAGTATTTGCGCTCAATTTACGCGTAAGCCGTTTAACCGATTTAATGAAAAATTAGGGTTATAGAAAAAAATAGTACAATCCTTTTACAAAATCCCCTTGTTTTACGATAATTATTATGCGTATATTGATATGTATGCATAATTTTGTTTCCTATGCGTCGATATTTGACGTATGCGGGTTCTATATTATGCGTGGGTAATGATATGATTAGTAGGATTTTTAAAAAGGAATGCTTTGAACCGGTTGCCCGCAAGTATTGGGAAAAGCTGGTATGTGGGCTTATTGTTCCCGGAGAGCGTGGGTGCGCGCCTTCCGAAGGGGAGGTCCTTTGTGCGTACAATGAGATGAAAAGTTGCTATCCAGGATGCAAGTGCAATGTCGTGAGGTCGGGCAAAAGTCAAGGTGATGCGCTCCAGCGGGATATGTTCCAGCAGGGCGATAAAATATGTGGCATCAGGGTCGTTGCTGAGCTGAGTGCGGCAAATTCGTCTATTGAATTCGTTTTGGCGGATTCGTTGTATTATGTGCATTTTAAAACCGATGGAATCGACTCCTTTTCTCATCGGGTTGATACTTGCGACTTGTCGCAGACCATGACGAATATAAAGGAATTTATCGATAATTTCCCTGCGCATCTTGCGGCACTTGAAAACGAAAAAGTTGAATTTGAGAAGAAAGCAAAGCTTAAGGAAATATCAAGATTAAGCCTGAAAACGTGCGTTGCGCAGATGATGTCACAATTGGGTTACGAATGGAATTTGGCGGATAGGGGTAAATTTTTTTTGCTCCAGATTGAATTGGGCGAAAAGCGAATGGTTGAAATTTCGCTGAACGATAAAAATTTTACCAAAAGAATTCCTGCAATACCCGAGGTGATTAAAAGCGTTGAAAGCCTGCTTGAAACGCTTCCGTTTCCGGTGGATATCTCAATGACAAAGGGAATTTTAAAACTGTAGAGGTTTGTATGTCTGTACGTATAAATGCACGAGAATTGGAAAGCTTGCTGGAGGCAACTCCCGCATCGCAAAATATAATGCTCACGGGCAAGCACGGAATTGGCAAGTCGCAAATCCTGGAGAGGTTCTTTACATCGCGTGGCGAGCGCGTGGTGATTCTGTTCTTGGGGCAGATGAGTGATCCGGGCGATTTGATTGGCCTCCCGCGACTTGACGAGGCAACGGGTAAGACTTTGTTTATGCCGCCGTATTGGTTCCCGACGGATGGCAAGCCGGTGGTGTTGTTTTTGGATGAGCTGAATCGCGCTCGCCCGGAAGTGTTGCAGACCATCATGGACTTGACGCTGAACCGCACGCTTGCAGGACGCAAATTGCCTGAGGGCTCGCGTGTGATTAGCGCGGTCAACGATGGCGAAGAATACCAGTTGACGGATTTGGATCCGGCACTTGTGAGCCGTTTTAACATTTACGAATTTAGGCCCACTGCGCAAGAATGGCTGTTGTGGGCATCGAAGGCGGGCTTGGACAGCCGCGTGATTGATTTCATTTCTGAAAATCCAGAAATGCTCGACGGTGCTGCGTTTACTCGCGAAGATCAAGGACTTGAAAAATCTCCTGATCGACGCGGATGGGAACGTGTCTCGAAGATATTGCAGACGAACGAGGTCTCTTCGCTTTTGAAAACGATTATTGCGGGAATCATCGGTATGCCTGCCGCAACAAAGTTCTTTGCGACAATCAACCAGAAACGCTTACCTAGCGCAAAAGAAATTTTGCTTGGTGATTTCGCGAAGCAAAAGACTGCACTTAAAAAATGTTCTACGCCGGAACTTGCTGCCGTTAACGAATCGCTCTTCCGTTTTATCGAAACGAAAAGCTACGACGAGAAAGATACTGAAATGGTGGCTACGAATTTTGCCGCTTATTTTGAGTTTCTTTCGGTCGAAAAATTCCGCGAGGCGCAGGCACATTTCGCAAACTTGTATTCATCTTCATTGTACCCATCAACGATGACGTTTGTCGTTATGCAGTGCCCAAAACTTTATAAGAAAATTACGGAATTTATCAAGTCGATTTAAGGCAGAGATGTGCCGAACTGGTAATTTAAATCTATGACTGTACTCGATAGAATAAAGAAAATTGGTGAACGGTGGTTTTTGACGGAACCGCTACTGTTTGCGGTGTACTGTAGCCATGAATTTTACGAGAATGATTCGCTTGATGTAGTAATGCGAACCGGAAATAGAATGGTCGAACTTGCACCGAAGCTTTTGGACAACGTTACAGATATGGTGTTGGCGGAATTTTTGAAAGTCGAAATGTTCCGCATTTTGCTCAAGCACCCGTATCAGCGACAGCCTCCTTTTGCAATGAAACCGTTACTCACACGGGCGAGCAACGTCACAATCAACGATGTCTATGAAGTTCCGCCCATTGTCAAAAAACAGATGAGCGGCGCAGAATTGAATTTACCTAGTGGTTTGTGCTTTGAAGAGTATTACAGTTTGCTCAAGGATACAGTTATGCCTTTTGCTCCATCGGATGGCCGCGGGATTCCGAACGATGTCAGTGAGGCTGCGCAGGGCGAAGGCGAATCTTGCGAATCGAGCGAATTTGGAGAAACGTGCGCGAACAGCGGCAATTCTCGCAGCACGCAAGGGAATAGCGACAATCAGAAAAAAAACGACACGAATGTGCAAGAAAAACTAGATGCGCAAATTTCGGAGCTTTGGGAAGAAGACGAATCGGCCTGCTGCGACATAAACGGCTTTATTGAAGTTGCTGAAGCTAGCAACAATTGGGGCTCAATTTCTAAAAAGTTGCAAGGCGTTATCAAGGCGAGTAAGAAAGTCGATATGGACTATCGCAAAATGCTGAGCCTGTTCAAGACGTCGGTGATTTCTAGCAAGCGTCGCCTCACGCGCATGCGCCCTAATCGGCGTTTCGGCTTTGACGCCATGGGTAGCCGTTACGAACTTTCAACGAACTTGCTCATTGCCGTTGACGTGAGCGGATCCGTTACGGATAAGAACTTGCAATTTTTCTTCTCTGTGATTAATCGGCTCTTTAAATATGGTGTCGAAAAACTAGATGTTTTGCAGTTTGATTCCAAAATTCAAGGCAAACCCGAACCGTTAAAAAAGGCTCGTAAGTCCGTAAAAATCATGGGCCGCGGTGGAACAAGTTTTCAGCCCGCCACCGATTATTACTGCGCACATCCCGAATATGACGGGCTCATCTACTTTAGCGATGGGTACGCCCCGCCGCCTAAATTCAACACCAAACGCCCCATTGACGTGCTTTGGGTGCTCTGCGGAAAATCGAACTACGATGAACACGCCAAGTGGATTAAAAAGCTAAAATGCAACCGGGTTACATACATTCCTAAAAGTGAATAAGGAGGCAATATGAGATACAAACAAGAAATTGATTTAAGACCGATAAAGTTCGTCGTCAAAGAAATCAAGGAAATTGGCGCAGCTGAAGCCTACGAATTTGACGAAACTATTCATCCGAAAGATGGAATGCAACAGCGTGGATCCCTTGGCGGAGTGATTGTTTGTCCCGCTGATTTGCAGACCAAACCGGGATTGCACGGGGTATCGAGTTTATTGAAGTCTTGTCGAACGCAGATTTTTCATCGCTGTTTCTGGGCTCGGCTTTTCGGTAAGAAACGAGATAAAGTCTTTTTGGATTACAACGATTTCAGCAACGATAGTATTTTCAAGGGACATTTGCTTAACAGAGAATCAGGCGAAATATACGATAGCCATTCTGCAACATTTGAAATAAGCGGACTTTCGTCAAGAGAACTTCTTGCTTTGGCAAAATGCATTCTTGACGACTTGCACGACAAAGGTCATGAAAGGGAATTGTTGGTTAACGATTTGAATCAGCGCAAACATTATTTGCTTCGCGTTCAGGAACCTCCGCAGAAACAGGTGCCTATCGTTATTGATGATTCTGTTGTAGATAAAATCTCAAATTATTTCGAACAATTTGAATGCGCGGTGGTCTGTAAATTCCCAGACCATATTGAAAATATAAACGATGGTGTCTATAGCAAAATTCGTACGTATGCAGATTGCGAAGAATACAAAAATGTCGGCTTTGTCCCGCTGATGTACCGACGTGATTGGGACCGCATGCTCTATGCTATCGCTCTCAAGTTGCGTTATACCATTGCGATAGGCGATGATTGCTATGTCTTTATCAATATGTGCGGCGAGCCGGATTTTTTCAAGAATGTCCAGAAACTCGCCAAAGCGTTCAACCAAAAGTCTATTATCGTCAAGGATGCGTCTTCAGAGAACGCTTTCAGGGAGCGTGTCAACGTTGATGGTTCGCCGCGAGAACCCGTCGGCCATTTTGTGGATAACATTCCTCTCTCCGAAATTATGCAGCACGCATCTAGTCCGTTGAGTATGCCATTGCATTTTAAGGACGATGGTGATTTAAAAAGAACGATGCAACTTTGTCTAGATTCTTGGGAAGGGCATAGCCATATGGGCAAGTATATGGTCTCGCAGATAACCAAGAAAATTATGGAAGAACTTGGAATTGAAGCGAAGTGAACGACAACTTTGGATTTGTGGGGATATTCACGGTGAATTATCTGCGCTTGTCCGGAATGCGATAAATCGTGGGATATCGTGTGCCGATATCCTGGTTGTCGGTGGTTTTGGCGCTGGTTTCGGTCGTCCAAATTCGATGAATGTCGCCTATGGCAAGGTGCATGCTACTCTTGAGAAAAATGATATTTGCATACACACGATTCGTGGTAATCACGACGATCCTTTGTTTTTCGATGGCTTGCATAATTTTGAACGCCTTCACTTTTTGCAGGACCATCGCATAATTGAACTATGCGGCAAGAAAATTTACCCCTTCGGTGGGGCTGTTTCTTCCGATATAGATTTTACCGAACCGTCCAAAGTCACAAGTTGCGACTTTGAACATTAGCGGAAACAAACGTGGTTGCAATATTATAACCCTATCTCTCGCAATTTACAGAACTCCTTGTAGTTCTGCTCAAAGCCGGGTCGGCAGAATACGGCGAATTCAATATTCTTGAACGCGTGCAGGTAATCCTTGATGGCTTCGGCGGTGGCGTCTGCGACGATTCTTGGGTCGTTCATGAATGCCCCGCAGCCGAATGCTCCGAGAATAATGTTTTCGACTTTATTCGAGATGGCGATATCCAAAATGCGGCGGAGCCTCTTGATGTGCAGTTGCTTTAGACCTTTGTCGGTGATAGAGCCGCAGCCGTATTTATCAACTAACAATCCTTTTTGGCGCTCAAAATTGCGCAAGTTTGGAGCAGCACAGGTGATAACGTCTACGTTGTACCAATCGGATTCGTCTAGCAATTCGGGGGCGGATGTGTCGGTCTTGATGACCGTTACGCCAGGTGTGTAAATGCAGTCGTCATCATGGAGCGCATTTTTCTGGTGCCAATGCGGCTCGTAGAAAAGCTTTTCCATTTTCGGTGCCAGGAGGCATGGGTGCAATGTGGAACATCTGCAGATGCTTTCTTCTTGGGCGCCTGCTCCCGTTGTCACGCCGCCGCCTGGGTGCGATGCGGATGCAAAGTTGAGGACTGCGACTTTTGTGTTTACATATGCTTTGGCGGCTTCAAGTGTACGTTTTTGCGAGACGATGATGTTGGCACGTTCGGCGAAAATTTCGCGGCTCTCAACAACGACGTTTTCTCGCTCTCCGGTGAATTTCTGTTCGTGTATAGAGCGTTCAATAGAATTGCGCAATCGAGCGTTTGTGCGGCAACGTTCTGCAGTGTCTTCGTAAACTTCGATGTTTAATTTCTTGTAGTCAATTTTGTTTTGCATAATTACCTAGTGTATTTCCCTTAATATCGTCTTTGCGGTGCGAAATGTCAAGTGGGCGCTCCGCAGCATATTGCGAGCGGCATTTTGAATCAACATCTTGAATACAAAAAAGCCCCCGCGATTGCGGAGGCCTTTCAAACACTTGCGCGTTTAATTTTACGCAATCCTGAGTATTACTGGATGCGGACGTTCACGCGGCGGTATTCTTCTCTGGAACCGTACTTGAACTTCTTGAACATGCGCTTGCCGTACCACTTGGCAGTGATCTTGGAAGCCGGAATGTACTTGGAGAATTCAGCCTTGACGGTTTCAGCACGGCGCTGAGAAAGTTCGTCGTTGTAAGCGACAGAGCCGAGGTCGCAGGTGTAGCCTTCCACGAGGAGGGATGCGGCATCGATGTTGGTCTGTGCGAACTTGGAACCGACTGTTGCGATGACGGCGCGGCCTTCGCTGCTAAGTTCTGCGCTAGCGAGTTCGAAGAGGCTGCTCACGTTCGGGAATTCGATCGAGGAGGCCTGGCCGTTTTCAACCTTGGCGAATGCGTCGTTGAGGTATGCTTCGACTTCGGCATTCGTGGTCAAGAAAACCTGGGAATTGTTCTTGATAGCTGCGAACTTGGAGAAGTCAAACGGTGCCGGCTGTTCTGGTTCCGGTGCCGGGGCTTCGACCTTGGCCGGTTCCGGCTGCTTGACCGGAGCGGGCTTTTCAGATTTCTTGTCGCCGCAAGCGACGAGGACAGAGAGCGAGAGAGCTACCGGAAGAATACGACCAATTGTTTTTACCAGATTCATTATAAAACCTCCGATTGAAAAGTGGTATAATCCTTGGATCGCTTTTTAATATAAGTAAAAAAAGTGGAAGAGGTAATTTTTTTTTATTTGTACAAAAAAAATTCGCCTTTTACGGCGAATTTTTGTATGAATTTTGGGCGTTTTATTGTAAAATGAAGGCCCAAAACGTTATTTAAGTTTCCATTCAAGCGTTTGCCCTGCAGCGAGCGGTACAACGCCGTTCACAACAGCTGGGACGGTCCACGATTCCTTGACCACCTCGATTTGCTTTGTTGTGCGCGGGAGGTGGTAGAAGTCTGCACCGAATCCTGCGATGAAGTTCGGGAGCTTGTCGAGGGCTCCTGCGCGGTCAAATTCCTGCACCAAAAGCGGGATGGCGACCGGTGCGCTGTAAACGCCTGCGGCGCCGCACGGGCATTCCTTTTTGCCCTGCTGGTGCGGGGCGGAATCGGTACCGAGGAAGAACTTCGGGTTTCCGCTGAATGCGGCTTCGCGGATGGCCTTGCGATCTTCCGGGCGCTTCGGCAAGGGCTTGCAGAAGTGGTGCGGGCGCAGTGCATCGCCGACGATATCGTCGAGGGTCATCATCAGGTGGTGTACCGTGAATGTGGCGGCGACGTTTGCGGGGAGGCGCTTCACGGCTTCGACGGATTTTGCACTGCTCAAGTGCTCGAACACGATGCGGAGCTTCGGGAACTTTTCGGCGAGCGTTTCGACGCGCTTGATGAATGCGGGTTCGCGGTCCAGGCAGAATTCACCCGGCTCTTCGCCGTGTACACAAAGTACCAGGCCGAGCTTTTCCATCATGGCGACAACGGGGAAAACGGCTTCGAAATCGCTGATGCCGTCCTGGCTGTTCGTCGTTACGCCTGCGGGGTAGTACTTGCCTGCGACAACGCCTACGGCCATCATGTCCTTCAAGTCCTGTTCCGTGTAGTTCGGGTTCAGCTTGAACGTCATGAGCGGCTCGAAGTCCGGGCGCACCGGAGCGGCGGCTTCGAGAATCTGCTTCTTGTATTCTGCAATGGCTTTTGCGCTTGTCATCGCGGGGACTGTGTTCGGCATGATGATGGCGCGGCCAAACTGGGCTGCGAGATCGCGGACGTAACCGGGCATAAATTCGCCCTGGCGCAAGTGCGCATGAAAATCGTCTGGTAATGGAAGGAACATAACTGTAATCAGGTGTTGGGTGAAACGGATTGAAGATCGCGGAACTGGTCTTTGGAAATTTCGCTGTCCGAACGGAGCCAGTAGTCAAAGGAGTGCGGCTCGGTGAGCTTTTTCTGGTGCAAGAATACGAGGTTGCAGTCCAGTTCCTTTGCAATCATGAGGTCGTGCGTGACGATGATGATGGATGTCTTGAACATCGTTCGCATGTTGTCGATCAACGGCAAGAGGTTTCTGCGGTTGTAGTTGTCGAGGCCTGCGGTCGGTTCGTCCATGAGCAAGAGCTTTGGGTCCATTGCCCACGACCTTGCGATGGCGACGCGCTTTTGCATGCCCACGCTGAGTTCATGCGGGTACATGTATGCGAAGTTGCGGACGCGCATCAGGTCCATGGCCATGTTGACTTTCTTCGTGATTTCTCCTTCGGAACCCATCTTGTGGTAGCGAAGTGGTAATGCGATGTTGTCTACAACTTTTAGGTTTGAAATCAGTGCTGCATTCTGGAGCACGTAACCCACCTGGCGCTTAGCGACTTCAAGTGCGGTGAGTCTTTCTGACGGAATGTATTCGCCAAAATAATAGATGTGCCCCTTGAGCGGACGCGCAAGCCCTGCAATCATGCGGAGAATGGCGCTCTTTCCTTTGCCGGAGGGGCCTGCAATGCAAATCGTCTCGCCAAGTTTTAGCGTGAGGTTTGCCCCTGCGATGAGCTGGTAGTCCTTGTTGCTTTCGCTGGCCTTAATATTCTCGAAATAGCTGACAGCCCTTGGGATCGAAAACATCGTTCCCGACAATTCGTTGGTAGAGAGGTAAACATCTTCAAGTCTGAGGGCTTCGTCTAGCATATTTTAGATAATTGCTGAAAGGTTCTGCATATAATCGTTAACGAAGTACATCAAGAATAAGGCGTCAGTAAAAACGATATAGAGGAAGGACATGATGACCGAGCGGGATGTAGCCTTGGGGACTTGGCGGATATCACGCTTGATGTTCAGCGCCTGGTAGCATGCGTTGATCGTAATGATGATGCCGAATACGAGCGGCTTTATGATTGCAAAAACGAAGTCCGGGACGGTAAGCGCCTTGATAATTTCGGTAGAGAGGATGTTCCATGTGATTTGCAGGTTGGACAAGTTTCCAGTAACGAAGACGATTCCTTTCGTGACGAGAAACCCTGCACCGATAGCGCATGCGCTAAAGATGATGTTCATGATGATCATGGCGATTGTTCCGCCGATAACGCTTGGCATGACAAGGTAACGGATTGGGTTAATGCCCATGGTCGCAAGAGCGTCAACTTCGGAATCGATAACCATGCTGCCAATGTAGGTGGTCAGAGAGGATCCTGTACGGCCTGCAATGAGGAACGCCGTGAAGATGGGACTCAGTTCGCGGATGATGATCACCACGATGAGGGTACCGATGTTGTTTGAAAAGCCCATCTTGCCCATGAGGGAGAATAGGTAGATAATGACAACGGTTCCGAACAACGTGGCTACAGCAAAGAGCGGCGGAAAAATTTCAACGCCGGTGAAGAACGTCTGCATGATGATGTTGCGAGAGTCGCTCTTGAAGTTGTGGCTTTTGTCGAAAAGGGATGCAACTGTGCGGAGAAACAGGGCGACGAGTTGTCCCATTCTTCTTTTCAAGATGAATATCCCGAGCGTATGGAATAAACGCCCGACGGGAGTCATCTTTTGCCAGTTCTTAAGTTGCGTCTTTTCCATTATCGCTATGTATTGCCTCTAGGATTTCGGTCCAGAGTTCGTCGAGTCCTGTTTTCTTGAGCGAACTGACGCAAAGCGGCTTTTGGTCGAGGTCCAGGCGCTGCTGGATGTCCCTGAGTCCCTTGGCGAGTTCGGACTGGTTCACCTTGTCACGCTTGCTTGCGACAACCAACACGGGGCAGCCCGTGGCTCGGATGCTTTCGACGGTCTCGATGTCGATCGGCGTTCCTCCGTGGCGGATATCTACGAGGTAGATGAGCCCCTTGAGGTCCTTGCACTTCTCGACGTATTCACGAATAAAG
>JAEEGH010028335.1_pt1 | contig 11027 bp, 12 predicted proteins | sample 9134181 | NCBI WGS metagenome assembly JAEEGH01 (sample SAMN16246544, study PRJNA631951) | gut metagenome | biome: gut microbiome; feature: rumen; material: DP-attached | host: Bos | place: Iran: Karaj | collected 2018-10
GGGCGGGAGAGACTGACGATGCGGATGTCAGGGGCAAAGGACTTGCCGCCGAACTGGGCGCCGAGGCCGATCTTGCAGGCTTCCTTCCAGACCTTCTCCTCGAGTTCCACGTCGCGGAAGGCGCGGCCGGTCTCGTCGCCGGTGGTCGGGAGGCTGTCATAGTAATGGGTGGAGGCGAGCTTCACGGTGAGGAGGTTCTTCTCCGCGGAGGTACCGCCGATGACGAAGGCGATGTGGTACGGCGGGCAGGCCGCGGTGCCGAGGGTCTTCATCTTCTCCACCAGGAACGGCACGAGGGTGTCCGGATTCAGGACGGCCTTGGTCATCTGGTACAGATAGCTCTTGTTGGCGGAACCGCCGCCCTTCACCACGCACAGGAACTTGTATTCCATGCCTTCTTCGGCGTCGATGTCGATCTGCGCCGGCAGGTTGCACTTGGTGTTGATCTCCTTATACATGTCCAGCGGGGCGTTCTGGCTGTAACGGAGGTTCTCCTCCGTGTAAGTCTTGTACACGCCCAGGGAGAGGGCTTCCTTGTCGTCGAAGCCGGTCCAGACCTGCTGGCCCTTCTCGCCGTGGATGATGGCGGTGCCGGTGTCCTGGCAGAAGGGGAGCTTGCCCTTGGCGGCGACCTCCGCGTTGCGGAGGAACATCAGGGCGACGTACTTGTCGTTGTCGGAGGCTTCCGGATCGGAGAGAATCTTCGCCACCTGCTCGTTGTGTTCACGGCGCAGGAGGAAGTTCACGTCGCGGAAAGCGGTATTGGAGAGCATCGTGAGGGCCTCGGGCGTCACCTTGAGGATCTCGTGACCCTCGAACTCGCCCACGGACACACCTTCGGAAGTGAGTTTGTAGTATTCCGTGGTGTCTTCGCCCAACTGAAACATCGGAGCGTATTTGAATTCAGCCATAAGAATAGATAAAGTTTTTCTTTTGTGCAAAGTTAGCATTTTTCACGGAAATTACCGATATTGCACCTTGAACCACATAATACGATTCCATATGAAGAAATACGTATGCAACATCTGCGGCTATATCTATGATCCCGAAGTAGGGGATCCGGACAGCGGCATCGCGGCCGGAACGGCCTTTGAAGACATCCCGGCGGACTGGGTATGCCCGTACTGTGGCGTCGGAAAGGACGAGTTTTCCCCGGCTGAATAAGCTTCCCCAAACGAAAAATCGGCAATTCTGTCGATTTTTTGAAAAAAACAGTACCTTGTATTGCAAAGTAATCATATTTATTTATATCTTTGCATCAACAAATATTTTGCAAGAAAATGAAACGAGTTACAAATGCCTGTATCGGAGGGCGCAACTTTACCCTCAATGATGACGCTTACAACCGCCTGGATGCCTATCTGAGGCACTTCCGGGACAAGTTGACCGTCCCTGAGGCCCAGAAAGGGGAAGTGATGGAAGAGATCGAGGGACGTCTTTCCGAACTGTTCTACCAGGAAGTGGGGGACACCTCCCGTGTCGTGACCCTGGAATTGGTGGAGAAGGTCGTGTCGATTCTCGGCATGCCCGACGGCTCCGCCGAGACGGGCTATTCCTATACTTCGGCCTTCCCGGAGGACAAGGTCCCCAAGAAGCTGTACCGCGATGTGGAAAACAAGGAAGTCGCCGGCGTCTGCTCCGGCCTGGCGTATTACTTCGACATCGACGTCACCATCATCCGCATCATCATGCTGGTGGCCCTTTTGGCCGGAACCTCCGGCTTCTGGATTTATGTGGTGCTGTGCATCGCCGTTCCCAAGGCGCTGACCCCGGCGCAGCAGTGCGAGATGCGGGGCATCCCCGCCACCGCGGAAAACATGTCGCGTTTCAAGAGCTATAAGCAGGAAACTTATAATCGATAGCCATATGGAGAGCACGACCGACAATGTCCGCTCGCAGATGCGAAAGGGCGTGCTGGAATACTGCATCCTATGTATTCTCAGCAAGAAGGACGCCTACGCGTCCAACATCATCGACGAACTCAAGGCCGCGAACATGATCGTGGTCGAGGGAACCCTGTATCCGCTGCTGATCCGGCAGAAGAACCAGGGACTGTTGACCTACCGCTGGGAGGAGTCCACCCAGGGCCCGCCCCGGAAGTACTATGAGATTACCGACAAGGGCCGCGCCCAGCTCGCCGAGATGGACGCCGCATGGCAGGAAATGGTGTTAAGCATTGATACGCTCAAACGATGAAAGAGATTGAAAAAGTGAGCATCGGGGGCTATGCCTTCACGCTCGAAAAAGACGCCTCCGCGCAGGTGGAGGCATATCTGAAGGACCTGGAAGCCCATTATCTGGGCCAGCCCGGCGGCAAGGAAATCATGGAGGGCATCGAGGAAAGGATGGCCGAATTGCTGCTGGAACGCCGTGGACAGAACGGTGTCGCAACGGTGGACGACATCCGCATCATCCTCGACATCCTGGGCCGTCCGGAGCGGATCGAGGCCGAGGACATCGAGCCGGCGATTCAGCAGGATAAGTCTCGCCGGAGACTGTACCGCGACCTGGAGAACAAGCGTATCGCCGGCGTGTGCGCCGGTCTGGGCAATTATTTCGATTTCGATGTGGTCCTGATGCGGGTGCTGTTCGCCGCCGTCTCGCTCATTCTGTTCTTCAGCGGAGCGAAGCACGGTGTCTGGTCTATGACGGGATTCGGCGCCTATGTCATCCTCTGGATCGCGATGCCGGCCGCCCGCACGGCGCAGGAACGCTGGGCGATGAAGGGCGACAACGGCACGCTGGACGACATCCAGCGCAACGTCCGCGCCGGCATCAAGGAGGTGGGCGATGCCGCCAGAAGGGGCGTCAAGGAAGTGGGGGATGCCGTCCGCACCCGGAACGGGAGCGAACTGGGAAAGATCATTCTCCTGGTCCTCGGCATCATCGTCCTGCTGTCCGGCGTGTCCGGTCTGGCGTCGGTGTCCGTCATCGGCCTGAAGGGCCCTGTCCTGTTCAGTGCGCCGCTGGACCGGTTCCTGGACGATCTGTCCGAGAACGTACCCATCTTCTATGACTTGCTCAATACGCCCTGGATCCTGGTCCTGAGCATCCTGGCCATCGTCCTGCCCCTCATCGGCCTGATCTACTGGGGCGTCAAGATGATTTTCGGCTTCAAGACGCCGAAATGGCGTCCCGGTCTGGTCATCTTCGTCCTCTGGCTCGTCATCCTGGCGGTCCTGGCGGTTCTCTTCGCCCTCGGGGTCGTATCGACAGAATACCTGAAAGCCTAAGCAAAACGGCAGGGAAATGAATCCCTGCCGTTCTTTTTTACTCCAGCATCAGTGAGCGGAAGTCGTCGATGTCCTTCTGGGAGACGCCGATCTGGAGGAGATACTTGACGATGCGCTCCTGGTAGGTGCCGCTGTCGGTCTTGTTGAAGATGGTCTTTCGGATGGACGGGTAGCTGTAGTTGCAGCGGGTGTGGTTGTAGTAGTAGATGTAGTCCCCGTTTTCATCTTTCAGGTAATACTCGTCATTCTCGTCCTTCTTTTTGGACATGCTCCAGTCTTTGGGAGAGAAGTAGGTGAGCTCGTAGTCCTTGGCCATGTCGCTCTCGCTCACGCCCAGCGTGCCGAGCAGCAGGACGGCCAGCGTGCCGGTGCGGTCCCGGCCGGCCGCGCAGTGGAAATAGACGGGCTTGCCGGCGCGGACGCAGTTCACCACGAATTCGAAGGTGGCCTTCACCTTCTCCGGATTGTCCCGGACCATGTGGTTGTAGCCGCTTTCGAATCCGGGCGCGAAGAATTCGATGTCGCTGCCCAGCGGGGACTTGGAGGGGACGTCGTCTTCCTCGCGGAGGTCCACTTCGGCCATGATGCCCTCTGCCCGCATTTCCGCCTTCCCCGTGGAATTCATGTACTTACCGTCCAGGCGTCCGCCGCGGTAGACCTTGCGGAAGGCCACGGTCTTGCCGTTCAGGCCCTTCCAGCCGCCCAGGTCGCGGCCGTTGCGCACGTTGGGCTCGAAATACACCTGGTGCAGCATGCCTTTGGTCTTGAAGGATCCTTCGGCCACCGTCTTGCCGCCGGAGGAGGCCGTCACTTTGTAATGATACTCCCGCCCGGGGACGAGGTTGGTCAGATTCTGGCTGGACGCGCCGGCGGAAAGGCTGTAATCGCGGCTCCAGTCGCTTTCCCACACCTTCAGGTTGAGGGCTCCTGCCGATGCGTCCGAGGTCCATGAGATGGTATGCACGGGCGGGACGTCCGCAGTACCGGGACCGCCGCCGGGATAGTCAAGGATCTTGGTGGTCTTGTAGCTGTTGTCGGTATAGGTCACTTCCTCCATGAACTTCTCCACATAAGGGTTCGTCACGAGGACAGCCTCCGGATCCAGGTTCGGGTTCGGAACGAAGCCCTTGATCAGATGGGCTGCGACGGCGTTCGCCAGGGTGAAGGAAGCATCGTCCGCCTCGATGTTCCAGTACATCGCGCCGGCGAGGCTCTTCCGGGTGACATATTCCGCCTTGAGACCGACGGACTGCGCGTTGTCATAGGTCAGGACCATCTTCCCGGTCGCGTCCGTGACATAGGGGACCTTCGCGGTGTCGTCCCATCGGATGGTATACTTGCTTTGGTCGATATGGATGTCCTTGAAATCGACGTAATCGTCAAAAGCCTTCCCGTCGCCATGGCCGTAGAAGGGGATTCCGAGGACGATTTTCTCGTAGGGAACGCCGTTCGCGAAGTGCTTGGCGACCGATTCTTCGCAGCTTTCCGAGGACAGGGAAGACCGGTAGAGGGCGCCGTTGTGCTCGGGCGGATCGCCCATGTCGTAGGTCATCACATTGACGAAATCCATATACTGGACGGCATCCCTGAAGTTCACGTACCGGGCGTTGGAGGCCGATGCCATCGTCAGGAGCCGGTCGCGTCCCAGCGTTTCCCGCAGGTCCTTCATCAACAGGGTGAAGTTCTTGGTGTCGGAAGGGGAGGACGAGATGCCCGCCATGCTGCTGGTGGGATACTCCCAGTCAATGTCGATGCCGTCGAGACCGTACTTTGTGACGGCGCTGAGGCAGTTCTTGCAGAAGTTCTTCCGGTGCGTCTCGTCGGCCGCCATCTCGCTGAAGTTGCCGGCTTCCCATCCGCCCACGGACAGGAGGACCTTCAGGGACGGTTTCGTTTTCTTGAGCGCGACGATCTTGGACAGGCGGCTGGGCGATTTGATGTCCAGTGTCTCGAAATCGTTCTTGATATGGGCGAACGCGTAGTTGATGTGCGTTACGAGCGAAGGATCCGGCATCGAATCCTCCCAATAGACGGCGTACCCCACGACAACGGTCTCGGAAGGCGGAGCGATGGGTTCGAATGGCGTCGTGGTTCCCGGGTCCGTAGTGGTCGGCGGGTCGGTTTTTCCCTGGTCTCCCGTCGGTTTGGAGGGAGGTTGGATGACATACTTTTCGGCCGGCTTGCCGCAGGATAGAAGCAGCGGAAGGGCGACAACGAAGAAGGCTATCAGTCTTTTCATGAGCAGTGTTCTTATTTTGTGACGGAACAAAAATAGAAAAAAGCCTTTTCCCTTCGGACTCCGTTACGCAATTTGGAAACAAGTATCCGTAAATTGCGAAAGCCCAGCCATTTCGGCCGGGCTTTCACGCTTATTGGATTTAAGGAGAATTACCGGTTCCTACCGGTTTTCTTCACGCTCTGGAGAAGGAACTTACCCACCGTCTTTCCGGTGTGCTTGGCGCCGTCCTTCATCAGATTCAGTTTGGTGCCGATCTTGCCTCCGCGGGCATTGATGCCTTCGGCCTCGGCGATAAACTCCTGGGAGCCGTCGGCCAGGTTCCGGAAGAGGTACAGGTCGCAGTCATAGTCTCCGCGGGCGTTCACGGTGCGGACGACCAAGTCGAGCGTGTACTCCGTCTCCTGCTTGTAATTGCCGATGGAGAGAGTTCCGTTCAATGCGTCATTGGCATTCTCGTAGAGATAGGCCAGAATATCGACCTTGTCATGGTTCCAGTCTTCCTCGAAGTCTGCGAACTCTTGTTCCGACATGCCCATGATGTCCGCCTCGGAAAAGTCGATGTTCATCCTGACGCGAGCCTCATCGCGGAGCGGGGCGAAAGATCCGGTCACCTTCTGTGCATTGGCGACTGTAAATAAAGCGCTGAAAATCAACAACGCTGCAACTATTTTCTTCATATTATATTGATTTTGTGCGGTCGATGGAAACCGCTAGAAACTCCGGAAATGCCGTTCATTTCCGTCCATGTCGTAGTAGTGGGTGATTCCGGCGCGGATGCAGCAGAAAAGGCCGTCCCTCAGGAGGAGTTCGACGGAATCTCCCCAGATATTGCCCAGGCGGTCGCCGCGTTCGTCGTAGATCCGCCAGAAGCCTCCGCTTCTCACCTTGTAGTCGCCGCTGGCGAGGAGAATGATTTCATCGCCCCGGACGATCCTGCGGTCTCTCCGGTCCAGGATGGAAACGCCGAACTGGTTCACCCGCACGTGGCAACCGTTCCAAAGCTGCTGCCAGTCCCGGACGCAGAGGATTTCGGCTCTTCCGTGCCGATGGCGGTTCCGGTCGTGGCGGCGGTCCCTTCTGGGAGGCGGGTCGTGGTGAGGACGGTGGTGGACGCGGTATTCCTGATGATGGAATACCGGCGGGGCGGGAGCCCTGTGGGGATTATGACGAGGTTGTCCCGATGCGCAGGCAACGGAGAGGAGCAATGTGATGCAGAGTATTTGTGTTTTCATAGTGTGTTCCTCCTTTTGCCCTATAAAAATGCAACTATCGGACCAAAAAACGCCAATTGACGCTGTGCAATAGCAAACAGGCCTCTGGCTCCCATGGAGACGGCATTCTTATTCCGCTAAGAATAAGCCGGTTTGACCATGAAAACGGAAGGGAGAAAAACGGCGGTTCGCTGCGGTTATCCCAGCACGACGTCGAGCACCATCATCAGCGCAAAACCCAGGGCGAAGCCGACGGTGCCGATGTTGGAGTGCTTGCCTTGCGAGTATTCCGGGACCAGTTCCTCCACGACGACATAGAGCATGGCGCCCGCCGCGAAAGTCAGCATGTAAGGCATGATGCCCAGGACGGAAGTGGCCAGCAATAGCACCAGCGCACCGCCGATGGGCTCCACGATACCGCTGAGCGCGCCGATGCAGAATGCCTTGCGGCGGGAATTCCCCTCGGCCCGGAGCGGCATCGAAATGATCGCGCCCTCCGGCACGTTCTGGATGGCGATACCCAGCGACAGCGCGAGCGCTCCGGCCATGTTGAAATCGGCCATCAAGGCACCGGCGATGGCGACGCCCACCGCCATTCCCTCCGGGAAATTGTGGATGGTGACGGCGAGGGCCAGCTTGGTCGTGCGGGACAGGCGGCTCCGCGGGCCTTCCGCTTCTCCGCTGGCGTGGATGTGCGGGGTGATGTAGTCGATCAGCAGCAGGAAGGCGAAACCCGCCAGCAGGCCGATGACCGGGGCCACGATCGCCGAGGTTCCTTCGCCCATGTCGATGGCCGGAATGATGAGCGACCAGACGGAAGCGGCCACCATCACGCCGGAGGCGAAGCCCAGCAGGATCTTCTGCACCAGCTGCGGCATATCCCGCTTCATGAAGAATACGAAAGCCGCTCCCAGGGCTGTCCCCAGGAACGGAATCAACAAGGCTGTAATTACCGGGTTCATAGTGCAAAGATACAAAGAATCCTTTGCAACCGGATTGCGTTACAGCAGGGCCACGATCTCGGATTCCAGGTCTTCCGGCGTCACGACGGGCTCGAAGCGCGCCACGACATGGCCTTTCCGGTCGATGAGGAACTTGGTGAAGTTCCACTTGATGTCCGGATTGGAGGCGTAGTCGGGATCGTTTCTGGAGAGCATACCGTCCATGAACTTCCCTCTGTCGCTGTCTCCGAATCCGGCGAAGGGTTTCTCGGAGTACAGCCACTTGAAGACTTCGTTGGCGTTCTCGCCGTTCACGTCGGACTTGGCCATCAGTGGGAAGGTCACGCCGTGGTTGAGGCGGCAGAACTCTTCGATTTCTTCGTCGGTGCCGGGCTCCTGGTTGCCGAACTGGTCGCAGGGGAAGCCGAAGATGACGAGGCCTTTGTCTTTGTACTTCTCGTAGAGGGCTTCCAGGCCGTCATACTGAGGCGTGAAGCCGCACTTGGAGGCGGTGTTGACAATCAGGAGAACCTTGCCCTTGCAGTCGGCAAAGTTCACCTGCCCGCCGGTGTTGGATTCGGCGGAGAAGTCGTAGATCGTCGGGGTGCTGTTGCAGGAGAGCAGGCACAGGGCGGCGCTGACTGTCCAGAGGATTCTGCGGATGATCATGGCTGATATGATAGATAGGTTAAGTTTATTTCTTGTCCAGTCGGCGGATGATGTCGTCCAGCGTCGCGAAGAGGCCGGGAACCGTTTCCGGCGTGACGCTTTCGCAGAGGACGGCGCTCCCGACCGCCTCGGGAACGTTCATGAGTTTTTCCTGCAGCCCGCGTCCCTTCGCCGTGAGTTTCACGATGGTCTGGCGGGCGTCCTTGGTACCCTGGGTGCGGGTCACCACGCCCTCGGCCTCCATCCTTTTCAGGAGGGGAGTGACGGTGTTGGTTTCCAGCAGCAGACGCTTGGCGATGTCGTTCACCGGCTGCGCGTCTTTCTCCCAGAGCACCAGCAGGACCAGATACTGCGGATAGGTGAGCCCGTGATCCGACAGCAGCGGGTGGTAAGCCTGCGTGATCAGGCGAGAAGCGGTATAGAGCCTGAAACAGAGCTGGTTTTCCAGTTTGAAACGTCCGTCCATTACAGCATCTCCTCGATGTCTTTCTCGAAGGATTCGGGCTCGGCCGTCGGTGCGAAACGCTTGACGACGGTGCCGTCGCGGTTGACCAGGAACTTGGTGAAATTCCAGAGAACGTCGCTGTCCTTCTCCACGCTTTTGCTGAGGGTCTTCAGCAGTTTCTGCGTGGCCTTGGCCTTGAGGCCCTTGTATTCTTCCGCGGGAGCGGCTTCCTTGAGGTAGGTGAAAACGGAATCCTCGGCCGGGCCGTTCACATCGACCTTCTTCATCAGCGGGAAGGTGACGCCGTGGTTGAGGCGGCAGAATTCGGCGATCTGCTCGTCGCTTCCCGGCTCCTGGTGCGCGAACTGGTCGCAGGGGAAGCCCAAAATGACGAGACCTTGATCCTTGTATTTCTGGTAGAGGGCCTCCAGGCCGTCGTATTGAGGGGTGAATCCGCACTTGGAAGCGGTATTGACAATCAAGAGGACCTTCCCTTCATACTGCGCGAAGTCCACTTCAGCGCCCTTGTTGCTCAATGCTTTAAGGTCATAAATCTTTTTCATATCCATGCTATTTATATCGTTCACGATGCAAATATACGACAATAATTTATATCGCAAGCGATATTTTTAAAAAAAGTGATTCCGGACGGCAAAAAAGAGAAGACAGGGGATTAAAAATCCCCACAAATGGGGATTGCCCCGAAAACGGGGCGAGTGTAATTTTGCAGAAATTTATGAACAGTCAGTGTATGAATCGGCTCAGATTATCCATATTTTTTCTTCTGATATCGCTGTCCGTTCATGCCCAGCATCTTACGATAGGAGGGTATGGAGAGGCGGCATATACGAGGAATTTCTTCAGTGACAACGTCTATCGTTATTCCAGGCCTGCCGAGTATGCCAATGATCCCTCCCACGGCCGCTTTGACATCCCCCATGCAGTCATCTATATCGGGTATGATTTCGGTAAAGGCTGGAGCATGCAGACGGAAGTCGAGTTTGAGCACACGGGAACCGGCAGCGCCGTGGAAAAGGAATTCACGGAAGCAGGCGAATGGGAATCCGAAATCGAGCAGGGCGGTGAAGTGGAACTGGAGCAGTTCTGGATCCAGAAGTCCTTCTGTCCGGAGTTCAATGTCCGGGCCGGACACATTGTCGTCCCCGTCGGCGGGCTCAACAATGCCCATGAACCCTTTAACTTCTTTACCGTCTATCGCCCGGAAGGAGAATTCACCATCCTGCCCTCCACCTGGCACGACACGGGCATCAGCCTCTGGGGAAAGACCCCTCATTGGGGCTATGAGGTACTGGTGACCGCAGGACTGGATGGCTTCATGTTCGACCGGGACCGTTTCGTCCATTACGGCGCCAAGTCTCCGTACGAATTCCGGGTGGCCAACCAGCTGGGCTACGCCGCCCGCGTGGACAACTACAGCGTGAAAGGACTTCGCATCGGCCTCAGCGCCTTCTACGGTCGGACGATGCACAACTCCTATCCCAACGACCTCCATAATACGCGCTATGCCGATGTCAAGGGCCGGACTTTCATCGGAGCCCTGGACTTCGAATATAAAGGTAAGCGCCTCATTGTCAGGGGTAACGCCGACTACGGCTACGTAGGCGACGCGGTCACGATTTCCACGATCAAGCGCAACCTGTCGTCCAACAACGCCCCTTATAAGAAGAGCCCGGTCGGACAGCAGGCCGTGGCGGCCGGCATGGAAGCCGGTTATGACATAGCCCCTTGGTTCAACGTCTCGGACAGCCCGTTCTATCTCTTTGCCAGATACGAATACTATGACAGCTACATCCCTGCGGCGGATCAGCAGGACTATCCCTATACGGACAGGCAAAGGATCGCGGCCGGCTTCAACTGGTTCCCGATTCCGGAGATCGCCGTCAAGGGAGAGTATTCCCACCGGTTCCTGAAGACGCCCTATAACAACGAGCCCTCCATCAGCCTCGGAATCGCCTATATGGCATTTTTCAAACGATAATCCATAAAAAACAGATAAACAATGAAGTACGTGATCAAAACACTGGCAGTCGTGGCGCTCGGCGCCCTGCTTGCCTCCTGCAACAAGGACAATCCTTCCGAAAACGGTCTCACCGAGAACCAGAAGAAGATGGCCTCGGTGGTGGAGAACTATGTTCCCAACGTCGTTTATGGTACCTATAAGGCCCTTGCCGATGAGACCGAGAACCTGTACAATGCCCTGGACGCCGCTTCCCAGAAGGGTGTGAGCGCATTGACACAGAGCGATATCGATGCCATCTGCGCCACCTT
>JAEEGH010028340.1_pt1 | contig 11026 bp, 8 predicted proteins | sample 9134181 | NCBI WGS metagenome assembly JAEEGH01 (sample SAMN16246544, study PRJNA631951) | gut metagenome | biome: gut microbiome; feature: rumen; material: DP-attached | host: Bos | place: Iran: Karaj | collected 2018-10
GCCATGACGTTCTCTCCGCGGATGACGATTTCTCCGCGAGTGCCGTGGGGAACTTCCTTACCCTCTGCATCCAGGATGACGCAGTCCATGGGCTTTACTATGCGGCCCGATGAGCCGAACCTGGCGTGCCCCATGGAGTTGGCGCAGATGATGGGGGTTGCCTCTGTGAGGCCGTAACCCTGGAACATGGGCATGCCCACGGCGCAGAAGAAGCGCTGGAGCTCAATGTCCAGAAGGGCGCCGCCGCCCACGAAGAACTGCATGCGTCCGCCGAAGCTCTCACGAACCTTCTTGAAGATAATCTTGTCGAAGAGATCCACCAGGGGCTTTCTCCAGAAGGTGCCGCCGGTTCCGCGGTTGTAGTATTCCTTGTTGTACTTGATTGCATTGTTGAGGGCGAAGTAGAAGAGCTTCTCCGTGAAGCCGCCTTTCTTCTTGATGCCGTTTTCGATGTTCTTCTTGAAGTTGCGGGCCAGCGCCGGAACGGAAAGCATTACGTGAGGCCTGGTCTCCATGATGGCGGTGGGCACGTTACGCAGGGTTGCAAGGGCGTTTTTGCCGATGGGCACAAAGCCGATGGAACCGCCGTAGATCATCATTGTGTACATGCCGGCCACATGCGCGAAGCAGTGGTCCAGAGGCAGGATTATGAGCATGGTGGCGCCGAAGTCCACGGAAATCACGGAGTTGCCCTGCTCTACGTTTGCGGTGTAATTGCGGTGGGTGAGGAGGATTCCCTTGGGGTCTGCGGTGGTGCCGGAAGTGTAGGAGATGTTTGCATAGTCGTCCGGGCCGATGCTCTTGTAGCGGGCAACGAACTCGTCCCTGTGGGCCTTGAGGAACTCGTCGCCCATCTTCTGGATTTCGCTCATGCGGATTTCGCGGTCTTCAAGCTTCTCCAGGTCGAAGGCGGTATCGTCAAAGACGATGACCTTTTCTACCTCGGGGCATTCCGGGAGGATGGCGCGGATCTTGGGAAGGTGGTTGCAGGACACCAGGATCCATTTGGAATCCGAGTGCTTGATGCGGAACACCAGGTCCTTGCCGTCGCCAAGGTTCACGGACAGCGGGACGTCCGTTGCGCCGGCGTACATTGCGCCCAGCTCCGCCAGGATCCACATTGCGCGGCTTTCGGAGAGGAGGGCTATCTTGTCTCCTTTCTTGAGGCCCAGGGACATGAGGCCTGCGCCTATGCGGTAGGCTTCCTCACGGGTCTGGCCCTGGGTGAGGACTTTCCACTCACCGCCCACCTTCTCACGAAGGTAGGGCTCGTTCTCAAACTGTCTGCTATACTTTTCGACAAAGTCGATGATGGTAGGTCTTTCAGCCATATTATAAGAGTGTTTTGTTTTCTGAAGGGAAGAGGCCGTAAAGCTCTGCATCAATCTTGTCCGTGATGTACTGGAAGCCTTCCGGATTGTTTTCGAACTTGATGTTGTCTACGTCTATGATGAGGAGCCTGGACTTGTAGTCCTTGATCCAGTCCTCGTACCTCTGGTTGAGGCCGGTGATGTAGTCTATGCGGATGCTGCGCTCATACTCACGGCCGCGCTTCTGAATCTGGGCGATGAGGTTGGGGATGGAGCTCCTGAGGTAGATCATCAGATCCGGCGGGTTCACCAGGGACATCATGAGGTCGAAGAGGTCCGAATAGTTCTCGAAGTCACGGGTGGACATGAGGCCCATGGCATGCAGGTTGGGTGCGAAGATGCGGGCGTCCTCATATATGGTGCGGTCCTGGATAATGACTTCCTTGTGCTTGGAAATCTCCACCACGTCCTGGAAACGCTTGTTCAGGAAGTAGATCTGAAGGTTGAAGGACCAGCGCTCCATGTCCTCGTAGAAGTCTGCGAGGTAGGGATTGAAGTCCACGGACTCGAATTTTGGCGTCCAGCCATAATGGTTGGCGAGCATTTTGGTCAGCGTGGTTTTTCCGCTGCCTATGTTTCCGGCTATTGCTATGTGCATAATATATTGGTTTTATTTTTTGTCGTCATTCTCGGGCTTGTCCCGGGAATCTCTAAAACAGCCCGTAAAGTTCCGCGTCTATGCGGTCCGTGATTGCTGCGAAGTCTTCCGGCCTGTTCAGGAAGTCCATATTGTCCGCTTCTATTACTATGAGCCGGCCCTTGTACTCCGAAATCCATTTTTCGTACCTTTCGTTGAGGCCAGAGAGGTACTCGATGGATATGGTCTGCTCATAGTCCCTTCCACGCTTCTGGATCTGGGAGACCAGGTGCTCTATGCTGGAGCGGAGGTAGATCATGAGGTCAGGCTCATGGACAACTTCCATCATTACGTTGTATGTGTCCATGTACGTGTTGTAGTCCCGTTCCGACAGATTGCCCTGGGCGTAGTTGTTTGCCACGAAGATGTGGACGCCCTCAAACAGGGTGCGGTCCTGGATAATTACATCGTCACTCTTGGAGATTTCCAGGACGTCGTGGAGCCTCTGCTGCAGGAAATACATTTCCAGGGCAAAGGACCAGCGCTTGATGTCCTTGTAGTAATCTTCCAGATATGGATTGTAGGTGACGGACTCGAATTTTGGCGTCCAGCCGTAGTGGCGGGCGAGCAGTGTGGTCAGCGTGGTTTTGCCGCTGCCGATATTTCCTGCGATACCAATGTGCATACCCTACAAATTTCGTGAAAGTTTATTAATTTTGCAATAATGTTACGCACAAGAATCTTTCAATTTAATCCGCTTGGAACCAATTGCGTAGTGTGCTGGTCCGACGGTAGTCCGCTCTGCGCAGTGGTGGATCCCGGCATGTCCCACCCCTCGGACACGGACGCCCTGGTGTCTTTCCTCCGGGAACATTCCCTTACCCCGGAGGCCATCCTCCTCACCCACGGCCACTTCGACCACGTCTGGGGCGTAAAGTCCCTGCTGGAAACGTTCCCCGTCCCGGTGTATATGAACGGGGCCGATAAAGAAATACTGGAGCGCGGCGCCTCAATCTTCGCCGGCATCCCAACCTTCAAAAGCCTCAAGGTGGATTTCCCCTGGCAGGAGTTACCTGACGATATCACCTGCGGCGGCGTCACCTGGAAGGTCCTCCGCACCCCGGGCCACACCCCCGGCTGCGTGTGCTACTACAGCGCGGAAAACAGCCTCCTCCTAAGCGGAGACACCCTTTTTGCAGGAGCCATCGGCAGAACAGACCTTGTTGGCGTCGACTACGATGCCATCATGCGTTCCATACTTGGTACCGTGATGCTCCTCCCCGGCGATACTGACGTAATCCCCGGCCACGGCCAGCCCACATCCATAGCCCGTGAAGCCACCTCCAACCCCTTCCTGGAACCCTTCAACGAACCCCTCCCGGAAGAATGATAACCTGGTACGATACCATAGACTCCACCAACTCCGAGGCCCTGCGCCGGCTCCCGGAGCTGCCCTCCGGCACCGTCCTGGCAGCCCGTGAGCAGACCGCCGGCCGCGGCCAGCGCGGCAACACCTGGTTCACGGAGCCGGGGAAGAACCTTACGTTCTCCATCGTCCTGAAACCTTCCGGCCTGGCGGCGGGGGAGGCGCACCTCCTTAACTACCTGGCCTCCGTTACCGTGGCGGAATTCCTTGAAGGCTATGGCGTTTCCTGCTGCATCAAGTGGCCAAACGACATCTACGTGGGCCGCAAAAAGATCTGCGGCATCCTGGTGGAGAACTCCCTGTCCGGCGGCCGCGTTGCCGCCTCGGTCATCGGCATTGGAATCAACATCAACCAGAAGGAGTTCCCGCAGCTTGCAAACGCCACGTCCCTGAGCCTTGCCACCGGCCGCGAATACGTGCTGGAAGACTGCCTGAAGGCATTCATGGCGGTCTTTGAGTCCTTGCAGCATAAATTGGAAGGCCTCCCGGCCGCCTACACCTCCCGCCTCTTCCAAAAAGGCGTCCACGCCCGCTACATCGACTACATTCGCGACGGTGAAGAATTTACCGGCACCATCCTTGGCGTATCCCATGACGGACGGCTTATAATCCATGACGGCGCCGTGGAGCGCCTGTACAGGTTCAAGGAAGTAGGGTATATACTTTAGATGAGCTCGTCCCTTTCGCGGATGTCTTTGAGGCGGAGCTGGACGGTGGAGGAGCCGCGGTAGAAATTTTCCACTATTGAATAGCAGATGTCGATGGGGTTGCCGGCCTTGATGTGGTCGTAGTACTCCGACATGTTGAAGCCGATTGCCGCTATCTGACGGTAAGGCTGGCTTTCCTGCATGAGGTCCAGCTTGAGGTGCACGCCGCCTGCGCCAACCTTGCGGCCGTTGCCGGCGTCGTAGACGTCTTCCGTGAGGAAAACGGGATTGCTGTTGCCGGGGCCGAAAGGCTGGAACTGCCTGAGCAGCCTCACGAACTTGGGCGTGATCTGGGAGAAGTTGAGGCAGGCGTCGATTTCCACCACGGGAGTGAGTTCCTCGCGGGTGATGTTGCCTTCCACAAACTTGTTCATCCTGCGGCAGAACTCCTCTAGGTGCTCTTCCTTCATTGTGAGGCCGGCGGCATAGACGTGACCGCCGAAGTTTTCCAGTATATCGGCACAGCTCTCGATGGACGAATAGAGGTCAAATCCGGAAACGCTGCGGGCGCTGCCGGTGATGAAGCCGTTGCTCTTGGTGAGCACCACGGTGGGCTTGTAATATGCCTCTACAAGGCGTGAGGCCACGATTCCCACAACGCCCTTGTTCCAGGTGGGATTATAGACGATGGTTACGTTTTCCGTCTCCAGGGCGGTGCCGTTGGCCACCATTTCAAGCGCCTGCTGGGTGATTTCCCTGTCGATAGACTTGCGCTCGTTGTTGTTTTCGTTTATCTCTTCGCCTATGCGGGTGGCGGTTTTATCGTCAGTGGCGGTGAGAAGTTCTACTGCCAGACGGCCGCTTTCCATACGTCCTGCCGCGTTGATGCGGGGGCCTATCTTGAAGACGATATCGTCGATGGTGATGTGCCCGGGGTCCAGCTTGGAAAGGTTGATCATGGCCAGGAGGCCACAGCGGGGATTCTCGTTGAGGCGCTTGAGACCGTAGTGGGCCAGGATGCGGTTTTCTCCGGTCATGGACACCAGGTCCGATGCAATGGAGACAACCTGCAGGTCCAGCAGCGGTTCCAGGAGGGCGGGGTCCAGATTGTATTTCTGGACATAGCCCTGAACAAGCTTGAAACCTACTCCGCAGCCGCAGAGATCGTCAAAGGGATAATGGCAGTCCTCGCGCTTGGGGTCCAGGATTGCCACGGCGGCGGGGAGTTCTTCTTCCGGGAGATGGTGGTCGCAGATTATGACCTCTATGTCCTTGGCGCGGGCATATTCCACTTTGTCGATAGCCTTGATTCCGCAGTCCAGGGTGATGACAAGGTTGATGTCGTTGTCACCGGCCCAGTCCAGGGCCTTGTAGGAAAGGCCGTAGCCTTCGTCGTAGCGGTCCGGGATGTAGAAGCAGACGTTCTGGGAGAACATCTTGATGAAGGAATACACCTGCGCCACGGCGGTGGTGCCATCAACGTCGTAGTCTCCGTAGACAAGGATCTTTTCTCCTTCAGTGATTGCCTTGTGAAGCCTTTCCACGGCCTTGTCCATGTCTGTCATGAGGAAGGGATCGTGAAGGTCTTCAAGGCGGGGGCGGAAGAAGGAACGGGCCTCCTCGAAAGTGGTTACGCCCCTCTGGACAAGGAGTTCTGCAAGGACTCCGTCTATGCCCAGTTCGGTGGAGAGCTGCGCCACCGTTTCCGGTGCCGCGCTGTCTTTAACCGTCCACTTTTTTTCAGAAATGCCCATAGTCTCACAAAGATAATAAAATCTTTATGAAATAACAATAGGCTGGATAAAACTAGAGGCAGTCTATAATGATTTCGTCGGCTATTTCTTCGGAAGTGAGGCCGTCGGTGTCAAGGATAATGTGAGATGCGGCCTGGTAGAGGGGTTCGCGGGTCAGATATCGCTCTTCGAAATGCTCGTCTGCAAGAGGCCGGCCTGCGGCTGCGGCCACGCGCTCCTCCAGAGTCTGGAGAGGTGCCTTGAGCCAGATGCAAAGCGTGTTTTTCTGAAGCAGCTGCACAGCTCCCGGGCACGTTACCGTGCCGCCGCCAAGGGCCAGCACCGCGGTGCTGCCGCTATACTTCTTAATGGTCTTGGCCAGGCAATCGGCCTCTATGGTGCGGAATGCGGGTTCCCCGTCCTGTGCAAAGATATCCGGAATGCTCTTGCCTGCTTTTTTGACGATGATTTCATCCAGGTCCAGGAACGTACACCCCAGTGCATCGGCCACAATGCCCCCCACCGTGGTCTTTCCGGCCCCCATGAACCCTGTTAACGCAATAATCATATGCAAATATATATTATTTTTGGTATTTTTGCCATTGTCATGAAGATTGTCGTTGCGCCGGACTCCTTCAAGGAGTGTTTGTCTGCCGCTCAGGTGGCGGAGGCGATGTCGCAGGCTGTCAAGGGCCTGTATCCGGAAGCGCAAGTGGTTTCCTTGCCCATGGCCGATGGCGGGGAAGGTACGCTGGAGGCACTGTCGGGCCCCATGGAATCACGTATTGAGACTGTTGCAGTCCACGATCCTCTTGGCAGGCCAATCAGTGCGGAATATGGGATATCCGGCACACCTGCAATAGTGGAAGTGGCCAGAGCCTGCGGGTTGCAGCTTTTGACAGTGCAAGAACGCAATCCGCTGATTGCCTCGAGCCGTGGAGTCGGGGAGATAATTGTCGATGCCTTCAGGAAGGGGTGCAGAAGAATCATTGTAGGGCTAGGAGGTACTGCCACATGTGACGGGGGCAAAGGGATATTGTCTGTACCGGGGGTGCGAGAAGCTCTTGCCACGTGTTCCATAGAGCTTTTGTGTGACGTGAAGGCTCCTTTTGTCGGGCCTGAGGGAGCGGCGAGGGTGTTCGCCCCGCAGAAAGGAGCTACACCTGAGCAGGTGAACCTGCTGGAGGAGCGGATGACAGAGCTGGCAAAGGACATTAAGGCCGAAACCGGAGTGGATGTCTCTGACATGCCAGGAGCGGGAGCGGCAGGAGGCCTCTCGGGTGCGCTTATGGCGTACTCCGCAGCGCAGATGATGCCCGGAGTAACCCGCGTGATGGAGCTGTGTGCTTTCAGCGAGGCCATCCGGGGAGCAGACATCATTATCACCGGCGAGGGAAAGTCCGACAGCCAGACTCTTATGGGCAAAGTCCCTTATGGTGTTTTGAAACATTCAAACGGAGTTCCCGTGGTACTTATGTCAGGAAGGATAGATGACAGGCCCCTGCTGGAGAAGGCCGGTTTCAGCATGCTCATAGAGATTTCTCCCCGAAGTCTTCCTCTTGAAAAAGCAATGATGCCGGATATCACCCGGCAGAACATAATAAAGGCCGTACACCTTCCATTGGCTAGTTTGTAACACGCTGATTGTCAGGTGTTTGCAATTTAAAGCATGGAAGGTCCCCTAATTTTTTGGGGGACCTTCCATATTGCTTTTTATAAACGGCTGTATGTCAATTACTTGCAAAACGAAGCGTGGAAGGTGTCGTGACCAGGTCCATGTCAAAATGCAAGCAGTGGCCTAGAACAGCGTCCAGTCCGTGAAGTCCGTGGCGGGCTCGTCGTCGGGGGATTCCCGGTCGGAATCAGGAATGACGTTTGAACCGGGAGTGACTCCTGGCGCGTCAAGGTCTATCTCGATGGGTTCGTCTTCTGCTGGCTCGTCTTCCACGTTCTCGTCAGAAGGCATGTCTTCATCTGACGGGACTATGTCGTCTTCCGGCTTGTGCAGGGGCTCTGTGAACTCCACGCTCTTGAGGTCAAGGGAAGAACATTTCTTGCCTTTGGCCGTGAGGCCCTTCTTGGCGATGAATTCCTCTGCATCAATGACATCCGGTTCCTTGTGCTGGAACTTCTTGCCATAGGTAAGGAGTACCTGGGGATGCAGATCGGAAGATATGTCCACCAGTTTTGACCCCTTGGAGTCAGAGATGAACAGCACTGGATTGTTGTTGCTCTCCACAAAGCTGAAACGCTTCACGTAGAAGGCCTTGGCGGCGTTGTCCCAGTAGAGCACGGTGTAAACGCGGCCGGGATCCAGTTTCTCTATGCGGATCACGTCTCCCTGATACTTGTTCACCAGGTCGTATGAAGTGGTGTAGTACGTGCCGTCGGAGAAAATGGCAAGCACTTTGTCCTCGCCGGCAAACTTGCCAAGGTGTTCGCCGCGGCCGTCCTCGTTGAGGCGCTGGATGTCCGGATCGTACCAGATGTCCTTGCCCTGGAGGGTGGTGATTCCCTTGGACTTGAGTGTGATGCGGGCTATGGCGTACTTGGTTACAAGGTTGCCCCTTGAGGCTCGTCCCTTGATTGCAAGGTTGGAGAAATCCCACTCCAGCTGGCTCTTCTTGAGCCCCTTCCTTGGACGGAGACCTATGCGTACTGTCTCTGCTTCTCCGTTGTGGTTAACGGTGAACCAAAGTATCCTTGAGCCTTCCTCTCCGGTGGTGATGTCGTATGGCTTGTCTCGGGTTACAGACGTGATATTGAAGCGTTTGGCGTAATGGTTGGGGCCCTTGCCATCACGATAAATCACGTTGTAGATGGTGCGTTCATCGGCCCTGTTGAAAACGCCGGCATACAGGAGGTCTTTCCCGAAGAAGGCCTTCTCCGATACCTTGGTGACGCGGAATTTTCCGTCGCGGCCTATGACGATGATCTCGCTGAGGTCAGAGCATTCGGAGATGAACTCTCCGCCGTCGTCCCTCTTGAGACCTGTCCCCACGAAGCCCTCCGCCAGGTTGGCGTACAGCTTGGCATTGTTGGATACCACCTTGGTGACGGTGATGTTCTCCAGGGACGATATCTCCGTGAGCCTGGGCCAGTCTGCCCCGTACTTCTTCTTGAGGCCCTTGAACCAGTCTATGGTGAAGCGGGTAATGTTGTCCAGGTTGTCCTGGACCTCCTTCATCTGGTCTTCAAGGGCGTAGATCTTCTCGTCCAGAGCCTTGGTGTCGAACTTGGATATCTTGCGGACCGGCTTTTCCACCAGCTTGAGGATATCGTCCATGACGATGGGCCTCTTGAGAAGGTCCTGGTACTGGAGCATCTGGGACATGATGTCCTCAAGCTGCTCTTCCCAGCTCATCTGGTTCTGTTCCAAGACTTTGTAGATGCGGTTCTCGAAGAAGATTCGTTCCAGGGAAGAGTAGTGCCAGTCGTTTTCCAACTGTTCCATCCTGTACTGGAGCTGGGCCTTCAGGATGTCCCTGGTGTGGAAGGTATCGTACTCCAGGATCTCGTCCACCGTAAGGAAGACGGGTTTGTTTTCCCTGATTACGCAGGCGTTGGGGCTTATCTTGGTCTCGCAGTCCGTGAAGGCGTAGAGGGCGTCGATGGTCTTGTCCGGAGAAACATCGGCGGGAAGATGGATGACGATTTCCACCTTGTCCGTGGTCATGTCCTCTATCTTCTTGATGTTTATCTTCTTCTTGTCCTTGGCCTTTATGATGGAGTCTATGATGGCGTGGGAGGTTTTGCCGTAGGGAATCTCCGTTATGGTGATGGTGGACTTGTCTATCTTGTTGATGCGGGCCCTGACCTTCACTATGCCGCCGCGTTTTCCCTTGTTGTACTTGGAGCAGTCTGCGATGCCTCCGGTGGGGAAGTCCGGCAGGATGTCGAAGGGCTCTCCCTTAAGGATGGTGATTGAGGCGTCTATTAGTTCGTTGAAGTTGTGGGGGAGTATCTTTGACGACAGACCGGCGGCGATGCCCTCCGTGCCCTGTGCAAGCAGAAGGGGAAAGCGTACAGGAAGCTCCGTGGGCTCCTGGTTGCGGCCGTCGTAGGAAGTCATGGTGGGCGTGACATTCTTGTCGAACACCACTTCCTTTGCAAACTTGGAAAGACGCGCCTCTATGTATCGGGGAGCGGCGTTGGAGTCTCCGGTGAGGATGTTTCCCCAGTTCCCCTGGCAGTCTATGAGAAGACCTTTCTGTCCAAGTGTGACCAGTGCTCCAAGGATGGAGGCGTCGCCGTGGGGGTGGTACTGCATGGCCTGGCCCACGATGTTGGCCACCTTGGTGTAGCGGCCGTCGTCCATCTGGGACATGGTGTGCAGGACGCGCCTCTGAACGGGTTTGAACCCGTCCACAATGTGGGGTACCGCCCTGTCCAGGATGGTGTAGGACGCGTAGTCCAGATACCAGTCCTTGAACATGCCGGATAGCTTGAAACGGGTGCTGTCGCTGCCCAGGAGCTTTTCGAATTTCCCGGAAGCAACGGCGTCTTCGCCAAGTTCTTCACCCAGTTCTTCTTCTTGTCCTTCGATGTCTTCCCAATCTTCTGCCATAACGATTAATATTCATATCCGAACCTGCGGAGCTCCTTGCGGCTCTCTCTCCAGTCCGGGTCAACTTTAACGAATGTGGAAAGGAAAACCTTCTTCTGGAAGAAGTCTTCCATTTCCAGGCGGGCCTCGGTGCCCACTTTCTTGAGGGCGGCTCCGCCCTTGCCGATGATGATGCCCTTCTGGGAATCCCTCATTACGTAAATTACGGCGCTTATCTCGTAGCGGTCCTCTCCCTCGTGGAAGGCCTCTATCTCAACCTGGCAGGAGTACGGGATTTCCTCGGAGAAGTTCAGGAAAATCTTCTCGCGGATAATCTCCGATGCGAAGAAGCGGAGGTTCTTGTCCGTGAACTGGTCCTTGTCAAACCACGCCGGGGCCTCCGGCAGACGGGACGATACCGCCTCCAGGATGCTCTCAAGGTTGAATTTCTCCTGGGCCGATGCAGGAATTATCTCCGCCTGGGGCAGTTGCTCCTTCCACCACTGCATCAGCTCCACCACCTTTTCCTGGGAGGAGAGGTCTATCTTGTTTATCACAAGCACCACCGGGCAGTCTACGCTGCGGAGCTTCTGGATGTAGGCGTCGTTCTTGTCCCCTTTCTCCACGGTGTCCGTGACGTAGAGGATGATGTCGGCATCGCCGATAGCCGTGTCCACGAAGTTCATCATGCTCTGCTGAAGGCGATAGTTGGGCTTGAGGATGCCCG
>JAEEGH010028343.1_pt1 | contig 11025 bp, 7 predicted proteins | sample 9134181 | NCBI WGS metagenome assembly JAEEGH01 (sample SAMN16246544, study PRJNA631951) | gut metagenome | biome: gut microbiome; feature: rumen; material: DP-attached | host: Bos | place: Iran: Karaj | collected 2018-10
CCATCGCCTGCGGCAGCGAGAGTCCGCTCATCATCAGGAACTCAAACACGTTGTCGAGGCTAGCTGAGTCACTCATACCCTCCTGCACAATCGGCCGCAAGTCCTTGATGTCGCCCAAAGCCTCGCTGCTCAGCACACTCTCGCGAGCCTTCATCCAACCACGGTTTCCACGAATGGTGTTGATCTCACCGTTGTGCGCCAACAAGCGGAAAGGCTGTGCCAGTTTCCATTTAGGGAACGTATTCGTCGAGAAGCGCGAGTGTACCAATGCCAGTCCACTCGTCAGATAGTCGTTGCTTAAATCAGGGAAGTAGCGGCGTAGTTGTCCGCTCGTCAACATTCCCTTGTAGATGATGTTTTTGTTTGACAGCGAGCATAAATAAAAGTCCTCGTTGTCTATACGATTCTCGATTCTTTTGCGTACCTTATATAATATACGCTCGAACACGGGAACATCCTCGTCGGAGACGCCCGTCACGAAAACCTGCTTAATCTCCGGCTCCACTTCACGTGCTGCTGCACCCAGAACCTCCGGATTAGTCGGTACCGTCCGCAAGTGCATCAGCTGCAGACCCTCGCGCTCAATCTCCTCGATCATCACGCTCAGAATCTCCTGCTGCGCTTTCTCGTCCTTCGGCAGGAATACCAATCCAGTGCCGTATTTTCCTTTTTCAGGCACGGGAATGCCCTGCAACAGAATAAACTCGTGGGGAATCTGAATCATGATGCCCGCACCGTCACCCGTCTTGTCACGGGTTTCAGCACCACGGTGCTCCATGTTTTCCAGCACCTTCAGTGCATTGTCCACCAGTTCGTGGCTCTTTCCGCCGTGGATATTCACTATCATACCCACGCCACACGCATCGTGCTCATACTCTTGTTGGTATAGCCCCGATTGAGGTCTATGTTCATTCTGTGCTCTCTGCGTTGTTTGAAGTTTACATTTTGTCATATTATCCTTACTTTTGCTTTCCTTTTGTTTGTTTTCGGCTGCAAAGGTAATGCAAAATGTCGGAACTACCAAAGAATTGCTTTCTTTTTTCACTTTGTTTTGGTCGAAAATTGACGTTTTGTCAGCAAAAGCACCTATTTGCTTTCAAAATGAAATCAAACCAAGCCGTTGCAGCCATCTATTTCTTACATATTGTCATTTTGCTCTATTTTCAAGCCTCATCATTCCACATCTTTTACCTGTCAACTTACAATTTGTAACGAGATGGCAGATTATCAAGGCAAAATGTTAGCAAAGTAAAAAGAAATGCTCCACTTTGCCTTTACAGATTGTAACTATAGTGTAGTTTTAACAATCAAACTGCAATTATTTTGCATGTTTTTACGACAAAATGCATTACCTTTGCATCGTCAATTGACAGAGTGTTACCCAAAGAGAGGGTATAGTAATTATTAATAAGGTAAAAAGGAAAAGGTATGAAAAAGATTGAAGCAATTATCCGGAAGACGAAGTTCGAGGAAGTGAAGGAGGCTTTGCTGAGTTCGGACATCGACTGGTTTGAGTACCACAACGTACACGGCATTGGCCAGAGCCGACAGGAACGTATCTATCGTGGCGTGCAGTACTCGACGGACGTGATAGAGCGCGTGGCACTGACCATCGTCTGCCGCAATCCACTGGTAGAACCGACGGTGAAGGTGATACTCGAAGTAGCCCACACTGGCGAGGTTGGCGATGGCCGTATCTTCGTGAGCGACGTCATCGATACGTGGAGTATCCGTACTGGCGAGCACGGTGACACCGTATTAAGAGATAAAAAGTAAAAAGGTAAAACATTAAAAAGGTAAAAGGATTATGAACGAAATAGGAATATCACTCGATACCGTATGGATGCTATTGGCAGCCATGTTGGTTTTCTGGATGCAGCCGGGATTCGCACTGTGCGAGGCGGGATTCACCCGTTCGAAGAACACGGCCAACATCCTGATGAAGAACTTTGTCGACTTCATGTTCGGCTCGTTGTTGTTCTTCTTCCTCGGCTTCGGATTCATGTTCGGCAGCGAGGGTGCAGGTTTTATCGGTATGCCCAATTGGGGCGACCTCACTTTTTACAAGGGCGATCTGCCCGTTGAGGGATTCTTGATTTTCGAGACCGTCTTCTGCGCTACCTCTGCCACCATCGTCAGTGGTGCAATGGCCGAGCGCACGAAGTTCTCGATGTATCTCATCTATAGCGCGGTCATCTCGTTGTTCATCTATCCCATTGAGGGACACTGGACGTGGGGCGGCGGCTGGCTTTGCAACGATGCTGCCGACAGCTTCATGATGACTACCTTCGGCGATGTGTTCCACGACTTTGCCGGCTCGGCTATTGTTCACTCGGTAGGTGGTGTGCTGGCCCTGATTGGCGCACTGGCCCTCGGTCCCCGTATTGGCAAGTATGGCAGCGACAGCAAGAGCCGTGCTATTCCTGGTCACAACCTCGCAATGGCCGCCTTGGGTGTTTTCATCCTCTGGTTAGGATGGTTCGGCTTCAACCCCGGCTCACAGTTAGCTGCTTCTGGTGAGGTCAACCGCGTGGCTATCAGCCATGTGTTCCTGACGACGAATCTTGCCGCTGCCGCAGGTGGTGTGGCCACTATGTTCCTCACCTATCTGAAATACGGCAAGCCTTCGCTCTCGCTGACGCTCAACGGTGTGTTGGCAGGACTGGTGGGTATCACCGCTGGCTGTGACCTGGTATCGCCTATGGGTGCTGTCATCATTGGTTTCGTCTGTGGTATCGTACTGGTTTACGCTATCGAGTTCATCGACCACGTGCTGCATATCGACGACCCCGTTGGTGCATCCTCCGTACATGGTGTCTGCGGTATCCTCGGTACGCTGATGACGGGTCTGCTCTCTACCTCTAACGGAGCATTCTACGGACATGGTTGGGGATTCTTCGGCGCTGAGTGCTTTGGTGTCCTCATCATCGACCTCTGGGCTGCTGCTTGCGGATTCGTCCTGTTCTATGCCATCAAGAAGATACACGGACTGCGTGTGGACAAGCGAATCGAAGAGGAAGGTCTCGACATTTATGAACATGGAGAGGCTTGTTATAATTAACAGTTAAGAATTAAGAATTTAGAAGTATGAAAAAGATTGTTTTATTCGCAATGGGACTGGTCATGAGCATGACCACTCATGCACAGGAGATTGAGACAACGATAAGTGGAGATATCGTAAGTAGTTACATCTGGCGTGGTCAGGATTTAGGCAACGTATCGCTACAACCTACACTGGGCATCGGCTATAAAGGTTTCTCACTATCGGCGTGGGGCAGCGTAGGACTGAGCGACCCTGCTGACACCAAGGAGTTTGACCTGACGTTAGGCTATACGGTCGGTGGACTGAACATCGGTATTACCGACTACTGGTTCAACGCAGGACTTGATCCGGAGAACCGCTACTTCAAATACGATGCTCACGGTACGAACCACGTGTTTGAGGCCAACATTGGCTACGACTTTGGACTGGCCTCCGTTCAGTGGTTCACCAACATCGCTGGCAACGACGGTGTAAACAAGGACGGCAAACGGGCCTACAGCAGTTACATGGAAGTAGCTGTCCCGTTTAAAGTTGCTACGGTTGACTGGACTGCCACGGCCGGTGCAGTCCCCTACGCCACCGATTTCTATGGCACAACGGGCTTTGCCGTGACCAACGTGTCGCTACGGGCCGACAAGGAAATCAAAGTGACCGACTCGTTCTCGATTCCCGTCTTCGGACAGGTTACGGGCAATCCATGCAGCCAGAAAGCCTACTTAGTTTTTGGCATAACGTTACACCCATAATTTATAACCAGATAGCCCCCTCCTTCTGTTGTAAATCAGAGGAGGGGGATTTTTATTTTGTCAAAATGACACTTTGTAACATTTTGGCAGATTTTTGGCTCAATATGTTACACCATGATACATTTTTGATTTATAAACATTGCATTATGATAGTTCGCATTTGTTTTAACAATCAAAACGGAAGCATATTTCGCGTTAATCTGTCAGAATGTAGTACCTTTGCGCCCAAAAACAACCAGAAGGCAAGAAAAATATGAAGGTAAAAAGACGTTGGATAATCCTGATGACGGCCATGACATTGATAGCCGTAGCGGGTTTGTTGGTAGGCGAGCCTACCTTTGAATGTGACTGGTCGGTGATTTCAGCCGCCGATGTGGCGTGGCTGATCACCGCTACCATTTTTGTGCTAATGATGACACCCGGTCTGTCGTTCTTCTACGGCGGCATGGTGGGTGCGAAGAATGTGATTAGCACGATGTTGCAATCGTTTATTGCGATGGGTCTTATCTCAGTGCTATGGGTAGTCGTAGGCTTCTCGCTGTGCTTTGGCGACGACATTGGCGGCGTAATCGGCAATCCGCTGACGTTCCTGATGTTCCAGCAGGTAGGAGCAGAGGTATATACCACACCGGCAGGTAACGTCTTGGGCGGAGCAACGATTCCGTTGGCACTGTTTGCCCTTTTCCAGATGAAGTTCGCCATCATCACGCCGTCGCTTATCACGGGCTCGTTTGCCGAGCGTGTCAGGTTCTCGGCCTATATGTTTTTCATGATTTTCTTCTTCTTTGCCATCTACTGTCCGCTGGCTCATATGACGTGGCATCCCGAAGGATTGTTCCTGCGCTGGGGTGTGGTTGACTTTGCAGGTGGTATTGTGGTACATGCTTCATCAGGCGTGGCAGCATTGGCTGGCGCCATCTATTTAGGACGACGCAAAGCGGAGACCCGTAAGAGCGAACCGGCCAACATCCCCTTTGTACTTCTGGGTGCTGCTATGTTATGGTTAGGTTGGTTCGGCTTCAATGCGGGCTCTTCGCTTCATGCTGACGGACAGGCCATCAAGGCATTCCTGAACACGAACACCGCTTCGGCTACAGCCATGATGACGTGGATATTCTTCGACTGCCTGCGCGGCCGTAAGCCGTCGGCTATGGGTGCTGCTGTGGGTTGCGTGGTTGGTCTGGTGGCCATCACGCCGTCGGCAGGCTACGTCACCGTGGGGCAGAGCATCTTTATAGCGTTCGTCATCACGCTTATCTGCAACGTCGCCGTCTATTGGCGTTCGCGCAGCAGCATTGACGACGCACTCGACGTATTCCCGACACACGGTACAGGTGGTATCTTCGGCACGGTGCTGACGGGTATCTTCATCCAGGAGGGACTCATCGCTGGCACATGGGATGGTTTCGTGATTTTCCTCTATCACCTGCTGGCCATCACCATCGTATTCATCTACACCTTTGCCATGAGCTGGCTGGGCTATAAGTTCATCGATCATCTTATCCCCATGCGTGTATCGGCTTACAGCGAAAAGGTGGGTCTCGACTTCTCACAGCATGACGAGCACTACGGACTGGCGCACATCGGTGAGAGAGAATTGGCAGAATACGAAGAACATATTCGTGAAAAGAACAAATAAGATATGGATACAAAATACATATTCGTTACGGGCGGCGTAGTTTCCTCGCTGGGGAAAGGTATTATTTCTGCCAGCATCGGCAAACTGCTGCAGGCACGTGGCTACAAGGTTACTATTCAGAAGTTCGACCCCTACATCAATATCGACCCCGGGACGTTGAATCCCTACGAGCACGGTGAGTGCTACGTGACGGAGGACGGTTTTGAGACCGATCTCGACCTGGGACATTACGAGCGGTTTACGGGCATTCATACTACACGCAACAACTCGATTACCACGGGCCGTATCTACAAGACGGTCATCGACCGCGAACGGCACGGTGACTATTTGGGAAAGACCATCCAGGTGGTGCCGCATATCACGGACGAGATAAAAAGGTGCATGCTGAGACCCACCCCCGACCCCTCCCCTACGGGAGGGGATGGAGGTGGATACGACTTCATCATCACCGAAGTGGGAGGCACCATAGGCGACATTGAGAGTGCGCCATTCATGGAGGCCATCCGACAATTACGATGGCAATTAGGGCGCAACGCCGTCTGCGTACACCTGACTTACGTTCCTTACCTGAAAGCCGCCGACGAACTGAAAACGAAGCCCACCCAGCACAGCGTAAAAGAGTTGCAGGGAATGGGTATTCAGCCCGACATACTCGTACTGCGAACTGAACGCCACCTTGACAATGCCCTGCGCATGAAGGTGGCGTCGTTTTGTAATGTAGATTTAGAGTGCGTCGTGCAGAGCGAAGACATGCCCAGCATCTACGAGGTACCCGTGAGCATGCAACGTCAGGGACTCGACGCAGCCATCCTCCGCAAGATTGGCATTCCTGTAGGAGAGACACCAGCGATGAAGGGTTGGCACGACTTCTTGGACAAGCAACAACATGCCACTCGCGAGGTACACGTGGCACTGGTGGGAAAATACGACCTACAGGACGCCTACAAGAGCATCCGCGAGAGTCTGAATCTGGCTGGTATCTACAACGACGTGAAGGCTCGGCTGCACTTTGTCAACAGCGAGGAGATAACCTGCGAGAACGTCGGCGAGAAGCTGGCAGGCATGGCGGGTATCGTCATTTGTCCTGGTTTCGGCCAGCGCGGCATCGAGGGCAAGATTATTGCCGCTGAATATACTCGCACTCACGACATTCCCACCTTCGGCATCTGCTTAGGTATGCAGATGATGGTCATTGAGTTTGCCCGCAACGTGCTGGGATACAAGGATGCCAATAGTGCTGAGATGGATGAGCAGACGCCCCATAATGTCATCGACTTGATGGAGGAACAGAAGAACATCACGCAGATGGGCGGCACCATGAGACTAGGCGCATACGAGTGCGAGCTGGTGAATGGCAGCAGGACAGCGGAAGCCTATAATGGTCAATGCACCATCAAGGAGCGTCATCGCCACCGCTATGAGTTCAACAACGCCTATAAGGACCAGTATGAGGCAAAGGGTATGAAGTGCGTAGGTATCAACCCGGCCTCCAACCTTGTGGAAATCGTGGAGATACCTGACAGGAAATGGTACATCGGTACGCAGTTCCACCCGGAATATTCGTCGACGGTGCTCCATCCGCATCCGTTGTTCATGTCGTTCATTAAAGCCAGCATCGATGGAACAGCTGAAGCATGAGTGTGGTGTGGCGATGATACGCTTGCTGAAGCCGCTGAGCTATTACGAGCGTAAGTACGGCACGTGGCGCTACGGGCTGAACAAGCTCTATCTGATGATGGAGAAGCAGCACAATCGCGGTCAGGAGGGTGCCGGAATGGCTTGTGTCAATCTGAATGCACCCGTCGGTACCGAGTACATGTTCCGTGAGAAAGCTGAGGGCAAGGACGCCATCACGGAGATCTTCAAGAGAATAGACGACTCCTTCGCCGGCCAACTCTATATGGGCCACCTGCGCTACTCGACTACTGGTAAGAGCGGTCTGCAGTATGTTCATCCCTTCCTGCGCCGCAATAACTGGCGTGCCAAGAACCTCTGTCTGTGCGGCAACTTCAACATGACCAACATCGACGAAGTCTTCGATTTCCTCACCGCCCAAGGCCAGTCGCCACGCATCTATGGCGACTCGTACATCACCCTCGAACTGATGGGCCACCGCCTTGACCGCGAAGTGGAACGTCTGTTCGTCGAGGCCAAGGAGCAGGGACTTGAGGGTACCAGCATCACCGACTATATCGACAACCACGTGGAGATGGCGAATGTGCTGCGAACGACGATGCAGCACTTTGATGGTGGCTACGTGATGTGCGGACTGACGGGTTCGGGCGAGATGTTTGCCGTGCGCGATCCTTGGGGCATCCGTCCGGCTTTCTGGTATCAGGACGACGAGATAGTGGCGCTGGCCAGCGAACGTCCTGTCATCCAGACCACCTTCGACCTTCAGGCCGACGACATCCGCGAGTTGAAATCCGGCGAGGCACTAATTGTACGCAAGAATGGGGACCTGTCGCTGGAGCAGATACTACCTGCCAACGATTTGAGTGCCTGTTCTTTCGAACGCATCTATTTCAGCCGTGGTTCCGACAGGGACATCTACCAGGAACGGAAACGACTGGGCGAACAACTGACTCCGGCCATCATGCGGGCCATCGACAACGACGTAACCAACACCGTTTTTTCATATATTCCCAACACCGCCGAAGTGGCCTTCTATGGCATGACCGACGGTATTCGTAAACTCAATCACGACGTGCGCATCGAGAAGGTCGTTTGGAAGGACATCAAGCTCCGCACCTTCATCAGCGACGGTGCCGAGCGCAACGACCTTGCCGCCCACGTCTACGACATCAGCTACGGCTCGCTGCGCCCCTATCAGGACAACCTTGTCATTATCGACGACTCTATTGTCCGCGGAACGACGCTCCGCGAGAGCATTTTTAAGATATTGGATCGTCTGCATCCCAAGAAGATTGTGATGGTGAGCTCGTCACCGCAGATTCGCTATCCTGACTATTATGGCATCGACATGCCTCGCCTGGAAGAATTCTGCGCTTTCCGTGCCACCATGGCACTCATTGAGGAGCGAGGCATGTGGCAGCTGGTGCACGATGTGTATCTGGCATGTAAAGCCCACCCAAGCGGGGAGATTCTCAACCACGTCCGTGCCATCTACGAACCGTTCACCGTTGAGGAAATCAACGATAAGATTGTCGAGATGCTGCGCCCTGCCAATATGAAGGCCCCCATCGAGCTGGTCTTCCAGAGCATCGAGGGCCTCCATGAAGCCTGTCCCAACCATCCTGGCGGCTGGTACTTCACAGGCCACTATCCAACCCCCGGCGGCACCAGGCTCTGCAATGCCGCCTTCGTGAACTACATTGAAAGCAAACTGAAGAAACAATAAAAAAGATGATGAGAGAAGCAAGATTGATACTCGAAGACGGAACTGAGTTTCGTGGCTGGTCGTTTGGCTATGAGCAGAACGCGGTCGGCGAGGTGGTGTTTAATACTGCCATGACGGGTTATCCTGAATCACTTACCGACCCCAGTTATGCGGGGCAGATACTTACATTTACATATCCATTAATTGGTAACTATGGCGTACCTGAGACAGGTGGAGATGCCTTACCTTTCTTTATGGAAAGTGACCGCATCCATCCCAAGGCTATCGTTGTGGCTGACTATAGTGAGAAGTATTCACATTGGAACGCAAAGACGAGCCTTTCCGAATGGTTGAAACGTGAGAAAGTGCCTGGCGTGACAGGTATTGACACGCGACGCTTGACACAGGTTCTGCGAGAGCACGGCGTCATGATGGGAAGGATTGAGATTGACGGTTCCGTATGTCGCTGTGCCACAGCGACGAACACAACTGAAGAATACGGCAGTGTGAATTGGGTGGAAAAAGTGAGTTGCAAGGATGTCATCCGCTACAACGAGGGCGCTGGCAAGAAAGTCGTACTGGTCGACTGCGGCGTGAAGGCCAATATCATCCGCTGCCTCATCCGCCGTGGTGTGGAGGTCATCCGTGTACCTTGGAACTACGATTATACGGGAATCGACTTTGATGGACTCTTTTTAGCGAACGGTCCTGGCGATCCTGATACGTGTGTCGACGCCGTCGATATTCTCCGCAAGCAGATGTCCATGAGCCGTAAGCCCATTTGCGGCATCTGTATGGGTAACCAACTGCTGGCTAAGGCTGGTGGTGCAACGGTCTACAAACTGAAGTATGGGCATCGCTCCCACAACCAGCCAGTAAGAGAAGTGGGCACGAACCGCTGCTACGTCACGAGCCAGAATCATGGCTATGCGGTCGATACTGCCACCTTGGGCACCGACTGGCGCGAGTTGTTTGTCAATATGAACGATGGTTCGAACGAAGGCATCCGTCACATGGTGAATCCTTGGTTCTCAAGCCAGTTTCATCCTGAGGCCTGCAGTGGCCCTACTGATACGGAGTTTATGTTCGACCGCTTCATCTCGGCACTTGTATAACAGAAATAAAAAAACAATATGAGAGACGAAAGAATCAAGAAAGTGTTGCTCTTGGGCAGTGGCGCATTGAAAATTGGCCAGGCCGGCGAGTTTGACTATTCGGGTTCACAGGCGCTCAAGGCATTGAAGGAGGAGGGCATACAGACTGTGCTCATCAATCCGAACATTGCAACGGTGCAGACCTCGGCGGGCGTGGCTGATACGGTGTATTTCCAGCCTGTCCAGGCCGATTTTGTGGAACGCATTATCGAGAAGGAACGTCCCGATGGGATACTATTAAGCTTTGGCGGACAGACGGCTTTGAACTGCGGCGTGGAGCTGTATCAGCGTGGCGTGCTTGAGAAATATGGTGTGAAGGTGCTCGGTACGCCCGTGCAGGCTATCATCGACACGGAAGACCGCGATTTATTTGTTAAACGCCTTGACGAGATTGACGTAAAGACCATTAAGAGCGAGGCCTGCTCGACGGTCGAAGAGGTGCAACGGGCGGCTCATGAACTGGGCTTCCCTGTGATACTCCGCGCGGCATACGCCCTTGGAGGTCTTGGCTCTGGTTTCTGCGATAACGAGGAAGAGCTGCTCACACAGGCTGAAGAAGCCTTTTCCTTCTCGCCGCAAGTGCTTGTCGAGAAAAGCCTCAAAGGCTGGAAGGAAATCGAGTATGAGGTGGTGCGCGACCGTTTCGATAATTGCATCACCGTTTGTAACATGGAGAATTTCGACCCCCTCGGCATTCATACGGGCGAATCCATTGTAGTTGCACCGTCGCAGACGCTCACCAACTCAGAATACCATAAGCTGCGTGCCCTTGCCATCAAGATCATTCGCCATATCGGCATTGTTGGCGAGTGCAATGTGCAGTATGCGCTCGATCCTGCCAGTGAGGACTACCGTGTTATCGAGGTCAACGCCCGTCTGTCACGTTCCTCAGCTCTCGCCTCAAAGGCCACGGGCTATCCGCTTGCCTTTGTCGCTGCCAAGCTTGGCCTCGGCTACGGCCTCTTCGATTTAAAAAACTCGGTCACCAAGACCACGAGTGCTTTCTTTGAACCGGCTCTCGACTATGTGGTGGTAAAGATTCCCCGCTGGGATCTGACAAAGTTCCATGGTGTGAAGCGTGAGCTCGGCTCGTCGATGAAAAG
>JAEEGH010028348.1_pt1 | contig 11023 bp, 11 predicted proteins | sample 9134181 | NCBI WGS metagenome assembly JAEEGH01 (sample SAMN16246544, study PRJNA631951) | gut metagenome | biome: gut microbiome; feature: rumen; material: DP-attached | host: Bos | place: Iran: Karaj | collected 2018-10
CACGGCGTTGAGCCCTGTCTGGGAGAACAGAGGGCTTTTCCTCTTCTACCTCCCGCCTTACTCGCCTCACCTCAACATCGCCGAGACACTGTGGCGCATACTCAAGGGCAAATGGATTCGTCCTCAAGACTACGAGTCCACCGATTCCCTCTTTTACGCCGCCGACAGGGCTCTGGCCGCAATCGGATCTTCTCTCTTTGTTAATCATTCCCATTATGCAGCTTAATTTTGACTATCTACTTAATAATTATTCTTACTTTGCAAAAAAGATAATCGTATGTTGAATATTCCAAACTATATAAAAAAACCTGAGCGCAATGATTATCGCGTGTCTGAATTTGAAATAGACCAATATAAAAGGGTCAAGAAGCGATATGAACATGAGAAATATGAACAACAAAAAAAGAACGAAAAGTCATCGACGATAATTACCGTTGTAATCGTATGGATTTTATCATTTATTCTTTTATCTGTCATAACTAATAGAGAATTCAATGTGGCAGCAATAATATTGATTACTACTGTAATAGCATTGATAATTGGACCATTTATCGGTGGAATCATTTTCTCTGCATCTGAAAAAGTCATTGATTTTGTATCGGATGAGCCCATGATGATTCATACAAGTAATCAATCCTCTGCTGAATTATACGATAATGATTTGAAAAAATACAATGATACAATTAAAGCATTAACACGTAGGTATCCAGATATTGAAAAAGCAGACTTCAATGCAAAAGAATATCATAAATATGTAGGCGAAGATTTGGCGAAATTATTAAATGAGTCATTTCGGAGAGAAAATATGCGTTGGTGGAATAATCAAATCCTTAACTTCAAAATATGTGTGGATAAAATATTGCGGAAAATGAACTATATAAATATTCAGCATACAGGGAAACTATCGGATCCAGTAACTGCAGGTTTTAGTTGGGCAGTAGATATTAGTGCTGAAAAAGATGGAAACTTGGAATGCTTTAGGTGTTTTAGAAAAGATTCCAAAGAATTAAATAAAGAAATTTTTGAGATATTCATAGAAGAGACTGCAAAACGAAATGGAAAAAAGATGACATTTGTGACTAATTACTTACTATCTGAAATTCCGCAAGATTTGCTTGAATTAGCGCAAGTAAACAATATAATAATTTGGGATTTAAATAAACTATTAGAATTAACCGAAGTTTTTTTTGTTGATTCATCAAAAGAGCATGAGCCTCCCATAATATTATCAGAGGGCTTTACTCATTGTTTTTCGTATATTATTTCAAGGAATATAAATGAAAGTCTTCTTACGACGAAACCATATCACTACTATCTGCTTACCACAGAATTCTTTGAATCATACAAGGATGCTCTTACCGAGATAGCCTCCTTCCCAAAAGAAAAAGCATACTTTGGTGTTTGTGAATATCCTAGAAAATGGCAGTATAAAAACAAACAATCAATATATGCTATAATCGCCTGCAACGCAAGCGATGGCACAGTTTGGAAAATGGCGAAAGAATGCGAATATATGTATGATGCTTATAGTAGACAATTTATCACAAATAAGCATGAAGAGAATTTAGGTAACAGAAGTGAGTTTATGCCATATTTCTTTTGACATCATTCATCAGAATAAAACCCTAATTCTTTCTCAATAGTCTCTCGAATAGTCTTTAGGTTCTTTTCATCAGTGTCCTCCAAAGAAAAACGATAATAAAATTGGGTCATTTCAGGATTCATGACATAAAGAACATCTCCAAATGAAACAGAACCACCGCGTGTGTTTGCTCTATATCGATGAACCACTTGCCAACCAAAAAACTCTCCATCCTTTGAAGTGTCTCGGTTTTTGATGATGCTCTGTTGCTTTTCTATTTTGGGAAGTATTTCTGTCATTTCTTTTTTTGCCTCTGCTCTAGCATTCCTTTCATGTTCAAGAAATGCGCCTCCTGGATTCCCGTGGAAACGGATGCGCCAATCATTCTCATCGTATCTCGATTTAGCCGCATCATAAGATGCACGCAAATCGATAAGTTTAATTGCTGCATTTATGCAATTCGCATCGGTTATGTATCCATAGAAGACACTATCTACCGTTGTACTCACTGGGTCATAGCTGTCGGGGTAATAAAGGTTTTCACAAACATATTTCCTCATAAGTGCTTCGGCAATTTCTTGTCTATTATTTGGGCTTTCGGTTTCTTTTGTCTTGTTATTATTCTTGCTTCCCGACAAAAATATGCATAGTATAACTATGTTTGTTATCACACTAATTGCTAAAGCAATATATAAAATGCCTTTTTTCATTTTGTTGAATTATTATTAGTCCAATATTAGTCCAATTCTAAATGCAAAAATAAGTCTTTTTATTGAAGTGATGAAATAATTTTGTTGAACGACATTTCCACCCGCCCAGAATGGCTTGATGGCACTGCCGATGGCGACAACAGCTATTACATTGGCCGCCAAACCGATGCCGACGGTCGGGAACTCGGCTTCTTCTACACCCGTGTTGCCCCCGGAAGCGACGTGCGCCGCAAGCGCGTAGGGTTGCGTAAGATGATAGCCCCTTATCTGAAATATGATGTTGATGCCGCCATTGCCGTTTTTGCCGACGAAAACCACTGGCGTTTGTCGTACATCTGCGACATGAAAGAAGGTGTCACCAACACGAAGCGGTTCTCGTACATCTTAGGCGACGAGTAGGGACAGTATAAGACACCCTTGGAGCGACTTGATACCATATACGCCAAAAGAGGAAGGTTTGTCTTAAACGACTTGCGCGAAGCTTTCTCCGTCGATGCGCTCAGTGACAAATTCTTTGACGAGTATCATATCCACTACGACCGCATTGTGGCTGAATTAGCCCGACAAGGAAAGACGGGTGCCGTGTATCATGATTATGTGAAGAAACTGATGGGACGCATCGTCTTTCTGCATTTCCTGCAAAAGAAAGGCTGGCTTTGTGGCGATACCAACTTCATGCTCAATACTTTCAGCCAAAGCACCCGCAGGAGCGACTATTTGGAAAGCGTGCTTGAGCCGCTTTTCTTTGGCATTCTCAACACCGAACCCGCCAAACGCGAGCAAGTTTTCAGCAGGAATGGCTGGCAACAAAGTTTAGTAGAAAAGTGGGCGAGCATCCCTTACCTCAACGGAGGTCTGTTTGAACGTGATGAAGTTGACAACCTGAGGATTGTTCTGCCCGAATCCATCTTCAGCAATCTTTTCACCTTCTTGGCTTCCTACAACTTTACCGTCGATGAGAACGACCCCGACGATGCCGAGATTGGTGTTGACCCCGAAATGTTGGGCAAGATCTTCGAGAGCCTGTTGGAAGACAACAAGGCCAAAGGTGCCTTCTACACACCCAAGGAGATTGTGCGCTATATGTGCAAAGAGTCGCTGATAGCCCATCTCGCATCCAAGCTGCCCAACATGGCCGATAGCGTTGTGCGTGCCTTTGTGGAACACCACGAGATGCAGCCCGAGTTGGAGCCCTATCGCGACACCCTCGAAACCGCCTTGCGCGACGTGAAGATTTGTGACCCCGCCATTGGCTCAGGTGCCTTCCCGATGGGTTTGCTCAACGAATTGTGGCGTTGCCGCGAGGCCTTGGGGACTGAGCTTTCGCGCCTGCAACTGAAGAAGGAGATCATCGAGAACAACATCTATGGCGTTGACATCGAGCGTGGTGCCATCGACATCGCCCGTTTGCGCTTTTGGCTGAGCATCGTGGTGGACAGCGAAAATGCAGAGCCGCTGCCCAACTTCGACTACAAGTTCATGCAAGGCAACAGCCTGATTGAGAGTTATGGCGGCTTCGACCTCAGCCGCATCGCGGGCAAGACCGTAGGCCGTACGTCCACCTCCACGCAGTATGTGATTGGCCTCGACAGCGACCTGAGCCAGAAGAACCTGCAACGACTGTTGCGCGAATACTTCTCCGTCACCGACCATCAGAAGAAAGCCACCATGCGCCACGCCATCAACGCTGAGGTGAAGACCCTCATCCGCGAAAGCGTAGGCGGCACCCCGACTTTCCTCGCCAAGTTGGAGCAACTTGACCCTTCCGCCAACCATGACTTATTCCATTGGCACACTTGGTTTAAGGACATCTTCGACAAGGGCGGGTTTGATATTGTCATTGGGAATCCGCCGTATTTCCAGGTCAAGAAAGGAATGGTAGATAAAAATAAGTATCCTTATTCTGAAGGTAAAGACAAGGGGAAACAGAATGTATACAAATTATTTGTTGAACACTCTTATAATATCCTATCCACCAATGGAATATGTACCTTGATTACGCAGAGTTCTTTGATGTGTGACTCTTCATCGCAATTTACTAGAGAGTTGCTATTAAAGAAAACAACAATTTCGCAGATTATTGAATTCCCTAAAGTTGCACCACATCCAGGAGGACAATTGTTCAAAGGTGCACTTGTTGCAACCTGTATAGTATTATACAGGAAAACAATCCCGACAAAAGAACATGTTTTCTGTTTGTCAGCACATAACGATTTGACCACTTTGGAAAACTTTGATTTTGCACAATTGTCTCAGCAGAAACCTATTGAATTCTATCCGGAAGGATATTGCTTTCCTTTAATTCGTAGGCAGGACTTTTCCGTTATCGAGAAGATGAATGATGGAACAATGTTCCTTGGTAAAATGATTCAGTCATCATCTCAAGGAGACTTCAATCTAACAAATGAGAGTTTCTGCTTCTCAACAAAACCAACGGATGTAAAAATGTATCGTGGTTGTCATGTACATAGATATTACATTGATAATGAAGTAGAAGAATATATATTAGGGGGATATAAAAATGACATTGTACAAAACAATATCAAGAATAGGTATATTGTATGCCAACAGATTTCAGGAATGACTGACAAGCGTCGTTTTAATGTCGCAATAACCAAGCAAGACAAGTGTCTTTTTGGCAATTCTGTAAACAAATTGGCTATTTGCAGAGAATATAATCCTTTCTATATTTTAGCAATCATTAATTCTCAAGTAATTGATTGGTATTTCCGCAAGACCAGTACTAATAATCATGTCAATATTTATGAATTGGAACAACTTCCGATACCCAAAGCATCAATAGAGCAGCAAAAGTCAATCATAAACTTGATTGATGAAATAATGTGCAAAAAGAAAGCTAACCCCAATGCCGATATTCTGTCATTAGAGAGAATGATAGATGAAGTAGTTTATGAGCTTTATGGTCTTACTAAAAAAGAGATTGCGGTGATTGAACAATAAAAAGCATCCATTTGAGTTATTATAGAAAAAGATTATATATGTTATATATTTACCTTGTTGGGTTTTTATTGTCAATTCAAATAGATTCATTAAAAGTATATAATGATACAGTTACAGAAGCAATGGAAAAAACAAATGTTGTTGCTCCTGCAACGCTTTCTGCTGGTTTGTATACTATAGATACTGTATTTGCATCATTTGAGTCTGACACGATAAACCTTGCGCAGTCATCACCAGTATCACAAATAATATATGCGGAGCACAAGGAAAAACCAAGTGTTTTCTACAGCATTATTTTTCCAATAATAATGTTAATTCTCGGTGTGGTGATAGACCGTTCTGCACAAATTTTCTTTGACAAAAAAAGAATGAAAAAGAATGGAGAAAGATGGAAGTCTGAATTGTTGACATATGCACAAACAATTAGTCACCAAATAACTGCATTAGAAAAGTATGTGAAGGAATATTGTGATAATCCAACGTCATACCTCACTCCATATTTACCCCTATACCATTCTATAGATGGTTCTATGTTCGACACTCTGAACAAAGAAGATTTATTTAAATATCTAAACGAAGAACATAAATCGGAAACAGAGGCACATGTAAAACAAAAAAGAATAATCACCTTCACTCAGATTGCTAAATTTTTGCATAATCAAGTAAAAGAACTATTGGATTCATATGAAAGAAATAGTTATATCCTAACAGATGATTTTGATAATGCAAAAATGGAATATGTAGGAGAACTATATGCGGCAAGTTCACATATTATGAAGGAGATGCCTCCTCAAGTCTATTCAAAATTGTCTATGCTATTCAATGATGCGTTCACTGGAGATGCAGAAATCAATCCTTTTGTTTTGGATAAATCATTTATAGATCCATCTATTGAAATATTAAAATCATTTGATAAACAGGTTTTTAGAAAGTTAAATGATAATCTTTTGCAAATGAAACAATCCATAGGAAAGATGAAAGCCAGAAAAGCTAACATAAGGAGTGCCTTTATCGATATAATTGAACAATACAGACTTTGCGAAAAGATGCTTGATGAAATACTTGATTATTTTCAAAAATGATATTTCAATTTACAGAATATCATATTACATAAAATATTTTTATGCATCTTTATGTGGCACTCTTTTTTACCAATGTTGTTGCCCCACCAAACGACAAATTTAAGAGCGGAGTTTGAGCAACGCGCCATCGTTGCTTCGTAAGTCAATAATTCAAGTTCTCGTGCCATATATACTTTTTTTTGCAAAAGTACCCACAAGTGATTTTTGGTACTAGCGAATACCAAATACTCCAATAATTTACAGTAAATCATGGAATTAAATATGGTACTTGCTCGTACCATCGTTTTGTTATTTGGCCTACAAACTCGTTTTGATTGTGTACGCCGTCACCACCTCTTCCACCTCCACTTTCAGCTTCCCCAACTCCTTTTTCACCATTGTTTTAGCTAATGCTTTTTTTTGGGGGGGAGCAGCTCTGACCATGTATGTCTTTTCGGCTGAACAGTTTGTGAACTGATGTCGATTATGAGTTATTGAAGAGTTATGAATTGGACACTTATCTCATTTTTTTATTCAACACCAATGTCGGTTGATGAAAAATGATTATTTTTGCCCTCACAAACCCGTTTGCAGGTAAATACGTGCAAATCAAGGTTTTCACATTGTAAAAGCGAAACGATATGAAATTCAAGTCGATAAGTATAATAGATGGCAGGACAGGATGGAATGCAAAAGCAATTCATTTTAATTCAATGCTTACTTTGCTGGTGGGTGCATCTGGTGTGGGCAAGACTAAAATACTTAATGGCATCTATGCATTGAAACAAATTGCAAGTGGATTGTCATATTATGGAATGGAATGGAAGACCGAATTCGAACAAAATGGGCGGATATATGTTTGGGAAGGCGCTTTTGAAACAGCTAAAGATATTAAACAAGCCTATTTTGAAGAAAAGAATGAAGGCTATGTTGTTATTAGGGAATTAATTACCGAAAACGGCAAAGAGTTAGTCAATAGGAATTCTCAGTCCATTTTCTATAAAGGTCAGGAATTGATTAAACTGGATAACACCAAGAGCGTTGTTGAACTACTTCAAAAGGAACCTTCGGTCGAGCCGATATATAAAGGTTTTCAACAATGTTACGACATGGATACTTCAAGTAGTGTCCGAATTTCTCCGATTGTAGATGTCAGCAGAAGAAATGCCTTAAGTTTCATGCTAATTCGGTCGCTAAGAATGTTTTCTCCCCTTGAAAGGTTGTTCTTGCTGTATGAAAACAAACTCAAAGAGTTTGATAACATTTGCCAAAAGTTCCAGAGAATTTTCCCAACGGTGGAGAAGTTGGATTTTACTCTTGTTAAAGTAGGCGATGACAAGCTTTTACCTCTGCTGAGAATGAAGGAAAGAAATGTCTCCACTTGGATTGAGCAGACGGGAATTTCATCGGGGATGATGCGCACATTATTGCAGATAATAACGTTAGTCTTGGCCAACGATGGTGACGTGATTATGATAGATGAATTTGAGAATGGTTTGGGCGTTAACTGTATCAATGAGTTAGCAGACCTCATTATGGAACCTGAAGCAGACCTTCAAGTGATCATGACCAGCCATCATCCCTATATCATCAATGCGATTCCAGTTAAGGATTGGATAATCCTAACAAGGAACGGAAGTGATGTGTATGTGCATACTGCCGATGAACTTCATATCGGTGAACACTCGAAGCATGAGGCGTTTATGCAGTTGCTGCAAACTCCTGAGTATAAAACTGGTCTCAATAGAAACTGACAAGCAAGATGAACTTCTATATCGTAGTTGAAGGCAATCAGACCGAAATGTCAGTTTATCCGGCGTGGCTTTCCATACTGGCTCCGACCTATACGCGCATAGAAGACGCCTGGGATGTGGACGATAATAACTACTACATTTTCACTGGCGGCGGCATCCCTTTCATTTTTAAGCATGTGAGGAATTCGGTTCTAGACATAAATTCAATTAATGCCAAAGGAGAAAAACGATACGATTACTTGTTGGTTTGTCTTGACACGGAAGAGGAGTCTCGTGACTATATTCTCGAACAGATAGATAAAGAGTTGAAATCAAGTGGAGTGGAATTGCTTGATGCTGAACTGGTGGTGTTTGAACATAAAGTTTGTATGGAAACTTGGTTTTTGGGCAATTTGGCTGTTTTTAAGGATAATCCACAAAACCCTGACTATTTGGAATATATAAAGTATTACAATGTAGGCAGCCTCAATCCTGAGGAAATGGGAAATATAGATGAAAACAGATTTGCCACAACGGCAAAGTTTCATCTTCGCTACCTGAAAAGAATGATGGAAGAGAGAAATATGACCTATTCGAAAAACAATACGTTAGAAGTGCAACAAAACGCTTATTTGCAACAATTGATTAAGCGATATAAAGATACGGGGCATATTGCAACCTTTGGCAGTTGGTATGAGTTTGTGAAAGCACATTTCAAATAGCACAATCTGTTTTTTCCAAAAGGCTATCGCAAGGTCTGCTGTTCTTCCACATTTGTCATGTGAAAAACGGAAAATTGCGGCTGCCGTTACGATGGTTTTTACTTTTTTTCACCAAAACACTTGCGGTGTAAACAAAAAAGTTCATATCTGTGTAAAATCAATCTGAGGATTGGCTATCCGGGCAGAATCCCGAGAGGGCAAGACTATATCGACACTACCCATTAAAAATAAAGCCTCGCAAGAGGCTTTTTTGTTATCGCAGATAGTGCTTCATAAACATCTTGACATAGTTTTTGCCTTCTACGAAACGGCGTGATATGGAAAGAACCTTGTTGCCTTTCATAATCATCACTTCGCGAGCTTCTTGGTTGGCCTCAAAATAGGCCTGTACATCTTTGGCGAGTTGGCGCGCATCATAGTCCGTCAGCATGTTAAGCATAACGTGATTGGTCTGTCCGATGGACTCCATCAACCTATTGCTGGCTGAGGACTTGCCCGATATGCTTTTTAAATCGAATAGTTTGTAAACACCTTTGCGCTCCAAGATGAAATCAGCCATCCTTATCCCTTTAGGAGTGGGAAGAATATAAACACGATAGCCTTGCTCTACAGCCTTAAACGCAGCATTGATTAGGTTCGTATAGTCCTCTCTTGTTTCTCCACCCACAGTAAAAATATCATGGTTTTCCACCAAAGGATGAAACTCGGAGCGAGCCGTCAACACTTTTAGTTGCGCAATAAATTCAGCACCTGAAAGCTGTCGAAGTTTATATAATTCTTCTGCAAAGTAACTCATAATAAAGCGCAAAGATACAAAATTATTATTCTAATTTGAAAAATGTTTAAACATAGTTTTTCCAACTCCTTCTTCACCGTTGTTTCAACAAACTCTTTACACCATTCCTTGTCTTTGTCATTGATATAGGGGACAAAGCACAATCTGTTTTTTCCAATAAGCTATCGCAAGGTCTGCTGTTCTTCCGCATTTGCCATTTGAAAAACGGAAAATTGCGGTTGCCGTTACGACGGTTTTTACTTTTTTCACCAAAACACTTGCGGTGTAAACAAAAAAGTTCATATCTTTGCGGTGTCAGAAATGACTAATCCGGTATTTTCCGCGTGGGAGTAAGACCGTATCGCCCCTGCTCCAATCTTAAAAGAGCCATCCGAAAGGACGGCTTTTTTAATACTACCCGTAACGCTTCTTAAACTCAACAACAAACGATTTCTGCAAGGCAAACTTACGTTTCACCGTAAACACTTGCTTACCTCTGAAAATCAACACTTCGCACGCTTGTGGGCTGGCTTCAAAATATGTCTTAATTTCAGCTGCCAGTCGTCCACCATTATATCGAGTGTTCATATTTAGAAGTACATGGTAGGTCTGTCCTATCGATTCCCATAGTCTGTTTCCTACCGATGCCTTGCCTTGTATCGTTTTAAGGTCATACATTTTATAGATGCCGTGTTGCACAAAAATATAATCTGCGGTTCGTATTCCTTTTGGATTTGGAAGGATATATACTGTATAGCCCAATTCAACGGCCTTTCGTGCAGCATCAAGCAGTGAATCGAAATCCTCATGATGACTTGCCTCGGCAGCAAAAATGTCTTTCTCGTTCTCCACGGGTTTGAATATTTTGAGTTGAGCCAACATCTTCAGCTGACGGACAAACTCCGCCCCCTTCAATACATGCAAACGTGCCAGTTCAAATGCAATGTCGTTCATACAATAAGTTTGTGCAAAGATATATAATTTCGTTCAAACCTTGCGTAACAAACAAAAAATCGTGTTTTTGCAATACCAGAACTCGCCATGCCTCTCCACGATGCTCACCATTTTCAGTTTTCCCAACTCCTTTTTCACCTTTAAATTGGGGCCGTTGTCGTAACATGGTTTTAACTTCGTTTTGAACTAAAAACTACCATTATTGGCATTTTTTTAGTCATAAACGGATAGTCGATAGTTTAGACATGCAATGGACCCACCAAATCTCTCCTCAATACTACAGCAGTAATACTCTCATTCAAGAAAGCCTGTCGATCACCTCCTGAAGGCTGTTAAGGAAACGGGCGGCTTCGAAGCCGTCCATCTGGGCATGATGAAACTGGAACGAGATGGGCAAGGTCGTTTTGAACAGCCCTTGATGGTATTTGCCCCAAGCCAAGAAGGGATTGGTGAATAGCTCGGAATAGACACTCACCACACCGTCAATCTCGCATTCTGCCAAGGCCGAGGTGTCGATAGCCATAT
>JAEEGH010028349.1_pt1 | contig 11023 bp, 8 predicted proteins | sample 9134181 | NCBI WGS metagenome assembly JAEEGH01 (sample SAMN16246544, study PRJNA631951) | gut metagenome | biome: gut microbiome; feature: rumen; material: DP-attached | host: Bos | place: Iran: Karaj | collected 2018-10
ACAAACTTCTGATTTAAACAAGATAAGACACACCTATCCAGTGTGTCTTTAGCCTGATAGACAGGAATTATTATGCTGACCAATATCTCCCTGTTTTCTTCCATACTTCTCCCAAAAAGCTCTTTAATAAGCCGTCCAGGTTTCCCTGTCCACACCTACGACAAACCAATAGCCGTAGTGCTCCGCATAGCTTAAATTGAGCCAGTTATCCTTATCTTCTGTAAGATCAGATTCATATGCCACAGAATACTTCGTCTTCCACTGTGGCCTTAGCATGGGCGCTTCTATCTGCATCTCGTCGCCCTTTTTCATCTCGATCAGATAGGCGTCTCTCTCTTCAAACTCCCTCTTGATCCTGGCAAGGTTAGCACCTTCCTCAACGTAGGTGAAAATAAGAATAACGCCGAATATCGTTACGATGCCGGTTCCTATCACCTGAACCAGGTCATCTTTAAATCCTTCATTCACAAACCAGGCAAAGCCCGATGCTACAGCTATCATCAGGAAAAGCCCTGCTCCATAGTAGGTACGCAGCTGCGACTGCGGAACTGCAATAAGCGCGTAGCAGGTAACCAGAAACAGTAATCCAAACAGCATCATTCCTGAAGCCTTTTCCATAAAGCTCTTTCCCAGAGTCCTGTAAACCATGGCAATGGCAAAAACAATGAATGTCAGGATCAGTACCAGATATCCCTCTTTGATATTAAGCGTAATCTTGAGGAATCTCGCCGCCAGAGCAAGGAGCCCTGTATGAGCCTCCTCAGCACTTGCTGCTCTGTTAAAGTTGCCCGGTGAGAGGATCATGATCATAAATCCGATTATTGAACCCACAAGCCCCGTAACCATCCACGGTCTTACCTGTGAGAAATTCCTGTTCTCTCTCCATTTTGCAAAGATCATGATCATGATAAACAGGATCACTGCGCCTGAAGTGTTCTCATTACACCACCCTGCCAGGAGCCCTAAGAAAAACATGCCGATCATAGCACCAACGCTTTTCCTGTCCTCTGCCAGATATTTCCTGAACACAGTGATAAACGAAAGCATTATGCATCCGGTGAACATGTAGTTACATGCTCCTGTCTCCCAGAATACGCTGTTGGCAATCGTCGGATCAAAGAGCCACATCAGCACTGCAATTGCTGCATATACCCTGATATCATATTTCTTCCTGTGATCCACATTCAGATATATAAGTATTGAAACCATCACAAAAACTGCAGCTGCAACAATATCGAAAATCACCTTATTCCCGATATAGAGAAAAATCCTAAGTATAATATGGGCGATGCTCCTGCCGATATGCGTCATGTAGTGTTCATATTCCTGCACAAACAGTCCAAAAAAGCTTCCGGCCTCAGACACCTTGTCGGAGTATATAATATCGTCTGACATATTAGGTGTCAGATACTGATAGATGAAGACCATTATGAAGTTGGCAAAAGCTGTAAGCTGAAACAGCCTTTTTCTTAGATTATCAGGCATCTAGTTCCCCTTTATCCTTAAAGTAGTAACCCAGGTAAACACCTGCGATCAGTAAAAAGAAATCGCGGCCGATATACCTTGTTACAAAAGTAGCCTCAACTATAGTATACACGGACAGCGCAAATATGAGCACCATTGTCCAGATATCGCGCTTTTTGTAGCAGATATATATCACTGCCAGCATCGCGATAACAAGCAGAACCACAGGAATGATCCCGTACCAGTAAAAGAGCCTTACCCAGCCCATATCAAAAAATGAGTCGGTACCGTGGGCAGAAAACAGCTTCCACTTTGAGAGCACAGCGTCCCTGTTTGCCGCTTCATAGTAAATAGCGCTCATCCTGTAGTTGAATAATTCTTCCACCCTCCAGTAAAAACCTCCCAGGCTCCAGAACTTATCACCGACATACATAGCGCCTGTCCAGCCTGCTGCCAGAATTGCCAGAACAATGCAAAAAACAGGCGAAACAATTGACTCAAGAATATACATCACCTTAAACTCGGACAGCTTAGGGAACAGTCTGAACACTACAGCCAGTACTATGGTTGCCGCCAGTATCAGTGCACTGGTCCTGGACTTTGTCAAAACAGTTATTAAGACAGAAGAAACGATCATGACCAGATACGGCAAAACTCCGGCTGTTCTTCCGTAGATCCACATCCACATCAAAACAAGTACAAATGCAGAGCTGAACAGCGTATTGGGGTGTCCGAATCCAAACACATATCTGGCTTCTTCCTCAACGCCTCGTCCGTAGTCAAATACCAGGATCATGTCTCCCATGATTCCGGCACAGGCCATAAGTGCTATCAGTATAAATCCGGAAACGCACACATAAAAGCTGTATTTCATGGCCTTTTTCAGGTCGATGTCTCTTGCTGCCATCATAAAGGTTACCACCCTGAGCATATCATTCTTGCCGCAGATATAGTAACTGACAGCGGAAACTGCCCAGATAACCGCTATGAATATCCACTCCTTTTTATCATGTTTCATAAGGAGCACGGCCAGAAAGGTCAGAAGAAATGTCACCCTGAACACATGGCCCTCCAGTGAAAAAGAAATCTCGCTCTTTTCCACGATCATGAGAACCAGCTCAACGGTTAGCGCTATGTAAAACAGCACTGAGGCTGCTTTCTTTCTGTTTTCATCAGTAAGTAATCTCATCTTAAAGCTCTTTTAACAAAAGTCTTAATATCATATTTCAAAGCATTGCGCAGCAGCTTACCCAAAGGGTTACTTCCGCTCATCAGACCATGTACAAACACTGACTGCTCCGGTGCCCAGTCAGGAAGGTCCTTATTAGCATATTCTTTATAAAACTCATCCTGCATCAGGCTTCTAAGCGCCTCTTTCTTTTTGCCACGGCCAATTCCGGAATAAATAATCTTGGCCACAAATATGGCACAGGTCAGAGACTTCCTGGCACTTACCCATTCTCTGAAGGTATCGTTTCCCAGTTTGTCCAAAAACTCATCCATGGCTCCCCAAACAACCTTCTGATTGTCCAGATAAAGCTTATCGTATGTGGAAGTCATGCTGGGATTGCCGACACTGTACAGATAAAGTGTCCTGTCAACAAAAGCAATTCCCCTTGCCCTCTCTAAGTATTTGCAGGTCTGATAGAGGTCCTCGCCGTTATTTATAAAAGCATCGTGATCCATAGTTGCAATACTTCTCTTTATGCACTTGGTCCACATGCTGTTCAGGGAATCATCCATGCAAAACTGCCGGTAAAAAGCTTCCTTCTCAGGTCCCAGATAAACCTTGTTGTCCTCGAAATCGTAAGCAGGAATAACGCCGCCTTTTCCGCTTCCACCATCTCTCTTTGCCCTGAATATCACAAGGTCTGCCTCGTCCCAGCCATCAATGGTCTGGGCGACTCTTAGGCACAGCTCCTTTATTGCGCTTTTATCAAGCTTATCATCGGCATCAAGAGAGAGAACCCAGTCGCCTGCAGCCTCAAAAAAACCCTCCTGTCTGGCTGCAAAAAGACCTATCTTTCCCCTGTGGATGGTTTTTATAAACGGGTACTTTTTGGCATACTCATCTGCCATCGCGGGCGTGTTATCAGAAGATCCGTTCTCAACGATGACTACCTCCAAAAGGTCTTTTGCCGGACCATAGAAGGTATCCTCCTGAGCAAGGACTGAAGATACGCATTCGTCTATGTACTTTTCCCCATTGTGTACAGGAATTACGATAGAAAAAAGCATTGTCTCCCCTTAACCAAATACTTTGTGATATGCCTTCCTGAAGAACCTTCCCACTGTCATGTCCATCTTGTGGGTGAACTTCATGAAGGGCGTTATCTTCCCCAGAACAAAATGTCTGTATTCATCAAGATGATCCCTTAAGTACTGCGGATAGGAATCGTCTATTTCTACTCTCTCAAAACGTGCATCTCTTCCGAAGATGTCTTTTCCCAGGATCAGGTGGTCCATGGTCTCAGCCAGGATCTCGCGCTCGTTGTAGTTCTGATGAGCTGCAGCCTTGGTCTTGACGCCAATCCTCTTCATGGGGTCCTTCTCTCCATAGCCGCCCATGTAACCGAAATGCCAGCCGCCGTTTGCAACTCTGACGCTCCTAGGATCAGTCACAGGAATGATGTCGCGAAGCCTTACCATTCCCTCAGCAGGGATGTTGTCTATGTTGCAGATCTTGGTTCCAAGCCACAGTCTCTCGCTGTCCGGAATCTCGGGGAACTCTCCTGTTATGGAAAGGAGCTTGCCACTCTTTTCCTCATTGTTCACATAGACGTAGAAATTGCGCTGCGCCAGGTGATAGACTTTGGTCTTATCAAAGTTATCAATGATCTGCTTAAGCGTCTCAGGGCAGGGAATCTCGTCAGCATCGCTGAATATGATGATGTCATCGCTCGTAGCATCCTTAAGTCCCTGTATCAGCTTGTTCTTCTGAAAATAGTCTCTCTCGTGGGTATCTGCCCCTTCGATGGGAGTATCGTCCACCACGATGTAGGTGATCTTGTGAAGGTAGTCCTTAAACAGGTCCTTGTACTTCTCAAACACAAGCTCCTTGGGCTCTCCGGAGAAGGTCACCGTGGACTCCTCAATGACAAACCTGTCAACGTAAGGGTCCATTATTCCAAGCCTTAGCTTTAATATATCAACTTCGTTAAAGAACGGAAAACAATCGTATACCAATTAAAACTTCCTCCAGAAAAGAAGCGGCCTTACGGCGTTCTTAAATCTCTTATAGGGGCTGATAAACCTTGGATAAAGAGCGTTTTCTCCCCTCCACTTGTGGAAGGCAAAGGGCTCAATTCCTTTATTCTCAGGCAGGGCATGCTCCCTTGCAAACTTAACAGCAACCTCGATGGGCGCCCACTTAAGGCCTGCTGCCTCCATCTCATTCTTGTGATCGCAGCACAGGAAAATATCCTCGTTGTACTGATCATCCTGAACCTTGTGCCAGGGCACATTGTGAACCGACGGATAATCCAGAAGTCTCTTGGACCTTATGGATACACTGTTTCCGACGCGGCTGATCTCTCCCTTACTGTCCCTGTAGGCGTAGTCATTGGTGGGAAGAGGCCATGGAGATCCGATGTAGTCATAGTCGAGGAACTCATCTCTCCAGAGCTCGGGATGAATAACAAAACCATCTGCATGTACCACCAGACAAAAGTCAGTCTTAATGTGGTCCTTGAGCTCATAGACCATCTTGTAATTAAAGGCATCGATGCCATCCAGCTTACTTGTGTGGCTGTATCTGATGCTCTTTGGCAGGTACCATGGCTTTTTATCTGTGATCAGCACCGCGTCGCCAAACTCGATATCGCGCATGCTGTAGCACATGGCCCTGACCGTCTCATACATATTTACACTTGTCATAGCCACCAGGGTTACCCTTGGAAGCTTTAATTTCTTATCTTTGGACATATTCTTACAACCTATACGTGGAATATTTTTATAAGTCCCGTACGTCTCTCAAGGCTCCTTACGATCTTCCTTAGCATATAAACTCCATAGAGCCACTTAGCCCTGATCTGCTGACAGGTCTTAAGAAGTCCTGTGGGCTTGGTGTTGAGCTTTTTGTAGGTGCGTGACTTTGCCTTATATTCCTCAAGCTCTTTCCTGCACTCCTCCGGGGAAAAGACCTTTCCCTTCCTGTCCATGTAATGGAAGCAGCTGTAAATGTTCTGTTCCGAAGCCCAGTAGCCGTCTGATACATTGTGACGCGCCCAGTACTTGGGAGCGATGGCATACTGAAGCTCATCGCTGGTAAAAGCTGGAAATACGGCAAAGGATGAGTTTGACAGAAGGAGATATCTCGCATTCTTGATGGTAACGTAATCCTTGCCTATATCGTTTCTGATGGCCTTGACTTCAGGAAGGATCTTGTGTGCTGCCGATACATCATCGGTCACGGCAAGAAACTCCATGTCAGGCCTTATCTTGCGCATATTCTTAATGCCGTACACCCAGTACTTGCGATCAAGCCACAGCTCCGGGGAGTTGGAATAATCACCGCACCTTAAATGAATGATGCAGAGATTGTCCCTGGTATACTCGTGGGAATCATACTCAGGCTTGACCTTAAGCCAGTCCTTGAGCTGATCCTTGTATTTAGCAAAATAGCTCTCTGCCTGGAGATTTCCATACATAAGAGTGTTGTCTTCAACTTCAAAAAACTTTGGATCATCGCCGCTGACATAAGCCCCGTGGGTCATGTCATGCTTGGAATTACCCAGATAGAGCCTGTTGTCGTGATCCTCAAATATCTTGTACTTTGGCTTATCTTCCTCCGGGATCTCTTTTCCCAAATCCATATCCATGAAGTACATTCCGGTATCGGAGTGCATATTGTTGGCAAGTGCCCCGGGGTTGCAGATTCCAAATTCTACGCCCTTATCAAGAGCTGCTGCCCTTGCTGCAACATACCAGAACAGCTGGTTCCCCAGCCCAAAGCCATGTAAAAACTCGGTTCCTATCATCAGTGAATTACCGTTCTTCCCTCTAAACTTGTGGCAGTTATCTTCTCATCCTTAACCTCATAGATCACGTCGCACTTCTCGATGGTGTTAAGTCTGTGGGCAATGATGACCATGGTCTTTCTGCCCTGGAAGCTGTTGATGGCCTCCATAACTGCTGCCTCTGTCTCGTTATCAAGCGCACTTGTCGCTTCGTCGAATACCAGGATCTCCGGATCATGATAAAGAGCTCTTGCAATACCGATCCTCTGTCTCTGTCCTCCGGAGAGTCTTACACCTCTGTCTCCGATCTTGGTATCAAGTCCCTCGGGAAGGCTCTTTACGAAGTCGGCAAGCTGAGCCTCCTCCATAACTTCCCAGATCCTGTCATCATTTATCCTGTCTTCATCGATACCAAAGGCTATGTTCTCCCTGATGGATTCATCCACAAGATAGATGGACTGCGGAATGTATCCGATCTGGGCAAGCCATGAATCGTAGTTACTAAAGATGTTGCTTCCGTCGCACAGGATCTCTCCTGACTGAACATGTAAAAGTCCGAGAAGGATATCCACGATGGTGGACTTACCTGCTCCGGAAGGTCCCATGATTCCAACGGACTGACCCTTTTTGATGGTCATGTTAGCCTTGTCGAAAATCTTCACGTCAGAATCCGGATAGGCGAAAGTGATGTCCTTAAGGTCGATCTCTTTTTCCAAGTGAAGCTCAGGTCCTGCAATGGCAGCTCGCTCTGCCCTCATTGCCTTGTCTGTCTTCATTGACTCTGTCAGGTTCTCATATACAAAATCCAGACTGAACTGGTTGTAAGCGATGGTCGTGATATAAGTGTTGATCCTGTTTGCTGAAGGCATGATCCTCACTGCAGCCACACCAAAGGCTGTGAGCTGCGGAAGAAGTTCTGTTGCATCTCCGCCTCCAAGGATGTAGATAAGGACATAGAGCATGACAACCGCCATGAACACTGTCTCTATCATCAGTCTCGGAACACTGTTGAGAACCGTGTAGGTTCTGTCTATGTCTGCTCCGATCTTGCCCTGCTCGTAGTAGTTTCTGATAAAGAAATCCTGTCTGTTTAAGACCTTAACGTCCTTAAGGCCGTAGATAGCCTGAAGTCTCCACTTGGCAATCCTTGACTGGGTCTCCTGGTTGCGCCTTCCGATGGTGTTAAGCCTTGGCTTTAAGATCTTTGTGCTGATAAATGTGAGTATCAGAAGCACAAAGACAATGAGCACTGTCATCTGCCAGTTTACGAACAAAAGCACGATGCCAAGACACAGTGAAACCACCAGCTCCGTGGAAAGAGAGAGCATGGAAAGCATCAGTGTAAATGTCTTGGGTATATCTGAATCAGTGATCCTGAATACAGTCGGGATATCAGCTCCGAGGTAGTCCTCGTAGGGCCTGTTAAGGAACTCTCTCATGACCCTGCTGATCATGTCGTTTCTGGACCTGGAGATGAAGGTGTTCTGTCTGTGGATAAGGAACAGAAGATATGAGTTCTTGATCACAAACAAAAGAATAAGAACTATAAGAAGTGCGCTGGTGAGCTTTATGTCAGTGCTTAGTCCCACAGCATTTAAAGCATCCTGAAGCCATGGAATCTTAGCTATATTCCTGTGCAGTGCATCAGGGGAAAGGATTATTGAAACCACGGGCAGTATCATGGAAACACCCAGAGTCTCAAAAACACCCCCAATGAGTATAAGGACAGCCAGAATTACAAGCTGTCCCTTTTGTTTTCTATCAAATATGTAGTTGAGTTTGGTAAAAAGACTTACCTTTTTTTCATCGTTCATTATATAGCAACCTTTGTCATTCGCTCAGTATAGATGTCATCCATCTTCTTATTGTTTATCCACTTGGATGGAGCGATGACTATCTTTTCCGGTGAATCATTGAGCCATGCTGACCACCAGCTAAAAGAGCTGTTGGCGATGATGTGATGCTTGCACCTGCTCATAAGAAGCATGTCCGCAACATCGGTAAACTCGCCCTCCTGAAGCTCTACAGTGATAAACTTAGGGCCCTTGAAGTGCTCCTTGCACCACTCTTTGTCATCGGTAAATATGAAAAATACAGCGTTGGGATGCTGTTCCCTTATCTTGCTGATAGCGTTCTTGTAATATTTCTCAGAGCACAGGTTGTGGATCTTGATGTGCTCGGCATCCATGTAGTCGGTTCTGCGAACATGGATACTTACTGACTCGCAGCACTCGATCTGCTGAAGTGTTGACCAGCTGACTGAGTCATGCATGATCTCCTGGGGACGCTTTCCGAAAGCTTCCTGGATCTGTTCAATAACCTCGGGAGATGTAAAGTATTTCTCTGACTGCCAGTATCCTACAAGATAGGCATTCTCTGTCTCCAGAATCTTGGGATCAAAGATACCTTCCATCTCATCGATCCTGCAGGTCTTACGGCCTGTGAGCTTTCTTCTGATCCTGCTGAAGATATCCATCTTGGAATCGGTAAGCTCTGTGACTTCTTCCTTGGTTGCCTTCTCGTATTCAACGCCAAAGCGGTCTAGTACCGGGACTCTTAACTTATCATTTACAAATCCCGACTCGTCGTCGATCTTGACATCTCTTCCTCTATGCTTAAGTTCTTTGTATAAGGCGTACTGGAACATCTGGTTTCCCAGTCCGCCTTTAAGCTGAATGATTATCATAACTCCTCCACATAAAAATACGCATACCTCAAGCTATTATATCATGGATAACGAAGTGTCGCCATCTTGCTCATTTCAACTCTTCTTCCATCCAGAGCTGGAACATGAGAATATACCATATCTGAATGCGATAGATCCCGCGCTCTGTAAAATCGGTCCATATCTTTTCCACAACATCCGCATCAAGAATTCCCTGCTGACGGATCTTGTCCTTGTTTAAAAGACCTTCCGCCCAGTCCCTAAGTTCTGACTCAAGAAGCCACTTTGCGATGGGGATAGAAAAACCTTTCTTGGGTCTTTCCATCATGTCTCTGGGCACATAACGGTATAATACATCTCTCAGGACCTTTTTGCCAACCTTATCGTCCCTTAGATAATCTATTGGAAGTGACCATGCAAACTCCACTACGTCTTTATCAAGCATGGGCACTCTTGTTTCCAGTGAAACTGCCATGGCTGTCCTGTCGACCTTAACGAGAATATCGTCAGGGTGATACAGGCACATGTCCATAAGCATGGCTTCGTGATTGACTTCCCCGAGGAAGTTTGCAGGTAGATCCATGCACTTATATACTGCATTTCCGCGCTTAAGCGCAATCCTCTTTATGATAGGATCGCCCTCGTGCTCCATTCTGTGAAGCTCGTAAGGGCTCTTTGCACCGAGATAAACTGACTTAAGGTATGCGCTCTCATTATCCGGAGAGGCGTTTTTAAGCGCAATACTGCTTGCTATTTTCCTTGCCGGATACGGGATCTTTTTTATCTTATTCCAGACTCTGCTGACAGACTCATAGGACCTGTATCCGCAAAAGAGCTCGTCTCCTCCGTCACCTGACAGAGAAACCGTAACATGCTCCCTTGTCATCCTGCTTACGAGATAAGTCGGGATCTGCGAGGAATCGGCAAAAGGTTCGCCAAACATGAATGCGAGCTTTGGTATGACTGCCTTGGCATCCTTCTCTGTGATGTAGAGCTCTGTATGGTCAGTCCCAAGGTGCCTTGCTATCTCTTTTGCATAAGCAGCCTCATTGAACTTCGGATCTTCCATTCCGATGGTGAAGGTGCGCACCTTGCCCGGCGCGATATCCTGCATAAGGGAAACAACCGTGGAGCTGTCGATACCCGCTGAAAGAAACGCCCCCAGCGGAACATCAGCTATCATCTGGCCGCGGATAGACTCTTTTAACAGCCTCTCAAGTTCATCTGCTGCCTCTTTGCTGCTACCCTTAAAGAGGTTACTCTGGCCGCGCTTTGCAGCATCCTTCATGGACCAGTAGGTCTTTGTATCAGTCCTTCCGGTCTCTATATCCAGAACCATAAAGGTTCCGGGCTCAAGCTTGTAAATGTCCTTGTAGATTGAATAAGGCGCAGGTATATAACCCTCCTCAAAATACATATCAAGGACATCTGTGTTTATCTCGTTATCAAACCCTTCCACTACCCTGAGGCACCCGATGTCCGACGCAAAGGCGAAGGCTCCGGCCACAGTTCCGTAGTAGAGCGGTTTTTCACCGACTCTGTCCCTGGCAAAAGACACTGTCCCGGCCTCTTTGTCATAGACTGCAAAAGCAAACATTCCCTTGCACAGATTCAGGGCATCCTTTAATCCGTACTTCTCAATGGCTTCCAGCAAAACCTCAGTATCTGATGTACTGCGGAAAGTTAAGGATTCCTTGGAATCTTTTTTAAGCTTTTCCCTGATCTCGCCGGCATTGTAGATCTCGCCGTTATAGACCATAACACTCCTTCCGCTTGAGGAAGTAAAGGGCTGTGCGCCGTTCTTGGAGAGGTCCACAATAGAAAGACGCCTGTGTCCAAGGGCCACGCGTCCGTCTCCGTTTATATAAATGCCTCCGTCATCAGGACCTCTGTGGAACATCCTGTCATTCATCCTCTGAATGTTAACTTTGGCATC
>JAEEGH010028351.1_pt1 | contig 11022 bp, 12 predicted proteins | sample 9134181 | NCBI WGS metagenome assembly JAEEGH01 (sample SAMN16246544, study PRJNA631951) | gut metagenome | biome: gut microbiome; feature: rumen; material: DP-attached | host: Bos | place: Iran: Karaj | collected 2018-10
CAATCAAAAGGAAGTTTGGGAAAAACGCCATCCTGAAAGGAACCAGTTTCGAGGAGGGTGCCACCGCCATCGAACGCAACAGTCAGATAGGAGGACACAAGGCATGAGTGAAATGAATGGTTATGAAGACATTATCGGTCTGCCACATCCGGTATCTAAAAAACATCCTCCGATGCCTTTGTTGTCGCGTGCGGCGCAGTTCGCCCCATTTGCCGCGCTGACCGGACATTACGATGCTTTGAAGGAGACGGAACGGCAGCAGGTTGACAACATGGAGCATCAATTTGACACATCCGAACCGTTTTAGCCTATTCGAAAAAATGTTCCGCTGTAGTGTGCAGCGTGCTGTCTGAAAGGGTGCAGAGGGAGAGTTCGCCGTTGCCGGCAATCCGTTGCAGCCTGGAGAGGATTGATTCCGCCTCTTCGAATTCCCGGCGATAGACCTCATCTTCCACTATAATATAGTCATAGTCAAATTTCACGGCATGGTCCAGCAAATCCTTGTGGGTCCACATGACGGCGTAGCCTTCGCGGTCCATCATGGTGAAGGGGAGGTTCTGCGGATAGGAGAAAAGGGTCATGAAGCGGAGGTCGCCCTGTGCCAATCCGGCATCATCCAGCATACGGTTGGCCTGTTTGTAGCGGATGGCGGTCTCCAGAGCGTCCAGCCCTTCCAACCGGCGTTCGCGCTGCATCCGGCAGGCTTCGGCGGTCATCAGGCCGGTCAGCAGCAGGGTGCAGATGAGGATGGTGACGCCGCCCCATCGTCTGGTTGGGTTGGGCAGGATATGCAGCAGGCCTGCCAACGACAGGACGATGGGCAGGAAAAAGCTGTCCAGGAAATAATAGTCATGGTCGATATACTGGAGGCTCATGGCGGCGGCAAACAACAGCTCGCCGAACAGCCAGATGACCAGCAGCCACCACAGCGACAGTTGTTTGTGTCCGGATTTCCTCTTTTTCTTCCGGAAAAGCAGTGTCACGACGGCGGCAACAAACGCCACGACATAGAGCCAGTGCTCCAACCTTTGGAAATAATGGAATCGCCAGCGGTCATGCACGTTCTGGAACACATTTGAGGCCTCCTCCAGACTGCGGACAGGCAGCAGGCTGCTGAGGAATAGCGAACCGTACTCGTTGCGCAGGTGCATGTTCCAGAACCACCAGCCGGAAAAAAGTGCAATGCCTGCGGCGAAGGGAAACCATGAGGTGCGCAATGCGGCCTCCCGACGCAAGATTCTGAGCAGTTGGAAACATGCCACGGCAATCCATAGTACTGCAAACGAAGTCCGGGACATCATGGCGAGTGTGAGCAGAAGCAGACTTGTCCATAGGGTACGCTGTGTTCCGTTTTTCCAGTACAATGTGTAGAAGAGCAGTCCGCCCATCGCCAGCGACAAGGCGGGCAGGGTGGGCAGGAAGGAGCCGCTGTAATAGGCGTATGAGGGTGCGGTGGCGGTGAATATGGCCACAAGCAGCGCTTTCACCCGCGAACGGGCCAGCACAAAAACCAGAAGGTAGAGCGCCCACAATCCGAGGATGGCCACTGCCAGTGTGAACCCGCGGAACACCCAGGGCTGAGTGCTGCCGGTAATGGCCATCAGTATTGAAACGAGCCAGTGGTGCAGTGGCAGGTCGCAGGCTGTCACTAACGATTCAGGCATGTCAAAATCAAGTTGCTGCTTATTGTAGATTAGGGTTTGCGGATGAAAAAGATCCCCGCCGTTGTGGCGGAAACCTATGGCAAGCGAGTAATTGTCGGCCTGCGCCCATGCGTGGATGTAGGCCGGAGGCTCGTTCAGATGCCGTACGCTGATAATCATCGCCACCACTGCTATAAGCAGCATGGCGGGAAGGTGGCGTCCGAGTCGGCATGAAATGGTTTTCATCGGTTTGTTTATGATTTGAAATGCTCATCCAAAAAATGGTCAATCATTCCGGTGACACGCCCCTTGTCGCGGATCAGTTCACGGAGCTCCGCTAACGGGGCGGCGTTGGGCGAGTCGGGCAGCCATAGTTTGATGTAGCCCCCTTCGGCATATTTCTCCTGCAGATGCTGCAGGGCGCGTTGCCGCTGTTCAGCAGGGGAGAGCTGCGGATAATGTCCTAGTCCGTATTCCACGGTGCGGCGTATGATGCGTTCCGGCTCCACGTCGCGGTCGGCCTCCGCAATGATTTTTCCAAGCAGCGAGCGTGGGACGGTTGTGGCTGAGGCGCGGTGGTCCTCAGCTGCCTGGGCAATCTCCTCCACCGCTTCCGGTGCGAACCATTGCTGCAGCCGTTTGTCGTTTCGGATAATTTTTCCTGATGAAATGTGATGCAGCTCACGTCCCTCCGCCACGCCGAGGTCGTGCATTGCCGCCGCGGCATACACCATGTCCGGCAGCAGGCAATATTTCCGGTTCATAAGCATGCTTCGGGCGATGACCCGCAAAATGTGGTCCCGCCGGTGCGCGGCGTCAAAGCGGTCGTATTGCGGGAGAATCTCCTCCTCCACATATTTTTTCAGGGCAGGGGTCACCTCGTCCCAACGCCACCATTCGTAGGCTAACCGTTCACTGCCGTCCTCCATGAAGACGATGCCGCAATAGACGAAAGCCTCCTTTTCAAGGATATGCCGCATGGCGCTGTTGGCGGCGTGGGTGTCGGCACGCAGGTGGGATGACTGCTGTTTGGCAAAACGGAAGGCGGTCTCCGCTATTCCCCTTGTCCCCGGTGCGGCTGCCAGACGGTGGAAGGTGGTGTATGGGCTGTCGTCAAGCCAGCGTCCCCTTTCGATGTATCCGTATGTGGGCTCCTCGCCCGGAACCGGCGCGAAGGTGCCGACCGGTTTTCCTGATTGGACAATAAGCATGGAGCTGTTCCCGGCAATGTCCTGACGCACCTGTTCCGAGGTCGGGTAGCCCACCCACTGCACGGTATTGCCTGCGGCACGCATCACGGAACGGGAATGTTCATACATGGAGAGGATGTCCGGTATGTCGGCTTCGGTGGCAGGGCGTATTTCACGCAGCAGCCGCTCCACCTCCTCGCGGTGCTTCCAGCGGCGGTGGCTCCAGAGCCAGTATTCCGGTTTCTCACGGATGTCGCGCTGCAGTTTTTCCGCGTAGCGGCGGATTATTTCCCCGTATGGTTCCTCTTGCGGACGGTCGCTGATTTTTTCGATGGTCCAGGTGTAGCGGCCGCGCCGTGGGCGGTCCACCCGGTAGTATAGCACAGGGAACCCGTATTTTTTTGCAAAATATTCGCTGCCGTAGATCATGTCGGTGGGCTGGTGCAGGAATGAGGGGAGCAGGAATGCCCGTTTTGCCGAGGCCGGAGTCTGGTCGCTCAGCATCATGTAGGTGCAGGCTTTCCCGATATCGGCATAATGCCGCATTGTTTCGCGCACGTTGCTTGCGAAGACAACCTCGGTGCCGTACCGCGTGCGGAAGCGGTTGATGATTCTTTCGAACGACTTGTTGCTGTTCTCCTTTCCAACGCCCACTCCGTGCAGCGGAGTCTGCATCTCCAGCGACAGCACCATCCATTCCCAGTTGTTGTAATGGGCGGACATCAGCAGGATGCTCTGATTTTTTTCCGCATATTCCTGCAGCAGTTCCGGATTGGTGCAGCGGTAGCGGCGCATCACGTTCCTGCGGCTCATGCCGAGCATCTTCACCCCCTCCACCAGCAGGTTGCAGAGGTGATGGAAATAGCGCCGCTCAATCTTTTTCAGCTCTTTCCCGCTTTTTTCCGGAAAGGAGTGGGCAAGATTGGCGCGCACCACCTTTTTGCGGTAGCCGACGCAGTAATATAGCAGCAGGTACAGCAGGTCCCCGATGGCGTACAGCAGCCGCAGGGGCAGCAGTGACAATGGGAGCAGCAGGAAATAGATGAGCGGGAACATGGGGTTGTCAGGCCTCCTCCATCAGCTGGCGCACCATCTCCGGAACAGCGGTTCCGGCTTTTCCTGCAATGCATACCACCCGTTTGTCCAGCCCTTTGGCCGATTCGGCCTTCGGGTCGATGTAGTAGATTTTAGCGTCAGGACGGGCATAGTACATGAGTCCGGCGGCAGGGTAGACGTTGAGTGAGGTTCCGATAATCAGTACGATGTCAGCCTCCTCCACCAGTTTGGCAGCCGGTTCGATGTTGGGGACAGCCTCTCCGAAAAAGACGATGTGTGGCCGGAACTGTTTTCCGTACCGGTCCAGATCGCCCATTCGGATTCCCTTATCTAGGGGAACAATATCCTCAATGTCGTCCGGGTCCACCTGGCTCCGTTTTTTGCGGATGTCGCCGTGGAGGTGGAGCACATTGCTGGAGCCTGCGCGTTCGTGCAGGTCGTCGATGTTCTGGGTAACGATGCGGACATCGTATTTCTGTTCCAGTTCCACCAATGAGGTGTGTCCGGGGTTGGGTTTTGCCTTCAGCACCTGCGCCAGCCGCTGGTTGTAGAAACCGATGACCAGTTCCGGGTCGCGAGCCAGCGCCTCCGGTGTGCAGACATCCTCCACGCGGTAGTTCTCCCACAGGCCGTCCGAATCCCGGAATGTCTGTATGCCGCTCTCCGCGCTGATGCCCGCGCCGCTCAGCACGACAATTTTCTTACGGTTTTCATTCATGGTCGCCAATCTGTTTATTGTGTTCTTTCGGTTGTGGTCTTCACGCAGTCCACCAGCACGTTCAGGAAGTTCAGCAGCACAGGCTTGAGCATTTGTGACATGAAGAAGGGCATGTCAAGGTCGGAGCTGCTGACCAGCCGGCTCCCGCCCTGCACCGTCTCAATGTCAAAATAGACTGTGACGGTGCGGATGTGCTCGTTCTTCACGTCGTACACAACGCGGGTGGGGAATGTGGTGTCGGTGATGGTCAGCACCAGGCTGCCCAAACCGGCCATCTTGAAGCTGCAGGTGGTGTCGGTGCATTCCAGGTCGCTCATCTGCGGCACATTGGCCAGCCCGATGCCCTGTTTGAGATGGTGGCAGTTCGCAATCTGGCCGAAAACCTTCTCCGCCGGAGCCCCTATGATGATTTCTTTGCTTTTCAGATGCATGGCGTACAGTTTAAACGGTTTGGGTGAACTTCGCGGCCCATGCGTTCGGATCCTTCCTCCAGTCGATCAGGGTCTTCTGTTCATCTTCCTGAATGTATTTGCCCCGGACGGCCTGCTCAATCATGCAGTGGTAGTCGGTGAGGGTGTAGAGGGCGCATTTCGCCTCCTCAAACCGCTGTTGCGAAATGGGCAGGTTATAGGTGAAAATGGCTGTCATGCCAAGTACGGTGCAGCCCATCCGGCGCAATGTCTCGACCGCCTTGAGGCTGCTTTGCCCTGTTGAAACCAGATCCTCAACAACCACAACTTTCTGTTCTGGATGGATTTCCCCCTCCACGATGTTCCCCATGCCGTGCTTTTTCTCCTCGCTGCGGACATATACAAAGGGCAGTTCCATGGCCTCCGCCACAAGGGCTCCCTGGGCTATGGCTCCGGTCGCCACGCCGGCGATAACCTCCACCTCCGAAAATTTTGTTTGGATTGTCTGTACTAAACTTTCCTTGATGAACGTTCTGATTTCCGGATATGACAATGTCTTGCGGTTGTCGCAGTAGATGGGAGACTTGAGTCCGGATGCCCAGGTGAAAGGTTTTGAAGGGCTTAGCTTTACAGCTTTTATTTCCAGCAGATGGCTGGCACATTGTTTTGCAATATCCATGTTTGAATAAATTAAGTTTTAAAATGCAAAAGTACCATTTTTTCTACAACAAAGCGTCAATATGCGCCGTAATCTCGGAAGAAAAAAATGCACCTGCCCCTGATGGCGTATGTAAAATATTATATAACAGCGATTTAGATTTGACACCAGTGGTCAGTTCTTTTCTGCTGCACCAGCAGTCGTATGTGGTTGTCCTTTCAGAGGAGCACCTTGAAGCTTTTATGGAGGCCTTTACCGCCCATTTCCGTGTGGAGCGTGCGGCCGGAGGTGTGGTGCGTAATGAGGGGAAGGGTTTCCTTGTAATACGGCGGTTCGGCCATTATGACTTCCCCAAGGGGCATGTTGAGGCCGGGGAGACGCTGGAGCAGACGGCTGTGCGCGAGGTGGGCGAGGAGACTGGGCTGCCCGATGCCGAGATTACTGGAAAACTGCCTGTGACCTACCATGTCTTTTCACATAACGGGGAGTATGTGCTGAAACAGACACAGTGGTATGCGATGCGCTCCAGCTATGACGGACCGCTGCGGATGCAGACGGAGGAGCAGATTACGGATGCCCGCTGGATGACTCAGGCGGAGTTGCGTTCGGTATACGCCGGTTTTTTCCCCTCCTTGCAGGTGCTGTTGGACGAAAGCGGATTTATGTTGGAAAAGTAGTCTGGTGAAACCATTTTTTTATTACTTTTGCGCCGCGAAAAGCGTATGAAAGCACTTAAGATTTTAGACCGGTATATCATCCGTAAGTTCCTTGTCACCTTTGTTGTGGCGCTGGCGCTGATCATCGCCATAGTGATTGCTGTCGACCTGTCGGAGAACATCCAGGGGTTTTTGGACAAGAATGTTCCGGTCGGGAAGATCATCACCGGCTATTACCTGAACTTCATCCCATATTTCGTAAACCTGTTCATACCGCTCTTCACCTTCATTTCGGTGATTTTCTTCACATCAAAGCTTTCGGGCAATTCTGAAATCATCGCCATGACAAACGGGGGGATGAGCTTCTACCGGATGCTGTATCCCTACCTGCTGACCATCCTGCTTCTGGGCTCCGTCTCCTTTTACATGGACAACTACATGATTCCAAAGACCTCCAAAAACATGATGATTTTCAAGGAGCAGTATGTGTCGAGGCAGGTCCATTCCAAGGATATGGACACACATATTAGGCTGTCGCCGAACAGTTATGCCTATGTGCATTTCTGGGATATGGACAATCTGCTGGGATACTCCTTCTGGTATGAGGTTATGGACGACAAGGGGGTGCGCTACCAGCTGAGCGCCCAGACGATACATTGGGATTCTGTGGCGGGGCAATGGAACCTGAACCGTTACACAAAACGCTGGTTCAACGGTCGGGCGGAGCGGTTCGAGCAGGGGGAGAAGATGGATACGGTATTGCCGCTGAAGGTTTCCGATCTGGTCTATATCAAGCGTGGGGCGGAAATCATGACCACGCCTGAAATCCGACGCTTTGTTCAGGAGGAGCGGGCCAAGGGCTCCGACAACATCCCCATGTATGAGGTGGAGCTGCAGCGGCGCATGACGGGGCCGGTTTCGGTGCTGATCCTGACCGTCGTCGGGGTATGCGTAACCTCGCGCAAGACGCGGGAGGGCATGGGGCTGCACCTGCTGCTTGGGCTTGTGATCACCTTTTCGTTCGTGCTGCTGCAGCAGATGTCGCAGGTGTTCGCCGTGTATGGCGGCGTGTCGCCGCTGCTGTCTGTCTGGATTCCGGATATGATCTACGGCGCGTTGTGCGTGGTGCTGCTTGTATATGTCAAGAAGTAGGGACGATGTGTACATCGTCCCTACGCCGTCCCAACACCGCGTGTGATTTGTGTAAAATAACGCAATCTGAAAGCCCGAAATTTGCAAAATAACGCAATTGTGTCTTCGCGGGAAGCGATGTGCGAAACTTTTTTTTTACAGGCGATGTTCCGTATCAGGATTTGATTTATTTTTGCAGGGTTAAATATATTAAAGAGTTTTAATAAAACAATATGATTAACAAACAGAATGATATATCATATTTCGTGGCATTTTGTGTGGAGCAATACAAAAACGCCAAACATCTGACAGGAGAGGAGGCAATGTCTTTCCTTGACAGTTATGGTGTGCTTGACTATTTGGCGGAAAATCACGAAACGCTCCATACGCAAAGTCACCGATGGATTCTGGAGGATATGGATGAGTATATAAATATTCGAAAACAAAAACAATTATGATACTTTACCACGGCAGTCTTGAACGTATCACACAACCAGAAATCAGGCAGCCTAACCGCACTCTGGACTATGGTGCGGGATTCTATACCACCACGTCAAGCATTCAGGCTGAAGAATGGGTGCGCCGTAGAATGAAAGAAAAGATGGTGGCACAAGGTTATGTGAACGAATATTATTTGGATACAGATCTTTTGTCCGGTCTGCACTGTCTTTTTTTTGATTCACCCACCGAAGAATGGCTTGATTTCGTGATGAAAAACCGAACAGACAGGCATTTCACGCATAATTATGATATTGTTTATGGACCCGTGGCCAATGACCGGGTTTACGCTGCCTTTGCATTGTATGAAGGCGGTTTCCTGAATAAACAGAACCTGATAGCGGAACTGCGAACCTATGCATTGGTGGACCAATATCTATTTCATACTGAAAAAGCTTTGGAGAGCATCAAATTCATCAAAGCAAAAAAAATACAACTATGACAGCTATCACACAAGATAATTTATACCTGCTTCTTCCATCAAAGGTAAGCCGGATAGCGGAAATGCTTGTTGAGGATACCAATATCAGCATTGTGGAAGCCATTCGCCGGATTTATCACTCTGATATGTACAGGGATTTGGAAAAAGAGGAAACAAAGTTCTGGCATGAGGGGCCAGTGGCTTTGTATCAGGAACTTATTACGCCAAGCAAAGAGTAACATATATAATTAGTGATTAGTGAACTGTCATGAGAAAAGTCTTGATTTTATTGTGTTTGTTTTCGCAAATCATAGTTTTTGCCCAACGTCCCGCTGATTTTTTCCCATGCCATGAGGAAGCAGATTATATAAAAACATGGATTGGCAAAGATAATGATGTTATATATACTATTTGTTTTTATGATAAATTCATAAAAGATACCATTATCGGAGTTGCATGGATGGATTTTAAATTTAAGGATATGCATTCATTAGCAATAGATTCCGTGTGGTTTAGTGACATAATTATTCTTAAGCCCAAAGAAATGCCAAATATTACTTATGATTCTGATACCATGCAATTTTTTATAGACAGATTAAATGCTTTTTATCAGAATTATTTCAATTTTTATTACTGGGTGGACACAAATACAATTAAAATTAATTGCGACTGTAATTCTATTGGTTTGACATCAAAATTCATGATGGTTCCATGCAAGCATCCTAAACGAAAAGGAATTCCATATGGTCCTAAGAGTTGTACTTTGGCAATGCCAAACCATAGTTTCTGTTCTGAATACAAAACAGGGACAAATTACATTGTCCAGGAGGTGACCTATGGTTATGGCTCGGACATATATCCTCCATTTGCAGGATTATACAGGTTAAAGACAGATTTTGATGTTTATTACATTGCAAATAAAAAGTATTTGTTGGATGCTATCAGAAAAGATTCCATAAATATGGACTCCTTGACGATTTTGGTCCCCCAAAACCATACATGGGGAATATATGATTCCATATCAAAAAAATATAGATTCACAATAAATCATTCTATGGATTTATATGATATCATGACAATGGATAACACTGAAGTATATGCAATAGGAGGCAAATATTATGCTGTCAAAAAGGTAAAATACGGATATTCGGATGAAATGGAGGTGTTCAGAAGCCTATACAATTCTTTATTTGAAAATACGGATGATATACAAATCAAAAACGATGGGGAGGAAAAGTATTATAGAGAAACGTATAAGTCGATAAAAGAATATCTTCCTCAAAGGCAATACCAGTATTATTTGTTTCTCCAGGAAATTTGTGAAACGGATAAGGCAATTAGGAAGCATTTGTGGAAAAGGAAATATGAATTGGACGAATTTTGGCAAAAGTAATTTCCCGCGTGCAATTTGTGTAAAATAACGCAATCTGAAAGCCGGAAATTTGCAAAATAACGCAATTGAAAACAATTTTTTTTGTAAAATAGCGCAGTCTGTCGCTTTTTTTTCTACTTTTGCATTGAAAAAAAGACATGGATTATGATAGACAAACGTACATTGGAGTTTGTGCTCACCGACCAGCAGGAGGAGCTTGAATCGAGGTCGCATGAAATGCTGTGCCAAAGGATGGAAAAGTCTATGATAGATTTGGAAAGCACACAGGCACAAGTGGTGATAGGAGTGCGCCGTAGCGGAAAGTCAACGCTTTGTTATCAGGCCGTGCAAGGCAGAAATGAAAAATACGCCTATGTTGATTTTGACGATGAGCGGCTTGCCGGTATTGGTGCTGACCAATTGAACGATGTGCTGGAGGTGCTATACAAAATTCGCGGCGATTTCCAATACCTTTTCCTTGACGAAATACAGAATGTTGATGGATGGCATCTCTTTGTGAACAGGATGCTTAGGAGAAAGATGCACATCATTGTCACAGGATCCAATGCCAAGCTGCTCAGTGGCGAGTTGGCCACACATCTTTCGGGCCGTAACAGGGAGATTCCACTCTATCCTTTTTCATTCGGGGAGTTCTGTGTGATGAAAATGGTGGATGCAGAAAAGCGCACCACAAAGGCGGAGGCAATGCGAAGGGCGGCATTCGATGAGTACCTGAAGCAGGGCGGTTTTCCCGAACTTCTGAATATAAAGGACAATAAAAGTTATGTCAATTCGCTCGTTGAAAACATTTTGAAGCGTGATATCGAACAGCGGTATAGGATAGCATATCGGGCCGCATTTGAGCAGATGACCCGACATCTTCTGAATGTTGTCCCAACTGTCGCTGTTGTTAAGGATTTGGCGCAATTGTTCCAAATAAGGTCTGAGAACACCGTCAAAAACTATGTGAACTATTTGAAGCAGGCCTTCGTGCTGATTGGTATCCAAAAGTATTCGCACAAAAGCAGAATGCGCATGGTGCAGGAAAAACTCTATGCGGTTGATGTCGCGATGATGGATCAGCGGGAGTATGCTTTTTCCGGTGAGAATTTGGGATTCCGTTTGGAAACCATTGTTGCCATCCATCTGATCAGAAGATGCAGGATGGACGGTAATGACGTATATTATTATAGTGACCGTTCGGGAGAGTGTGACTTCATCGTGTGCAAGGGCAACAGGGTGATACAGGCCATACAGGTGTCGTATGAT
>JAEEGH010028358.1_pt1 | contig 11020 bp, 9 predicted proteins | sample 9134181 | NCBI WGS metagenome assembly JAEEGH01 (sample SAMN16246544, study PRJNA631951) | gut metagenome | biome: gut microbiome; feature: rumen; material: DP-attached | host: Bos | place: Iran: Karaj | collected 2018-10
GCCGCATTCGTTCCAAATCATTTTCAAATATTTCTTTGCTGCTTTTTCGGTATTGTTTTCATCTATAAGTTGTTCAAGACCCAAACGTTTGAATCTGTTGACCGCTCTCTTGACATATATATCGAAAGCCGGAAAATCAAAATCATAATCGTTCTGTGAGTGCTTTAAAAAGCATACGTCGTCAAGCGTTATTTCCTCGTGGTGACCCGATAAAAAACTCTTAAGCGATTCGTTTTCACCGCGCGGCGTAAAGCCCTCGCAGTCCGCGCAGTGCGCGGGTATCAGCTCCATGAGCCTTTCGTTATATTCGTCAAGACTCATTATCTCCGCCTCACAGTCAAAAGCGGGCTTGTCGGCGCTGACGGTCAGTTTTTTATTCTTTACGTTTTCGGCAATAAAATACGGTGCCATGCACTTCTTTTCTCTCAGCCATTTGACAGTTACGGGAGCTTTGCCCGCGTACGCGTCGTGAAATCCGCGCGCGGTGTCAAATCCGGACGGCAGCTCGTAATACTCCGAATCGTATAAAAATGCTTTTATTTTCAATGATATACCTCCATTGATGCGGTTTTTATTTATATTATGATTTTATCATAATATGATCTGAAAGTCAAGTGATATTTTCATTTTGTCGTTCATTAAATTTACACATCAAATTCAATATTATGCCTTGATTTTTCCGTCCTTGTGTGATATAATGCTTTCCACAACCGTAACGGAGACATAGCTCAGCTGGTTAGAGCATTCGCTTGACGTGCGAAAGGTCTAGAGTTCGAATCTCTCTGTCTCCATCAAAAGCACGCTTCGGCGTGCTTTTATCTTTATTCGCAAAAGCGAATAAAACTTCACATTTGCAGTAAGGCAAATATTTCACATTCCGCGGCGAGATATTTTACTTTATACGAAAAATTGCCTTATACATCTTGACAAAACCTCATTTTTCGGTTATACTTTATTAGACGAAATCACAAGGAGTTACCATATTGAAACGCGTATTATCATTTATAATGCTCGCCACGCTTCTCTTTCTCGCCGCGTGCGGCGGAGCCGGACAGACGGTTACTGAGACCGACGCCGTGAAAGGATCCGAAACGGAGACCGCGTCCGAAGGGGAATCTGAGACGGTTATTGAAACCGAAACGGAAGAGATAAAAAAGGAGGCAAAAAACATGCAGCTGATACCCGATGTTAAGCTTGAGACGGGAATGAAGCTTATAACGCAGAAAAATCACAAAAACGGCGACAGCTTCACTTCGTTCAAAAGCCACAGTTTTTATGATACAAAGCCGAAAAATCCGCTTTGGAGGCTCGCTCAATGGGATTCGGGTCCCGACCTTAAGGAGCTTATAATCAAAAGCGACAAATCGACCGTTACGGACGGAAAATGGCGCACGTTCTCATACGACCCCGAGGAGAACATGATGACCTTCCACCTTGACACCTCGTTATGCTATGACGGAAAGCCCGCGGTATACGGAGATTACTGGCCGCATCTTCTGATAGAACAGGGCGATTTCGGTGTTAAGGAAATGAGCAAGATAACGCGCGAATATTACAGATGCGACAGCAAAAACATAATCCTGTCGCTTGATTTGAAGCTCGGCGATTACAAGAAAACGGAGATAGAGGGCGACTGGGTACGCGCCGCGCAGTTCTTGCTGTATTTCTACGTCAAGGGTATAAACACGTCTGATTTCTGCTGGTTCGGCGTTCAGCTATTCGACAGCAGAAGCGATATGAACGATAACTACATAGGATATGACGGAGGCAAAGCGGACGCGTCCGGCGCGATGATATTCTCCATCGGCTCAAAATACCTGTACGGCGACAAATCCTTCTTCGAGTACGGAAAGCCGGTTCCAAACAGCGACTGGATCCACATTGAAATAGATATACGCCCGTTTCTTGATAAAATGTTTGAATACGGAAAAAACGACGGATATTTCAAGGCGGGAAATATCGACAAGCTCTGCATAAACGGAATGAATATGGGCTGGGAAACGATAGGCACCTTTGACCACACGATGTACGTCAAGAACCTCACCCTGACCTCTTATCCCGAGGGAAAATGATTATAAAGCAAAAAAGCGTCTTAGGGAGAGGCTACGTAAAGAAGAAATTAACCCACTTTGACATCTTTCCATTAGAGAAAGTGTCATAGTGGGTTATTCTCTTTCACAGGCAGGAAAACGCTTTTTGCAATCTGCACAGCAAATCGTCGCCAAAATACTTAACGGTCGGAATGTGAATAAGCAAAGCCCGACCTGAAAACTTATTAAGCAATTGCCAATATGCGTCATTGCATAAATACCGTGTAGGGTTATCTGCTGATCGGGATTTGATGTTGTATTTATTCACTGAGTTAATAATGTCGTTATAATCAATAACCGTGTAAAGACGCAAACCATACCTTTCGGCTGATTTTTCAATGCGTATCGAATCTGTTAAAGCTTTATCCACTCCGAACATTAAAACACGGTCGTATTCTCTGGATAAACTATCAATGTCGCGTTTCAAACCATTGTAAGAATTCGTAAGTAAAATAGGTTCTTTAGATAACGCTTTTGCTAATATGCAAGAAGCGTTATTCTTGCCTTTAAAGCCAACATATGTTGTATTCATTGTTTTGAATTCTTTATTTCGTTTGCATTAGTTTTAGTTGTGTTTATAGACGAGATCAGCATACGACGTATTGTCCCGCATAAATTTTTCAGTGAGTTATACCGTTCGTCAGACAAGTAACCCGTTCTGTTCAATAATTCCAGCCAGTATTCAGATTCATAGCATTCTTTTAATGCAATCTGCATTTTTGCTATAAAATCAGCGGTCCCGTGACCGTATTTTGACTCGTGAATATTAGCTCCGACAGACGTACCCGACCGAATAAGCTGATTGGTTAAAACAGATTCTCGTTTTGTTTCTTTAATATTGTTACAAATGTTTATTATTTCGACAGCAAAATCTTTTGCTTTCTCAAGCATAATACTATCCGGCATTTGTTTTCACTATTCCTTTTTTGAATTTCAAATGTTTGAAAATAATCTGCTAAATTGCCGCTTTGCGGCAGCTAAATTATACGCCTGTCGGCGTATAGCTAAATTGAAGCCCACGGCTTCAGCTAAATTAAATTCGCCTATAAGCTCGGCGAAGCCGAATTTAGCTTGCGAAGCAAATTTAGCCGGGCAGCGCCCGATTTAGCTCGCCGAATACGGCGAATTCAGCTGCGGTGTACTTCTTTACGAAGTACACCGCTATCGGACGCTTTTTTTGCATGTTTTTATTTTACAAGATCCGGGTTTACCGCCAGCACGTTCTCCGCCGCTTTATTCATATAAAGCGTAGGTTTTGCGTCGTTCTGAAGGATATAGGCGACGGCGGCGTTAAGCTTCTCCGCTTCCGACGCGACGTCTGCGGCAGTCTTTTGGGCGTGTAGCACTATATTCGCGTAGCACGTATCAACGACGGACAAGCTGTCCGATAAAACGTATGAAGACATTATAACGTCGTTGAACTCTCCGCCCGCCGTCAAAAACGGGTTTCTTCTGTATGTCTTACCGTTCATCTCGACCGTGTAATAATAGTATTCCTTATCCTTATACGCAAACGCGCGGAACTGGCTCAGAACGCTTCCCTTCGTCATTTTCGCGTTAGCGGCGGACTGTACGGCGCCGTTATTATAAAACAGCAAGTCATACACCGCGTCATGATCGTTTTCGGAAAGCGATACAGACAAACCGCCCGACGAGGTGAAATATCCGTTTTTGTATCCGTCCGTGCCGAGGCTCTCCGAAACAGTTTTTATCTCGTACGCTTCATAAAGCAGGTTAAGGTCTATTATCGGCGCGTCCGAAAGCTCGTTTTCGTTTGAAAACGCTTTATATTTTCCCGATACGACAAGCTTTACCGTCTGCGCGTCCTTATCGAACACAAGCTCAAAATTATTGAGGTCGTTTACCATTTCGCTTATGTTCTTTATTCTCTCCGCTTCTTTTTTGTTGTTCAACGGGTCGTATTCAGCCGGATCTTCAAGCACGAGGATACTGTTCCATTCCTTATACAGCGCGCCCGCGAACATATTATAGCCTCTGTTCTCCTTTGTTTTCGCGTACGCGTCCTCAAGCACCGCGTAAAGCTCAGTATTGACTCTGACAGCCTTTCCGATATTCGTATTTACCGTATGGATATTGTTGAAATCGTCATACTCGGTATCCGCGTCAAAAAGCTTTACGATACGGTTTACGGCGATGCCGTATTTTTGCCGCAGTTCATTCAGGGAACGCTTGATCTCACTGCTTGAGCCCGTGAAATAGTACTCAAACTTCAGATTTCCGCTGTAAACGACAGTATCGTCAACGGCGTCGGGTTCGACGGTCTGGTATCCCTCATCCTTATGTCCTATCATAACTATACCGTACGTTAAAAATCCGACGGCGGCTATGACGGCGACGACAAAAGCGGCGATGCGAAGCGGAAGATATTTCTTGCTCTTCTCCTCGTCCGTCAGGTTTTCTTTTTTCTTTTTTTCCGTTTTTACCGGCTGCTTTTCTTCTTTATTCTCGTCCATGATAATACCGAAAAAACGAGCCGTTTGCGGCTCGTTTTTTGTCCTTAGTTATTGAAACGGATCTTTTTGTATTCCTCGATTTCGGGAGCGCTTCCGTAAACCATGTGTCCGTTGCCTATGTCAACAAGCTCGGGCTTGTTGACGGAATAGTCGTGCAATGACGGGTCATATACAAACAGATGCTTCTGTTTTTCAAGTATCGGATCGGGCGTGGGTATTGCGGAAATAAGCGACTTTGTATACGGATGGAGCGGATATGCGAAAAGCTCCTCCGTTTCGGCTATCTCCATGATCTTGCCCTTGTATATAACCACTATTCTGTCACTTATGAACCTGACTATCGACAGGTCGTGCGCTATGAAAAGATACGTAAGTCCGCGTTCCTTCTGGAACTTTTTCAGCAGATTGAGGACCTGCGCGCGTATTGAAACGTCAAGCGCGGATATAGGCTCGTCAGCCACAATGAATTCAGGCTCCATGACGATTGATCTCGCTATACCGACACGCTGACGCTGACCGCCCGAAAACTCGTGCGGATAACGCGTCAGATGCTCGGGCAAAAGACCTACTTCTTCTATTATCCTCTCTACCTTTTCCATCCTGTCCTTTTCATCCTTGAAAAGGTGGAAGTTGTAAAGTCCCTCGGAGATGATATATTCGATGGTCGCGCGTTCGTTAAGCGACGCGGCGGGATCCTGGAATATCATCTGAATCTTTCTTATGACCTCGCGGTCTTCCTTGCGGCTCAGTTTGCCTGAGATCTTCTTTCCGTCGTAGAAAATCGCACCCGCGGAGCAGGGGTTTATTCTAACTATCGCGCGTCCTATCGTCGTTTTGCCGGATCCGGACTCGCCGACGAGAGAGAGCGTTTCACCCTTGTAAATATCGAAGCTTACATTATCGACGGCTTTGAAAGCCTTTTTGCCGTGGCCGAAAACTACGTCGAGGTTTTGTATAGATAATATTACCTGTTTTTCAGTATTTTCCATATTGACCTCCTCAGACACCGAAATCGACGTACGTCTTTGATATCTTTTCGTGCAGGTTTCTGATATTCTCGGGCGGTTCGACCTTCGGAGCGCGCGGGTCAAGCAGCCACGTTTTCGCATAATGCGTGTCGCTTATTTTGAACATCGGCGGCTCTTTTACAAGGTCTATCGCCATTGCGTACTTGTTTCTCGGCGCGAACGCGTCGCCGACTATCTTGTTATAAAGAGACGGCGGCGTACCGGGTATCGAGAACAGGTCCGTGCCTTTTTCGCAAAGCTGCGGCAAAGACGATATAAGCGCCCACGTATAGGGATGACGCGGCTCGTAGAATATCTCCTCGACCGTGCCGAGCTCGACTATCTGACCGCCGTAAAGCACGGCGACTCTCTCCGCGACGTTTGCGACGACGCCAAGGTCGTGAGTGATATAAACGGTCGTAAATCCGAGCTGCTTCTGCAGGTCTTTTATAAGCCTTATGATCTGAGCCTGGATCGTAACGTCAAGCGCGGTCGTCGGCTCGTCGCATATCAGTATCTTCGGCTGGCAGGACAGAGCTATCGCTATGACTATTCTCTGCCTCATACCGCCGGAATACTCAAACGGATAATCGTTGAAACGCTTTTCCGGTTCCGGTATACCGACTTTCGTCATTATATCGAGCGCGCGTTCTCTCGCCTCAGACTGAGAGCATTTCTGATGCTTCAGTATGACGGTCATTATCTGCTTGCCTATCGTTATAACGGGGTTGAGCGACGTCATCGGGTCCTGGAAAACGGTCGCTATACGGCGTCCTCTTATCTGCTGCCAGTCGTTCGTATACTTGACCTTTGCAAGGTTAAGTATGCAAGTGCCGTGCAGTCTGTCCTCCGTCTTGTCGAGCAGTTTTACTCTGAACGCCACGTTGTCGAACAGTTCGTTCTTAACGCGGCTTCTGTTAAGATCGAGACCTATGGTAAGGCCTTTTTTGATCTCACGCTTCAGTTTGTATATGAGAACGACTCTCTGATGCAAGGGATAACGTCCGACGGATAAATAAACCTCATCAGCCAATATCTCGTTGCGTTTTTTCTGATCTTCCGTAAGCGCGGTGGACGACGTCTCATTCTTATATCTTTCTTTGAGCTCGCGCATTTTTGCGTTGTACTCATTCTGATAAGCAGTGTCAGCCTTAAGCTCGCGCGCGTTGCTCTTGATCTTTTCCTTGATCTTCAGTTCAAGATCTTTGATCTGCGCGTCATACTCCGTGATCTTTTCCGATACTTCCTTTAACTTGGCTTTATCGGTGTTGGAGTCGAGCGTCTGTTTCAGGTTGAACGCTTCCGTACGTTTGAATTTGATATCGTTCAGCTTATCGTCAAACTGTTTGCGGTCACTTTCGGAAAGCGTGGCTTTCGCTTCCTTATCCGCTTTCAGCTTTTCGATCTCGTTGTACGTGTTTGCGCCTGCTTCAAGACGCGAATACTTGTTTATGCTCTTATAAATATCGGCTATGAGCTTTTTGTCTATACTCTTTAAGTTTACGACGGTATCGGCAAGCTCTTCGTCGTTCAGCTGTATGCTGCCGTTGCTTATGAAGCCGTTGCTGTCGAGCATTCCGGCAAACGTCTTTGTGAGAACGGATTTACCGGAGCCGGATTCGCCGACTATCGCGAGCGATTCGTTTTCGTAAACGTCAAGAGAAACGTTTCTTATCGCGGTAAGGATCCTTCCGCGAACGTTGAATTTCACCTCTACGTTTTTCAGTGAGAGAAGGACTTTTTTATCATTGTTTTCCATAGTTCTTCCCTCCTTTACATATGAGTTCTCGGGTCAGAGGCGTCAGCCAGATTCTGTCCTAAGAGGTAAAGTATGATCGTTATGGCGGCAGCGACTGCCACGGGCGGCCAGAATTCCCACGGATAAACCATGAACGCCGACTGAGCCTGAGATATCATACGTCCGAGCGACGGAACGTCGGCGGACAGACCTATGCCTAAGAAAGACAGATAGACCTCCGAGGATATGTAGGCCGGCAGCTCCGTTGCAAGCAGCGTGACGATGACGCTCGTTAAAAACGGCAGTATGTTTTTCGATACCATTCTCGGGATAGGCGTACCCAAGCAGCGCGAAGCGAGCGAATACTCACGGTCACGGATTATCATGACCTGCGTTCTGAAGAAGTACGCGATACCGAGCCAGCCGGTGACGGTCAGAGCGAAAATGAAGCTCCAGAAGCCCGCGCCGACGACGTAAACAAGAACGGTGATAAGAAGAATATTCGGGACATTTGCTATGATATTATATATAACGAGCATTACGGAGTCAAACTTCTTTGAATAGCCCCATACCGCGCCCAATATGATACCTATGGTCATATTTATCGCGGCGCATATAACGGAGAGAAGAAGCGACGTCCTTGCCGATGAAATAATACCGTAGAAGATGGAGTTGCCGTAAGGACCTGTGCCGAGTATCCACTTTATGGAGGGTCCGCATTCGGGTTTGTCGCTGAAGAACTTAAGCGCCTGAACGGGGTCAAGGTTCTGCGACGACAAAATCGTAACGTTTTCCTTATAATTGTACGGCGCGAATATCGGGACGATAAAAGCGACGAGGAAGATCAGTACGAATACGGCTATAAGGAAGATGTTTATTTTCTTTTTGAAGAAAATTCTGAAAACGGATTTCCAGTATGAGTAACGCGGAGCAATTATCTTCTCCGACTGTATCATATCCTGGGTTATCGGAACGAACAGTTCGTCCTCGTTTTCTATCTTTACGTCTTTTTCGTTTTCGTTCATTATCTTCCGCCTCCTTTCGACGACGACAGTGAAATACGCGGGTCGTATTTTGCAAGGAGCAGGTCGCCTAAGATTATAGATACGATTGTAATGGTTGTGTAGAAGACGGTAACCGCAACGATTATCGAGTTATCGTGTCTTGTTATAGCTTCGGTAAGCAGGTTACCTACGCCCGGGAAGCCGTAGACGCGCTCTGTTACGATGACGCCGGTAAGGCTGCCCAGAATGGTGCCGGGGATACCGTGGACTATATAGATCATGGCGTTGCGCGAAATGTGAGTTCTGTAAATCTCACGCTCCGACAAGCCCTGAGATCTTGCGAATTTTACGTAGTCGGAGTTCATCTGGTCTATCATATAACGGCGCATCCATTTCATAAGACCGCCGACGCTCGGAAGTGCGAGCGAAACGATAGGAAGGATATATCCGAGGAATTTCGGTTGGGCGTTCGCATACAGATATGGTAATCTGAAAACACCCGTACCTATTGCCGCGAACATAAAGATATATGCAAGGGACGGAACAGCCATAATGAATATGACGTAAACGTTTCCGAGCTTATCCACCCACGTGTCTTTCTTCCTTGCCATAAGGATACCGAGAGGCAAGCCGAGCAGATATGCGAGGATCGAGGCGAGGAAGCCGGCGACAAACGAGTTTTCAAGTCTTGATAATCCGTTAAATCTGTATGTGAACGTGGTGTAATTGTCCGTAAATCTCTGTTTTTCAAAGTTTCCGGTGTTATAATTGTACTTGAGCGAATGCATATCTATCGCCGTTTCGGTCTCTTCAAGACCGGTCGGGAAAACAACATCGCGTTTGTACATTTCGCCCTGCGGCGTCGTTATGACGGTGCTGATCTCTTCACCGCGGTATCTCGTGTGAGAAACGCCGAGGTTCAGATGTATAAAATTCTGATGTATGAACGGGAATCTGTCGTCAAAATACAACAGATATTTATGCGTGGTGCCCGATCCCACGACTGCGAACCAGCCGTACGGGTCGTCCTCAAACCTTATGTATCTCTCCGTCAGATTCGGGTCCTTTACGTCGTTCGTCGTTTCTACCGAGAAAAATCCCTTAATGTAGTCCCAAAGTCGTGAAAGAACGAACCTCTCTTTGATAGCGTAAAGAGCGGCGCCTCCGCCCGGCTTGAGCGAACCGTCGCTGTACGTTACGGGTTCAAGATAGCTTATTTCATATCCTTTTTCCGTATACGTCTCTATGAACTTCTGGACGCTCGCGTTGCTTTCGTACGTTTCTTTCTTCTTCAGGGCGTTTTTATCCGCTATGTACTGCGGGTCGTTTTCAAAGTCGGCGCTGTCGGCGTAAAGCTCATTTAAAAACGAGCCGTAGTTCGCCGTATACATATATCCGAATTTCTCATACTGCGAGTATTCGTACGCGGTTCTGTCATTCAGATATTTTTTGTTCCATATATCGTCAGACTGGAATATGACCTTTCTGTCGATCAGACTATATACAAGCAGCATAACTATAATGACAACGACAAGAAGCGAGAAGATCGAAAACAGTATGCGCCTTAGCATATATAATTTCATAAATGCTTACTATAATTAACGCGCGGCTTAATTATATCCTCCTTTACTTAAGTCAAGACGTGAAAAATACAAATCCACCGTCCAAAAAACAGAATGTGATCCGTATCTGGACGGCGGAATTCTGTTTTTCACTTTAAAATGATAAAACATTATAATAGCGAAACACATAGGAAACCTTGCGGTCTCCTATGTGTCGCAAAACTTACTCTTTAAGAGTTTATACCGGTTTTATTAGAAGAGACCTATAACCTTTGTCATATAGCCTGCGCCGAGAGGTGCAAACGTATCAAGGTAGGTGGAAGGATCGCCGTAGTCAGGACCCCAACCGGAGCCGTAGAAGATATCGAAGTTGCCGGCTTTACCGTCGGAAGCTCTGTAACCGGATGCATAGTAGTCATCCTTTTCGCCGCCGACTTCGTTAATGATAATGTTTTCTTTGCCGAGGTTGTCTTCCATAAACTTCTTGAAAGCAGCGGTCTGTGCCGCGTTGGCTTCATTGGACTGCCATACCGGAACATCAAGTTTGATCGGCCACTGTACCTTGTCGCCGAGTTCTTCCTTTGCCTTTGCAAGAGCAGCTTTGGCGTTATCAACACTGTACCAGCCGTTGATGCCGTCCTGAACCTTTATCGGGCTGCCGAGCTTTTCGAGATAGTACTGAACCATCTCACCGAAGAACGTACCTTCTTTGAAGGTGTGTCCGTCGGCATCAGTCTGCGCGGAAGAAAGCGATACGAAGTTCGGGTGCGTATACATGTTACGGAGGTTGGTGTTGGCAAGATCAGCGCCTCTGGAGACGGCGTTGTAAGTCGTCTGGTCGAAAGCGAACTGGATAGCCTGACGGAAGTTCTTGTTGTTGAGAGCGGTTACGGTGTCAGCCTTTTCCTTCTCTGTCTTGGTGGAAGCCATGTTGCCGTTTTCGAGAGCGAACGTGCCGCGGTTCAGGTTAAGACCTGAGAAGAACGTGGTAGAGGTCGTATCGGAAATGTAAGCATATTTCGCAAAGTTGCCGTCATCCTGAGCAAGCTTCAGCGTGCCGGTGGAATTGGAAAGACCCATGCCTGCATACTCGCCTTTTACAACGTCTTTGTAGAACTGCGTGTAGTCGGCATCGTCACCGAAGA
>JAEEGH010028359.1_pt1 | contig 11019 bp, 11 predicted proteins | sample 9134181 | NCBI WGS metagenome assembly JAEEGH01 (sample SAMN16246544, study PRJNA631951) | gut metagenome | biome: gut microbiome; feature: rumen; material: DP-attached | host: Bos | place: Iran: Karaj | collected 2018-10
AGAACATATAGCACACGGTGTAAATCGTGCTTCGATGCTCTCTCACCAGGGTTTCAAATTCTCGTTCTGTCATGGTCGTCTTGCTTGTTTCTGCTCATTAGACGCAGATTCCGCCGAAAAACTACAGTGCGAAGATACTATTTTTTCAATTCCCGCCCTTTTTTCTTTTCAGCCTTTTGATGTATCTTTGTTTGCATTGACACGGGTACAGGAGAAGAATCCCGGGAAGAACTTAAACAACGACAAACTGCGATGACTGAATTTGAGAAGATGCGCCATGAGGAGTTCTATGACTTCACGAGCGAAGAGGGCCTGGCCAGCTACTACCGGGCCAAGCACCTGTGCGCCAAACTTCAGACCATGACGGCCGAGGATGCCGACTATCGACAGACCATCGAAGCCCTGATTCCCGGCATTCCGGAATCCTCCACGGTCGCGCCGCCTTTCCATTGCGACCACGGCCACGGCATCAAGCTGGGGGAGAATGTCTTCATCAACTACAATGGCACCATGCTCGACGGAGGCATCATTTCCATCGGTTCCCATACGCAGGTCGGTCCGAACTGCCAGTTCTTGACGCCGAACCATCCCCTCGATTATATCGCGCGCCGCCAGCCCGTCGAAAAGTGCTCGCCCATCACCATCGGGGAAGACTGCTGGCTGGGCGGCGGCGTGACCGTCTGTCCCGGCGTTACGATCGGCGACCGCTGCATCATCGGCGCAGGAAGCGTCGTGGTGAAGGATATCCCCTCCGATTCCCTGGCCGTCGGTAATCCCTGCAAAGTCATCCGCAAATTATGAAGCGTACCGTCCGGGCCATCACCGCCATTGGAAGAATCCTGGCGGCCCTTGCGTTGACCATCGCCCTCGCCGCCTGTCATTCGCCGGCGGAGCGCCTCCGGACGGGCGACCTGCTGTTCGTCGGCTCGTCGCAGGGGGCCGGGTCGATGGACGAGGCCATCGTCGCGGCCACGGGAGACCTGACGCACGTCGCCATCATCCAGGTGGCCCCGGACGGAACGCCCTGGGTCATCGACGCGACGCCCCAAAGGGGTGTGGGCCGATCCCCGCTGGACTCCCTGCTTCAGGCCAATCCGGGCGCGGCATTTCAGGTCAAACGCCTCAAGGATACGACCGGCGTATCCCGATTCGTCGGGAACGCCCTCCGCTGGGTCGGGAAGCCCTACGATCTCGCTTTCCTGCCCGACAATGATGCCTACTACTGTTCGGAACTGGTCCGTGACGCCTACCGCCGTCCCGACGGAACCTATCTTTTCGATGCCGCGCCGATGAACTTCCTCGCTCCCGACGGCTCCCTGCCACCGTATTGGAAAGAGCTCTTCGAGCGCCTTGAAATGCCCGTCCCGCAGGGCGTTCCGGGCACGAATCCCCAGGATATGTCCCGGTCACCGCTTCTTGAAGACGTTCCGCTGGTCCTGGCGGCGTCCGCCCCGCCGGTCCGGCTGGCGGGCGGCCGGCTCTTCCTCCACGGAGAGCCTTTCCTCATCCTGGGCGGCGAGCTGGCGAATTCCAGCGCCTCCAGCGCGGCCTATATGGACGGCCGCGACACTTGGCAGACCCTCCGGGAGGCGGGCTTGAATACGGTCCTCGCGCCGGTGTACTGGGAATTGCTGGAACCGACGGAGGGACAGTTCGACTTCTCGACGGTGGATTACCTGCTCGCATCTGCCCGGGCCCACGACCTGCATCTGGTCCTGCTCTGGTTCGGAACCTGGAAGAACAGTATGTCCTGCTACGTGCCCGCCTGGGTGAAGCAGGACTTCGGAAACAGGTTCACGCTGGCGGAAAACAGCGACGGAACCCACCCCGAAATCCTGTCCGCCTTCGACCGGGAGGCGCTGAAGGCCGATTGCCGCGCTTTCGCCGCCCTGATGCGCCACCTCCGGGAAAAGGACGGCGACACGGGGACGGTCCTGATGGTCCAAGTGGAGAACGAGATCGGCTTCCTGGGCGATGCCCGGGAGCACGGAACGGAGGCGGAAAAGGCCTGGGAAATGGGGAAGGAGCGGGACGAAGAGCGCTTCCAGGCCGCCGCATACGCCCGCTATGCCGAGGCGGTCGCCCGGGCGGGCAAGCAGGAATACGCCCTGCCGATGTTTGTCAATGCGGCCTTGAATTCCCGGGGGCGCAAGCCGGGAGAGTATCCCTCCGCCGGTCCGTTGGACCACCTGATGGACATCTGGAAGGCGGAGGCCCCGTCCATCGACCTCGTATGCCCCGACATCTACGACCCGGGGTTCCCGGACTGGGTGGCGCGGTACCATCGGCCTGAAAACCCGCTTTTCATCCCGGAAATCCGCCAGGAACCCGCCAACGCCGCCCGCGTCTTCTATGTCCTGGGCCGGCACGCCGCCCTGGGCTTCTCTCCGTTCTCCATCGACAACAGCTGGGAAAGCACGGTCGATGCGTACCGCACGCTGGCCCCCTGGCTGCCTCTCATCGCACAGAAGCAGGCCGAAGGGAAGGCCTACGGCGTCCTGCTGGATGCCGCCCATCCGGAAGAAGAGGTCACCATCGGCAACACGGTCTTCACCTGCCGGCACGACGGGACCATCTCCTGGTGCCCCGTACACGGGAATCCTTCCGCCTGGGGCGAAGGGGCTTTCCTCATCCTGGACCTGGGCGAGGACGAATTCCTGTTCCTCGGCACCGGCTGCGTCGCGACCCTGCGCCCCGCGGACGGAAAAGGCCGCGTGGGCATCCTGTCCATCGACGAATATGACGGGCTCCAGCCCCTGCGCCGGCTCAACGGCGACGAAGACCACCAAGGCCGCCACCTGCGCATCCCCTACGGCGAAACGGGCGTACAGCGGCTGAAGGTTTACCGGATGGGCGACTGAACCGGGTCCACCGGGACTTCAAGGGTATCTGGCCGGAGGCTCACTCTAGTATCGAGCCTCCTCTTGCGTACAGAAAGCCGTGATATTGTACGCAAGTGGAGACCCGAGGTTCACGGTTGCGTACAAAAAGAGGGAAAAGCGTACGCAACTGGATACCGAGCTTGGCTGAGCCCCCGCGGGGGCGTCAACGACCCGCCAGGCGCGGATTCTTGCTGGTGAGCCAAAAGATTGTTATCTTTGACTATGAAACAATTGTTCTCGATTCTTTGCGCCGTCGATGGCAGATACCTTTCACGAATTACGGGGATTCATCCAATCCCGTTAAGAACCACTTTACTTTACACATATGGACGTTATTAACAAGAAATGCATCATACGCTGCGCTCGTGCCGGCGTGTTTTTCGGAATCGTCACGCAGAAAGAGAACACCATCGCCGGTGTGGAATGTACAATCAAGGACTGCCGGAGAATCTGGTCCTGGGATGGTGCGGCGACACTGAGTCAGATGGCGGTCGACGGTGTGTCCAAACCCGAAAAGTGCTTGTTTACGGTGGTCGTGCCGGAGATGACCGTCATGGATGTCATCGAAATCATCCCGGCGACCGAGAATGCCATCAAATCCATTGAGGCAGTCCCAGTATGGAAAGTCTAGAGTACCAGATTGCCCGCTTCCTGGGGATTGCCGAAGAGGATGGTCTGACTGATTCCAGGAACATCTGGGGGGTGATGGGAGGTGATTCTGAAGGCGATAAAAATGGCAGAGGCTATGGTTTTGGTTCCACGATGGATGGCCAAGGAGAAGGTGAAAGAGGCAGTGGCTCCGGTTTCAACTCTTGTGGCGGTGGTTATTATTGGACTGGTGGTGCCGGTGGCCGTGGTTATATGGCTGAGGATGACTTTGACTGCGGCTTCATTCATGCGGGTGCAGGAGGATGTGGTGGAACAGGAGAAGGCTACGGTGACCATTGGGGACTCAAGGACTCGATGCCCGATGCGCCCACACCCGGAATCAAGGCATTTCAAGGACGTCCCGTCCATTATGTCAAGGTCCTCCCCTGTGCCAACATGTATCCGCTGGTTTTCGAAGGCCTCCGGGACGACTTTGCTATCGTGCGTATTCTTCGGTCCGACCTCTCCTTTACTCCGCCCTGCTATCTGACCCGTGTCGGGGACTTTTTCGCCCTTGGGAAAGAACCCGGACTGGCTCGCGAACTGGCTACCAAGAGGCACCTGGAAACGACGACACCAAAGCCTAAGGAAGAACCGGAAAACTCGGAGGGTATACCGTTTTAATCAGTTCGGTGACAGTTTCCCGACAAGTGTGACCAAGCGGTTATCTTTTTTGCCCTCGCAGATGCTGGGGCAAACTTTTTTGTAAGTAATTTTGAATTATGGTGTATTCAATACTATAGTATAGGCGGTCGTATTTCCGGACAGGCCGACCGTCGTTGACTATTTACTTAATTCCGACACCAGATGATGATGGAAATAAATCAGAAACACATGGGATACCGCATTCCCTACCACTTTGCCTCCCAGGAGGAGGGGGTGCGGTTAAAGATGGGTAACACGGCGTACTTTGAGGCGCAAACACCGCGGGAGATGGCGTGGAAACTTGAGCGTCCAGATGCTGCGTCTGCGTATTTCAAAGCAGTTGCCGAAGCCCAGATTCGGGAGTTCACCCCGGATGAGAAGAAAGCGGTCGTTGCAACGATGGACTTCATCGAGGAAAGATTGTCAACGCTCGGCATCCGGCTGCCTTTTCACGAGGAGATCATTTTTATCAAAAGCGACATGAAAGACGAGGGTCGTGCTGCCGGCTATACCCAGAAGAATCAGATTTACCTCGGTTCTCTCTGTTTGGAGCGTACGGCACGTGCTTTTCTAAAGGATCCGGAGTATCGTGCCGATTATGCGGAATTCCGTCTCTTCATCTTCCGGGAATTGGTCTCGCACGAATTGTTTCACTGCCTGACGCGAGGGGACGCGTCGTTCCGTCGGAGGATGTACGCTCTCATCGGCTTCTCCGTGGAGGATCAGGATATCGAATTCGGCCCTTCGGTGCGAGAGGCAATCCTGCACAACCCCGATGTGGAACGATATGACGACAGTGCCGAGTTTACCATCCGTGGGCAGAAACGCCGCTGCATTCTCCTGGCGACCCTTTCTCAGAGTTATGCCGAAGCCGTGACCGAAAACTGTTGTGCGAATTTCTTTGATTATGCCCAAGCCGTTCTTGTCCCGTGGGATCAGCCGAACACCATAATTCCGCTGGAGGACGTGACGGATTTCTACGATGTGGTGGGACGCAATACGGACTATGTCCTGTCCTCCGAGGAGTGTTTAGCCGAGAACTTCAGCGCTCTTATCACTTATGGCACCGAGGGTCGTTACGACAGCATAGACAAAACCGTCACCCCCTATGAAACGCCGCAACTCATCATGGATATGCATGATACGCTGAGGCGGTATTATCGGTGGGAATAGTGTGAAATGAAACAAAAGCCGCGCTTTTTTGAATAATTGGGCGTTTTTCAGTATTTTTATATAATCAATTTCCATTTTTCCTTTCGTAATAGATAAATAATAGTAGGAATAAATAATCTATTCTTATTTTAGAGTAACATTCGTGCGGATAATCCGCGTTACCTTTGCATCCAGAAACTCATCAAAAATTCAACGATATGGAAACCAACAATGCAAAGGTGCTTCGCGCACGGCTCATGGATCAGCCCGAGGATTTCAGGAAACTGGGAATCAATCCCGCGAAAGTCGAGAAATGGGAGGATGGACGCCGGACCAAGACCGAAGAGGTCGGCAGCGAAATTTGGTATTTCGACGGAACCATGGAGGACGGGACCAAGTACATGGTGGGATTCCGTCCCAAGTCACCGGAGGGAATGACCAAGTTCGAGGACAGCCCTCACGTGAACATCTACATCAAGTCTCCGGACGGGAAAGAATTCCGCGACGACATTTGCTATGGTGCCGCTGAGGGCGGTTTCTCCCGTGAGCAGTGCGACAGCAAGTGCGGCCCCCACTGGTGCAAGGGGGACTTCAAGCAGTATGACATTCACTTCGAGCCCGTTCACGGTGTCGGTCTCGACCTGCATTATGACGCATTGACCGATCCTTTCCGCCAGGGGACCAGCCTGCTCGCCTTCGGTGACAACGACGAGTTCTATCACACGGATCTGGCCGTCCCCAAAAACCAAGTAAACGGCCGTCTGTTCTATGACGGGGCATGGCACGAAGTGAAAGGCGTAGGCTACCATGACCACCAGTGGATGAACACCATGCATTTCGCGCTGTATCACCATTGGCTCTGGGGCCGCATGTATACCGACCTTTACACCGTGTACATCTATGATTTTGTGGCTGCCCGGCAATACGGCTACAAGCAGCTCCCGATGTTCGGACTGATGGACAACAAGACCGGGAAGGTCGTCTTCATGACGGACGGGCACTTCGAGCTCAACACGGTCCTGGAACCGGAGGTTCACAAGGGCAGGGAATTCCCCAAGACGAGTCACTATGTATTCAGGAACGAGGACGGTTCGAGGGTGGATTTCGATGTCACCTGGGAAGACCAGTTGGAATTCTGGGACATGTATGAGTTGGCAGGAGAGAACATGCGCAAGCGTTATGATGCCATCGGCATGCGGATGCAGTACTGCCGTTACTACGCCAAGGGCGGAGTACGCTTCACTCCGGCGGGAGGTGAGACGAAGGAGGCGCACGGTGACATGATCTATGAATATGCCTATATGGGCCAGCCCGATCCGGCTGCACACGTATAAACGACGCCGGTAGCCATCAGAATAGGCCTCACGTCTTGCGGTACTGCCCGGGCGTGAGGCTTGTCTGCCTCTTGAAGAAAGCGGAGAAGGCCGATGCCGCCGAGAAATTGAGCCGATCGGCTATCTCATAAGATGACAGGTCGGAATAACGAAGCAGCACCTTCGCCTCGTGTATGATGGCGATATTGACCCAGTCGGCCACCGTCCGTCCGCTATAATCCTTCACGAGCGTCGACAGGCGGTTCGGGGTGAGATGCAGCCTGTCTGCATAGAACGATATCTGGTGTTCCGTACTGCCGAACCTGCTCACCAGATCAAGGAATTGGTTGAAGACTGTTTCGGAATGCGAGACGGGATTGGGAGTCAGAGACTGGTCAAGGACATATTTCGTGTGCTTGAGATCATTGAGGAGCGCCATCTCCAAGTGCTGGACGGTCGCATGGGACCACTCCGTTTTCTTCATTACCCGGGAGATCAGATCAAAGTAGGCACCCATCCTATCCAGGTCGTCGCCCTCCAGTTTCACGGCAGTCGGTTTTTCAAAGGCTGCCGTAGCCGGAATGTCACGGTACAGGAGCAACTGCCCGTTGTAGTCGTCGCTGACGTCATTGATCTCTACGATGGTTTCTGTCGGTGTAACCATCAGATGCCCGGGATACAATTCAAACCTTCTCATATTGGCCGTATACACTGCACGGCCCTCCCGGACAAGCAATATCCGGCCCTCCTGGGTTCGGAAAGGTTCGTTGAGATGGCTCAGGTATTCCCTGGATCGGCTGGTATCAGGTACGAACGGAGTCTCTTCCTGCATGAGAAGAACGGGAATCTCAGGCTCCTGGGCTTTTGACTTTTTCATCGCGGTAAGTTTGTGCAAAAATAAATCAATAAGTCAAAATAGTCAAGTTTTGCGCATAGAATAGTAGTAATCATTAAGATAAAACACTAATTGATTAATGTCCTATCCCGGCAGGATCATTAACTTTGCAATGATCTATAAGTCCCCAGACATGGAAGCCAATAAAATCAAAGGCAAAGCCCAGGGCCTTACACTGGACAACGGCGTGGAACTCACTTACTGCGAACTCGGTCAGGATCATCAGGAGATTCTTGTGACCACCGCCTTCTATTTCCACACCTTCATGCCTGTCGTGGAAGAACTCGCCAAGAGGTTCCACGTCTATGCACTCATCATGCGATTTGACGGTCCAACCGACGAAATCAACGCCGACGGTACTACTAACTGGGCCCGCCAATGGGGAAAGGACCTGTATGACTTCTGCGTCAAAATGGGCCTGAAGAGATTCATCCATTTCGGCAAATGTCACGGGACTATCCCTGGCTGGTATCTGGTGAAAGAGCATCCGGAGATGCTGGACTGCTTTGCCTCCTTCTATCTGCTCCCGCATGTGAAGGGACAGACATCGAACACCTGGTTTGACGGTCTCAATCAAGGAATTGAACACATGATGGGAATGGCCATGCGTAAGCAGAAGACCGGTATCCCCAAGAAGATTGCCGAGGTCCGGTCCATCGGCGATGCCGCTAACAAGCCGGAGTTCCAGAAATACGCTCCTTCCCCTGAACTCATTTGGGACAGTCTGGAAGACTGTGACAAGGCGCTCAAGAATATGACCGTTCCCGTGGGTTACTGCTTCGGCACCCAGGATCCTGTGTTCCAGGACTATTACGAGAGCAATATCTACGGCATCATGAATACGCGCGGCTCGCGTACCATATTCCTCGAAGGAGAGAAACATCTGATGGAACTGGATAATCCGGAGCGTGTCGCCGCCGAAGTTTTCGACTTTGTGGACCAGTGCCATAAGGGCTACTATAAAGAAATCACGGAGCCAACAGGGGACGAGGAACCCGGTTTCCTGCTGAAGACCATGATGAAAGCCGCAGCCAAACTGAAAGGAGTGAAGGCATAACTGCAGGCCTGCAATGCGGGTTGCGTGGCCATCCGTACAAAGAGAAATTCCTGCGTTTTGCTCGGTATTCATCACAAAATGACCTGTTTTTTGCTGTAACAATAGGCATATTTTTGCCCTTGGAATATAATAAAGATATAGATATGAAAAAGATTGTGAACAATTGGCACTGGATTTCGGTCTTTCTGGCGGGAGCCGTTGCCCTTGTTGCCATCCTTGTTCCGATGGCTCCCGTTACCAAACTGCTGCTTGCGGCCAACATGGTTCTCCTGCTGCATTTTTTCGAGGAATTCGGCTGGCCTGGAGGATTCCCTTGGATGGGCATGAAAGTGCTGATGGGCAGCAATGAGATGGACTCCTCAAAATGGAACTGCAACAATCTGAGTTCCATGTTCGGCAACTGGGGATTCTTGGTGATGGTGTATGTGCTTCCCCTCTGCCTGCCGGGTGTCCGTTTTCTTACCCTTGCGGCCATGATGTTCCTTTTCGCCGAGGTGTTGATGCACTGGGTGGCTTTCCCTGTCCGGCTCAAGGCCTTCTATAACGCTGGCATGGCCACGGCCGTGGGCTGCGGTGTCATCGCTTGCTGCTACTTCTTCGGGGGTGTATTCGAGTCGGCCAGTTTTTTCTGGTACGACTATCTGCTCGCCGTCGTGTGGTTCATCGTCAACTTCGTTTTCTTCTTCCGTTCCAAACTGTATTGGAATCTGGGGAAAAAGCCTGGCTATGCCCTGACCGAACAGAGCGCCTTTGGAGTAGGGTTTAAAAAATAGTTAAACCCGATGAAGTAGGTCGAATTTCTACATTCAGAAGAAGTCATCGAATGCGTCAGGTACTTATTTGTCGATACATCAAGATTTCGTAGATTTGTATTTGCGAAATCGGAATTATTCGTTGAGATGGACAGACGCGACTTCCTGAAGAAATCCGTCATCGGTGTGACTGCCGTGGCTGCGACAAGCATTGTTAAACTTCCTGCCATGGCTACCGTGAATGATATAAAGACCAAACACGAAAGCTATATGAAGAAGATTATCATTATCGACGGCGGTCCGCGCCGGAATATGAATACCGCGGGAATGCTCCAAGCATTTGCCGAAGGGGTTAGATCGGCCGGAAAAGAAGTCGAAGTAAAGATGGTGCGGCTGTATGACCTGGATTACAAGGGCTGTATGTCATGCATGGCTTGCAAAATAAAAGGAAGGGCGTCTAATATTTGCAGATTCAGGGATGCGCTGACACCGGTGCTGGAAGAGATTGCCCAGGCGGACGGTCTTGTGCTGGGCTCTCCGATCTACTTCGGTGACGTGACCGGGCAGATGCGCACCTTCCTGGAGCGCCTTGCCTTCCCCTGGCTTTCCTACAACGACTACAGCCTAACAGCCCCCAGGAGAATGCCTGTTGTGTTGATAGAGACCATGAACGGCACGCCGGAAAGGAACAACAGCAATGGTTACGGCTCCATGGAGCATTGTATTACATCAGCCCTCGGAAAGCCGGAGCATATCATTGCTTACAACACCTATCAGGTAAAGAATTACGATCGCTTCGAATTGGCTAGCTTCTCCGAAGAAGCGAAGCGCAAATGGCGCGACGAACACTGGGAGGATGACCTTCGGAAGGCCTTTGAAGCCGGAAAACGAATGGGTATTAATTGCCTTCAATGATGTGAGCTTTTATTTTTTTAGACCTGTATCATCAATCGTTGGCAGCAACACTTCTTCTATGAAATCGACTCGGTCAAAAACTGTTGGCTTGAAATAAGAGGAAACAGCAACCACAATGCTGGTATTAGGATTCACATAAATCACATTTCCGCTATTGCCAATGGCCGCATAAACTCCTTTCCTCGGATGAATAATCCACCATAGATATCCATAAGACATCCCACGGAAGTATTTGCTCTCAACAGTTTGTGGTCTGGTCATCTCCTCTATCCACTGATGCGGAACAATTTGCCTGCCATTCCAAATGCCTTTCTGGAGGCACAACTGGCCGATTTTGGCCATATCCGCCGCACACATACAAAGTCCGTATCCCGGAGTTCCAAGTCCCTGAGGGTCAGCGAACCAGACATTTTCCTTAGGTTCTTTGCCGATGGTAAACTGTACATGCTCCTCAGCAGACATGGCATAATAATTTGAGTGCACGGCTATTCCAAGAGGGCCAAAGAGGTACTTGTTGGCAAATTCCACAGTCTGCATCCCGGTCGCCTTGAACAGGATTCCGGAAAGGATATGCAGGCAAACAGTCTTGTAGTTGAACTCGCCGGTAATCCCTTTCCTCCCGCCAAGGAAATCCAGTGAGGCTTTCGTCCAATCCATACTGGAGCAAACCTTGCTCCAAGGATCGCCCTTTCCTTTATACGGGGCACGCATGGTGAGAAGTTGTTTCACCGTAATGTCATAAATAGTCTGCTCCCCCCGT
>JAEEGH010028360.1_pt1 | contig 11019 bp, 18 predicted proteins | sample 9134181 | NCBI WGS metagenome assembly JAEEGH01 (sample SAMN16246544, study PRJNA631951) | gut metagenome | biome: gut microbiome; feature: rumen; material: DP-attached | host: Bos | place: Iran: Karaj | collected 2018-10
CCTGGTGTTCCTGGACATCCAGATGCCCGACCTGAGCGGGATGGAACTGTCCCGGATGGTCCCCGCCGGCACCCGCATCATCTTCACGACGGCCTTCAAGCAGTACGCGTTCGAGAGTTACGAGGTTTCCGCCCTGGATTTCCTGCTGAAGCCCATCCGCTACCAGAAGTTCCTGGAGGCGGCGGAGAAGGCGCGGGAATGGTTTGCGCTGAAGGAGGCGGCGACGGCCGCACCCGCGGCGCCGGCTTCCGAGGCGAAGACGTCCACCTTCTTCAAGGTCGACGGCGCCCTTCGGAAAGTGGAGTATGACGACATCCTGTTCGTCGAGGGGATGAAGGACTACGTGATGGTGTTCCTGGCTTCGCAGAAGCAGCCGCTCGTCACGCACGTGACGATGAAGGGGATGGAGGAGATGCTTCCGGCCGGGCAGTTCATGCGGATCCATCGCTCGTTCATCGTCGCCCTGGATAAGGTTGCTTCGGTGAGCGGCACCGGCGACGTGAAGGTGGGGGACCGGCTTCTGCACGTCTCCGACGCCTACCGCGAGGCTTTTGATGCGTATCTCCGCGAACATTCAATTGCAAGATAATACACTGTATATGAAGCCTGTACGAGTCTTGTCGGCCCTTTGCCTGGCCCTCGTTTCCTGTGGCGGTCCCGTTTCCGAGACCGCCGATTTCATTGGTAATCCGTACCTCCCGTTGTGGGAGCACGTGCCCGACGGGGAACCGCGGGTATTCGAGGATCCGGACAACCCGGGCCATTACCGCATCTATGTGACGGGCTCGCACGACACGCGCGTCGAGAGCTATTGCGGACAGGACGACCGTCAATGGTCGGCGCCGGTGGAGGACCTGACCGCCTGGCGGGACGAAGGACCGGTGTTCACGTACACCCAGAACGGGAATATGAGCACGGTCTATGCGCCGGATCTCGTGGAGGTGACCCGCCGTGACGACGGCTCGCACAAGTATTACCTGTATCCGCACGCCTTGATGCATACGCCGATGGTGTGCGTCGGCGACCGTCCGGACGGCCCGTTCACGGTGCTGAACGTGCGGGACGGGCAGCTTGCGCCCGGCAGCATCATGGGCTTCGACCCGGGCGTGCTGATCGAGCAGATCGACGATCCTTCCGATCCCGACTATGCCATCGGTTTCCGGGCCTACGGCGCCTGGGGCATCCAGCGGGCCAGCGCGACGGAACTGGACCAGAATACGATGTTCACGCCCCGTTACGGGAAGCCGGACTATCCGTTCTGGGTTCCGTCGATGATCACGTCCTATCTGGCAAATCTTCCGAAGGGCCAGGCCGTGGCCGAGGAGATGAAGCAGCACGTCCAGTGGGCCGGCATCCGGGAGGGCGAGAAGATCGAGTTCCCGGCCGTGGCGGAAGGGGAGGACCTGGACGATTTCCAGTTCTATGAGGCCTCCTCGTTCCGGAAGATCGGGAACAAGTACATCTACCTCTACAGCGGTTTCTCCGGGCAGGAATATGGTCTGACTCAGAGCAATGCGACGCTGCGGTACGCCTATGCCGATACGCCGCGCGGGCCCTGGAAGAGCGGCGGCGTCCTCGTGGACGCCCGCGGCCCGGTCCTCTCCCGCGACGGCTCCGCGCTGGAGACCCATTTCGGCGACAACAACACCCACGGCTCGCTGGCGGAGATCAACGGCCAGTGGTACGTGTTCTACCACCGCGCCCCACGCGGCTTCGGCTTCGCCCGCCAGGCGATGGTCGCCCCGGTGGCCGTCCAGGCCGATGAGAAGCCGGTTTCTGAAGGCGGTGTCGTGCGGATTACCGCCTACGACCCGTACAAGGGCGCCTTCACGGTGAAGGCCTCGGACGGCTCCGAGTACCGCGGCGCGGAAGTGACTTCCGAAGGCTTCTTCATCTACGGCCTGCCGCCGTACCGCTACTATTCCGCGGGCTATGCCTGCTATCTCTCCAACCCGAACTCGATCCAGGACGGCTGGGACGTCTGGGACAACCGGATGGACATCACCGAGGTGCGGGCCGGGGATATCCTGGGGTATAAGTACATCGGCTTCGGCGGCCTGCCCGAGGGCGCGCCCGGCCTGCCGGCGTTCGAGGGCGTGCGCCCCGGCAATGGGACGGCGTTCAATCTGTTCGTCGCCGCCCGCACGGCGCAGGCCTTCAAGGTGGGCGTCTGGGTCGACGGCCCCTGGGAAGGCGGCGCCTGGAACGGCACGAAGGTCGGGGAGGTGGAAATCCCCGCCGGCGCATCGGCCGATGTCAGGAAGTATACGGTTTCGGTTGGCGATGCCGTCGACGGCCTGACGGGCAAGCACGCCTTGTTCCTCGTGGCCGAAGGCCCTGCCGGGGAGCCCCTGTGCGATATTGTGGGCTTCGGCTTCACCAAGAAGGGGCAGAAGATGGAATTCCCCGTCCCGCCGGCCGTGAAGATTTCCGTCGGCGGCCAGGCGCTGGAAATGCCCGCGCACCCCGTCTGGACGACGGAGCAGAACGGATTGACGGACAATACGTTCTATGAGGTGGCCGTGCCGGAAGGCGTCACCGGCAAGATTGCCGTCAAGGCGCCGAAGTCCGTGTCGGTCGCCATCGACCAGGACGCCCGCGTCGTGCGTTGCACTTTCAGGGGTAAAACGAAGACCTTTACACTGAAATAGTGCTCGTACAGGTCCGCTGTTGGACCTGTACGAGCACCTAGAGGGGCATCTAGCTACGGAAGCGCCTTGAGGGCCTCGTCCAGCGACCCATAGACGGGGACGCCGTAGCGGGCGCAGGTGAGGCGGACGTTGTCGTAGCGGTAGAAGCCGGGGGTGCAGACGACGAGGAGTTTGCCGCTGCGGGCGTGGAGGCCGAGCTCCAGGAGGGTGATGGGGGACTGGCTGCCCGGGAGGAAGACCATCAGGATGTGGTCGGCCTTTTCCATGTGCTCGAGTTCCCAATGGACCTGATAGTCCATCTCGCCCTCGCGCTCGGGGTGCCATTCTTCCTGGCGGGGGTTGTAGAGCAGGTACCGCCGATCCCGCCCGGCGAGCTTCGCGGCGACCGTCTGCTGCCAGTCCTCGCTATGGCCATTGTCGATGGTGCCGGCCAGGAAGACGGTGGTCCAGCCGCGGAGGTCCGTGGGCTCGTATTCGTGCGGATGGATGACATTGTCGATGCGGACTTCCTCGCCCGTGGACAGCACATAGAAGGCAAGCTGCTCATTCTCAAGGGCGAAGGTAACGGCCTCGCCGGCGGCGCTCTCCGGGAGGATCCGGACGCTGTCGAAATAATACAGGCTGTCCTCGCTGTTCCACCAGCCGCCCACATAGCCGTCGTGCGCCAGCGCATGGGAAACCACGTCCCCGAGGTCCTCCTTCGAATGCCGGTCCTGCGTGGCCGCGTACGCGACGGAAATCCCTTCCGTGGGCACCTTCCGATCGCGGATGTCCACGGTGAACCCGTCCGGATGGGCCTGGCTGTAGGTCCATACCCAGTCGGCGGTTGCCTCCTGCGCGGGGGCCGCGGCCACCTGCCGCGCCGTCCGCGCCATCGGCCCGCACGCCGCCAGCACCGTCAGGCAAAGGGTGAAAAGGAAGGATGGGCGCCTCATCTAATCTTTGGCTTGAAAGAACTACCTCCCTGTCGACCAACCCGAGGGATGAGAATTCTCTTTCTTCGGTTTATTCTGGAGCTGGAAGATGACTGGGAAGGTGTATGTCACCTTGACGGGTTTCCCGTGCAGGGCGCCGGGTTGCCAGTCGGGCGAGGAACTCACCACCCGGAACGCTTCGTCGTCTAGAAACTGGTCGCCGGAAGACTGGACCACCTTGACGTCGTCCAGCTTCCCGTCCTTCTCGATCGTGAACTGGAGCTTCACCGTTCCTTCCGACCCGTAGTTCCGGGACGCCTGCGGATAGACGAGGTGCGCATTGACCCATTTGGAAAAGGCGTTCGGACCGCCCCCTTGGAAAGAGGGTTTCTGGTCCAGGGAGAAGTAATATCCGGGCCGTTCGTCATGGTCAAAGACATAATCGATGCCCAGCACGGCGGCGGAGACCATTTCCGATACATTGCCCTTCTTGCCGTGCTTCTTGGGTTTCCTGACGCCCGCAACCGTCAAGGTGTCTCCCGGCCTTACGTCCAGGGCGTAGAATCCCGGCGCAATCGTCGCGGGTTTTCCGCCCAGACGGACTCTCAGCGTCCCATTTCCGTCTTCCAGCGTGAAAATGAATTTGTCCAGGTCGTTCATGCCGATCAGCACCGCCCGGACCGTATCCGTCGGTGTCTGCGCAAAAGAGGGAATCAGGCCCAGGGCGCCGAGCCACAGGCATAGGACAATTCGTTTCATATCGAGCATCCGTTCTCAGGCCATGAATGGTCTGAAATCCAACAATACAAAGATATACAAAAAGATGCTATTGCGTATCACCTCCTTTCCTTCTCCTTCCACCCGCCGCAATTGCAGCCGCGTCTACTCCTTGGCTGAATCGTCGTCTTTCTTTGGGATCTTGGAACCGAGGACGTAGAAAACGCAGAAAAGAAGAGCGAAAAGAAGGCCAACACCGATTCCGATGAGCGCTTCTTTCCATGAGTCCAGCTTGCCCTGCGCCAGCATTCCAACAATAGTTCCCAAAACGGCTCCAAGACTGGCAGGCAAACCAGCCTTCAGCACCCTTTTCTGTTCACTGTCCAGTTTCATAGTCCATTCTTATTATTCTTTGTTTTCAAATCCTTTGCTTTGATAGCAAGCAATACGATGTTTAGTAAAGTCAATGCCCCCCAGATCCAAATCCAAATTGGATTCCATTGATTCACATTGACTCTCTTGATGGAACTGAGGAGAAATGCACCGCAAATGACAAGACTGACGGCGCGAATAACCACTTGAACCTTGTTATTGTCCTGATTCATTCAAAGATGACTTATTGGTGAAAACTAAATGCAAAAATCATTATTTGCCATCGTCGTCCTTGAGATTCGTGGGCCAATTGCAATCAATACGCGTTTTTGTTTCTTTTTCCGTTTCATGATGTCCGGATAAGACTATTCTTCGATGAACTCTTGTCCTGGATGGGCCATGTCATCGGAAACCATGCTAAATGCCGGATGCGGGTAGTGTTCATTGACTATGCGGGCGATGGTTTTGACAACGACTATGCAGACGATGAGCGAGGCGGCGACGGCGAGGAACTCCAGGAAGGGGGAGTCAAACATTTCGGCGACCGTTTCGGGACTGCCTTCCTCCTCCGGGAACATTTCTAGAATGCAGACTAAAGAGTTGTTGAAGATATGGCCGACGATGCCGGGAAGCAGACTGCCGGTCCGGTAGGCAAGCCAGCCGTATAGCAGGCCAATGGCAAATGCGCCGGGCATCTGCGCAGGGTTCATGTGGACCAGGCCGAAGAGGGCTGCGGAAAGCAGGATGGCAATCCAAGGCATCGACCGGATTGGCCTCCACTCCAGCAGGGACCCGAGGACAGCGCCCCGAAACAGCAGTTCTTCCGAAATCGGGCCTAAAATCCCGATTGAGATCAAGCCCAGGAAAGTGCCGCCCACATCATCAAGCTCGTCTCCCAGATTGTTGGGCAGGTCCAACCGTTCGATCAGTTCTACCTCAGGCAGGATGAAAAAGAAAACGGCGATGACCGAGAGCAGGAGAATGGTCCAGGGTCGAATTGTGAAGGATTGCTTGTCAAGCCGTATCCTGTTTTTCCTGAAGATGTACAGGCAGAAAAGCAGGTTTGCAACAGCCAGGGCGATAACGAGAATCACAGCTTCGTCCGCGTCCATGATATAGCCCGGGATCAAGACGACCACCGCGCCAAGCAGTTGGAATGCAAAGTAGATGAGGATATATTTAAGGGCTTTCCACATGGATAGAAGTGCCTATTTCTTGTCCGGCTGATAGTCTAGAATGTCTCCGACATTGCAGTCCAAGACACGGCAGATGGTATCCAGGGTACTCACCCGGATGGCCCGGACTTTCCCCGTCTTGAAGATGGACATGTTGGACACGGTGATGCCCACCTCATCCGCAAGCTCGCTCAAGGTCATTTTCCGCTTGGCGAGCATGACATCCAGATTGACGATGATCATAGGCCTATACCATGAATTCCTGGTCCTCTTTCATGTTGCGGCCCATGGCGAAGATCTGGGCGAACAGCAGGAAGACAATGCCGGTGATCAGCGGGGAAACGGACATCCGGTCCATCATCACCGTATAGTTTTCCAAAGCGACAGCGGATTTCGCGAATGCGTATTCAATCCCGTTGAGACCCCATCCGACCGTATAGATGACAAGGAACAGGATTCCCATCCAATTGAGTTTCCGCTCATTCCCCCGGTTGAAGATTTCGCCGGATTTGAGGGACGAGATGAAACGGATCAACAGGACGATGAAACAGAGGAAGGCCAGGACATAAAGGACGATCAGAATGTCTTTCAGCCACCCGAGCGGATTGGTCTGCGATCCCAGGTTCACCAGCACGGTCCGCATGGAAAGGGGGACATCCACACCGCTTTTCGTATTCAGGATGGTCTCGGTATATTTCCCATAATCGTTTGGAACAAGATGGAGATTCGTAGAGATGGGACGCAACTTCTCTCGTGCCGCCATGCCAGCTTGTCTTCCTTTTTCAAACGATGGCGAGTGCAGTCTCTGAGCCGTTTCATATCCTTCTTCAAATCCTTCTTTGTAGGCCTGCCCGAATTCTCGGGAGGAACACATGGACACGCCTCCCAGGACGAGCGCTAGGATCAACAGGGTTCCCAATAATTTGATCTTCTTTAGCATAGCAAATACTCCGTTTTGATGCAAAGATAGGAAGGATTCTCTAAAATCCAATAAAGTTTCATTGAATTTCAGTGAATCTTACCCGAATCTTAATGAAATCTAAAACTAACCGGGAATACTGTCAGACAAATGGGGATTGCCGCTTCATACATCTACAGTGCGAATATGACAGTAAAATTGAAAGTTGCTTTGATGGGTTCATTTTCAACGATGGCAGGGAACCATCGTGGTGAAGATGATACCACTCGCACGGCTTCTGCATCCAAAAGTGAATCTCCGGATGAATGGACAACTATGATGTCTGAAACACTTCCATCTTCGTTTACAACGAAAGTCAAGTCCACGGGGCCTTGAGAATTCCTTTTCTTGGATTCGGGCGGATATTTCAAATGCCGATTGACCCATTCGGAGAAATATGCTTTCCCGCGTCCTCGAAAGGAAGGACTCCAATTCGCGGCCAGTGCGGCATGATTGGGACCTTCCATATGGTTGACCACTGTGCCAGGATACATTCCCACTCTCGTTTTTTCTCCTTTCATGAAGATTCTCTTCCGCATTCCGGAGATTGTCAAAGTGTCTCCGGGGACAATCTCCGACGAACGGAATGCCATGGCGGCTTCCGGACCATCATCGGAAAGCTTGAAAACAAGATACCCGCTATCATCCCGCAAGAGAAAGACCAATTCTTCCTGGCGGATAGTTTCGGCAAGAACACCCGTCACCGAGTACGCTGTCTTATCAGCACCTTTGATTTTGAGAAATGTCGCGATGGACACAGTCTCCTGTGCATATACCGGTAAGGAAAGAAGCAATAGGAGTACAAATGGGAATAATCGTTTCATTATTCTCGAATGATTGTTTCGTTCTGGTCAATTCTTCTGGTATCGCTATCGGTCCCGTCGATGGACCTGTACGAGCACTCGGATTACAGCCGCGTCTACTCCTTGGCCGAATCGTCGTTTTTCTCCGGAACCTGCATCCCGAAGTAGAAAAAGACGCCCAGGACGAGGCAAATCAGGACCATGAGACCGGCATTGATCAGCGTGTCGCCCCAGTCGAAGTCCCCCTTGACGAGATGCAAGATGGGGAACACGACGATGGCGGCAATTGCATAGAAGACCAATCCCTTGGCTCCCTTCTTGAAGTCATCTGTCATTTTCATTTTCATGATGGTTACGATTATACTGTAACTTATTCTTTGTTTTTCGGTTTCTTCTTTTTCTCTTTCAGATATTCGACAATCCCGGAGAACAAACCGAATACGATGGCGCCTGAAAGATAGAACAGGAATGGTCTCAAGCCCCTGAAGATGGCATCCAGGACCACAAAGATCACCGCAAAAGACAAAGCGGCGACAATGGCAGTAATGATGTATCTTTTCATATGAATTAGAGATTGGATTATCGCTCGTCACTCTCATCATCCTGCTTGCGAGCCCCTTTCAAGGTCAGGTACAACTGAGCGGCAAAGATGAGGAGCAGAATAGCTGTCAAGATGATGGAAATGGGTCGGTCATGATGGCAGATGCCGCTGATCAGCCAATACACGCCGAAAAGCACGCCGAATGAAAACAAGACGATGGGACCTATGGGCTTTTTCATGATGTTTATTGTTTATTCTCCCGATTCTTCCTACGGATTTCAAAGACCTGTACTGCTGCACTCATCACGTTGGCGATTGCACCCGACCAAAGCCCGATCCTTCCCAGCATATCGATTCTGTCGCCATTCGCCGGGGTCATAATCAGACCGATGCAGAATATCACGGTCAGGACACAGAAAAGGACCAGCAGAATCCAATTGAACTTTGTGCTATTCATTCTTTGTCCTCCTTATTCTGCCTGTAGATTTTGACAATCGCCCAGGCAATGATCACTAAGATGAGAAAAGGAATAAGAACCTTGGCTGCGCCAGTGTGCTCGACAGGAGGCCCCAGATGGCCGGATCTATCCAAGAACACGCCGATGAACGCACCGAGAAGCAGGCAGAGAATGGCAATGAGCGCTTCTAACAATATTTTGACGGATGCCTTGTTCATTTTCCAGGAAGGTTTAATCTTTGATTAATCGTCTTTCTTGGGAACATGGGTTCCGACAATGAAGAACAGGATGCCGAGCACCAAGGCAGTCAGGACTGAGTCCAGAAAGTCATTCCAGTCAAAAGACCCCCCTGTCCGGATTCTATGGGTCACCAGCATCACAACAGGGAATAACAGAGAGTAGAAGGCAATCGATTTGGCGAATCGCTTCTGTTCATCGGAGAGTTTCATAAGGCGGGGGCTTTATCTCATGGGAAACGTTAATCCTGAATAATCGTACAACACAAAGATATACAAAAAGTTGGAATAGTATAACGTCAGGTGCCCGTACAGGTCCATGAGCGGGACCGGTACGGGCGTTTTGGGGGTGTTTTTGCTTGTATGGGTCCAGCCGATGGACCGGTAAGAGCACCAGAAGCGGGTTATTCCGGCGCCCGGCCTCCCACCTTCCTATTCGAACCGGAAAGAGTTTATCGTGAAGAGATTCTTGTCTTTGTCCCCATGGAAACGCATCCGGATCGGTTTGACTCCCTCCAGGTCGGCGCCCACCTCGGCCTCGAGGGTGATCAGGGTCTTTCCGTCGCCCTCCGGGACTTTGAAGGTGGCTACTTGTTCGCCGTACAGATATTCCGAATATACATAGATCATTCCGCCGGCTTCCGGATAGACGGAAAGGATCATTCTTCGGGGACCGTCCTTGAAGTCAAAGTCTCTCCAGGCGGCGGTGTCGTAGTCTCGGATCTCGCTGAGTCTGTGGTTCTTGTCGATCCTGGCGTGGCCGGTAAGACAGCAGGCCCTCGCCGCGACGGGATCGGATCCGATCGCAAGATAAGGGTCAAGCGGCCGCCCCCCTCCGGTCGAGGTCATCTGCACCTCGGGGATGGAACCGTCGGGAAGGATCTCGATCGGCTCGGCGCAACTCTGGCGCATGATGTTTGAGCCTTGCGACGAGCGGTGGTAGAAGACATACCACTGGTCTTTGAATTGCACGACGGAGCCATGGTCGTTCCATACTCCCGGGTCGCAGCCGAAGTTGTCGATGATGACCCCACGATAGGTATAAGGGCCTGTGATACAATCCGATGTGGCATAGCCGATGCAGGTCGGCATGCCCCGGCGTCCGATGTCGGCGAAGGTCAGGTAATAGGTCCCGTTATGCTTGAACGCCTGGACTCCTTCGTGGAAATGGTGTTCCGCCTCGGTCAGGATGCCGTCCTTGATGGTCGTCGGGTCAATCGAGCGCATGTCCGGATTGAGTTTGGCGCATTTGGCGGAGAACTGTCCCCAGAACATCCATGCCTGACCGTCATCGTCGATGAATACCGAGGGGTCGATCTGTTCGGCATGCTCAACCCTTCTGGCATCCTTGAAAGGGCCGTAAGGGGAGTCGCTGACGGCTGTCCCCTCAGGATCCGGGCCGGGCTGGGAATAGAACAGGTAATATTTACCGTCTTTCTCAATGCAGTCGGGGGCATAAAGGATCTCGTCATTGTATTTTATGTCCTCGGAGGAGAAGGAGGGACCTCCCTTCCAATGGATCATATCCTCCGTTGAGAAGACATCGTATTTACTTGAACAGTAATAATCTGTATTCTCATCTTTCGATCCATAGACGAATAGCGTCGGCTTTCCGTCAATGGTCCAGACCCTCGCCTGCGGGTCTGAATTATAAGCCTTATTCAGGAATAACGGGTTTTGCGCCGAGGCACCGAATACGGCTGCAAGAAGCGCCGTCACTGTTGCAGATTGTCTTATATTCATTTAATTAATCTGTTGTTTTTAACAGTGCCTGGCCTCCCAGGAAGACCTTCCGGAGGAAGGGGGTCTGGTAGAGGTAGGGGAGTTTGGTGAGGGTCCAGCCGGGGCGGGTGAGGAGGAGGTCGGCGCGTTTGCCGGGGGTGATGGAGCCGGTGATGTCACTGACACCCATCGCGTAGGCGCTGTTCAGGGTGACGGCGTTCAGGGCCTGGACGGGGGTGAGGCGCATGCGGATGCAGCCGAGGGCCATCACGAAGCGCATGTCGCCGGAGGGGGAGGAGCCGGGGTTGTAGTCCGATGCGAGGGCGACTCCGAGGCCTGCGCCGATGAACTCTTTCGCGCGACCGAAGGGGATGCCGAGGAAGAAGGACGAGCCGGGCAGCATCGTCGGCATCGTCTCGGAGCCCCGCAGGACTTCGATCTCCGCGTCCGTCGTCCGCTCGAGATGGTCCACG
>JAEEGH010028362.1_pt1 | contig 11019 bp, 8 predicted proteins | sample 9134181 | NCBI WGS metagenome assembly JAEEGH01 (sample SAMN16246544, study PRJNA631951) | gut metagenome | biome: gut microbiome; feature: rumen; material: DP-attached | host: Bos | place: Iran: Karaj | collected 2018-10
CCCTTGCTCAGAGCATCCATGGGGTCGGAAATGGTAACCGGCTGGCCGTCCATCAGGATCTGGCCCTGGTCCATCTTGTAAATGCCGAACATACACTTCATCAGCGTGGATTTTCCGGCGCCGTTTTCTCCCATAAGGGCGTGCACTTTGCCGGGCCGAAGCTTCAGCTGCACGTTATCCAGCGCCTTAACGCCCGGGAAGACCTTGCTGACGCCGGTCATTTCCAGCACGTATTCGGACATGAGGGCATGCCTCCTCTCTCTTTGATCTGTTCAGTGCCCTTCGCTCCGGGTCTCTTCCGGGGCCGGGAGCGAAAGGCGCCAAAATGCTCCGAAAAGGTGGGTGAGCCAGAGTGGCTCACCCACCTTCCATATCAGTGGGAAATCTGATCGCGATTACTGCGCATCCACGTAGGCTTTGTCAACCTTTACGTAGTCAACCCAGTAGTAGTTGTCCAGCGCATCGCCGTTGAGAGCCTTGACAGCTACATCAACTGCTGTGTGGGACTGACCGATGTGGTCATTCAGAACTGTACCTGTCATTGTACCGTTCTCGACCATTTCAACGCACTCAGCCAGAGCGTCAACACCGAGCAGGTAAATATCCTCACCTACTGTACGGCCTGCAGCCTCGATCGCAGCATAGGCACCCAGTGCCATTGCATCGTTGTTGCAGAATACGACTTCGATATCATCACCATACTGAGCCAGAGCGTTCGCGCAGATTGTCTGGCCGTTTTCCTGCTTCCAGTTACCAACCTGGTCAGCCAGGCACTCGACTTCGTAGCCGGCGTCTGTCAGAGCCTTGATGGAGAACTCTGTACGGTACTGAGCATCGACGTTCTCAGGATCGCCTTCGATCATGATGTACTGGATCTTGCCATCGCCGTTGAGGTCAACCTTATCCTGGCCAAGGTCAACGATGATCTCACCCTGCATTGTTCCTGACTGACGAGCGTCACATCCAACGTATGTTACATTCCAGCTGTTAGCTGACCATCTTGCTTCCTCGTCAGCGTCTGGCTCACGGTTGATGTAAACAAGAGGGATATTAGCGCCAACTACAAGATCTGTAATTGTTGCAGCTGATGAAGAGTTAACTGGGTTGATGATAAGTACGTCAACACCCTGTGTGATGAAGTTCTGGATCTGGTTTGTCTGTGTAGCCTGATCGTTAGCACCATCAACGATTGTGATGTTCTCCTTTGAGAAGCCCTGTGAAATGAGGTAGTTCTCAAGCTCTGTTCTGAAAAGTGTCATGAAGTTGTCAGCGAACTGATAGATACATACGCCAACCTTCTTGTCAGCGAGATCTCCGCTTGCTGCTGTGTCAGCAACCTGCTCAGCAACCTCTGTAGCTGTCTGTGCAGCATCTGTAGCTGTCTCAGCAACTGTCTCAGCTGTCTGAGTAGCTGTCTCTGCAGCACCCTCTCCACAACCAACGAGCATGCTCATTGTCATTGCAGATACCATTAAAAGACTTACCAATTTCTTTTTCATTTGTAACATCCTCCTTAAAGATTTGTTGTTTGTTTACATTAGCAATTATAGCAATGGGTTTTGTGCAAAAACATAGAGAATTCTTCTTTTATTCTTAGAAATCCTTTTATATTTTTGTGGTTATTGTGTATTGTTACCAATAGAAAACACTCCGAGTTGGTAACTTTTACTCATCGGTAACGTTTCCCATTTTCGGAGTGTTGTCATTTTGTATGTTTTATATGTGGTTTTACTCTATTACTACGCTTCCGTCCTCATAGGTTAGTACCCAGTATCCCTTGCCTGTACCACAGTCTTCATGGTACTCACGACTGATTATGTCAAGTTCTCTCTGGGGCTTGTCGTCTTGAGTCTTCACATCTTCCTGCTCCGGAATCGTGTCAGCCACTGATATCTTCGTAACTTCCGGCTGATAGCTAACGGCTACAGGCTCAGGCGGTATCTCTTTTACCTGATTATCCAGGTTGATATCTTCGACTACAACCTCAGTATCCGGTACCACCACAGGTATCTCCTGCTCTTCATCCCCAGCCACAAGAGATACAAGCGCGTCATGATATGACGGAATAAATGCAAACATCACTATATTCAGCATCAGAACTGTTGCCACTGCCCCTGTAAATATAAGTACAAATGTAAGAACCTTTCTCATCTCTTTTCCCCTTTTAGAAACTAACGCTATAGACAGCTTCCAAAACAAGCGGTCCCGCCGGATAGCTGTCGTAGGTCTGCTTGTAATAGCCGCTCCTCTTTGCGTTTTGCATCTCTGTATCAAATATGTACCACTTATTTCCAATCTTCACTTCAGTCCAGGCATGTGGTGTCCGTCCCCCAAGGGAAGATGTCACCGTTCCTGTACACACCCTTGATTCATAGCCAAGGCCCTTTGCGATGTATGCAAAGGCTGCTGCATAGCCGTAACAGTTACCGGTCCTGTTCCCCAATGTTTGTGTAGCATAGGTTTTAACCCAGTCATCTGTTGGAGTCTCATTGCTTCTTACATAATATATGTTATTAGCAACGTATTCGAATGCTGCCTGAAGCTGCTGAGACTGTTTCATGGATCCTGTGGAGCTGGCATTGACGATCCGAGCTGCAAGTTCCATTACATCTGAGTTTGGAGAAATGATGGTACCGTCTTTTTGTCTCCACTTCACTCCCTCAGGAGTGTGAATGAAGTGTTCTCCCGGCACATCATCTTCGTCCATGTTTTCCGAGGCCTGCCCCTTTACCACTTCTTTTATCTGCTCTTTGAGTCCGTCAGGAACCGCATAAAGAGCATTTGGCCTGATACTTACTACTGTTGACGGGATAACCGAACCCTGAAGCGCAGGTGGATAACGAAGAAGTTCGGTCATTGCCTTGTCATAAAGGCACCCCCCATATGAGCAGTAAAAAGGATTGTTCTCACTTACTGTTATTTCCCGAAGATTCACAAGATTCTTAAGTGCGCCTGAGGTTATCTCCTCAACTTCACTTCCTATATGAAGAGTTGTGATCTGATAACCATCTTTAAAACTCCTGGCATCAAGCCTTGTAGGATCTTTCGCAAATGATGTAATTGAAGCGGTACAGGCAATTGCTAATACCATTATCAATGAAAGAAATCTTTTCATCGTCCGTTAACCTTGTTGTACTGATGATCCATGTATATAGTGTCCTGTCCGTCTATGTACTGTGGAACAACGGAAATAATGTCGTTTTCATCTGCATACTTCACATAAGTAGCCATATCTTTCTTGGTGCCACCCTGGTTCGGGTGCTTGCCATAGCCGGCATACCCTTTAGCAGGATCAGCATAGGCTTCATGGTTGTCACATACAATCTGACACCACTGGTCATCCCATTTGTTGGCGTTTACATGAACCCACTTAAGGGGGCCATACCTTGTCGAAGTAGTGGAGCTTGTTGTGGTTGTCGTTGTCGTTGAAGTAGAGGAGCTTCCGGATGATGCCGCTTTGGCCGCTTCCTCAGCTGCTTTGGCTGCTTCTTCAGCATCTTTCTGCGCATTATATTCCTGACAGTACTGATCCAGATAATCCAGCACCAGTCCCAAAGCCCTGGTAGCTCCTGCGCATGTATATTCGTGGGCTATAAAAACACCATATGCTGTTCTGTACACTTTTGTTTTGGAGCTGGCAGCTTCTTCATTTGTCAGTTCATTTCCTAGAGCGCAATATGCGTTTACTATACCGTTTGCATATGCCACCATCTCAATCTGTGTGCCTTTGCCCTTTTCCCTTGACTGGCTGAAAACATGCTTTGCAATCTGCTGTGCAATACTTCTTGCCTGGTCTTCCTGATTTCGTGTCATTCCTCCGTTGCTGTGGATCTCACCCGGGATGACGATCATTCCATCCTTCTGCTTAGAGGTCTTTTTATAAGCAGGTACAACGTACTCATAGCTGCTGCTGCCAAGTCTTGCATTTCTTACAACCAGCTTGTTGCAGACACGCCTTTCATTCTTACCAAACTGCACCCAGTGCTGAATAAGAGCATTGGGATCTGCACCAAAAGCCTCTCGAAGGTCAGCATAATTCAGATAATAATAGACAGCATTGTAGCCATCCTGAACCGCATAGTCTACGCCATTGTACTTTGTCGTACCTTTTCTAAGGGTCTCGTATGCATCCTCTGCAATCTCGACACCCTCTACATATGCTGCCTGCGCTTTAAATGATTTTATGGGAGAAAGAGCTATAGACACCGCTAATACGGCACTCAAAGAAATCTTAACCACCCACCTAATACTTAATTTCATATGTACCACCTTCCTCTTACGAGATTTCGTACATGAATATTATCGGCGGATGTTAATAAAAAATTAATAGAAAAAGGGAAAACTTTTTTGTTTTCCCTTTTTATCATGATTTATCTGTCTTTTACAATCGGTTCGATCTGAGAAACCAGGTTGTCGATATGCTCGAATACGCTGCTCTTTGTTGTTCCAAGGGTATTTACCCTTTCAAGCTGTACAACAAGGTTGTCGTATTTTCTGTTGATTCCATTGAAACTGTCTCCAATTCTTGACAGTTCTCCGGATGCAGTATTTGCAGTATCATTGATTTCCCGCTGAACATCATTAGCGCCGTTGGCACTTTCAATAATCTCATCGAAAGTCGCATTGGTCTCATCAACTTCCTGTATGCTTCTGTCCATGGCTTCAATGGAGTTTTGCATGCTGGCTGCCAGCTTTTCACTCTCCTGGCCGGCCGCATCAATGGAGGCATTTACCTGAGCGATCATGGTCTTGATCTCATCCGCAAGTTCACGGACCTCAGTTGCAACTACCGCAAAGCCCTTTCCTGCTTCTCCTGCTCTTGCCGCTTCAATTGAAGCATTCAGGGCAAGGAGGTTTGTCTGAGTAGCAATTCCAATAATCTTTTTCATATAGTCAGAGATCTGATCTACTGCGCTCTTGAAGTTCTCAAAGCCCTGGGTCATCTCATCAAAACTCTCCCTGACTTCATTTGAACTGTTCTTCAATTCTCCAACCTTGGTCTGGGCATTCTCAACACTGTTAATGATATTCTGCTTTACATCCTCGAACTTACCGGCGCTCTCATTTACTGCTTCAAACATTTCGTTGAAGTTGTCCAGGCTCTTTTTGAGCTCATTGTTACTTTCCACAACCTGTCCAATGGCTTCTCCCATGTCATGGATCTCTGTAAGGGAATTAACCTCATTCTGAACAAGCTCCTTCTGGTATCTCTTTATGGAATCGGCGATGTAAACAAGGGCATCCATTCTCTCTTCGTATGCCTGTTTTTGACCATCATCCTTAAGATTGGCTGTTACCTGTACGTCTTTTTTCTTAAACATATCATTCAGCATTAGTTTTCTCCCTTATTCGAATACTACACAGGTCATTGTCTGGTTAACAAACTGCGTGTTGAAATGCTCTCCAAATCCAATAAGGCCGCAGGAAGGTCCAAGCTGTCCTATCTTCTCAAGATATGGATTAAGTTCACCTCTCTGCTTAAGTACCAGATATCTGAATATGCAGTTCACGGAAAAAATACCGGAAATTCTCGAGAAATCATTCCTTATCCTGTTAACTGTAGTCTGGGCAACCTCCATGGGATCCCTCATTTCCAGCAGTGTAAGAATATCTGAGTCATTTATCTGCCTATACAGAATAAGTCCGCTTCCGGAAACATCCTTAAGAGAAACAATGCACACATCATCGCCCATCATCTTTCCAAATGGATTCTGGAAAGTCTGGTCAACAACCTTTCCTTCAGGTGCGCCTGTAAGCTCCATGTATACCTGCTTGGCCGGACGTCCGTTGAGCTCGCCAAGATAATACTTTGATTTATCAGTTCTTGATGCCACCAGCTGAGTGTTATCTTTAGGTGCGTATATATTTTCCTTGTAGGTTTTTACTTTGCCGCCTTCATTCTTAATAAGTGCATATACCATTGCATCTTCATATATCTTTCCATTGACGGAAACCCTACCGGCATCACCGGTTGCTCCCATAACCTGAAGATTATAGTTTACAATGTATGTGCTAAGTGTTGTCATTACAGCAGCATCATTTGTAGCGCAGAAATCTATAATAGCGGTATTTTCCTTGCCCGGCCTTATCGTGTCTATATCATGTTTAAGGAATGCGCGCTTAGCCATATGGCTTTATGCTTTATTTACGATTGCATCTACTACTTGGCGTCACACCATTAAGCCATATTTTGTCCCAAAGTAAGAACTCGTTTTTTCAAATCATCACAACTAATCAAAAATGACCCAGTTGATGTGAATTTGCAGAAGTTTAAAAACCGTATGTCCTACTATAAGTCTACTGATCGAGTCTTTTGCCCCAGCATTTTCATACCTTTAGGTCAAATTTAGTGGCTATTGTCATGCTTTTGTCTAATTTCCTAAGCTTTCATGAATTTTTCATGCTTCAGAATTCACTCCTATAGCCCTGATTTCAGGTACTTGTGATGAAACGAAAAATCCCATTCACACCTGCTGTCAAAAATACGCCTATTAGATGTGAATTTTTCATGGCATAACCATAAATGATATGTCAGGTTGCTATTTATCATTCAACAAAGAGAATATAAAGCCGTGTTTGACATCTTTTATGAATATTCCCTACAAAGGATGCTAAATGGCGTAGATGATCGGAATCCGTTAATAGCAATATACCAATGGCGCAACTTACCGGCCCCGGTTAGAGACCTTTTTGCACAAAGCAAGGCCCGGTGTCAAGGGACAGCACGCTGTGGTTACGAGAAAGAGGCCGGCGTACCTCAGACGGCCCTTTCACAGTTACACGGGCAGCCCTTGACAGCGTGACGAGCGGTGCTACAATCCTAACACCGGAGTTGGTAAGTAAATAAACAAAAATAGTTCTAAGGAATCATCACTCCTTAGAACTACTTTGTCTACAGTCTGAAGGAAAAACCTTTATTCGTTTTCCCTTTTAAGCATAAATACCGATATTGCAAAACACATTGTAAGAATCAGTATCCTTACGTGCAGGTCTCCGGACGGATCCGAAGTCTCTGCTCTTCTTTCACCAAGGACCACCGGTGACTGCATAGCTTCTTCTTGCTGTAAATCATTCGCTGTATCCGCAACCATCTGGTCAACAATTGTCTGTCCAACAACTATCTGCCCCACAGCTGTCTGCTCGCCTGCACTTACTGTACCTGAAGCTGTGTTCAGAGTATTCGTGGCATTCTGTGTAATATTGCCCGAAGTCACTGTCACCCCAGATATGCTCTGATATATCGTAGCTGTGGAAGTCTCTTTTGCAAAAGAGCTTTCGATCTCTTTAACTACTCCTGTGTTACCTGTCTGCTCAACCAGCATTAGAGTTCCGTTCACAGACTTAATGTTATACAGATTGTTGACTGATCGTCCCTGTTCATCAACTATGTTGACGCTTGTTATCTCGTTGGGGCACTGCCCTGGGCCTGTCTGGCTTCCGTTTATTACAACCGTCTCTATCCTGTGGCCCTCAAGAAGGCTTCCTGACTTAATCTCGTAGCTGTCATCCGTAAGGGTCTGGCCGTTGTCGTTCATTACAGAGGTACCGGCCTCAATAGTTAATTCTCTCTTATTGACTGAAACCGGCGCTGTTGTGGCTACCACATTGAATTTGGCAGGAATAACCTTACCTGCGGAATCTCTGATGATAAAATCAGAAGCATCTCTTAGTGGATTGTCATTGCTGTCATAGAAGATGACTTCCTGCGAATCCCCGGGATTGGTGATCCTGGCAAACGCCTTGACCACATTGACCCAGAAGGACTGGTTCTCATAAGTAAACTCTGTTCCATAGCCCTCATCTGCATAGGCCTTGGTTCCAAGGAACGCTCCAAAGCAGTCATAAAGGTATCCCACTATAGACCTTCCGGATTCCTTGTCATTAACCACAATCTCAAAGCCACCTATTATGTGCTCTCTGCCGTCGTACTCTATCTCGTGGACTTCAACTCCGTCTTCCATGAAAAGAGCTCTGATCTCAAGCGTAACATCTGGGATAGGATCCTCAGTCACTGACTCTGTGTCTTCCTCAGCCTTATTATTCTCTATTATCTTGGACTCTTCAAGACTTTCGGATTCTTTCGCTTTCTGAGTCTCTTCTGTCTTGTTTGATTCTTCACCCTTTTGGGGTTCTTCTATCTTTTGGGATTCTTCCTGCTTCTGAGTTTCCTCAATTTTGCCGGAAGTCTCTTTTTCTTTCTCTGAGTTTTTATCTACTTCCTGATTCTTCTTTGAATCATTTTCAGAATCTTTGGTTACTTCCTGATCCTTATTTGAATCGGTCTCGGTATCTTGTCCCGTCCCGGGTTTCGGAACTACAGCGGGATTATTATCACCTGTCTCAGGAGTCTCAACCACTTCAGGAACATTCTTCCCTGTATCAGGAGTCTCGACCACTTCAGGATCTTTTTCCCCTGTCGTCGGCTCTTCTGCCACTACAGGCTCTTTCTCACCTGTCGTCGGCTCTTCTACCACTTCAGGCTCTTTCTCACCTGTCGTAGGCTCTTCTACCACCACGGGATCATCTCCCGCCTCGGGATCAGGTTCCTGTACATTCTGCCTGTCCCTGATAACTCCATCTACATGGATGAAAACATCACTGTTGGGAGCCCAGGTCCACGCCTGTTTGATAACATACCATATCACGTATTGACTGGACTCATCAAAATCTCCGACAACGCTTTTAACGTCGTCAGACGTTGGGAGCTTACTGAGCATTTGTGAAACTTCGTTAGATGCAGTGAAACCATCAGCTAAAAGGTTGTCTTCCTGACCATCCACAGCCCCTGTACTAAGGGACAGCGAAGATCTTGAAACAGCACCATTAATTCTGATGGGTGAAGAATAGTTCAAACTAAAATGATTCTCCGGTTCCTCCGGAAGTTCCTCCCCATCCTCTTCCAGGATATAAAAGCATACATCCAGATTGCTTCTTAATCCCGCACCTAAAACAAGTTCCTCATCACTCTCATTTGGATCGATATTTAGTTCTTCAGCTCTGACGTGTAAGGTGTTGCTGCTACTCCCCAGCGCAGCAACGCCAACAGCCAGTGTCATTAGGACGCACCCCATGCGCCTGACAAAGCTTTTCATAACCGATCGTAGCTCCCAATAAATTATAAAATTTATATAAACATACGACTATATGATACCAAATGCACCATCATATTACTAATCATATTTAAGCGTTTTTTTGTCATATATCAAATAAGGTTCATCGCATCAGCAATGGAGGCGACTCCAAGAATCTCAATGTCCTTAAAGGTACTCTTAAGCTTCTTTTCCAGGGCTTTGGGCACGATGCAGGTGGTGAAACCAAGCTTTTTTGCCTCCGACACACGCGCCTGTGCCATATTGACTGAACGGACCTCTCCAGAAAGGCCGACTTCGCCAAAAGCAATCACATCAGAGCTTATAGGTTTATTCTTGAAGCTTGAGATCAGTGCAAGACAGATGCCAAGGTCCAGAGACGGCTCTGCAATTCTCATTCCGCCGGCAAGATTTACATATGCATCCGACTCGCCCATGGAGAGCCCGACTCTCTTTTCCAGAACAGCCATAAGAAGGTTGACCCTGTTGTAATCCGTTCCATTTGCCTGTCTCTTGGGGAATCCAAAATTGCTGCGGCAGACCAGCGCCTGAATCTCAATAAGTATGGGTCTTGTGCCCTCAACAGAGCAGGTGACGATTGATCCACTGGCGTTCTCGGGCCTTCCATCAAGCATAAACTCCGATGGATTCGACACCTCCACAAGGCCCTTCTCCTGCATTTCAAACACACCAATTTCGTTTGTGGAGCCAAAACGGTTTTTTACAGCCCGAAGGATCCTGTAGGATGCATGCCTGTCGCCCTCGAAATAAAGCACCGTGTCCACCATATGCTCAAGAACTCTGGGGCCTGCAACCTGGCCTTCTTTAGTCACATGTCCAACGATGAAGATAGAAATGTTCATGCTCTTTGCAATGTGAAGCAGCACAGACGTTGATTCACGAACCTGTGAAACACTTCCGGGCGCTGAAGATACCGACTCATTGTACATTGTCTGGATTGAATCGATGATCACAACCGCCGGTTTATCCCTTGTTATGGCCTCCTCAATATTTGAGAGGTTGGTCTCACACATAAATTTCAGATTTTCACTAAAATTCCCTATTCTGTTGGCCCTTAGCTTGATCTGGCGAAGCGACTCCTCACCGGAAATATACAGGATGTCTTTTCCATCCCCTGACACATTGCCCGCAACCTGCAAAAGAATAGTTGATTTGCCGATTCCGGGATCTCCACCAACCAGAATAAGAGAGCCCTTCACAAGCCCGCCTCCAAGGACTCTGTTAAGCTCTCCGATGTGGGTGTCATACCTCTCCTCATCCTTCATCTCTATTTCCGAAAGAGCCTTGGGCGCCTCATACGCCCCCGATGCCCCTTGGGTATTTCCAAGCCCCTTCGTAGCCTTTGCCGCAGGCTTAACTGTCTCTTCAACAAACGTATTCCACTCCCTGCACCCCGGGCACTGTCCCATCCACTTGGACGATTCATACCCGCAGCTCTGACAGAAGAATACAGTCTTCATCTTTGTTGCCATTGTTACTCCCCCTTTTTCACTTCTTTCCAAGATTTCTCACAGCATCAGCAAGATCAAGGAAGTGCTGTGATCTGATGATTGCCAGTCCCTGCATCTCATCACCAAGGACAATAAGCTGATCTCCCGAAGAGATATCGAACAGCTTCCTGGCCTTTGCAGGGATCACAATCTGCCCCTTGTCTCCAACAGTGACCATGCCAAATAGGTGCTTGCCCTTTGGCGGAACGCCCAGTCCAAGATTCTCCTCAGGCTCGTAGTTGGCAAGGTCATCCAAGGACACTCCAAAAATATCAGCAAGCTGTTTGCATTTATCCAGGTCAGGTATACTTTCCCCCGCCTCCCATTTTGCCACCGACTGCCTTGTCACACCAAGCTTCTCGGCAATATCCTCCTGGGTCAGCTGATTTATTTTTCGCATCTGCACCAGATTATCTTTA
>JAEEGH010028363.1_pt1 | contig 11019 bp, 12 predicted proteins | sample 9134181 | NCBI WGS metagenome assembly JAEEGH01 (sample SAMN16246544, study PRJNA631951) | gut metagenome | biome: gut microbiome; feature: rumen; material: DP-attached | host: Bos | place: Iran: Karaj | collected 2018-10
TCCTTTGAAAGAGAGCATCGTGGCTAACGGCATCGCAAATGCTAATCTCAATTATTTCAATACCCGTTATTGTCTGGCCGGCCGTTCATGTGAAGCCGGAATGTTCGTTAAACTGCCCGGTGCTAATTGTGAGTATAAGAAACTTGAAGATGGTCAGATCTATGACCTTTCCTACGAGAGGATGATCATCAATCCCGGAAGTGTAGGCAGTCCCGTCGATCATGATCCCAGAGCATCTTATGGTGTTCTTGATATTAACAACATGACATGGGAGCATCACCGAGTCGAGTATGACCACGAGCTGTTCATGAAACAGGTCCAGGAAGTGGGTTTCCCGTACGATTATTATCTGAAGACCACACGGGGAGAATAAGTGGGAGCCGAGACTCTTTCGGAGTTCACCCATCGACGCTTGAATGCGTTGGGGATACGCCCCCGCAAAGGACTGGGGCAGAACTTTCTTATTGATCAAAAGATCATCGACAGGATCATTGAGGCAGCTGATCTTAAAGAATCAGAAACAGTTGTTGAAGTTGGTCCCGGTATCGGCGCATTGACCCGTTCACTTGTCCAGACAGGAGTCAAAGTCAAGGCGTTCGAGATCGACGAGATCTTGGCGGATTCTCTTCCGGAAGCATTAGGAAACCCTGCAAATCTTGAAGTGATCAAGAAAAATATCCTGGAGTGTGATATCGCAGGTTATCTGGCAGAGACTCCCTATAAAGTCGTCGCCAATCTTCCGTACTACATTACTTCTCCAATAATCAGGCTTTTCCTTGAGAATGCTAAAAAACCGACCGAGATGGTGATCATGGTCCAGCACGAAGTTGCACAGACTATCATGGCTAAGCCTGGCGACATGAGTCTTTTGGCGCTGGGCGTACAGATGTACGGAAACGTTTCTTTGGTGACCAAAGTAAGCCATGGCTGCTTCTATCCTGTACCCAAAGTTGATTCGGCAGTGATTAAGATCGTTCCCTACGAAAAAGAGGTTCTTTCTTCTGGTGATAGTGCCAAGTTCTTCGTCTTGGCCAGAGCAGGTTTTTCTATGGCTCGTAAGCAGATACTGAATCCGCTTTCACATAGTCTTGATATGCCAAAGGACGATATCAGACCTATCCTGGAAGCAGCTAAGATCGACCCGACGAGAAGAGCTGAAACATTAAGTATCGATGAATGGCTTGAATTGTTCTCTCATTTTAAAGGGGTATTGAAATGATCGAAGAAAAAGCCTTTGCCAAACTGAATCTTTCGCTCGAACTGCTGGATGTAGTTCGTAATGACGGATATCACGAGATAAGCACGGTCATGCAGTCTGTCTCACTTGCAGATACGCTCATCTTCGAAAGAGCAGATGATATCGTTATATCATCTGATAAGCTGTGGTGGAGAGCTGACTCCAGTCTCGTCAGTAAGGCTGTTGTGCTCATGCAGCGAGAGATAGCAACTGAAGAAGGTGTTCATATCGAAGTCAAAAAGAATATTCCGCTTTCGTCCGGACTGGGCGGAGATTCTTCCGACGCCGCTGCCGTCATAAGAGGTCTCAATTCTCTTTGGGGTGCCAGGATGTCTGTCAGCGAGATGCTTTCTTTAGCTGAACAATTGGGAAGTGATGTTCCTTTTTTCATTCAGGGTGGTACCCAGCACGCTAAAGGGCGTGGGGAGATCCTTGTTCCTGTCGAGACGCCCGTTTCTGCTAAGATGGTCGTTGTGTTTCCTGAGTTAAAAACTCCACCTCATAAGACCAAGATGTTATACGGACTTATCTCTAAGGAAGACTATTCCGATGGAGGGCTTACCAACTCTCTCTGCTGGGGATTGGATGCGGGAGAGCCGCTGACAAGCTTTGCTTTGGTCAATTCCTTCGACCGCGTTGCAGGAAAGGTCTTTGAAGGACTCGATGCTGTCAGACGGGATTTTTCCAATTTGGCTGGACGGCAGATCTATCTTTCGGGATCCGGCCCGTCGCTTTTTGCCGTATTCGATCTTGATGAACCTACTGGAGAGATTGTAGAAAAGCTAAAATATCTGCGTTATCAGGCATGGGAAGCAGGTTGTATTGGACGAAAGTTGGTCCTATAGCTTTATAGCTCTTGCGATAGCATCTTCTCTTGAATCGATTTCGCCATCCAGTTGCAGCATAAATAGCTCCTGGAGCTTTTCACCGAGCAGCTTTCCTTCGGGGTAGCCTAACTCCTTGAGATCATCTCCGGTCAGGAATGGTACTGTTTCACGCGCGGTATCCAGGTAATAAGAGAGCATATCTTTCATTCTGCTGTCCCGTGTCAGTCTGCGAGCGATCTCCAGAGCCTTTTCCGGATAGTTTTTGAGTGTTTTATAGATCTTGCTGTGCTGTTTCTGAACAGTGCGACTCTTTAAATCTTTCACTTCCATAAGGATGTCTCTGTCATGACTGTTCAGTCCCCAGTATTCGCATTCTCTCAGTATCACATCATCGGTCTTGTCTTCAAGGTAAACTGCCATGAAAGTGAGTTCATCGAGCTCTCCCGCATCTTCGAGCCGTTTGATCAGCTCTGCAGAGAGATCGATCAGTCCTAGCTCTTTTGCTTTTTGAAGAGTTTTGACAGGTTCTTTTTCATTGAGGACACATTCCATTTCATAGCGTCTTCTTTCGGGTGTTAGAAGCGAGAGATTGCCTTTGTCTCTTTCGATAAGAGTAAGAGTGCTGGGTTCTATCTCAAAATCGAATCGGCAGGCATAACGGACGGCCCGCCAGATACGGGTCGGATCATCAAGGAAACTCTTCTTATGAAGGATACGGATAATGCCATTCTTCAGGTCTTTTTCTCCGCTGAAGATGTCGACCAGTTTGTTTCCTTCGGTCAGTGATATGGCCATGGCATTGATCGTGAAATCGCGTCTTTTCAGGTCGTCTCTCAATTCTGCCGGTTCAACAATGGGCAGAACTGCTTTTTGCGGATAGCTTTCTGTCCTGCACATAGCTATGTCTATATGCAGATCATCGCTGATAGTGAAGGTGGCGGTGTTGAACGGTTCGTGGTATATGAATCCGACCGGTTCGATCTTGGATCTGAACAGATCGGCGAATTCAGCCGTATCGCCTTCGATTGCCAGGTCGATATCATGGATGTCGTAGTCCTTGAGCAATATATCTCTGACGGCGCCTCCGACCAAATAGATGTCATAGCCGAGCTCCAGTGCCGCATCCCTGGCGATATCCAGATAGTGCGTGATGATGTCCGGAAGGTACTTATTGAGATCTATCACTCTTTCCATGTCACGGATTATAGCATTATCGGGTGATTGAGAAGAGATAGACAGAATTATTGTATAATTAAAAATTACAAAGAAGAAGGAAAAGGAGATAAATTAAGATGGCGTATAAGATTACTGATGATTGTATCAGTTGTGGTGCCTGCGAGGGCGAATGCCCCAACAAGGCGATTTTTGAGGGTGATGATCACTATATGATCGATCCTGCAAAATGCACTGAATGCAAGGGATTCTTTGATAAGCCCCAGTGTGCAGATATCTGCCCTGTCGGTGCTCCCTGCAAAGCTGAGTAGTTTTTTCTTTCAGTACCTGTCAAATGATAATAGGAGGGATTTGATCATGAAGTCTTTTAAGACGGTAATGGCTATACTATTGACCACAATACTGGTGGTCAGTGTATGTGCATGTTCGTCTAAGCAACCGACCAAACCGACTTCTACTACGAGTACTACATCTACCAAAACGACCAGTTCTACAACAAAGACTACCACTTCCAAGACGGAGGAATCGGAATGGGACTGGTCATGGCAGGAAGATAAGACCATTGTAATCACAAAGTACAAAGGAACTGCCTCAAAGGTCACGGTTCCATCGAAGATCAACGGTACTGCTGTTACAGCGTTGGGAAGCTGGACTTTCAGGGAGAATAAGGAACTCAAAGAAGTCATCATTCCGGATTCCGTCACTATCCTGAAACAGAATCTCTTCATGAACTGTTCTAATCTTGAGAAAGTCACCTTACCCAAGAAGGTCACTGAATTCGGAGACCAGTTGTTTGAAGGATGCTCCAGCATCAAGATAATTGTCGTTCCGGAAGGCGTCACAAAACTTGAATATCGTGAATTCGCAAGATGCACAAGTCTTGAAGAAATCGTCCTTCCTGCTATCGATGAGATTGGTGAAGCAGTTTTTTCGCAATGCAGCCAGATCAAGAAGGTCTATTACAGAGGTACCGAGACTCAATGGTCGAACATCAAACGATCCAAGAACGGCACACCAGAAGCTAATCATGCCGAATACGAGCATATCTGTAATTACAAAGGCAATTAACAGGACTAATAAATGATGAAAATGGCGTCCAGATGGACGCCATTTTTGTATTAGGGGACGTGACCCCGTCGAGTGCGTAAAACGCACGAGATATCAACCACCCGCTATGCGGGTGCGTGATAAAAGTTATACAAAGAAAAACCTTCCAATCATAATGTGGATGTTCAAGTCACAGAAATGAAAGGAAGGTAAGATGGCCAGACAAAGTAGTTCGCTGGCGCACACAAAATGGTTGTGTAAATACCATATAGTGTTTAGTCCGAAGTATAGGCGAAAGATAATCTACAATCAATACAAAGAAAGTGTAGGAGGGATCATCAAGACGCTGTGCAAATACAAAGGTGTAGAGATAATCGAAGGGCACTTGATGCCGGACCATGTACACCTGTTGTTGAGCATACCACCCAAGATGTCGGTAGCATCATTCATGGGGTACTTAAAAGGAAAGAGTTCGCTGATGATCTTTGATAAACACTCAAATCTGAAGTACAAATTCGGAAACCGAAAGTTTTGGGCAGAAGGATACTACGTCAGTACAGTAGGACTGAACGAAGAAACGATAAAGAAGTACATACAGGAACAAGAGAAAGCAGATATCGCGTTAGATAAACTAAGCGCGAAGGAGTATGAAGACCCTTTTAAGGGTCAATACAAGTAATACGGATCCACATCTGTGGAGAGTTAAAGAGGCAAAGACAACTGTGGCTTGAACGCAGTGAAAGCCCTGCGCCTTGAGACGTTGTCGGTGACAGGGGCTTATAGCCGCAGAGCAAACCGCCCCTTTGGAGGGGCGGTTATGATTTGTTCCGGAGTCATTGATGGTGCTTTCTACACCGCAAAGACTAGTCTGTCATCTTTTCCTGTTTGACCTTATGGTCGATGATGTGTCGGGATGCTAATTCTTTCTGTACGTCAGACAATGGAATGTCCATCTGGACCATGAGGACCAGCGCATGGTATGCAAGGTCGGCCAGTTCATAAACGGTCTCCTTTTTGTCTTCTGCTTTACCGGCGATGATGACTTCAGTGCATTCTTCTCCGACTTTCTTGAGGATCTTGTCGAGGCCTTTGTCGAAGAGATAGGAGGTGTAGGACCCCTCGGGCTTCTTTTCTTTGCGGTCGACCAGAAGGTCATAAAGGCCCTGTAGGTCGAATTCGTTCAGTTCATCGTTTTTGTATACAAGGTCATTGAAGCAGGAATCGGAGCCGGTATGACAGGCCGGACCGTCTTTTTCGACGACGATCTTTAACGCATCAGAATCGCAATCTGCGGTAATTGATACGATATGCTGGTAATTACCGCTTGTTTCGCCTTTCAGCCATAATTCTTGACGTGAGCGGCTGTAGAAGCATGTCAGACCCTTCTCCATGGATATCTTCAGGCTTTCCCGGTTCATGTATGCCAATGTCAGGACTTTTTTGCTCTCTGCATCGACGACGATCGCCGGGATCAAGCCGTTCTCATCAAATTTCAGTTCATCAATGTTGACCATAGTGTTTGCCTCGTTATCTTTAGATATCCAGTGCGCAGATATCCTTTTCAGTTTCCCGTCTGACCGCTACATAGGCTCGTCCGGCTTGCAGCATGACGACAGGCGGTCGGGGTATACGGTTGTAATTGTTGGCCATCGAGTAATGATATGCTCCAGTAGAGAGACAGGCGAGGATATCGCCGCGTTTCATCGATGACGGGAGTTCGACGTTGGGCTGGATGATATCGCCGCTCTCGCAGCATCTGCCCACCACATCGGCAGTCATAGTCTCTGATATATCGTTCATCTTGTTAGCCGGCAGGATGGTGTAGGGTGAACCGTAAAGGGCAAAACGGATGTTGTCCGGCATGCCGCCGTCGACTGATACGTAGTTCTTGTAGCCGGGGATCTTTTTGATCGTTCCAACGGTATAGAGAGTCATACCAGCTTCAGCCACGATGCTGCGTCCGGGTTCGATGCAGACCATCGGCTTGGGTATCCCAAGACGCTCGATGCTGGCGTTGATGTATTCTCCGAGATTCGGCAGATAATCCCAGGGAGTCCTTACAGGCTGTTCTGAGGTGTATCTGGCAAAGAATCCGCCGCCCAGATCCAGAACTTTGGTTTCATATCCTGTCTTGCGTCTGATATCAGCAATGAAGTCCAGCATTATCTCGGCCGTTCTGACATAGATCTCGGTCTCCTCGATCTGTGAGCCGATATGGCAGTGAAAACCCATCAGTTCGACGTGTTCACAGTCGAGGGCTTTCTTAGTGATTTCTTCAGCTTGACCGGTCTCGATAGCAGACCCGAATTTGGAATCAACACAGCCGGTCCTGACGGCTTTGAATGTATGAGGGTCGATGCCCGGCGTGATCCTTAAGAGGATCTTCTGCTTGATGCCGCGTTTAGATGCTTCTTTCTCGATGGCAAAGAGTTCCTCTTCGTTGTCGGTCACGAAGTAGCCGACACCATTATCCATTGCGTACGCGATATCGCGGTCGGTCTTGTTGTTGGAATGGAAGAAAGCTTTTTCCATGGGGAAGGCAGCTTTCTTGGCAGTGCAGATCTCACCGCAAGAGACGACGTCGGTTCCGAGGCCCTCTTCGGCGATGATCTCATAGATCTTGATGAAGCTGGCTGCTTTCGATGCATAAAGCACCATGCAGTCTTCTCCGAATGAGTCTTCGAGAGCTTTTTTGAAAGCCCGGCACTGTTTTCTGATATAGTCTTCATCCATCAGATAAACAGGTGTCTCATAGATCCTGGCAAGTTCGGTAGTATCCTGTCCTGCGAAAAGGAGTTTTCCTTCTGCATCGACAGTTATGTTCTCACAAATGAGATCTTTGTCGTAATTCATGTTAGTTTCCTATAAAAGATTCTTGCGCATCTCTTCCGGTGACATCAGTGACAGATCAGCCGGTGCGACATCAAAGACACTGATGCAGCCGCGTGATCCGCGCTGATACATCCTGAAGACAGCCCTTGCAAAAGCAGTCATGACGCTTGCTGTGAATTCGGGATTGGAGTCCAGTGTGAGCTTATACTCGATGGTCTCCTTGTGTTCGTCCTTCTGACCGGTGGTTCCAGAATGGATCACAGCACCGCCGTGAGGCAGTTCACCATGATCACGAAGGAGTTCTTCTTCCGTGACAAATTCGACGGTCGTATCATATGGTTCGAAATAGTCAGGCATGGTCTTGATCTGTTCTGTGATAGCGGCTTTATCCGCTCCGTCTTCAGCGACTACATAACACTGTCGGAGATGCTTCTGTCGGGCAGTGAATGAAGGATTCTCACCTTTCCTGACTGCTTCCATGGCATTTTCGATAGGGATCGTATACTGTCGTGCATCTTTTACGCCGGGGATCCGTCGGATAGCATCGGAATGTCCCTGGCTGACGCCTTTGCCCCAGAATGTGTACACCTTGCCGCTGGGGAGGATGGATGCGGAATAGAGTCGGGCAAGAGAGAACATGCCGGGATCCCAGCCTGTGCTGATTAGGGCAAGATGTCCTCCGGCCAGTGCTGCACTGTGCACGATATTGAAGTGTTCGTTGATATGGTTGTGGTTATCGAAGGTATCGACCACATTAAAGCTGCCTGCGTACTGCGGGGTGACATGAGGAAGATCAGTGGCACTGCCTCCGCAAAGCAACAGGACATCGACCTTGTCACGGTAGTTGATAAGATCGATAGCTTTATATACAGGCGCACCGGTGATGGTCGTGATGGATGCAGGATCACGCTGGGTGAAGATGCCAACGAGTTCCATATCCGGAGCATTGGTCACGCTGATCTCGGCGCCTTTACCGAGGTTTCCGTATCCAAGTATTGCGATTTTCATATCAAAAGCCTTTCTTACTTGAGCAAGTCAGTCATGGTATATAGACCGCTCTTCTGTGTAATCAGGAACTGCGCTGCATTCAAGGCACCTTCCGCGAACAGAGCGCGGTTAAGTGTCTCATGCTTCAATGTGATCGTCTGGTTCTGAGTACCGATGAGTACTTCATGTTCACCAGCGATGTTTCCCATCCTGATGGCGTGGATGCCGATCTCATTGGGAGTACGTTTTCCCATCCCGGCCCTTCCCAGCTTATTCGTGAGCTCAGGTCTGACCGATCTGATGCCTTCTGCGATAGCCAGGGCAGTGCCGCTGGGAGCATCGACTTTGCGGTCATGATGTTTCTCGATGATCTCGATCTCAGCATCCTTCATGACTGCCGCTGCCTCTTTGGCCAGCTTGATTAGGAGAGCGATGCCCAGTGAATAGTTTGCTGCGAAGAAGATAGGAATGCTCTCAGCAGCTTTTTTGATTGCTTCCTTTTCTTCATCTGTCTGTCCGGTCGTGGCGATGACGGCCGGGATCTTGTTCTCAACTGCAAAAGCCAAAAGATCGTTCGTCAAAGAATGATGCGAGAAATCGATGATACAGTCGACATTTTTATCAGCTGTGGCAAACGATTCTGCACAGGGGATGTCCAGTTTTCCGGTTATGTTATTGTCTACGCCGGCAACGACTTCTGCTCCGCAGTAGCCGTTCTCGGCGAGTTTGACGACTTCGCGTCCCATGAAGCCGTAAAGACCGCTGACTAGTACTTTCATCTTCAGTTAGTTCTCCACGACTTTGATGCCAAGGTCTTTCATGATCTGTAAGAGTTTTTCTTTGTTCTGAGGTTCCATCTTGGTGAGCGGCAGTCGGATGGCGCCGTCGCAGAAGCCCATGGCGGCCATGGCGGCCTTAACGGGGATGGGATTGACTTCGCAGAACAGGGCATTGACTAAAGCCATGTATTTGAGCTGCATGGCAGCTGCGCCTTTTACGTCGCCGCTGAAGAACTTTTTACAGAGTTCAGAAGTCTCTCTGGGAATGACATTGGAAAGAACTGAGATGACGCCCTTGCCACCGATGGAGAGGATGGGAACGATCTGATCGTCGTTACCCGAATAGATATCCATCTTGCCTTCGACGAGAGAAGCGAGAGTACAGATCTGTGCGATGTTGCCGCTGGCTTCTTTGATAGCGACGATATTGGGGTGATCGGCTAATCTTGCAACGGTGGGAGGCAGGAGGTTGCATCCGGTGCGGCTGGGGACGTTATAGAGGATGCAGGGTTTATCTACTGCATCAGCGATGGCAGTGAATGATTCATACAGACCATTCTGTGTGGCTTTGTTATAGTAGGGAGTCACGAGCAACAGTGCATCGGCTCCGGCTTTGCAGGCATATCTTGAAAGCTGGATGGCATAGGCTGTGTCATTGGAACCGGTGCCGGCGATGACCGGGACCCGGCCTGCTACACGTCCTACACAATAGTCGATAGCGGCTTCGTGTTCTTCGTTGGAAAGGGTAGAACCTTCACCTGTAGTGCCGGCAACTACGATGGCATCGATGCCTTCTGCGATCTGCCAGTCGATGATCTTACCGAAAGAATCAAAATCCAGACTGCCGTCGGGATTCATAGGGGTGACTACTGCGGTCGCTGCGCCCTGAAATACTGTTTTTTTCATTTTTATATCTCCTGATCGATTAGTTTTTAATTAATTATCCGTTGAGCCTAACGGGTATACCATGTTTCTTTAGTTCCTGTTTAAGATCCGGTATGGAGACTTCTCCGAAATGGAAGATCGAAGCGGCAAGGCCGGCATCTATATCCGGGATCTCTTCGAAAAGATCTACAAAATCCTTGATGCATCCGGCACCGCCAGAAGCGATGACCGGAACATTTACCGCCTTACGTACAAGTTTTAACAATTCGATATCAAATCCCTTTTTGACGCCGTCGGTGTCGATAGAATTGACTACGATCTCTCCTGCGCCCAGGGATACTCCTTCTTCTATCCATTTTATGGCGTCCATGCCGGTATCGACGCGGCCGCCTTTTGCAAATACGTGGAATGTATTATCCACTCTTTTGATATCTACCGACAACACGACGCACTGGTCTCCGTATATCTTGGAGGCCTCTCCGATGAGACCGGGATTTCGGATGGCACCTGAATTGACGCTGACCTTGTCAGCTCCGCATTTGAGTACCCGGTCGAAATCCTCGACAGTGTTGATGCCGCCGCCAACGGTCAGAGGGATGAAGATCTGGCTGGCGACTTCTCTCAGTATGTCAGTGAAGAGCTTTCGTTCTTCGAATGAAGCTGTAATATCATAGAAGACCAGTTCATCGGCGCCGTTGTCGGAATAGTATTTCCCCAGAGCTACCGGGGAATCGACATCGGCAACACCTTCGAAGTTGACTCCTTTTACAACTCTTCCGTTCCTGACGTCGAGACAGGGGATGATCCTTTTAGTTATCATTTCGCCACCTCGATCGCTTCTTTGATGGAGACTGCTCCGGAATAGTATGCCTTTCCGATGATCGCTCCATACAGATCTAAGCTGCGTAGTATCTTGATATCTTCGATACTCGATACACCGCCCGAAGCGGTGACATCTAACGTGTATCGTTCTGAAAGATCTTTATAAAGTGAATTATTGGTTCCCTGCAGTGTGCCGTCTTTGGAGATATCGGTGCAGATGACGTTCCTGATACCGAAAGACTGCATTTTGGTCATGAAGTCATCGAGAGTGATGGGAGCGACTTCGAGCCAGCCTTTGATGGCGATCTTGCCTTCTTTGATGTCGGCGCCAACTGCCACGAGATCACCATATCTTTCGAGGGCTGACAGCAGGAAAGGTTCGTCTTTTACGGCTGCGGTCCCGATGATCACGCGGGATACGCCTGCATCT
>JAEEGH010028365.1_pt1 | contig 11018 bp, 5 predicted proteins | sample 9134181 | NCBI WGS metagenome assembly JAEEGH01 (sample SAMN16246544, study PRJNA631951) | gut metagenome | biome: gut microbiome; feature: rumen; material: DP-attached | host: Bos | place: Iran: Karaj | collected 2018-10
TGAGTGCGCATTCCGGAGAGCCATGCATGACCACATACTGCTCTCTGATGGCAAAGGCTGCATTGAGTTTTCCGACCCGCGCATTGATGATGTAATCCGCTCGTTGGAGGAGGAGCACCATGTCCGTATCAAGGGGCGTACCATAATCTTCTACGCGGAGACGGTGTGAGGGCCTGAATTTTTTGTGACAGAAACATTAATACTGGATAAATATGAAACGTTTGTGTATTTTATTGTGTGCAGTGCTGCTGTCAGGCGGTACCATGGCGCAGGACACCTGGCAAAAGGCTGTCCGGCTACAGAACGGCGTGTGGCCAAAGCAGGATTCTGTGGCGAAAAACATTAGGGATGACTATTATTACCGTCTGGACATCAAGGGGGAATCATATCTTGATATAGAGATGGCGCTCATTTCTATGGCAGGAGGCAGCAGCTCATTCATCGACATGAGTTTCTACCGGCTTAATGCGGACAGCACACTCGAGAAAATATGGATGTCCGGCGGGTCAAGCAGTGACAGGGCGTTCGGAAGCAGGGTAGGGGACACGCTGCGCTGGCGTTTCACCAAGCGTTCCGACGGCACATATTTCCTGCGTGTGAACAGGGCAAGCACAGCTGCATCCTCATTCAAGGTGCGTTATCTTTGGGACGGTGGAGCCGGTTATCCGAACGATCCGGAACCTAATAACGACTATTTCCATGCTGTTGAAATCAAAAACGGTGTCACCGCATACGGACATATCGGGTTTGAAAACCATGACTCCTCCACCCAGGATTTTTACGACTGCTATAAGTTCACTGTCAGGAATGACTGCGATGTGAAGTTGGAGTTCCACATCACGCCATGCCCCGGCACAAATGGGGACAACATACGTCTTGACATGGACGGCTGGCAGTTCCTGTATGGTGACAGCACTTTCAGCAACGTGTTCATCGGAGGATGGAGGAATGACAACAATTATGGTGTGTTTGACACTGTGAAACGGGTGCGGTTCAAGGGCTTGTCGGCAGGCACCTATTACTTCCGCATCTACCCTTACGTCGGTTTTGGCTATTACAATCTGAAGCTGACTGTTGACGAATACAATGTGCCGGATGATCCGGAGGAGAACGACAACTACCTGCAGGCCGTTCCGCTGGTACCGGGCAAGACAACATACGGCCATGTCGGATTTTTCGACAAGGACCGTTTGCAGCATGACTATTACGACTGCTATAAGTTTACTGTAGAGAAGGACTGTGACGTGCGTCTGCTTGCCAATATCCGGCCAAAGGGCGAAGGGGATTGCCGCTTTGAAATGGACGGTTGGCAGATACGTTACGGTGACAGCATTTTCGGCAACACTCTTGTTGGCGGATGGAGGAATGACAACAATTATGGTGTGTTCGACACGGTAAAGCGGTACCGTTACATGGGACTTTCGGCAGGTACCTATTATTTCCGTGTGAGCCCCTCCGTGGGACTATGCACGTATGATTTGAAGTTGGATACATTCAATTACGGCGAGCCGTCCGATGCTGAACCGAATGACGAGTTCATACAGGCGCTGCCGGTGAAACCGGGTGACACCATGTACGGCCATGCCGGTTTCTATGACCAGACCCGGATGGAGTATGACTATAATGACGCATATAAGCTTACAGTGGATAAGGACTGTAATATCAGTGCGGTCTTCAATATCAGACACAAGGGGGAGGGGGACTGCCGTTTCGATTGGAGCTCCTTACATTATATGATGCCGGACAGTTCGTTTGTATATTATCGCGGACTGAACGGCGACTACCAGTCGGTGTGGGACACTCTCAAGCGTGCCCGGTCGATGGGTGTTGGCAAGGGAACCTATTTTTTCCGGATAACACCGTCCGTAGGTATCGCCACATATGATTTCAATATTAGTTTGGAATATCCTGAAATAGGCAGCGATGCCGAACCGAACGACACCTGGGCGCAGGCAACCGCCTTGCGGGAGGGGGACACCGCTTTCGGCCATATCGGATATGACGGTGCCATGGACAGCACTGGCTACTATCAGGATAAGGAGGACTGGTACATTGTGACGCTGCCTTCAAACGGCTCCATCAATGTCTTGTCCCAGTGCTATCCCGGAAGCGGCCATGGCAGTGTGCTGGATGACAAGTTGGGACTCTATTTCAAGCTTTATCAGGTGGATGAGGGTGTAGTTGATGAAATAGGCTCATTGTCCGGACCATCCACTTGGGAAAAGGTGGACACGATGACCTATAATTGGAAAACAACTTTGGGCAAGGGCACCTATTTCCTACAGGTTTCCCCAAGGGGAGGTTACGGCCAGTACAAGTTCGTGTATGAAACCCGTCCTGCACCTGTAGCCGATTTTGATTTTGTGCAGCGCATTAACGACAAGGGGCAGACCGAAGTATGCTTCATCAACAGGACAACTGGCAATGCGACCAAATATTACTGGAAATATGACGGGAGCAGTTGGAACTACACCTACAATGCTAACCCAACCGTGGTGTATTCCACATCCGGTGTGCGTGAGGTGATGCTGATCGCCTACGGTACTGAGGGTAACGACACTGTTGTCAAATATGTGGAGGTTAACGGCCTGCAGCGTGTGGAGTCTCCGAAGGCAGGCCAGGGGGATGTCACGCTGAAATTCTATGCCGGCGGTATTCAGAAAAAAGACACCTTCCTTCTGGAAAAGGGCGGTATGGAATATGCAGGCACACTGCTGCGCGAAGTGAGGAAGGGGTGTGTTGAGCTGCGTTTCCATCTGCATGCCGCCCCTGTGGGGAAATACTCCGCCATTATCCGCCACAGCAATGGCAGCGAAATGCGTTTGGATAACGCCTTTGAACTTGAGGCCGCTGTGGAGCCGGAAATATATGTTGATCTGCTTGGCTTGGACAAAATGCTGTATAACCGTTGGCAGGATTATACTGCCGTCATCGGCAATAAGGGCAATGTGGATGCCTATAACCGGACATTGTGGATTGTCACGCCGCACGATTCTAACTGCCACATCCAGCTGCGCAACGTCTCCTTCATTATGCCAAAGGGTGACACCTTGCAGTGGGTGAAGGATATCCCGCCATATCTGATATACGACAGCCTGGAACCCGGCGGCGGCCCGGTCCGCGTTTATCCGCTGATGTTCTCCGTGATTCCTGCGGGCAGCGAAGTTGAGGTTCATTTCCGCATGGCATCGGACAAGAGCGAGCGCATAGGGGTGTTCTCTACCGATCCGTTCGTGACCGAAAGCCTGCTGAAGGATTACGACAGCTACGAAAGCTGTGTGGCCTGGACTATTGCCAAATATGTGACCGAAAAGGCGGTGGGCTTCCTGTTGGATGAGATTCCCGGTGCAGGTTGTGTGAAGGATGTGATCAAGTTCACCTACCAGACAACCGAATCCACGGTGGAGGGCAACATACAGGCTGGCAGCCTGGCCTGGAGCGTGGCCACCACAGCATGGAGCTGCGCCAAGGATTTTGTCGGGCCGCTCAAAGCCTACAAGATGACCTGCGACATAATTGACCTGATGATTGACATCGCCGACAATTACAGTGCCGACAAGGATTGTCAGAAGTACAAGAAGAAGAACGGCAAGAACAAGAATGTGCGGGCCGTCTCCTCAATGGATCCGAATGAAATCAGCGGTCCTGCCGGTTTTGGCGAATATAATGATGTCTGCAAGCAGGATTTCTCCTATACCATCATGTTTGAGAACAAGGCTTCCGCCAGCGCACCGGCGCAGGAGGTGGTGGTCACCGACACGCTTGACCGGACTAAGTTCGATTTTTCCGGCATCCGTTTCAATTCGTTCAGCATCGGGGATTCCATATATACGGTACAGCAGTCTGGGCTGGCTTTCGCCACCGAACTGGACTGGGATTCCGTCATCGTACGCATATCCGGACGTATGGACACGGTTTCGGGTGTTGTCTCCTGGCAGTTTGTGACTCTGGACAAAAATAACCGTGGGCAGGTTTCCGACCCCGATGACGGTTTCCTTAAGCCGAACAAAAATGCTCCCGAGGGAGAGGGCTCCGTCAGTTTCACCATCCCGTTGAAGGCTCATGTGAAGGACGGGGATGTTGTTGAAAACCGTGCGGTGATTGTTTTTGACGCCAATGCGCCCATCAGCACCAACATTTACAGCAACCGCATTGATGAGAACAGACCGTCAAGCGCCATTGCCCGCGTGGCGGAGGCGGAAGGCGGAAAGGATGAATACACCCTTTATTTCTCTGGGAGTGATAACGGCAGCGGTGTCTTTTTCTACAGCCTGTCGGTGTCGGTGAACGGCGGGGACACTCAGTTGCTTTCGGGGCACATCACGGGTGACAGCTACACGATGCCGTTGCATAAGGATTCCGTATACCGCTTTTTCCTGCTGGCCACCGACAGCCTTTTCCATCAGGAGGAGGTGAAAAGTGCGCCTGACCTGGTGCTAAATGGCGACGGTATTGCCTGCTTTGATGAGGACAATGCAAATACGCCGTTGCGTATGCGGCTGAATCCGAATCCTGCACGGCAGCGGACCAATATCACATTTGCTGTCCGTGCAGCCGGTGAAACCTGTGTGGAAATCTATAATATGCTTGGTGTCCGCGTTGCGGAGAGGAATTTGGGCTATCGTGAGGCAGGGATGCATCAGGAGGTTCTGGATTTGTCCGCACTTCCTCAAGGTCTTTATGCGGTGCGTCTGCGCTGCGGGCAGCATGTGTGCAACGGAAAGGTGGCGGTGCGGTAGCTCCGCCGCCTTCACTCCTTTTCCAGTTTCTGGTAAGTTTTGAGCCAGCGTTCGGGCAGTTCGTCCATACAGGCGGTTTCGTAATCCTCTTTGGAGCAGGGGATCAGATACATGCGTTCATACTTGGATTTTTTGTCCGCACAAGGCACCTCCATCCACCAAAGATGGCTGATTTTGCTTTCGTAAAAGCGGATCTGGTACAGCCGCTGCTGGATCTCCACAATGTATTCGGTGAAATTTTCGCGCATCAGGTCTGGCTGGTCATCACGCCGCAGGCTGAAACCGTCCAGAAAATACCAGAGCATCTCGGCGATAAGGCGTGCGCTCTGTCCGGCGATGTCGCAGCCGGAATTGTATTCGTAAACACCGAATGAGCTGACACGGGATGAGGCGCCTGCAAAGCGTGAAAGCATACATATCTCCTTTCCTGTCAATCCGTTGGGGGAGGCATGGCGGCAACCGGGCGCATCTGCGAAGCGTACAGCGGCCATGTCCACGCTAACGATGCCGGCTTCGCGGATCAGCGGTTCGCATTTCAGAATGTCCTCCTGAACGATGCCCAGACGGCAGGTGTCGAAACGCAGTTTTTCCATCAGGGCGACATCATCCGGGCTCACGAAGTAACTCTGGTATCCGATATTGCTGTAATTGAACAGGTAACTTGGCTGTCGCAGGATAATTTTATGGAAAAATGCATTGGATTCCTGCTCGGAAAGTTTGGCGCCGATGTCAAAACAAGGGTCAATGGCAGTGATGTTCACAACCTCCTGCCGCTGCTCGTAGGCCAGATAGTTGGCGTATGTCAGATCCTGGCTCCCGCCCAGAATAACAGGAACAATCCCTGCATCAAGAAGCTGTCCCAGCAGGTCGGCAAGGGCATGGTAGGTGTCCTCGCATTCCCTGCCCACACGAAGGTTGCCGAGATCGGCGGTTTCCGGCATGTCCGGCATACGGAAAAGTTGGTAGAACTGTTTGCGGATCTCGTCCGGAGCCATGGAGCAGCCCACGTTGTCATAGGCGTTACGCTCCTCCGGCACACCGATGACTGCAATCCGTACATTGTCCAGGTCCGGCAGACCCTTCTCCGCAGTATGGATGTGCAGGCGGCTTCCGATCCGGTTCTTGTCGGCGGAGCGGGCGAAAAATTCCAGATCATCCAGCGAAAGCGGTTCCAGATAGTTCTCCAAATTTTCCATCAGCGTTTCCGTTTGGCGGTTTTTCCCGGTGCCCTCTGGTCTGCTGTCTGCACAATTTCCAGGCATTGGCTGTAGGTCATCTTTCCGGCCTCGCTCCCCTTGGGCAGCCTGTAGTTTTGGTTGTTGTATGATATGTATGCGCCGAACCGCCCTTTGAGTATTCTCATCTTTTCGTCCTCTTCAAAGCGGCGGAGGATGTTCTTTTCCTCATATTTCCGGATTACCTCCTTGGCCTGTTCCAAACTGACAGTATGGATGTCCGTTCCTTTTGGCAGGGCGAAGAAATGTTTTTTGTAAAGGATATAGGGGCCGAAACGTCCCACTGCGACGGAAAGCGGGTCGCCTTCCCATTCGCCGATTATGCAGGCTGCCTTGTCCTGGTCTGATTTCTTTTTGGCCTCCATGATTTCAATGCATCGCTCAGGTGAGATGATGCGGAGGTCTTCCGTCTTCGGTATGGCGTAGAATTTTCCGTCGTATTGCACATATGGGCCGTAGCGGCCTATGTTCACAACCAATGGCAGGCCGTTGTGGGTGCCGACCGTGCGCGGAAGCTTGAACAGATCCATCGCCTCCTCAAAGGTGATGGTGTCAATGCTCTGGTGCGGCAGCAGCTTGGCGAAACTTAGCGTGTCCTCGCTGTTGGAGCGTCCCATCTGCACCACAGCACCGTAGCGGGCCAGCTTGGCGTACACGTTTCGTCCTGAAACCGGATCCACACCCAACAGCCGTTCGCCGCTTGCCTTTTCCGAAGTTTCGAGTGTGGTTGTGATGGTTTGGTGGAAGTCCTTGTAGAAATCGGCAATCATCTTTTTCCATTCCTTTTTTCCCTGGGCTATTTTGTCAAAATCCTTCTCCACGCTGGCGGTGAACTGGTAGTCCATGATTTTTTCGAAATGGTCGTTCAGGAAACTGTTGACCACGTTGCCGATATCCGTCGGAAGAAGTTTGCCCTTCTCATAGCCGATTTTCTCCTTTTTGCTGCTGACGGTGATTTTCCCTTTTTTGCATGTAAGTATGCGGTATTCACGTTCGCTGCCCTCCTTGTTGCCCTTCTGCACATAGTTCCGTTTCTGGATGGTGGAGATGATGGGGGCGTATGTTGAGGGACGGCCGATACCCAATTCCTCCAGTTTGTGGACAAGACTGGCCTCTGTATAGCGGTAGGGCGGCATGGTGTGTTTTTCGGTGGCCTGGACCTGCTCCTGTTCCAGAAGCATCCCTTGGCTCAGGGCGGGAAGCTCGCGGCTCTCCTCCTCCGGCTGGTCTCCTTGTGACTCCTTGTACACTTTCAGGAATCCGTCAAACAGCAGCACTTCGCCTTCGCTGATGAAATATTCCTCCAGGTCGGGGCTGGTGATGGTGACGGTGGTCTTTTCCAGCTTGGCATCCGCCATTTGGGATGCTAAGGTGCGTTTCCAGATGAGCTGATAGAGCCGTTCCGCCTGATTGTCGCCGGCTGAAATTGAATGGGTGTTCATGTAGGTGGGGCGGATGGCTTCGTGTGCCTCCTGCGCCCCTTTGGTTTTCGTGGTATATTTGCGTCTTTTGGCATATTTCTCCCCATAGTTCCGGATGATTTCCGCTTCGGAGGTGGCCAGGGCAAGGTCGGAAAGGTTGACGGAGTCCGTACGCATGTAGGTGATATGCCCCGATTCGTACAACTGCTGTGCGACCGACATGGTGCGTGCGACCGACATGCCCAGCTTCCGGGCCGCCTCCTGCTGCAGGGTGGCGGTGGTGAAGGGCGGTGCGGGAACGCGCTTTACGGGCTGGTTCTCCACCGCTTTCACGGTAAATTGGGCGCTTTTGCATTTCTCAAGGAAGGCACTTGCCTCATCTTCTGTGCGGAAACGGGTGTTCAGTTCCGCTTCAAACGGCACGCTGTCTCCGGAAGTGCGGAAGGTGCCCACCACCTTGTAGAAGCATTCCGGCTCGAAATGGTTAATTTCCTTCTCACGTTCCACCACTAACCTTACAGCCACCGACTGCACCCTTCCGGCTGACAGGGACGGGCGCACTTTGCGCCACAGCACCGGCGAGAGTTCGAAGCCGACCAGCCTGTCCAGCACCCTGCGCGCCTGTTGGGCGTTAACAAGGTTGAAGTCCAGATCCCTTGGGTTCGCGATGGCCTCTTCAATGGCTTTTTTTGTGATTTCGTGGAAGGCGATACGTCTCGTTTTTTCTACAGGATATTTCAGTTCGTCCAGCAGATGCCACGAAATGGCCTCTCCTTCGCGGTCCTCATCAGTGGCGAGCCAGATGACATCGGACTCGTTGCCCAACTTTTTCAACTCAGCGATAATCTTCTGTTTGTTTGGCAGAATTTCATATTGCGGGGCAAATTGGTTGTCAATGTCAATGCCGATCTTTTTTTCCGGGAGATCCCGTATGTGACCCATGGAAGAGCGTACAGTATAATCTTTCCCTAAAAATTTCTCGATGGTTTTGGCCTTGGCCGGTGACTCGACAATGACTAGATTCTTGCTCATAAAAACAGTTTAAAAAAATCGGCTGCAAAAGTACAATATATTAATGTATGTTTTTCGGATTCCGGAGCAAAAAAATAAACAGCGGATTGTTCGTGAGTGTAAACTGCTGCCGTTCCGGATGTTCGGATGTTTTTTTGCCGGATGCCCCACTGTCGTAAAAAAAGAAAGCGTCTGAATTCAGACGCTTTCAAGGTGGTGCTGACTGGAATTGAACCAGTGACCTACGGATTTTCAGTCCGGCGCTCTACCTACTGAGCTACAGCACCGCGCTTTTTTGAGTTTGCAAAGGTAGACAATTTTCAAATACGAACCGATAGTTTTGCAATAATTTTTTCTAACCCTTAAAATCAGTTGGTTATATTAAAAAATAACAAAAACAACTGCCTAATAAGCCGGATTCTGTAACCGGATTTCTCCGGTTTCTGTCATTTATCTGGGACATTTGTCGCCAAATGCCTCTATCGACCTACCCTCCGGGATCGGACGAGCAGCCCTCAAACCCCGGTTTACATGGTCTTTCAACCCATAAGGTTTACCGCACCGGACAGTCACCTGCCGGTGTGTGAGCCCTTACCTCACATTTTCACCCTTACCCTTGCGGGCGGTATATTTTCTGTGGCACTTGCTGTACTTGTCGCCAAGCCCTTCCCGTTAGGAAGTATGGTGCTCTGTGTTGTCCGGACTTTCCTCTCCGCACCGGGCGGAGCGACAGAATGGGCAGTTGTTTTTGTAGCGTTACAGGAAATCCACCGCGCCTTTCCCTTCCCGTGTCACCTCAATCTCCCCGTCCAGGCAGCGGATGACTGTTGAGGGCTCGTGGCCGCCGAATCCGCCGTCAATCACGATGTCCACCAGGTCGCGGTAGCGTTCGTAAATGAGTTCGGGGTCGGTCTCGTACTCCACAATCGGATCCTTCTCCTTTACGGAGGCGTTCAGGATGGGGTTGCCCAGCATCGCCACAATTGAGCGGGTGATGTTGTTGTCAGGGATACGGATGCCGACGGTCTTTTTTTTCTGGATCATCTTGGGAACCCTGCTGTTGGCCTCCAGCACAAATGTGTAGGGGCCTGGCAGCAGCTGCCGCATCAGCTTGAACACACGGTTGTCCAAAGGGCGGCAGTAGTCCGAAAGATGGCTCAAATCGGAGCAGATGAAGGAAAAGTTGGATTTTTCCCGTTTTTTGTGTGTCAAAGAGCAGAGGCGGTCCAGTGCCTTCGGCTGAAAGAGGTCGCACCCGATGCCATAGACGGTGTCGGTGGGGTAGATGATGATGCCCCCGTCCTGCAGGCATTCCACCACCTGCTTGATCTGCTTTTCGTTGGGGTTCTCCTCGTACAGTTTCAAAAACATTTTCGCGCCTTTTTACAAAAAAAAGGGTAAGCTACTCATATCGCATCGCTCAACCATTTTACCCTTGCTGCCTTCCGACCCTGGGGGAGTTCAACAGGAGCAGATCGTATAAGACTTACCCGAATGCAAAAGTAGACAATTTCCGGATACCACGGGAGGTTTTTGAGAAAAAAAATCACTCCGCCTTCACAAACTTCATTATCTGCACGCCGTTTTTGGAGCGGTAGCGGACAAAGTAGGTGCCGCTGCTGTAGCGGCTTGTGTTTATCCGCATCTCAGCCTGCTCCATGGTGCGGTGTAGCAGCACCCGCCCTATGGCATCCGTGATGATGATTTCTCCTCCCAAATCCGAGGCATCTTCATTGCGCAGCAATATGTAGTCCTGCGCCGGATTAGGCTGCAACGTAAGCGTGGTGCGTTTGGATTCCTTGACAGCATCATCTTCAAAATACCAACCAGGACCTCCAAATGATCTACACCCCCATGCAGAACTGCTCATGAAATCCAATGTGTCGTCTTTATAGACACAAAGCAACAAGGGCAGTTCAGGGCCATAGTCCATGGTATAGTCCTCCCATAGTTTGCCAAACGGACCATAAGTCGGTCCGATTCCCTCAATAAAATATAGCGGAAGTTTACGATACCACCATGGGGTTTTTCCCTGCACCAATTCAAAACGAATAATTTTCCTGTTGTCCAAATAATATACGGAATCCACAATCCAACAACTTCCCTGACCCATATATTCCCAATCATCCTTGTAATGAGCGAAGGCGGTCAAATCAGGAAACCTGAAAGTGTCGCCCAACGTCAGCGACATGTCACACCAGAGCACTTCTATGGAATCATAATATAATCTGTACAACCTGCCGTTAACGGTGTCTTCACCGCTTATACCCGTATAGGAATGCCCATTGTAGGTGAAAGTGTCAGAAACGTTTTTAAGACTTAGTTTGAGCACTCTCAACGATAATGGCAATGTTCCGGAAGATGTCGGATCAGCCAAAACAGTGTAATTAACAGTATCAGTTTCTGAAAAACACGCACACTGTTGCTCTCTATTTGCAAAGAAATCCAGATTATTTTTCAAATTTTCCACATCAAATGGAGCTGACTTCATTCCAGAATCAGACAAAACCTCTAAAAAATTATTCCAACAAACATGTGTTATATGGAAAGTTAACGACCATACTGTATTCTTTTTCCCAAAGAAAGACATATACGAAGTCCGATGCGGCAGG
>JAEEGH010028373.1_pt1 | contig 11017 bp, 5 predicted proteins | sample 9134181 | NCBI WGS metagenome assembly JAEEGH01 (sample SAMN16246544, study PRJNA631951) | gut metagenome | biome: gut microbiome; feature: rumen; material: DP-attached | host: Bos | place: Iran: Karaj | collected 2018-10
AAGGCTCCTCTCAAAGATTTATATCCGGGATCTTAACTATCGGTTCCTTATCCTGTTCTTCTATGCTGCCGGCATCATCTGATGTTGCAGTGGACTTGACGATGGCATATGCATAGGTGCATACCATGGGCATATCTGAGCAGTAAATGCGGATCTCATAGACACCTTCCTTGGAAGGAGCTGTGTAGACACCGTCAGTGGTGACTTCACCGCTACCGGGTGCTGTGAGCTCATAAGTTATGCTGCAGGCATCCATGTTGTTGAACTGAACGCCAAAGTAGTAGTTCTCTCTGGGTCTCATGACAACGGTAGGAGTCTTGGCTGTTATGGACTTGCCGTAGTAATCGGCTGCTTCAAGCTCTTCTCCTGACGGGAACTTGATGGCTACCCACCTGTAGGTGAGAACCAGGAACTCAACATCCCTAAGAAGCCTTGCTGCAACAACAAAACTGCCCTTATCATTGAGAACTCTGACAGCTGTCTCAGCATCAACAAGCTGCTGTGACTGTCTTGAGAACAACTCGGGGTTTCCGTAAACGGTGCTCTTGGCACTGGCGCCAAGGGTCTGATCAGGTGACAGATACTCGTATCCTATGGATACATATACATTGCCTGAGCCCAGGCCGTGGGTTATCTCACCTGAATATCTGATATCGCCTTCCCTTGCATCTCTTCCAAGAGGTATCTCAAGGATTCCGGTTGCAACGTTCTTGAGGTCTCCACCTGAGTAGGATACAGGAGGTGCAGAAACAGGCGCCATGACAGGTGCTTCCTTGGATTTACGGATGTCATTCTCCTTGGTAAAGAATTCCAGATAATCGTTCTTGATGCCGTTCTGGGCAGGAAGCTCAATATACTGGTTTTTCCTTGTCTCTCTTATATTCTCTATAACATAGGCGCTGTCGGTCCTCATCAGGTCAACCTCTGCCAGCTTGATTGCAGAAGCTGTGACAGCCTGTCTCATCTCCAGGGACATTTTACCTATTTCTCTTCTTATCAGGGATGTAGGGGTATCTTCTGAAAGCCTTACCTTCATGGCAAAGCTGTTCTCGGCCTGAATTGCCTTGTCGTCTTCAAAGGCTGCAGCAGATCCGCTTCGAAGGATAACATTGGCCTCAATGCCGGCCTGATTCTGAACTGCCATCCAAAGATCCTGTGAATATACACTTCCCTCGGAAAGTTCAATATCGTCGACATTGATCTCTATCTGCTGAGAACCGTCTGCAGCCGTGAAGTTGGGTATGTCAATTACGCCCTTGTAGGAGAGCCTGGAATCAACATCTGTATTCTTTCTTATCTCCAGTTTAGCCTTAACATTGCGGCCTTTACATACGATGGTGGGCATGGTAATTGTTCCCGTATAGTTGGCACCTCTGAACAGTGTCTCACTCTGCAGGAATTCCGACTCCATCTCAAAGCCTTCGTCAAATTCTTCCTTATCCACCAGGAAGATCTCGTAGCCCTCGCTGATGCGGTTAAATTCATACTCCTGATCAGATTCCCTGTGGGAAACCGCATATACGGAGTGAATGTCTTTTTCCTTGAATCTGACACACAGGCATGCTGTGTCGCTGCTGAGGTCATCAAAACCTTCAATTGCAGACAGCTTCTTGACGAGGGACGTATCAATGATGATCTCCCTTCCGCTTCCGTCAATGACAACTCCGCTTTCTATGAGGATGGACAGGTCGTCAAGATTGACAACTCCGCATCCGCACACAATACCGGAGCCGTACATGAGGCTGTTCATGAACCTGAGCTTGTTGATGTGGTAGCTCTGTTCAGCCTGAAAGTCTGCAGTTGTGAGCATTTTTCCGGGATAGTAACGATTTCGTTCGAATGGATAAACCTGATTGCTGGCCATTTTTTAACCCCCTGATATAGTCTTGGCTTCTTGTACTACATATAGTGTCCCTCATAATATGATAACACACTAAAATGTTAAATTTACAAAAAATTGATTCAACTTGTAATAAAATTATAAACTAATAGTGATTCTGTTTGTCTATTTATACGAAATATGGTGTTTTATGCCAAAACTTTATATTTTTTTAATAATTCACTGTCCCATTATATGACTTATTAGTCTCCATATTATGAATTTTCTGCCTTGTTTATGGTATTATTAGTAATAGCAGATTTTAATTATTAACATTTCTTTTAATACTTATAGGCACGAGGAAAACATGTATATTAATGTAAAAAAACACATTCTCTCGGGTGCTCTCATGAAGGTTGCTCTGGTCAAGATCCTTGCGGCTTTTCTCGAAGCTGTGATCAGAGTAGTTTTGCAGAAGGCCTCAAGCCAGAGCCCTGATATGCTTGATATAACCCTGTGGCACGTAGAGCTTGCCATATCCATGACCCAGATCGTCATCACCACTATAATATTCTATCTGGCATGGAAAAAACTGAATCACTACATGTCAGTGGTCCCCGCCGAGGATCAGAAGAACATGGCGGATCTGCAGAAGGAATTCCTGGGTGAAAACATCGCGTCTTTGTCGGTATCATCGGTGAACAGACTGCTGCAGCTCTGGGCGGTAATCTTTATAGCTGCAGAGCTCATCTACGTCTTTACCTCCACCATGTACAGAAGGTTTATCGCCATACTTATGAACGCCCTGTCCCAGGGCGACGGCATATCCGACGGGACCTTTGTGATGCTCTACAACATGACCCACGGCTTTAAATATCTGGAGATCCTGGCGGCGATCCTGCTGGGAGTTGTCATGACGGGTATCTTCTTAAATGACAGGTACTTAAAACTCGGATCCATGGCGGTACTGATTCTGTTTCTGATAGCTTTCGGCGTTATGCAAATGCAGACCGTCTATCTGATGGGCAGAGCGATCGGAATAGTCTGGACATCCATCATCTACCACTTTACTGAGACCCTTGGACTTGTTATTCTCTCCCGCTATCTGGCGAGGCGCTATAAAGGACTGTGATAAAAAAACGGTTCAATTCCCGGGATGATCCGGGATTGAACCGTCTTTTGTTCTGCAACAATTCAGCTGCAACTGTCGGTGCTGCCACGATTAGCGTCATCATCCTATGGCGGCGAAGAGTACGTCTCTCCAGTTCAGCGGAGCACCCACAGCATCCAGCAGTTTATCGAATTCAACCCTCTTCTTGAACTCCTCAAAGGTCTCTTCAGCCCTGCGCTTATATATGGTTCCCAGGGTCTCCTCTGCCAGTGTCTGAAGGTCCGTGCCTTCCTGTGCTGTATTCAGCAGGGCATGCATGTCTATGGACATGAACACCTTGATGACATCAGGCAGATAGTACTGGCTCTTTATGCCGGTCTCGTCCGAGAGGACCTGATCAAAATGCGGCGCATCCACCAGGGCCTTATCTCCCAGGATCTCAGCCAGATCTCCTCTTCTGCCGTATCGCTCCATTCCCCGAAGGCTCAGTGACTTAATAAGATCTATTCCCTTGCTGATGAGGTTAAACGGGAATGATGCCACTCCCATTACGGATCCTGCAATGCCGGTGCCCTTTGAGGCAATGTCAAATGATGAATCCACAATAGTGTTCTTTTCCTGCCTGCGGACCCTGGTAAGGAACCATTTGGACTGTGAATTGTCTGAAGCAGCCTTTCCAAGTCCTGTGCCTTCCTTAATGGCAGCTTCCAGCATTGCCCTGGTTTCATCCAGTGCGTGTATGTTGCTGTTGCTGATATAGATCTGCGTGGCATCACTTATTATGGCGATTCCGTCACTGACAGCAGGAAGAACCCCCGCCAGGTAATCACTTATGTTCTTTATGGCCGGAACGCCAAGGCTCAACAGCCCTTCAAGGTATTTGACAAAATCAGCCATGGAAGACGTAAGCCCCAGGAACTGTTGTGCCAGTTCAAATAGTTCCGTTCCGTTTCTTTCATCGCTGGCGGTACTCTTGTATTCAATGGCAGTCTTTACCAGGATAATGCCGTTCCTTATCATGTCCAGGGTACTGCTGATAAGCCCCTTGGCGTAATCACCGAGCCCCGGAAACATATCGGCAGTTACGTTAAGGACTGACTTCAGGCTCCCACTTACAGCATTCACCGAATTGAGGCCATACTTGTTTGTTCTCTTGCCGTCATTGATCTTAAGTCTCAAAGTAGCTGAGGAAGCAGCACCATAAAACTGACTGGTAACAGAGAACATCTTGTCCAGATTCTTTTTATATGCAGCCTCAGAATCCTGCGGCAGAATGTCTGTCATGGTGGCTCCGTAAAATCCGTTTATGGTATTAAAAATACTACCATCCATAAGTCCCTGTTTCAGGGTGGTCGTAGAGAAGAATGCTCCTCTCTCGGCTTTGACCTTCTGGACGAGGGTCTTGGGCTTTCCTGTCTTCTTGCCCTCTGCCTGCAGATAATTCATGTATAAGTTAATGGTCTCGGAATTGATATGTCTGAAAAGAGCAGACCTTCTGATGGCATTTCGAAGCCTCTCATCCATCTGCGCCTTCTGCAGGCTCTTTCCAGAAAACTCTTTTGTATCGGCCTGGCTGGTAATGGCACCTGACGATGTCGAAGGAATGAACTCTCCCTTTACAAACATGCCCTTTACCGTAGATTTACCGTCCTTGGAAGTCACCTCGTAGATCTTGGAGGAACTGCCTGAAAACAGGTATTCCCTGTTGGCGCCCTTCTCATTGGCCACCAGGTTCATATCACCCATGTCTGATATGGCTTTTTTGTCAAATCCGGCATTCGCTGTAACATTGCCCTGTGTGTCGACCTGGTTCCTGGCAGCATAGCCCTTGAAATCGCTGTCAACTTTGAACCTCACCCTGGAGGTATTGGCAGCCTGCTCCTGGGAAAGACCGTGAACCGAAGGATCAAATCCCTCCAGTGTAGCCCTGGTATGGATCTTGAAATAGTCATTGTAAAGAATATTATCCGAACCTGCAGCGGGTCTCTTCACTGCCTCTATGCCCATTCTCAGGTCGCTGTAGGAATCATTGATGGCATTGTTCCTGAAACCTGAGACATCATTCTGGTTATATCTGCCCATGTATTCCGCAATGGATCTCTTGGCGTCATTTACCTTGCCTGAATTCGTTTCTTCAGTCCCGAAGGTGGCCTCGCCGTTGGCTCCGCTTCTGGTCATGATGTAGTAGGTCTCAAAGAGCCTGTCATATCTTCTGCTGTGCTCCAGATACGTGTTGTCATGGTAATCGGTAAGTCGCTGATTCCACTCATCATTCAGGGCGTATACCTTGTCCATGGCACTGATCTGCTGGTTATAGCTGTTGCCATATGCTATGCTGGCAGGTACCAGTTTAGGCCGTGCAAGCAAACTCATAAATAATCCCGGAGGGTTTTGCTGATAGCCCTGTACTTCTTTTTCAATCACGGCAAACTCTGCGGCATTTTCCCCCTTCAAAAAAGGCTTCACCGACTCAAGTGCCGCGGCGCTCTCAGCAATCTTGGAATTCATAGCCCTGGCCCTGGCCAAAGCAAGATAAGCCCACGCAAGCCTCTGGTTCGTCAGCATTGCCTGGGCGTTCTTCATTGCAGGAAGCATTTTTTCAGCCTTGTGCTTCATATGCTCATCCTGCATATCCGAAGCGTCCTTTATGGACGCCTCATTTTCAGCTTTCATCTGGGTCAGCAGCGAGTCCCTGACACCTGAAACGATTCCCTTCCTGTCAGTCTGATCAGGAGCGTTGGGATCGTTTAAAGCGGACTCACCGCTTCCCATAAATGATTTCTTGACGCCTTCGGCATCGCTAAGACGCTTGCCCTCGGCATCAATAAGCTGTCCCTCGTTGTCCTCACTTATAAGTCCATTGGTGAAAGAAAAATCCTCCGGGGCTTTCTCTTTAGTCTGATCTACTTCTGGCGGCATAAATATCCCTCACAAAAAGTGTCTGTTTTATCTACGTGGTCCGTGTCCTTCTTTTATTGTATGATGGGGCTCGGAAGGTTTAACTCTAAGATCATCCAGCAGATCCCTCGGGTCTGTGGACGGTATTTGTCCCCATCTGTCAAGATCGATTATTTCACTACCTTCCCCTCCGGCTACCATATCAAGTTCATCATCGGGAATCCTCTTTTTTTCAATATTGTTTTCTGATGTCATTGCAGATCTCCTTTCATCTTTGTGTGTCTATTTATACGAAGATTCTACCTGCCGTGGCAATGATATGTATTTATTATATCATTTTTTTGTACCAAAATATCTGATTACCAGCATAGTAAGGTCATCAAATTGAGGAGCCTCTTTTACGAAAGCATCCACCTCCTGCTTCATGGCACTTAGAAGTTCATGAGTGTCCGCATCCTTATGCCTGTTGATGGCGCTCATCATGCCCTCAAGCTCAAATCGCTCATCCTCTGCATTGGTTGCCTCCGGCAGGCCGTCGGTATACATGAACAGCGCATCACCCTCTGACAGGTTGAAGGTCAGGTCCTTGTATTTCATCTTCTTTATGGCTCCCATGACCATGCCATTTTCTGTCTCTATAAGCTGATAGTCCTCACCCTTTCTCTGGATGACTGGATATTCATGACCTGCGCTTGCCTGGATCAGCTCTCCCGTTGAGATAGTAAGGATACCAAGCCATACAGTTACAAACATGAGCTCATCATTGCTCTCACACAGGCTGTTGTTTACGTCCCGAAGGATCTCAGACGGCTTTCCTCCGTTCTGGGCCCGGTTCTTTAACATGGTCTTTGATATGACCATGAAGAGGGCTGCCGGAACACCTTTTCCGGAGACGTCACCCACAACCATACAAAGGTGATCATCATCGATAAGGAACATATCGTAGAAATCACCACCCACCTCTTTGGCCGGGGTCATGGTGGCATAGAGGTCAAACTCTGTTCTGTCAGGGAATATCGGGAAGTTCCTGGGAAGCATGTCTGCCTGTATCCTGGTGGCAACATTCAGTTCCGCTCCGATCCTCTCTTTTTCCGCTGTGATCTCCGTTATCTCACTGATATACTTCCTCGTCCTCTCGGATAACTCCTCAAAGGTCCCAGCCAGAACCTCGATCTCATCTCCGGTTCTGTAGATTTCATCCATGTCAAAGCTGAAGCTGTCCCCGGATATATCATGCACTCTTTTGGTCATATGGTTGATAGGAACGGTGAGCCTTCTTGAAAATATAAGGGCTGCCACAACCGCAATGATCACCAGGACGGTGATGACAAATATTATTATCCATAAGGAACGTCTGAAGCTCTTTTCATACTCCAGAATAGTAGCCCTGGAAGTATCGTTCACGGCCTGCAAAAGCTCATTTGTTGGTTCCTCGAGCTCCGCCCTGCTGACAAACATGAATATTGCCCACTCTGGCGTTATCCCATTGCCATAGGCAACATAATACTGCTCTCCATCAAGGGTGACATCTTCAAATCCCACTTCATCCGCAAAGTCTTTATCCAGTGCGTCAATCAGCTCTTTATTACCTGATTTCCTGACATTGACACTGGTCTGGAAGGTCTTGTCCATCTTAAGTTCCCCGCTTTCCCGGGGTGAATAGATCAGCGTTCCTTCCTTATCTATGACAACGAAAAATGCCTTATCTCCATCAGATGCCTCGGCCAGTGAATTCTGTATAACTTCCATGCTGATAGAGCCCTCAACAACGGCCACCAGCTCGTCATTGACATAAATCGGAACTCCAAACTCCATTTCGGAGAGTCCCAACAGCTCACTGTAGGATGGCGGCGTCATATAGCAGTTCTCGGGCTCCACAGCTCCCTTCCACCAACCGCGCTCTCTTGGATCAAAAGGAACAGGATTTCCATCCTCATCAAGCTTTTTACCTGAGAGATCGTCCATATTCAGGGACAGGCCGTTTGGAAGCGCTATGACCAGATCCAGCGTGTCATAGTTGTTATCCCGGATCATCTCCAGCATGGTAGGGGCGAGGCCGGCCAGTTTCCGAACCAGCGTCATTTCCTCCTCTGTCGGATCTGCTCCCTCAGGCTTCAGAAACTGCAGCGACAGCTCTCCATCGTTCTCTTTCTGCGGAGGCAGGACTTCTCTTTCCAGGTACATCTCAGGATGCTCGATCACATCCTGCACCTGGTTTGCCAGAGTCACGGCATCATGCTGCATGATCCATATTTCCCAATATGCATTGTAGGCTGTCTGCGCAGCCAGCTTCTGCATGTTCTCTTCAGTTATATCCATCATGGAGCTCTCAGAAAGCTCCCCAACGGTATCCGCCTGCTTCAGTCCGGATTCAGCGGCTTTGCGCTGAAGGATCCGCAGCTCTATTATTCCCAGCAGGGCAAAGCCAATGCTGGCCGTCACCACGATCATGATGCACAGCCTGAAGATTTTGCCCTGCAAGCCCCCATGTATGAGCTTTGTCTTATTATCGTTTTCCGGCATCCGACTCCTCCAAAAGTTGGCTGGTACCAGGTTGTTTAAATCGATTTGTTTACGGCAATCGATTAGGTATGGCAGTCGATTAATCATGGTAATAGATCAATTATGGTAATTGATCTTTTATGGTAATTGATCTTTTATGGTAATTGTTCTTTTATGGCAATTGTTCTTTTATGGCAATTGTTCTTTTATGGCAATTGTTCTTTTATGGCAATTGTTCTTTTATGGCAATTGTTCTATCTAGAGCAATTGATCTATTATGCACGTAGAAGAAATAATGAATTGTTCTCTTAATATCGATTATAAACGCAGTTAAATACTTTTCAAAATGAATTTTATATGAAATTATCGGTTCTCATGACGGACTATTCGCTACTTCTAATATCCGTGCCGCCCTAACTGATTTTTCTTCTATATTTGTCTATTTACGGCGGGCCATTTGGACCTTTTCTTTCCTCTGCCCGCCGCACACAGTCAAGCCCTAAATGTGGTGTAAATTGATTCCTGATATAAATGTATTGGCTGTGTCCGCCATCCTTGACACCCATAAATCAGGGCGCTAATACATCATCACCGATGGCGATAGACTCATGAGCAGCTGATTGGATTCACCATCGTTCGCTCCAGTGTAGCACCCTGATTTATGGGCATCAAGGACACGCCCTGCCGGTGGCAGGGTGGCTGCTTTATTACCTCAGGCTCCAGATCTTTGAGCAGCTGGATCAATAACCGAAAGTTTTTTTGTATTAAGCAAGGCGACTCTTACCGCCAGTGTTACACCTTTACTCCTGTCAATTTTCTGGTTCGACGGTAGGGATTCTACTTTTAGTCTTCTCTACCGCCATATTTTATCTTTTACTCACGTCAACCTTCCGTTCTGGCGGTAGAGGTTCTCTTTTTCCTCTTCCCTACCGACGTATTTCTTCTTTTACTCCCGACACCCCCCGGTTCCGGCGGTAGAGATTCTGCTTTTCCTCTTCCCTACCGACGTATTTCTTCTTTTACTCCCGACAACCCTCGGTTCCGGCGGTAGAGATTCTGCCTTTCCTCTTCTCTACCGACGTATTTCTTCTTTTACTCCCGACAACCTTCGGTTCCGGCGGTAGAGGTTCGCGTTTTGTCTTCTCTACCGACGTATTTTCTCTTTTACTCCCCGCAACCCTCGGTTCCGGCGGTAGAGGTTCTCTTTTTCCTCTTCTCTACCGACGCACTCAGCCTTTCCGTCGGCCTATTTGACTGTTTTCTTTTCTCAGGCCGACGTATTTGTCCCTTTGGGGCTAACTATCGACCTTTCCGTCGGCCTGTTCGACTGTTTTCTTTTCTCAGGCCGACGCTTTCGTCCCTTTGGGGCTAACTGTCGACCTTTCCGTCGGCCTATTCCGCCGTTTTCTTTTCTCAGGCCGACGCTTTCGTCCTTTTGGAGCTAACTCTCGACCTTTACGTCGGCCTGTTCCGCCGTTTTCTTTTCTCAGGCCGACGCCTTCGCACCTTTTCGCACGGATCCAACTATTTCCGTCGGCCTGTTTGGCTGTTCTTTATTCTCAAGCCGACGCCTTCACCCCAGACTCCGCCTTTATCGTCGAGCATGGATATATCAGAAATCATCTTGCATGAGTAACTCTCCAGATTTGGGAATAACCCCGAACAGCGCCCTCTCAGTTCCTTGGAGGAGGCCGGGGTGCAGGGGCAGCGCCCCGCATTTTTGCCGTTGTCGATAACGTGAGTGTCCCGCCTGCGTTACAATAGATGTGCGATAACGGAAGCATCTCACAGCTCTCTCAGTTCCCAGTTATCGGCATAGCCTACGCACGCAGGAGGGCAAGGTAGTCAAGTGTACCGTGGAATATCGCAGTAGCACGCTCACAGATTTCGGCTTTCAGTAACCTTGAAGCGTGCTACGAGAATATGCCGCGAAAGACGCTTGACTACCGCAGAACGGACAGCTTTTCAAGTCCTGCAGCGCTCTCAACTGCTTAAGGACATTAACTATGTGCAAAATATTCTGGACAGTATAACTTCTCAGATTTCTTTCTATACCAGCAGTAGAGATCCACCTTTTGTTTATCTCTGTCAACCGCTTCTGGCTTTTTCTTCTTGAAGCTATCCTCTTCGGCGGGCTATTTGAGAAATTTTATAAAACTGACACTCGACACGAATCACTATCTAATATCAAGTGTTCACTCCTCTTTGTTTAGACTGTTTTTGACACTCCTACGGCCACGTATTGCTATCATGAGTGTCATAAGAAGCATCACACGCTACCATAGGAAGTAATTACAACAATTATTCCAGGATATAGCGATTGTATGTGGAGCGCATTGAAGTCAATTTGCTAAATAAGCTGCAAATAGTAATGATGGTCACAGCTACTATGTTTTTATCACAATTCAAATATGGTATACTTTTAAGGGTAGCCATGTCAGATAGCTGAAATATAATTATGAACATGAAATCACATCACATCTGATCATACTTTTTCTGGCACATTCATGTCAGAATATATCACGGGCTCAGTATTCAAACAGATGAATATCAGCAATAGATTTATCACAAAAACAACATGAACCAAGAAAGGAGCAAAAATGCAGGAAAAAGATATTCTGGGACTTATTGATCACACTCTGCTGCAGGCAGATGCAACATGGGAGGGAATCGTTGCACTTTGTGAC
>JAEEGH010028376.1_pt1 | contig 11016 bp, 8 predicted proteins | sample 9134181 | NCBI WGS metagenome assembly JAEEGH01 (sample SAMN16246544, study PRJNA631951) | gut metagenome | biome: gut microbiome; feature: rumen; material: DP-attached | host: Bos | place: Iran: Karaj | collected 2018-10
GCGATGAGGGCGTTGAGCAGGGCCTCGTTGAGGTCGTCGCCCAAACAACCTACCTCACCGGTAGAGCTCATATCGACACCCAGCACGGGGTCGGCATTCTGCAGACGGGCAAACGAGAACTGGGAAGCCTTCACACCGATGCGGTCAATGTCAAACTCTGACTTGTCCGGGCGAGAGTAGGGGGCATCCAGCATAATCTTGGTGGCCGTCTCAATGAAGTTGCGCTTCAGAATCTTGCTGACGAAGGGGAAGGAGCGTGAGGCACGTAGGTTACACTCAATGACTTTTACGTCGCTCTTCTTGGCCAGGAACTGAATGTTGAAGGGACCGCTGATGTTGAGCTCACGGGCTATCTTTCGCGAAATCTTCTTTATCTGGCGGATGGTCGAGAAGTAGATGTTCTGGGCAGGGAACATCATGGTGGCATCACCTGAGTGAACACCGGCATACTCCACGTGCTCAGAGATGGCGTACTCCACAATCTCGCCCTTGTCGGCCACGGCATCAAACTCAATCTCCTTGGTCTCCTGCATGAACTGGCTGACCACCACAGGATATTCCTTCGACACCTCAGTGGCCATGTTCAGGAAGCGGTGCAGCTCCTCGTCGTCATAGCACACATTCATGGCAGCACCTGACAGCACATAGGAAGGACGCACCAGGACAGGATAGCCCACCTCGCTGACAAACTCCTTGATATCCTCAAACGAGGTCAGCGCACGCCAGGCCGGCTGGTCAATGCCCAGCTTGTCGAGCATGGCCGAGAACTTGTCGCGGTTCTCTGCACGGTCAATATCCACAGGACTGGTACCCAGGACGGGCACACCCTGACGATAGAGCTTCATGGCGAGGTTATTGGGAATCTGACCGCCCACACTCACTATGACACCACGCGGAGTCTCCAGGTCAATGACGTCGAGCACGCGCTCCAGACTGAGCTCGTCAAAGTACAGTCGGTCACACATATCGTAGTCGGTGGAGACGGTCTCGGGGTTGTAGTTAATCATGATGGACTTGTAGCCCAGCTTGCGTGCCGTGTTGATGGCATTCACCGAACACCAGTCAAACTCCACACTTGAACCAATGCGATAAGCGCCTGATCCTAAGACTACTACCGATTTTTCGTTCTTGTAATAGTCAATGTCGTGCTTGGCCTGATAAGACTTGCCGTCAGGCTGTCCGAAGGCTGGGGTATGGGTGTAGGTGAAGTAGAGGTAGTTGGTGAGTTCAGGATGCTCGGAAGCCACCGTGTTGATGCGCTTCACTGAGGGCAGGATGCCTTTCTCCTTACGATAATGGCGCACCTGCAGGTTCTCCTTCTCCATGTTACCCTCGGTGGGTTTCAGCACGAAGCGTGCTATCTGGAAGTCGGAGAATCCGGCCTGCTTCACCTCCAGGAGCAACTCGTCGGGCAGATCCTCCAGCTTGTTGTACTGCTGCAGCTGGTGCTTCAGGTCAACAATGTGCTTCAGGCGCTCCAGGAACCAAACGTCAATCTTGGTCAGTTCCTCAATGCGCTCTACCGAGTAGCCTTCCTCCAGGGCCTGGGCAATGGCAAATATACGCAGGTCTGTGGGGTGGGAGAGTTCCTCCTCCAGGTTGTCGAACTTGGTATGGTCGTTGCCCACAAAGCCGTGCATGCCCTGTCCAATCATGCGCAGTCCCTTCTGAATCATCTCCTCAAAGGAACGACCGATGGACATGATTTCACCCACCGACTTCATGCTGGAACCAATGAGGCGGCTTACACCGGCAAATTTCGTCAGGTCCCAACGGGGAATCTTGCAAATCATGTAGTCCAGCTGAGGAGCCACATAGGCAGAGTTGGGAGTTCCCATCTCGCCAATCTGGTCCAGCGTATAGCCCAGAGCAATCTTGGCAGCTACAAAGGCGAGGGGATAGCCCGTTGCCTTGGAAGCCAGGGCACTGGAACGTGACAGTCGGGCGTTAATCTCAATGATGCGGTAGTCGTTGGTCTGGGCGTTGAAGGCAAACTGTATGTTACATTCTCCGACGATATTCAGGTGGCGCACACACTTGATGGTGAGGTCCTGCAGCATCTTGACCTGTTCAGGGGTCAGCGAGCAGGTAGGAGCCACCACGATGCTCTCGCCAGTATGGATGCCTAAGGGGTCGAAGTTCTCCATCGAAGCCACCGTGAAACAATGGTCGTTGGCATCCCTAATGCACTCAAACTCAATCTCTTTCCAGCCTTTCAGCGACTCCTCGACAAGTATCTGGGGAGCAAACGTGAAGGCACTTTCAGCCAGTTCCTTGAAGGCTTCCTCGTCAGGGCAGATGCCGCTGCCAAGACCACCTAAGGCATAAGCAGAGCGAATCATGATGGGGAAACCAATGCTGCGGGCAGCCTTCAGTGCGTCGTCCATGTTCTCAACGGCATGACTGACAGGCACTTTCAGACTCACCTCAGCCAGTTTCTTGACAAACAGGTCGCGGTCTTCGGTGTTCATTATGGCCTCGACGCTTGTTCCCAGCACCTCGACACCATACTTTTGCAGCGTGCCGTTGGTGTAGAGTTCCGTACCACAGTTCAGGGCAGTCTGTCCACCAAAAGCCAGCAAAATACCGTCAGGGCGTTCCTTCTTGATGATTTCCGTCACGAAATGAGTAGTTACCGGCTGGAAATAGACCTTGTCGGCAATTCCTTCAGAAGTCTGAATGGTTGCGATGTTTGGGTTGACTAAAACTGAGGAGATTCCTTCTTCACGTAGCGCTTTGAGAGCTTGTGAACCTGAGTAGTCAAATTCTCCGGCTTGGCCGATTTTCAGGGCACCGGATCCTAAGACAAGAACTTTCTTAAGTTGCTTTTTCATTATGTCTAATATTTGTTGTAGAAAATTCTGGCTGCAAAAGTAATCATTTTTTTTCAGTTATCATCTTAATCCTTCCATTTTTTTTCAGATAATACCTATTTCTTATTTTATAATACCTATTTAATATATAAACATCCATGATAAATAATCGTTATTTATCATAATGTTGATTATATAATATAAGGAAATAGAACTTCTTACTCTAATTCCTAACTGCATTTACCAGCCGTAGTTGTTCCAGCCAATAGTCCAGTACCATTGCATCTGGTGGTAAGTGGAATTATAGTTGCGGCTATAATCGTAGCGGTCATAGAAAGTACGCGGAATATACATTGACATTCCTCCGTACTTCTGTTCATTAGCTTGGAAATAGGAAAAGTTAATGTGGCCGTTGGTTATCCATGAAGAAGCAAACCGCTTATAGACAATAGCCTTGTCAAAGGCCTGTTTCCACTGGTTGTAATCATCAGCTGCGGCATTCTGCAACAGGAAGTCATTCATGTCATAAAGCGAGCACAAATTCTTTACCCTTACTCCGTCATAATACATGAGTCCAGTCAGGTCCAGTTCCTTTTCGGCTGTAGGCTCCAGCGTCTGAAGGATAATCTTTGTGGCATTGGCCAGCTGATCCATCTCGCTGAGCTTGATAACAGACAATGGCAGACAACTGCCTGTCTGGTCGGCATATAAATTGATGATATCCTTATAGGCAGAGATTCCTGAAGCAAACAGCGGAGCCGTAATCTGATCGTATGGAGCACCTTCTGCCGGAATCTCAGCCGGAGAAGCTATCAGATAGTCAGTCACATTGCGCAGTTCATAGGCGGTCTCAGCGTTGGCCATGTTACAGCAGTCGCAGAAGATGTAGTCAAACCTGAAGCTCAGGCTTTTCAGCATCTTGGCCAGAGAGGGAATGTTGAGCCATTTGCCCACATTGTCAGCACGTGAACTGTTGTTACCAGTATCACGGCCATAGGCACGGCGCACACCGCCTCCCTTTGTGGTATATTCCACCGTATCGTTCTCGATGATCCAGCCGGTGGCATGTCCCCAAAGCACCAGACCATAGCTCTTGGCAGGATAATCCTTGGCGATGCTCTCCAGGATTTCCTTCATCTTGGCGGGGTCGCTGCTGTAGAAATCCTCCTGGAACTCCTTGAGGAGCTTCCGCTGACCTTTCTCAAACTTCCAGATGGTCGGCCTGGCTTTTTCTGCCTTGTCCACGAAGACAATGTAATTCTGGGAATCGGTGAGTTTCTTGGAGCCGGCAATCATCTCCGTCGTATCAATTTCGGCGAAGGGCGTTGACAGGTTATTTTCCGCTGCCATATAGACAATTACGGTTCTGTCAGCAGGTCCTGTGGGCTTTGACGGTTCATCATTGTTACAGGACACGAACATCAGCAATATACTAACTAAGGATAATAAATACTTCATCTTTGATAATTTTTGCTGCAAAGATAATCATTTTTCAGTTATAATCACTATCTTTGCACCAAAATTTGAAAAAGAAACATCATTATGGCTATTATAAAGTGCCCGGAATGTGGTCATCAGGTAAGCGACCACGCTAAGACTTGCCCCAGTTGTGGCATTGATATCGCAGGAAATATTGTACGTTGTCCCGAGTGTGGCGAGCTGACGTTTGCCTTCAACGACGTTTGCCCTAACTGTCAGGAGGTTCTGCCCCAGGAAGACGCAGAAGTGAAGATTCATCGTCTCAGCAATGAGCGTCCGGAAAGACACGAGATACACGGTGTGATGGACACCAGGCGTTCTGCCGACAATACGGAGACTGTCCAGAAGAAACGCCACCCTGTTGCCATTGCGTTTGTGGTGGCGCTGGTAGCCTCGTTGGCGGTGGTGTTCTTAGGCATTTACCTGATGAACAAGATGGACCAGCAGAACGAGACAGATGCCTATGAACGGGCAATCATCAGCGGTGAGCCGCTTATCCTTCAGGACTATCTGCTTCGTTATCAGCAGGCTCCCAAAGAGCGTCGTGACAGCGTAGAGAGTATTCTTGCCCGTCTGCAGAAGATTGAGCTGGACTGGCAGAATGCCCGCGACAGCAAGAGCAAGTCCAAGATCCAGGCATTCGTTGACCAGTATCCTCAGAACAAACATGTTAAGGAAGCCCGTCTCACCATCGACTCCCTGGACTGGGTTACGGCTACTGAGAAGAACACCATTGAGTCGTACGAGGCTTATCTGAAGACCTATGCCAATCAGGGTGAACACTCTGACGAGGCTACGTTCAAGATTGAGGACATCAAGGCACGCAAGGCTGCTGAGGAGAAAGCCCGTCAGGACAGCATTGCCGCTGCCGAAGCCAAGCTGAAAGCTGAACAGGCCAAGCCCGTGGAAAACAAAAAGCCTGCTGAGAACAAGAAACCTGCAGAGACGAAGAAACCCGCTGATAATAAGAAGCCAGCGGCTCCGGCTCCAGCTAAGAAACCCGCTGAGACCAAGAAGCCTGAAGCGAAGAAAAAATAATCACTTTCTTGATATTATTAAACATTTATCTCCAATCCGTCGTGAGCTAACTGGATGTGCGGAGGCAACATAGCGTTGACTTCCGCATGCAGACCTATTTCATGACTGGGGTGAATGAGCCAGGTCTGGCGTGCCCCTACCCTCTCCGCAAACTTCACGGCATCATCCAACAACTGATGGGAATGATGTGGCCTTCCCTGGCGCAGGGCGTTGACGATAAGGGTGTCAGGTGATTGGTGAGTGGTGAGTGGAGAATTATCTTCCCCCATAATGTAGGGAAGTTCTGCATCATCCATGGTCTTCATATCGGTAATATAGATAATGGGTGATGGGTGTTTGGTGCTTGGTGATTGGTGTGTGAAGCGGAAACCGAGGATGGGCAGCTTGCCATGCATCACCTGGAAAGGCATGATGCTGATATCGCCAATCTGGAAGGGCTTGTGAGGATGAATCTCATTCAGCTGAATGGCAGGCACTCCAGGATAGCGGTTTTCTGCAAAGCAGTAAGGCAGCATTTGGAGTAGTCCCTTGCAGGCATCGGGGTCAGCATAGACGTTAATCTCTCCAAACTGACAGTAAGGACGCAAGTCGTCCATGCCTCCCATGTGGTCATAGTGGGCATGCGTCACCAGCACCCCGTCAATCTTCCGGAAAGGCTGTGGCAGTATCTGCTGACGGAAGTCTGGTCCGCAGTCAATGAGCAGGCGGGTGCTCTCCGTCTCCAATAGCGCTGAGCAGCGCAGCCGTTTGTCGTGAGGGTCTTTGCTTTGGCACACCTCACACTGGCAGCCAATGGTCGGCACCCCGCATGATGTTCCCGTTCCAAGAAATGTCAGTCTCACTTTCTTACCTTTTTTACTTTTTTACTTTTTTACCTTTAAATAATGTTCACCTCAGGGAATAACTCAATATCAAACTTTTCTTTCACGTCTCGTTGTATCTGACGGCAGAGGGCTACGATTTCCTCACCGGTCGCCCCTCCCCTATTCACCAGCACCAAGGCCTGTTTGTCGTGAACACCGGCACGTCCCAACGACTTGCCCTTCCATCCGCACTGGTCAATCAGCCATCCGGCGGGAATCTTCTCGTGTTCCTTATCTATATAATAATGAGGCATCAAGTCATATTTAGCAGCCAGTTTCTCATACTTGGCACGCGAGACGATGGGGTTCATGAAGAAACTGCCGGCATTGCCCTGCACCTTGGGGTCGGGTAACTTGGCACTTCGTATATCTATGATGACTTGACGCAGTTGCTCAGGGGTCGGTTCCGTGATGTTTCTGCGTTCCAGTTCACTACGGATATTGCCATAGTCCAGATGGGGTTGGAACTCCTTTGACAAGCGGTAGGTCACAAACGTAATGAGGTATTTGTTTTTCCACTCCTGCTTGAAACGGCTCTGACGATATCCATAACCACACGCCTCAGCCTTGATGGTTTTGAGCTCACCGGTAGCTATCTCTACAGCCTCAATGGTATCAATCAGTTGGCAGACCTCCACTCCGTAAGCCCCAATGTTCTGTACGGCGCTGGCTCCCACGTCTCCTGGGATATGCGACAAGTTCTCCGCACCATATAGCTGGTGTGACACACACCAATCCACTACGTCGTCGAATACCTCACCGCTGCCGCAAGTGATTTCTGTATGATGCAGGCTGATGCCCTTGATGTCAGAGCGCACCACGATGCCCTCAAAGTCCTTCGTTAGCAACAAGTTGCTGCCACCACCAATGATGATAAAGGGTTTTTGTTCACACCGCAGGATATGGGCTACTTCCTTGGCATCTTCCGCGCTACCGTATTCCAGATAGCGGCTGCAACAGGCATCAATGCCAAACGTGTTATGCTGTAACAGGCTGTAATTCCTAATATCTTTCATCACTCAACAAATATCGCTCAACTCTCCGCTCGGCTTTGCCGCTTCGCTCTGCGAAGAACCCTCAACTAAGTAATCATTTTCACCAGCCGCCACTTTCCACCGCTGTTCTTGAACGTCAGCTGCACCTCAAAGCCATTGGCAATGCCACGCAGCACGAAGATGCGCTGGTTGCCTTCCGCAGGCTCGTTGCCATAGACCATATTATAGATCATGTCTGAAGGCAGTTCAGGAGCAAAAGCAGGCCAGGTGTCCTTCGTAATGACACCCTCCATCTGGGCAAAGTCATCGTCAGGGTCAGGACCTACAAAGTCCACCGTCGGGCTCAGGCTCTCCACCTGAAAGAGCGAGTCGGTGGCAAACTTCTCATAGAAAGTAAGGAACGAGGCATTCTGGGAGTCGTCAATGTCGGTCAGCTGCACGCGCTGCATCATCCACAGGCCGTTGACCCGTTCAAAGACATACTGCTTGATGAACTTCTTTTTCAGGTAGATACGTTCAATGGTCACCAGGTTCACCGAGGTGTCGTTGCAGAGTTCCTTTTGTTTCTCGTTGTTGAAAATCAGCGTGTAGTAGCCTTGCTGCATGAAGAAGTGGTCGGTGGTCCAATCGTTTTTCTGCATCACCTCTTTCTGTTCGCCCTTCAATACCTGCAAGGGGAAATGGATGCGGGACAGCTGAACCTTCTTGCTGGCAGCAAAATTGAAGATGAAGTCGTCAAACAACTCGTCAGCCGCCTTGGGCATAGGCGTCTCAGCTATCAGTTCCTCCAAAGTGTCTGACGGAACAGAATCCGTAGTGCCCGTAGAGTCTCCCACAACATCATCCCCTGATGTCTGACGGTTCCCTTTACAAGCGAAACACATCATAGCGACGGCAAAAAAGAGCCATACTAACTTCTTCATTTCGACATTCGAATAACAATTGTCTCTCAATTTTGGTGCAAAGTTACGAAAAAAATCATAATTCTTAATTCATAATACATAATTTTTATGGGCGGCAGCAAATTTTTCACTTTTCGCTATTCACTTTTCACTAAAAAATAGTACCTTTGCAGCAAATTTTTCAGATTATGATACTCGACAAGATAGAACAATTACTGAACGAAGTACAGCATTTAGATGCTAAAAACGCAGCTGACATTGAAACCCTGCGACTGAAATATCTTAGTAAGAAAGGTGAAATCAATGCCCTGATGGCAGATTTCCGCAATGTGCCGGCTGAGGACAAGAAGGCCGTTGGCATGAAAATCAACGAACTCAAGCAGACTGCTTTTGACCGCATCAATGCCCTGAAGGAGCAGATTGAAGCTCAGGGAGGCTCAGGCGAAGAGCAGAACATTGACCTCACCCGCACCCCCTACCCCATCCAGCTTGGCACGCGTCATCCGCTGACCATTGTCACCAATGAGATTATCGACATTTTCTCACGCATGGGCTTTGTGCTGGCTGACGGTCCTGAAGTGGAAGACGACCTCCACGTGTTCACCAAGATGAACTTTGCTGCCGACCACCCTGCCCGCGACATGCAGGACACCTTCTTTGTCTCACAGCACCCTGACGATGTGACGAAGAACATCCTGTTGCGTTCGCACACCTCCAGCGTTCAGGCTCGAGTCATGGAGAACATGCACACCGAGGACGGCAAGCTTACTGCCCCCATCCGCGTCATCTGCCCAGGCCGTGTATATCGAAATGAGGCCATCACGGCACGTGCCCATTGCTTCTTCCATCAGGTAGAAGGTCTCTACATCGACAAGAACGTTTCGTTTACCGACCTCAAACAGGTGCTCCTCTCCTTTGCCCGTGAGATGTTTGGCGCTGATACCAAGATTCGTCTGCGTCCCAGCTACTTCCCCTTCACGGAGCCATCAGCAGAAATGGACATTTCCTGCTTCATCTGCGGCGGCAAGGGCTGTGGCTTCTGCAAGCACACCGGTTGGGTAGAAATTCTGGGCTGCGGTATGGTTGACCCCAACGTGCTGGAGCTCTGCGGCATTGACTCCAAGGAGTACAGCGGCTACGCCTTCGGCATGGGTGTGGAGCGTATCACCAACCTGAAGTATCAGGTGAGTGACCTGCGCATGTTCTCAGAGAACGATACTCGCTTCCTCCGTGAGTTTGAGGCAGCGAACTGATCATAACTAATAGGATATAGTATTATAAAAGGAGCCACTCATCAAAGCGGCTCCTTTTATTTTTATTACTCCATCGGGAACAAACCGTATAGCTTGGCGTCAATCATGTCGGTTATCTGCTTGAAGGCTTCATGGTCATCACCAAACTTACACTTGTCTCCGTCAACGATGATGAGGTTGCCCTTGTAGCCGGCTATCCATTCCTCATAGCGGTTGTTGAGTCCCTGAAGGTAATCCAGCTGAATGGTCTGCTCGTAGTCACGCCCGCGCTTCTGGATCTGTGCCACCAGGTTGGGAATGGTGGAACGGATATAAATCATGAGGTCAGGCAGCTTGACCAGCGACATCATCAGGTCGAAGAGGTCAGTATAGTTCTGGAAGTCGCGGTCACTCATCATGCCCTGTCCGTGGAGGTTGGGGGCAAAGATGCGGGCATCCTCGAAGATGGTACGGTCCTGGATGATGGTTTCCTTCGACTTGGAAATCTCGACCACTTCCTTGAAGCGCTTGTTCAGGAAGTATATCTGCAAGTTGAACGACCACCGCTTCATGTCGGCATAGAAGTCGGCCAGATAGGGGTTGTTGTCAACGGGTTCATAACGTGGTGTCCAGCCATATCTTTTGGCCAGCATCTTGGTCAGTGTAGTCTTGCCACTGCCGATGTTTCCTGCTATTGCTATATGCATAATATTTTCAATGCTGTTAATTATCTATTGTTACTTGAAAAGGCGCTTGTTCATACCCCCTGTAGCCCCTGACTCAGCGGGCAATAGGAGGGAAGAGTCCGAAGAGGTTGGCATCTATCTTGTCGATGATGCTGGCAAACTGCTTGGGCTCATGTTCGAAGTCCATGTTGTCAACGTCGATGACCAGGAGTCGTCCTTTGTAGCGGTTAAAGACGAAGTCCTCGTAGCGTTCGTTGAGGTTCTGCAGGTATTCCAGTTGGATGGTCTGCTCGTAGTCACGTCCTCGTTTCTGGATGTTGGCCACCAGATGAGGAACGGAGGCTCGCAGGTAAATCATGAGTTCAGGCAGACGAACCATGTGCATCATCTGCTCAAACAGTTCCATGTAGGTATCGAAGTCACGGTCGCTAAGGTTGCCCATGGCCTTGTTGTTAGCAGTGAACACATAGACGCCTTCGAAGATGGAGCGGTCCTGAATGATGGTGTGCTTGGCCTCGTTGATGCGCAGCAGGTCACGGAAGCGTTCTTTGAGGAAGAACACCTCCAGCGCGAACGACCATCGGGGAATATCCTTGTAGTAATCTTCCAGATAGGGATTTTCGGTGACGGCCTCAAAACGTGCCTCCCAACCGTAGTGTCGGGCCAGCATGTTGGTGAGGGTGGTCTTTCCGGAACCAATGTTTCCTGCGACGGCTATATGCATAGTGTTAGGGTTGTTATAAGGTGAATAATAAGGATTTACGATTGTGATACTTCATTTTTCTTGGCGCTGAGGGCATGGAAGACGAGGTAGCAGCAGAGGGCCACGAACATGACGATGGCGAGGATGTTGTAAGCGGGGGTGCCGATGTAGTTGGCCATGAAGGTCGGTTCCACGCCGGCATATTTGAGGATGGCGCTGATGATGCCCATGATGGCACCGCCGGCGAGCAGGCCGGAGGCGAGCAGGGTGCCCTTCTCACTGCGTGCCTTGTTGAGCTCGGCATC
>JAEEGH010028377.1_pt1 | contig 11016 bp, 9 predicted proteins | sample 9134181 | NCBI WGS metagenome assembly JAEEGH01 (sample SAMN16246544, study PRJNA631951) | gut metagenome | biome: gut microbiome; feature: rumen; material: DP-attached | host: Bos | place: Iran: Karaj | collected 2018-10
ATGAGGACTACACACTGTCCCGCCTCAGTGCGGAATGTGATGTTCTTTCTGAGTCATCGGATGATTACCGTGACGCGCTCATGATCAATCTGCAAAAGCTCCTGGATAAAAATCCGGACGCATTGCCCGATACACGGGAAACTGCCTCGCGCCTGCTGGAAGAGGCGGCAACGCCGGTTGAACGGCGCGAACCAGTTTTTGTATGGCCATGGGATGAAAAATCTCCTTCCATCCAAACCGTTCTTCAGGAAAGCCTTGGAGAATCTCTCCCTGCTGATGCGCTGAATCCCTTTTCAGATGTTCTGACCCTTTTCCCGGCCCGGGGACATGATGTGATCGGTGACGCGCTTTTGTCTTCCATGTGTACTGTTCTTCCGCATGAAAACCTCACACCGGAAAACGAAACCGATATTTCCCCCGACGCAGTTCTTCCGCCGCTGTCCCCTTCTTTTGGCCGTTCACTGTGCCTGACGCCGGAAGGGCGCACGCTTCTGAAACCCGGGCTTCTGAAATTCGAACGTTTCCGGGAAGATATGCCCGGTTTCTCCCGTGACATTTCTGACGCATTCCGGGTCACGCTGACGCTTGACGGCGCATTTCCTGTACATCTTGTCCGGGTTTATACATCGGAAGAGATCCTTTATCTCTATGCCCATGATATTCCGACACTGGCAGTCTGGCCTTCAGTACCGTTCCAGCTTCAGGACTGGCATGCATATTTTGTCTATGCTCATATTTCCGATCCCTTTACCGCATCGGTTCTTTCTTCTTCCGGAACATGGTCTGATTTTGTCCTTACCTCTGAAGAACGTTATTCGTCTGTGCTGGATACCTTTCCGGTATGCTTCGCCCTCTCCCGTGGGGAAAAAACTGCCGGTATCCTGCCAAATGTCCTCCCGGAACCTTTAGTGGAATCTTCTGATCCTGTTGAGATCTGCGTTGATTTTGGTTCTGCCGGCACCTCCGTGGTCTTTTCTTCCCGGGGCAGCCGCCGTCCTATGCACGGTCCTGTCATGGTCAGAACCCTTTTAAACAATCCGGTCTCCTCCAGGGATCTCCTTCGGCGTGAGTTCCTTCCTGCGGTCCCTGTATCCGCTCTTCTTCCGACTGTATCCAGGATCTTCCGGAATGTCCCCGGCGCAGCACCGATTCCCTTTACCGATGGAATCGTGCTCATGTCCTCCGATCTGGAAGACCTCCTTTCCACGCCTTCCGATGCAATCTACACCAGTCTGAAATGGGAGGAGGAAAAGGGACGCTCCGGCTTTCTGTGTCTCCATCAGATCATGCTCATGGCTGCCCTGCAGGCCCGTTTCGAAGGGGCTTCCGCCATTGCATGGCGTTTCTCTGTTCCGGATGAAATGGCAAAAGAAGGCCGGGAAACACTGATGAATCTCTTCACCTCCCTCTGCGAAAGTGTCCTGCGGGAAAGCGGTTATGCATCGTCTGTTCCGGACGTAGTCCTTCCGGTATCCTTTGCGACTGAGAGTTCTGCTCTCGGAGCCTATTTCCGTTTCTGTGCAGCGGATGATACACGGGGCGGTTTCATGGTGCTGGATCTTGGAGCCTGTACCGCGGATATTTCTCTGTTTCTCCGCGGTCGTGAGCAGGCGGTCCGTACATGCCAGATCCCGCTGGGTGTCCATTACATGCTTCTTCCCACTCTTCTTCGTGATCCGGATCTTCTGATCCGCGATTTCGGTTACTGTACTGAGGAAGCGTTCCATCGTGATCTTTCCATGCTTTCCCGTGCGCTTTCCGATGCCCGCACGGATCCGATTGCGCTCCGCCGTGCCCGCATTTCCCTGGATTATTTCATAGCAGACCATCTGCCGCAGCTGCTTTCATTCTCACTGCAGATGGCATCCGCCGGACGTCCTTCATATTCCGGTGCACTGATCCTTTTATATTTTTCTTATCTGATGACTCTTTCCGGCCTGGTGCTGTTGCAGCTGGCAGCTGATCCCAGTAAAAACGATTTCCTGCCGGAACAAATGACCCTTTGTCTTTCCGGCCGCGGCGCATCTATTCTGGAAGCCCTGCCGCCTCCCCTGAAAACTTCGCTCTGGCATTTCCTTTCCATGTTCCGCAACAAGCGGGTTGCTTCCCTTTCACTGCTTTTCTCTGCTGAAAAGAAGATGGAAATACCTGTGGGACTCTCCCTCCTGCGCGAAGTATATTCCGGCCTTCCTCCTGCCTCAGCTGTCCCGGCGTCTATCGCTGTCCGGCCAGCAGAGCTTCTTCCGGAATTTCTGCTCCGTTTCTGCCGCTTGTTTCCGGCTTCCGCAGGAATGCTGTTTCCGGGATTCTTCTCCAATGACAGTTATCAGCCCTTCACCGTACGAGGACAGGCTCTGATCTCTTCATCGATAGATCTGTCCTTCCCGCCCACAGATAATCCACGCCCCTATGATTCACTCTCTGCCTGGATCGGCAACCTGCTCGAACTCGTCCAGACCTCTGTCTGAAAGGAGTCCCTATGCAAATACTTACCTCCGCTAAAAATCCCCACGTCCTTGCCTGGCGCTCCCTCCGTGATAAAAAGGGACGTGATGCGCAGGATGCCTTCCTCGTTGAAGGTACCAGGATGGTTCGTGAAGCTTTGTCTTCCGGTTTCAGAGTGCATGCTGTCCTGATCCGCGAAGGAGAAGAACCTTCTTTTGATATTCCCATGTCTGTCCCGGTATATCTTCTGCCGTCACATATCTTTCAGTCTGTCTGCGATACCAGGACACCCCAGGGCGTTGCCGCCGTCCTGTCCCGCCGCGTTCTTCCCATTTCCGGCACGCGTTTTCTTGCACTGGATGGCATTCAGGATCCGGGCAATATGGGTACAATGATCCGGACAGCAGATGCAGCAGGCTTTGACGGGCTGCTTCTGAGTCCGGATTGTGTGGATATTTTTTCCCCGAAAGTTCTTCGTGCAACCATGGGAAGCATCTTTCGCATGTCTTTTGCTTTTCCTGAAAGCCTTCCTTCCGCTCTCCTTGAACTCCGGAAAAAGGATTATTCCATCCTTTCCTCACAATTGGACGGAGATCCGTTCTACAGCAGAAATAATATTTCTTCTTCCTTTGTGCTCATTGTAGGAAATGAAGGAAACGGTATCTCCGATCCGGTAAAATCTGTTGCCACCCATCATCTCTGTCTCCCCATGCGCGGCGGAGCAGAGTCTCTGAACGCTGCTGTGGCTGCCGGCATAATGATGTATGACCTTATGAAAAATGCTTGACATTTCCACCGCGGGCCCGTATAATTTGATCCGTTGCGAACCCAGGGGCATGGTGTAATGGTAACACGTGGGTCTCCAAAACCTTTGTTGAGGGTTCGAATCCTTCTGCCCCTGCCATGGGAATGGGCCTTGGAACGATTCAGTTTCAAGGCCCATTCTTTTTTGAAATTTACTGTCAGCATATACAACCGGCAGCTCCGGAAAAACGTCATTCCCCTCTCCCTGATGCCGGCAGAACCGAAAGATGCACTCTTCCTTCCTGACTAATGAGTTCTCTCTTCGCCGGCAACCTCATACGCTGTATATTCATAATCCAGCTCATAACCCAGTTTCTCGGCCAGGCGGACAGAATTCATGTTCTGAGCGTCCCAGCTGGGGTACAATCCTTCCTTCAGGCAACGAAGAATCAGCGCTGCACACACGATCGTTGCCAGGTGCTTTCTCCTTTCAGATTCCACAGTATCCACTTCAATCTCGATCCCATCCCGGTAACGGGTGTATGAGGAGGCTCCGGATACGATCCTTCCGTCTTTTGTGATTACCATACCTCTCCCCAGTTCAAGATATTTCTCCTTGTTCCCGAAGGAGGAAACGAAATCGTTTGTCACAGGATTCTCCAGGCATTGGTCATAAAGTGCGGAATCAATCTCCCTCAGTTCGTAACCTTCCGGCAGCTTATCCAGTTCCTTGTGCAGTGCTGCCGTATCAAACCTTGTGTCTTTGCGGATCGCATACCTCTTTACTCTTTTTGCTGAAGGAAAGCATTCCTCAATCATCGAAGCCCACTCTTCAGTCCGGGGTACCATGATCACAAATCCGTCCGGCTTGCGGGCTACCAGTTCCCGATCCGGATCTCCTGCACAAAAACCAAAGCAACCCACAAACGCCATGGCAGATCGCGGATTCACCGGATCCGTTACAAACACTTTCCCCATTATATTCTGAAGGCATGAATAGATAAGCGTTTCCGGCCATCCCTCGAACAGGGGCAGTACCTTTGAAGTTTCTGTCAGTTCATAAATCAATCCATATCACTCCTTCCCGTACTTCCATTTCCCTGTACCTCATCCTGCTGTGCTGCTTTTTATCTTTGTTTCTTTATCCTTTTTGCGATCGCGACAGCAGCGTTGAATTTGTCCATGGAATGGTTCGCCTCAACGAGCCCGTCCGGCGTATAATGCGGCTGATCCACAACGTCACCGGAAGCCAGGAAATCGTAAAGCTCAAACCCGTGGAAATCACATACGGACTGGACTCCTGCCAGCTCCATTTCCACAGCGATACAGCCTTCCGCCTTTCGCTTTGCGACCTGATCACGGGTCTCCCGGTAAAGAGCGTCTGTCGTCCACACCCTGCCCATTACGTACGGAAAACGGTTTTTGCGGAACACTTCTTCCACAAAACCTGCCCCGCGGACGGTGATATATTCGGCCGGCGGAGCATAATGATAGGACATACCTTCATCCCGGTATGCTTCTGTCGGAATGATATATCGGTTTTCTGTGGCTTTTCTGTCCAGAGATCCTGCGGATTCGAACAGGATGAACTTATCAGCCCCGGTTTTCCAGTTGATCTCGATGACATCTGTGGAGGCCATAGCCGATCCTATTTCAGACAGATAAAAAGCGATCCGCATTCCATCGACAAAAAGCAGGTGAACCGGCTTAATACGGTTTGCCGCGCGGATCTCTGCGATCTGTTCATGCGGATACCTTTCCAGTACGGCGGGCCAGATTTCACGTGAAAATGTTCCGATCGCAAGGTCAGTATAACCGGCCTTTTCCCCGAACAGGATTTCCGGTGTGATAATTGCCTCACTACTGTTGTCAAAAGAGTCGATGATCATAAGAGTTCCTGCCTTTGTCATTATATCTGCTTATTCCGCCGTTTTCAGCAGAACCGGAGTGCCGGGAAAGAAAGTGTCATCAACATTAATCGGTCTGGAAGCGGGTCGTAAAAGACTGTCCGGAACCATTTTTCCGCTTCAAGGCCGCGAACCAGCCGGCTTTCGCCGCTTACACGTTCAGTCATCGCCGTGACAGGCATCATCGGAACGCCGAAGAGATAGTTCCCGTTCCGGATCTCCACCTGAATGGATTTCTGCCGCGTCCGGACCTCATAAAGATCCGGCTTCCACCAAACAATCCGGTATACTTCCTCGCCGGTATAATTATCCTTTACTTTACGGCTGACGCCTGGAACCACATCTGTATCCATATCAAAACGGCTGTACCAGGAAATATCCCTGCCTTCGATCCGGGCAGGCCCGCGCAGAGAAACGACGGAAGCCACGCTTCCAATAGTCTCCCCGTCCCGGCAGAACTCATATTGCCAGATGCCTGTGGCCGACAGGCGATACGTGATAATCTCCGTCACACTGTCTCCTCCGGTTCCTGCTGCTTCTTCCCGCTTCCGTCTTTCCTTTCAGATCAGGTACGTACACATTTATATTGTTAGCCGAAGATGCCTGTTTTTCCTTCCTTTGACGCAAATATGGATTATCCGTGCCTCTTGCCGGTCATTCCTTTTGACTGTATACTGCTTTTGCCTGTTTTTCATTTTTGTCTTAATGCTGGGGGCATATGTTTATGAAAAATGATGAGAAAACGAATGTCATGCGGTTGCTGGAATCAAAAAAGATCCCGTATACAGCGCATACCTATTCTGCGGATCCGTCTTTGTCCGGAGAGGAGATTGCCGGAATTCTTGGTGAGGATCCGGCTCTCGTTTATAAAACGCTTGTTACACAGGGCAGAACCGGTCGGAATTATGTGTTTGTAATTCCGGTACATGCGGAGCTTGATCTGAAAAAAGCGGCAAAAACCGCCAAGGAGAAATCCGTGGAAATGATACCGCAGAAGGAACTCCTTCCGCTCACTGGATACGTTCACGGAGGCTGCTCTCCCGTAGGAATGAAGAAACCTTTTCCGACTTTTCTGCACATTTCAGCAGAATCCATGGATCATATCTTTGTCAGTGCCGGAAAGGTTGGTTTCCAGATTGAGATATCCCCTGCCGGTCTTGGGAAAATGATTCGTTATTCTTTCGCTGATCTCGTAATATCATAAAGTATGCCGGGCCTTTTCTGTTATCGTTATACAAATAAAGGTTCCCTATTGATTTCTTTTCTGAAATCATGCAAAATTGACTGAGAAAGAAAAAGGAGCAGAAGCCCCGGAGGCATTATGGGATATTTCACAGAATTCCTGCATCAGAAAACGCCTTCGTCCAGACGTGTGATGCCGGCTTATTACCGTAAAGCACTGACTGTCACCGAAGCAATCCTGGCAGGCTATTTTCTTGCTGCCTTTTTCCTTTTTCCTGCTTTGGGGAAGCGCTGGGAATGGGTGCCTGCCTGTTTCTGCGTTCTCACAGCGTTTGCCATGTGGCGCGTCGGAAAAATGAACATCGTTACCAACTTTATTGTATTCAGCACGATCGTGCTGCTCTGGTGCGGCTGGGGTGTGTACACCTGCGGATGGAGCATCGGAGTGCAGCATTTCCTGATTGTCCTGATTCTGCTGCTTTTCTTCAATATATGCATTTCCCCGAAAATAAAGGTCCTGCTCGGGATCCTGCTTCTCGGATACCGGATTGCTTTGTACGCATTGTCGAATCTGATGAAAGAACCTGTCCATATACTGACGGATGACGGCGGCATGATCTTCCAGACAACAAACAGCACTGTCTTTTTTCTGCTCGTAGCCATTATCTGCATAATCCTTTCCTCCAGCATCCAGGATACAGAGCGGCGCCTGCGTCTGGACAATGAAAGCCTGACGGTGGAAGCCGGCACCGATCCTCTGACAGGACTTCCGAACCGGCGTGAGATGATCGGGATGATCAGAAAATTCCAGAAGGATTTCCCGGATCTCCCTTTCAGCGTAGCCATTGCCGATATCGACTATTTCAAGCACGTAAATGATACCTATGGTCATGCCTGCGGAGATGCGGCGCTCGTTACACTCACTGACCTTTTCCGGAGCAGTGCGGCAGGACAGTACAGGGCTTGCCGCTGGGGCGGCGAGGAGTTCTGCTTCTTTCTGCCGAAAAAAAACCTGGATGAAGCCGGAATGATCATGAAAGATCTGAGTTTTGCCGTTGAAAAAATGACGATGGATTTTGAAGGCTTTCAATTCAATATCACTATTACGGTCGGTGTGGAGGAAACAGATTTCCGTTCCACGCTGGAAGAACTTCTGGAATCCGCTGACGAAAAGCTTTACCTGGGTAAAAAATCCGGCCGCAACCGGGTGGTGGTCTGAGACCGGGCGGCCGTCAGACAGGAGGGAAATTCCATGCTCGTCGATTTCAAAACCAGCAAACCCGATGACAAGGAAACGATCCGTACGGAGATCAAAGATCTTCGTGCACGGCTTGTTGCGCAGCAGCAGAAGGTCCGTGCCGGAAAGCTTCCTGTTCTGGTCCTGATCGAAGGATGGTCTGCTGCCGGAAAAGGAAGCCTGATCAAGGAGATTATCAGTGAAATGGATCCCCGCTTTTATCAGGTTGTGTCACCGGCAGTGACACCGGAGAGCGAAGCACGTTATCCTTTTCTGTATCCTTATGCAAAAGCGATTCCTGAAAACGGGCAGGTTGTCTTCCTGGATTCCGGATGGATGGAGTGTGCGGTAAGGCACCACCTCCGTCTGGAGATCACAAAGGAGGAATATAAACGCCGGATCCGTATGGTGAACGAGTTTGAACGCCAGCTTCGTGACGGCGGATACCTGATCCTGAAGATCTTCCTGCATATTACTCAGGAGGAACAGCACAGCCGCCTGCGGTCGCTGAGGAGTTCCGCGGATACGGAATGGCGCGTCACAAAGGATGACCTTTGGCAGCATGAGGAGTATGATCACTTTCTGAAAGCATATGACGGTTTCATGGACAAAACCGGCAATGCGGTCCCCTGGCATATTCTGGACGGAAAGCATCGGAAGTCAGCCGTGAGGGACGCGCTCAGGCTGCTTGTCGAAAGAATCGATCTGGCTCTGGAGGAAGGACGCTTCACCGGTGATCCTTTTGACGAGGAATTTGCGCTTGTCAGAATGCCGAAACTGAAGGATGTGGATCTTTCCCCCGTCATTTCGGATGAGGATTATAAAAAAGAACTGAAAAAGCTTCAGGGCCGCCTGGGTGAACTGCACAATATCCTTTACAGAAAAAAAATCCCGGTTATCCTTTGTTACGAAGGATGGGACGCTGCCGGAAAGGGCGGAAATATCCGCCGGGTGACGTATCCGCTGGATCCCAGGGGGTTCGATGTGCATCCGATCGCATCGCCGGAACCGCACGAACTGAACCGACAGTTCCTCTGGCGTTTCTGGACCCGTCTTCCCCGCAGCGGCCATATCTGTATCTTTGACCGGACCTGGTATGGCCGTGTCATGGTGGAACGGCTTGAAGGCTTCTGTTCCGAGAAGGACTGGCAAAGGGCCTACAACGAAATCAATGAATTTGAGCGGCAGCTTACGGATTGGGGCGCTGTTGTCCTTAAATTCTGGATCCATATCGATCCGGATACGCAGCTTGCACGTTTTACAGACCGGCAGAACACACCGGAAAAGCAATGGAAGATTACGGATGAGGATTGGCGTAACCGCGAAAAATGGCCGCAGTATGAAACGGCTGTGGATGAAATGCTTCAAAAAACAAGCACAAAGAGTGCTCCATGGTATATTATCGAATCGAACGACAAGAAATATGCTCGTATAAAAACCCTGCGGCTGATCGTGAAAGAACTGGAAAAAGCTGTGGGAGATCATTTCTAACTTTCATTCTGATGCTCTGAAAAACGAAAAACTTGCCTTCCCTTCCTTTATGATGTACAATTTTTTGATGTACAGAAATTGACAATTCGTGTCGGAAGGAAGGAAAAATATGACCAGGCTTGAAACTGATCTGCTCGATCTTCTGAAGGAAGACTGCCGTATCCCCCTTGAAAAACTCTCTGTAATGACCGGGGCTTCTCTGGAAGAGGTGGCCGCGACCATCGAAGATCTTGAAAAACGCCGGGTCATTCTTCGTTATGCTCCGATGATCAACTGGGATCTTACGGACCGTGAACGTGTTGAAGCCATGATCGAAGTTCGCGTTACACCGCAGCGTGACATGGGTTTTGACGCTATCGCCCGCCGGATTTACTGCTTTGATGAAGTGAAGAGCGTCTTCCTTATGTCCGGTTCCTATGACCTTCTTGTACTTGTAGAAGCACGGACGCTGAAGGAGCTGGCCGCCTTTGTCAGCGGAAAGCTTTCCCCGCTGGAAACCGTTACCGGCACCGCCACGAGCTTTGTACTCAAACGCTACAAGGAGGAAGGAGTTATCTTTGACTCCGGCGATACCGACCACAGGCTGGTGATCTCCCCGTGAAATATGAAAAATACCTGAATCCGCGCATTGCCGCGGTTCCTCCAAGTGGTATCCGCCGTTTCTTTGATCTCGCCGCCACCATGAAGGATACGATCTCCCTCGGTGTAGGTGAACCGGATTTCAAAACGCCCTACCATATCAGGAATGCCGCCATTGATTCTCTCGTGGATGGCGAAACTCAGTATACCGGCAACCGCGGTTTGCCTGAACTGTTGGAGGAAATTTCTCTGTATCTGGATGGCCGTTACGGCCTTTCCTATGATCCGGCAAGCCAGATCATCGTTACAATCGGTGCCTCCGAGGCAATCGATGTGGCTCTGCGTGCCCTTACTTCCCCGGGAGACGAGGTCCTTGTTCCTGAACCAAGCTATGTTTCCTACTCGCCTGGCGTTATCTTTGCAGGCGGGACCCCGGTCGGGGTGGAGACATTCGAAAAAGATGATTTCCGCCTGACGCCGGAATGCCTGGAAAAAGCAATTACTCCCCGGACAAAAGCACTGATTCTTCCCTATCCGAACAATCCTACCGGCGCAGTAATGAACCGGGAAGATCTGGAAGCGATCGCAAAAGTGATCCTGGATCACGATATCTTTGTCATTTCCGATGAGATTTATTCCGAACTTGTTTATGACGGTCATACCCATATATCCTTCGCTTCAATCGAAGGGATGTATGAACGTACCCTGACGATCAATGGTTTCAGCAAAGCTTTTGCGATGACAGGATGGCGTGTGGGTTATGCCTGCGGTGCCTCCGAAATCATCGCGGTTATGAACAGGATCCATCAGTACGCCATCATGTGCGCCCCCCGTCAGGGGCAGGTGGCAGCAGCAGCGGCACTGAAAACCGGCCGTGAAAACGGTTATGAGGATGTCCTCCGCATGCGCGCAAGTTACAACCGCCGCAGGAGGCTTATGGTCGACGCGTTTCGTTCCATGGGCCTTCACTGTTTTGAACCGTACGGCGCATTCTACGCTTTCCCGTCCATCCGTATTACCGGATTGACAAGTGAAGAGTTCTGTTCATCCCTGCTGAAAGACAAGAATGTGGCAGCTGTTCCCGGCACCGCATTCGGTCCGGGCGGAGAAGGCAATATCCGCTGCTGCTACGCTACTGCGCTGGACAAACTGAACATTGCGCTTGACCGCATGGCTGAATTTGTAAAAGGCCACACCTGACTTTCCTCGCGCGTTCTGCCGTATGCAGGCGTGAATGATCCGATTCGGAGGCATATTATGTATCGTAAATTCACTGCATTCCTATGTTTGCTTTGTATCCTCCTGTCCTTCGCGTTTGCGGAGAATACCGGTTTTAAAGAAGATGAAATCGATATCGGCGATCTCATCCAGCTGGAGGAAGAGCAGGCTGAAAAAGAACAGAAAGACAGTGACGGCGCCTATATCATGACG
>JAEEGH010028382.1_pt1 | contig 11014 bp, 12 predicted proteins | sample 9134181 | NCBI WGS metagenome assembly JAEEGH01 (sample SAMN16246544, study PRJNA631951) | gut metagenome | biome: gut microbiome; feature: rumen; material: DP-attached | host: Bos | place: Iran: Karaj | collected 2018-10
GCGGGAGAAGAGATCCCGCTCGAGGCCAGGATCATGGCGATCGCGGATGTGTATGACGCCCTGGTCAGCAAGCGCGTCTATAAAGAGGCGTTCAGCTTTGAAAAGGCGGATACCATCATCATGGAGGGCATGGGCACGCAGTTCGATCCGGGCCTGAAAAACGCCTATGTCAACGCAAAACCGCGGCTGGAAGCGTATTACAGCAGCCTTTGACTTAAGATTGAAAAACCGTATAGGGTTTGATATAATATTTTGTCGGTGATTTTTTGTTGAAAGGAGACTGAAATGATCGATTTTGATGAAGAATTAAAGCAGTTTGAGCCCAGCCTCGAGGTGGATGAGGCTGTGGAAAACATATATAGCCAGGATCTGACAGACATGACGGATATCTTCAAGGACATGCTGCAGGAAAGCCGAAGAGTGATTCGGTAATAATGGGTGCATAAGATGCGATGTATATTCTGTGAAGTGACCCTGGATGGAGGAGATAAGTGCCCCGGCTGCGGGGAGGACGTAAAGCTGGTGAAGAGGATCATAGCCACCAGCAATCTCCTGTATAATGAGGGTCTGAAGCGCGCAGCGGTAAGGGATCTTTCCGGCGCGGTGGAGGCGCTGAAGGCCAGTTTAAAGCTATATAAACTGAATACGGACGCCAGGAACCTTCTCGGTCTGGTCTATTTCGAAATGGGCGAGCACGTGGACGCGATCACGGCGTGGGTCATCAGCAAGAGCCTGCAGCCGCTTTCAAACCGTGCGGATGATTTTCTGAACAAAATCCAGGCCAATAAGAACAGCTTCGAAAATATCAACCAGACGACCAAGAAGTATAATCTGGCGCTTTCCTATTGCCGGCAGGACGGCGAGGATCTGGCGGTGATCCAGCTCAAGAAGGTGGTTCTCATGAACCCGAAGATGATCAGGGCGCATCATCTTCTTGCGCTGCTGCATATGAAAGAGGGCAGATACGATCTGGCCCGCAAGACGCTGCGGGAGGCGGAGAAGATAGATAATAACAACACGACGACACTCCGCTATCTGAAGGAATGCAATAACCACCTTCCGAAGGAAGACGGAAGGAGATTCAGGAAAGGGAAAAAAGAGGATAATGTCTATTACCGCAGCGGAAATGAGACCATTATCCAGCCCCGCCCGAAAAAGGACTTTTCCTCAGCGGCATCCGTGATCATAAATCTTGCGCTGGGGATCGGTCTTGGCGTGTTGATCACATGGTTCCTCGTCGTGCCTGGGATCAGGCAGGCGGAAAAGAGTGCAGCCAATGCGTCGCTTTCCGAAGTGAATGATGCGATCTCCGAGAAGGAGCAGATGATCCTTTCACTCCAGAACGAGATCGGAGAGCTGGAGGGCCAGGTCGAGGCGTCGAAGAAGATCTCCGATGACGCCGGGATCGTGCTGACGACGTATGAGCAGCTTCTGGGCGCTTATATCGCCTATGTGAACGGAGATATTGAGGGCGCCGGAAACGCGCTTGCCAATGTGAATACGGATTATCTGGACGCGACAGGAAAGAACGCCTATGATACCGTGAACAACAGGGTATTGGGCGACGTGCTCGGAGAAGCGTATGATGTGGGATATTCCGCTTACCAGTCCGGAAGGCTTTCCGAAGCGATCGAGTATCTTCTGAAGGTGGTCAATTCGGATGAAACCTATCGTGAAGGGGATGCCTTATACTATCTGATGATGGCATACCGGAAGGATAAGGATGACGGAAACGGGGCGCTTTATGCCCAGAAACTGATCGCGGCGTTCCCGGATACGGAAATGTCAAGAGAAGCGACCCGGTATCTGGAGAGCCTCGGGATCAAACCGGGAGAGACGGAGGCGGCAGAGACGGAATGAGAGGATTAAGAAGCGGCTGTGCCGCGGCGATACTGATCCTTGGCACAGCGCTGCTTTCGGGCTGCACGGACACGTCGCAGGAAAATAAAGAAGCGTATAAGACGATCGGGATCCATGCGTACGAAGCCGGGGATTACAAGGAAGCGGTGGACGCCTTTGATAAGGCGCTGGCGCAGGCAAACGGCGTTGTGACCATGGATGAAGCGGATATCTGCTTTTATAAGGCGAGAGCGCTTTTCAGGGACGGGAAAAAGAAGAAAGCACTGGCGGTGTATGACGCGCTGCTGGATCTGGACAGTTCTTTGAATGAGGCCTATTTTTTGAGGGGCTCGGTAAAGCTTTCCATGGGCAAGGATGAAGAGGCCATGGAGGATTTCCGTGAAGCGATCCGCCGCGATCCGAAGAACATAGAGCTTTATATTGCCGTCTATGACAATTTAAGGGAAGCCGGGAAGGAAGAAGAGGGAAAAGAGTTTCTGCAGGGCGCGACCGAGATCTCCGGTTCCAAAGCTTCCGACCATACCTTAAGGGGACGCGCTTTCATGCTCCTTGGGAATTATGAGGGGGCGAGGGATGAACTCTTGAACGGCGCGGAGAAGAATGACGACGAAGCGCTTTTGTACCTGGGCGAACTGTATTCCCTGGAGGGGGATCAGGCGACGGCAAAAAACTATTATTCGGAGTACCTTGCGCTGCATGAGGAGGACGCCGGAGCGCTGAATGTTCTCGGGTGCTACTCCATGGAAAATGAAGACTATGAACAGGCGCTGGCATATTTTGACCAGGCGCTGGAATACTCGGAAAGCTCCGGCATCGATCCGCAGGAGATCTTAAGAAACCGGATCCTGTGCCTGGAGTATCTGGAACGGTTTGAAGACGCGGAGCTGGCGTTGGAAGAATATCTGCAGTTCTATGAGCCGGACGAGGTGCTGACAAGAGAAGGAGTATTTCTGGATACCAGAGTGTAAAGTCACGTATAAAGGAGAAAAGATGGCGATTTTGATCAAAGGAGGCCGGGTGCTGGATCCGGCGAGCAATACCGATGAGATCATGGATGTGCTTATCGGCGATGAAGGCGTGATCGAAAAGATCGATAAAAAGCTGAAGGCGGAAAAAGCGGAAACGGTGGATGCATCCGGCTGCTTTGTCATGCCGGGCTTTGTTGATCTGCATGAGCATTTGCGGGACCCGGGGCAGGAGTATAAAGAAGACATTCTGACCGGAGCCTATGCGGCGCTGCGGGGCGGCTATACCACGATCCTCGCGATGCCGAACACCATTCCTCCTGTGGACAATGAGGATGTGGTCAATTACGTGATCCATAAAGCGGAGGAATGCAAGATCCATGTGCTGACGGCGGGCACCGTGACAAAGGGAATGAAAGGAACGAAGCTTGCGGATATCGAGGGCATGGTAAAGGCCGGCGCCGTCTGCATCAGCGAGGATGGGATGAGCGTGATGAACGCGGCGCTGTACCGTGACGCACTGCGGGAAGCAAATAGGCTCGGGATCCCCGTCATGGCGCACTGTGAGGACATGAACCTGCGTGCGAACGGGGTGATGAATGATGATGAGAATGCGAAAAAGCTGGGGCTGCCGGGGATCACGAATTCCACGGAGGATGTGATCACGATCCGCGACCTCCTGCTGGCGCGCGATACAAAGGCAAAGCTTCATTTATGCCATGTTTCGACAAAGGATTCGGTGTGGCTGGTGCAGACCGCAAAGAAATGGGGCGTGAAGGTGACGGCAGAGGTGACGCCGCATCACTTTACGCTGACGAGCAGCGATGTGGATCCGTCGAATACGAGCTTCAAGATGAATCCGCCGCTCCGGACGGAAAAAGACAGGGAGGCTCTGCGGGAAGGGCTTAAGAACGGAACGATCGACTGCATTGCGACCGATCATGCGCCGCATTCCTTTGATGACAAGAACGAATCGTTTAAGAAAGCCCCCTTTGGTGTGGTCGGGAGCGAGACCGCGGCGGCGCTTACCTATACGGAACTGGTGCTGGCAGGGGTTCTGACGCCTCTGCAGATGGCGGAAAAGATGAGTACGAACCCGGCGAAGGTGTTGGGCTTGAAGTGCGGCGTTCTGAAGGAAGGCGCGCCTGCCGATATCTGCGTATTTGATCCGAAGACAACTTATAAGATCAATAAGGAGCTGCTTCGGAGCAAGAGCCACAACACGCCGTTCCACGGCCGCGAGGTGCGCGGTGACGTGGCCTGCACGATCTGTAACGGACAGATCGTTTATCAGAGAGGGAAAAACTTATGATGAACCGTTTGATGGAGGAAGTAAAAAAGAAAGAGGCGCCGATCGTGGTCGGACTGGACCCGAACTTAAGCTTCATTCCCTCCAAGATCATGAATAATGCGATCGCCGAATACGGGGAAACCCCGGACGCCGCGGCAGAAGCGGTTTCGGAGTTTAACAGGGCGCTGATCGACGCCGTGGCGGACCTTGTGCCTGCCGTGAAGCCGCAGATCGCGATGTATGAACAGTTCGGTATCCCCGGACTCCTTGCATTTCAGAATACCATTGTCTATGCAAAGGAAAAGGGGCTGATCGTGATCGGAGATATCAAAAGGGGCGATATCGGCAGTACTTCCGAAGCATACGCGAGAGCGCATCTCGGAAAGATCATGATCGGGAACGCCGCGTTTTCCGCGTTTGACGAAGATATCGTTACCGTGAATCCCTATCTCGGGAGCGACGGCGTGCTTCCTTTTGTCAAGATCGCGAAGGAAGAGAAGAAGGGGATCTTTGTGCTGGTCAAGACATCGAACCCTTCGAGCGGGGAGTTCCAGGACCGTGAGATCGACGGGCGCCCCCTTTACATGTATGTGGCGGATAAAGTAAAAGAGTGGGGAGAAGGAGAGCCCTACAGCAACGTGGGCGCCGTGGTCGGAGCGACTTACCCGGAAGAGGGGAAGAGGATCCGCGAGTGCCTGCCGAATACGGTGTTTCTGATCCCGGGATACGGCGCTCAGGGAGGCAAAGGGAAAGACCTGAAAGAATACTTTGACAAAGATGGCCTCGGCGTGATCGTGAATTCCTCACGCGGGATCATTGCCGCGTATAAACAGGAAGCATACGCTTCCTACGGAGAAGACGGTTTCGCGGACGCGGCCAGAGCGGCCGTGCTGGCGATGAAGGAAGATCTGAAGGAGGCTCTTTCGTGAGCGCTTTACATGAAAACCCCAAGGCTCCTGTCGAAGAAATGGGCGTGGTGGTTTCACGCAAGGAGATCGCGCCCGGCATCATCGACCTCTTCGTGGAGGCGCCAAAGATCGCTGAAAAAGCACTGCCGGGGCAGTTTGTGTCGTTTTATTGCAGAGACTTAAGCCGCCTTTTGCCGCGCCCGATCAGTATCGCAAGTGCGAAAGAGGGGAAAGTGCGCTTTGTATTTCGCGTGGCCGGCGCCGGAACCTTTGAATTTGCCAGCCTTGTGAGCGGAGATGTGCTGCGGCTCGTGGGACCGCTCGGAAACGGCTATCCAAATACGGAAGGCGGAGCGCTTCTGCTGGGAGGCGGGATCGGGATCCCGCCGCTTTTGTTTCTTGCAGAAAGCAGAAAGAACGCCGGTGATACCGCGATCCTCGGATACAGGGATGAGAACCTGTTCCTGCTCCCGGCGTTTAGTTCGGTGGTGGATGCCAGAGTGGCGACAGAGGACGGGTCATACGGCGTCAGGGGAAATGTTTTGGATGCAGCAGGGGATGTGAATAAACCGTATCAGACGATCTTTGCCTGCGGGCCGATGCCGATGCTGAAGGCGGTCGCGCGATACGCGAAGGAACAGGGGAAGGAATGCTTTCTTTCTCTTGAGGAACGGATGGCCTGCGGCGTGGGGGCCTGCCTCGGCTGCAGCATCAAAGGAAAAGAAGGGCGAAAACGGGTCTGCAAGGAAGGCCCTGTGTTCAACAGTAAGGAGCTTTCATGGGAATAGACCTTTCTACAAATCTTTGCGGGATCCGTATGAAAAACCCGTTGACAACCGCTTCCGGAACCTTTGGCTCCGGGATGGAATACGCCGATTTTTTTGATCTTTCGGCTCTTGGCGCAGTGACCACGAAGGGCGTGGCAATCGAGCCGTGGCAGGGAAACGACCTTCCCCGCGTTGCGGAAACGCCGAGCGGCATGCTGAATGCGATCGGGCTGCAGAACCCCGGCGTAAAGGTATTTAAGGAGCGGGATCTGCCGTTTCTGGCGCAGTTTGATACGCCGGTCATCGCAAACCTGTGCGGGCATTCCGTGTCGGATTATATCCGTGTGGCGGAGGAACTGAATGAGACCCCGGTGGCGCTTTTTGAGGTCAATATCTCCTGCCCGAACGTGAAAGAAGGCGGGATCGCTTTCGGCTTGGATCCGAAGGGCGTGGAAGAGATCACGAAGCAGATCAAAGCCGTGGCGAAAAAGCCCGTGATCATGAAGCTTTCTCCCAATGTGACCAGTATTGCGGAGATCGCGCGGGCGGCGGAAAGCGGCGGCGCGGATGGGATCTCCCTCATTAATACGATCACCGGCATGAAGATCGATGTGCACAGAAAGACCTTTTTCCTGGCGAATAAGACCGGGGGCCTGTCCGGTCCCGCCATTCATCCGGTCGCGGTGAGGATGGTCTATGAGGCGGCGAAAGCAGTCAAAATCCCGATCCTTGGCATGGGAGGTGTGCGGACGGCGGAGGACGCGCTCGAGCTGATCCTGGCCGGCGCATCGGCAGTAGCGGTCGGAACCGCGAATTTTCATGATCCCCTTGCGATCCTTCATATCCTTCGCGGCATCGGGGAGTTTATGCAGGAAGAGAAGATCGAGGACATAAAAACACTGATCGGGGCGGTTGAATAGAGAGTGCCCTTGTGCTATAGTTTAGTATGTATTATGACAGAAGAGAGGTAGTGTCATGCAGGGATATAAAGAGGATTTTATCCGTTTTATGATAGAATCTAAGGTCTTGAAATTCGGGGATTTTACGCTGAAAAGCGGTAGGAAATCTCCGTTTTTTATGAATGCGGGAGCATATCACACGGGGGTTCAGCTGAAAAAGCTCGGTGAGTTCTACGCAAAAGCCATTCATGAGGCGTACGGAGATGACTTCGACTGCCTCTTCGGACCGGCGTATAAAGGGATCCCGCTCGCAGCAGCGGCGTCCATCGCATATTATGATCTGTACCAAAAGGAGATCTCCTGGTGCTCGAACCGGAAGGAAGAAAAGGACCACGGAGACGCGGGGATCCTTCTCGGAAAGAAGCTTGCTGACGGTGACCGGGTGGTCATGATCGAGGATGTGACCACGTCGGGTAAATCCATGGAAGAAACCGTGCCGATCGTGCGCGCGCAGGGCGATGTAACGATCGTCGGGCTCATGGTGTCTTTAGACCGCGAAGAAGTGGGGACGCAGGAAAATAAGAGCGCTCTGCAGGAAGTCAGCGAGACACACGGGTTTCCGACCGGCGCCATCGTAACGATGACAGAGGTTGTTGCGTGCCTGAAAGAGCAGGGGCTTTTGGATGCAGGAATGGAACAGGCCATTTCCGATTACTATGAGCGGTATGGGGCGAAAAAATGAAAAAGGCGCAGAGACCGATCGCTTTTCTGGTCTTTGGCATCTATCTTGTGGCGTTGGTCTATCTCCTGTTTTTTTCGGATGCCTATGGACGGACGGAAGCCTATGCAACTTATCATTATAACCTTATTCCGTTTCGCGAGATCCGCAGATACCTGTTTTCATCTATGGATATCCGCCTGAAACTGATCAACATCGGTGGGAATATCCTGGCGTTCGTGCCATACGGGTTTTTAGTGCCGGCGCTGTTTTCGAAGCTCCGCAAATGGTGGATCGTAATACTTTTGACGGCGCTGTTCAGCGTCTGCGTGGAGGGGATCCAGCTGATCTTTCGGATCGGGGCCTGTGATGTGGATGATGTCATTTTGAACACGGCAGGAGGGCTTCTGGGCTTTCTTCTGCTGGTGTTAACAGATAATATCGTGAAGAAAAATGCCGAAAAGAAGAAAGTATAAATTTACGGGAAGAAAACATTCAAAGCTCGGCGCCGTCGCCCTATGCTTCGGTTTGACGGGGATCGCAGGGATTATTCTGGGATTGGTCTTATCCTCCCGGGCGGATGGGCAGCTTACGGCGTGGATCGGGATCTTCGGGATCTGCGCGCTGGCCTTGTCGGTGCTCGGGATCATAATGGCGATCATGGCGGTCCGGGATGACGACATGTTCCCGATAATGCCGAGGGCGGGGCTGATCGTTTCTTTGGTAGGAGCTTTGGGCTGGATCGCGATCTATGTGATCGGGTTCTTTTTTGGCGGATGACAGGAGGATTTGTCAGGTGATGAGCACAGACGAAACAGTATTCTTCGAAGAAACATTAAAATGGATCGGGAAAGCGGAAGAGATCCTGGAACTGAAGGAAAAAGATGAACTTGCTTCGCTTTCCGGGGGAGAGCTGAAACAAAGGCTTGACGTCCTGTGGAAAGACGCATCGGAGCCGTGGTATGAGGAGTCTTATTTAAACCCGGAGGTGATGCATAACATTTTCCCTGAAAACTGGGCCCGGACGCTTTGCTTTTTGCGTTCGGAACTCAATATCATGATCGCCTATGCTTACGAGGGAGAAAGGGAGCCGTTTTCTCGCTTGAAGGAGCTGTTCATCAAGGTCCGGGAGATTTACGGGGAAGAAGGAAGAGACGCGGAGAAAGCACTTGATGAGATCCGTAAGTATTTCTTTGATACCTGCGGGGCGTCCTGTGAACGCTATGTCCGCGGGATCACGGATCCGGAAATGACATTCTTCTTAGACCTGATCAATGAGGCGCAGGCCGGCGGAACCTCGTATCTTTATCGTTACGGGAACCCGATCGGCGAGAATGAAAGGAAAACAGCGCAGTTTCTGCAGACGCTTTCCGAAGAAGAGATCCAGAGAATGGCGGATGTCTTTACGGAAGGGTATCGTCTGGGCTTTGAAAACACGGGAAAGGACCTTTCCATCAAGAAGACGGTGCAGGTGGAATTCATGATCGGCTTTGAGAGAATGATCGGAAAGGCGCTTTTGAATTTCGAAAAACTGGGCCTGCGGCCGGTATTTCATCGGCAGGCGTTAAACTCCATGTGGGGGCTCGGAACGGAGCCGCGCGGCGTGTTCAGCCTGGATCTGAGCCGTCAGTACGCGTTTGACCATCGAAACGATCAGGCACTTTATCTCGACCGCGATTTTATGGAACTGCGGGTAAAGGAACTGGAAAAGGCGTTCCGGAAGTATGAAAAGGAAGGAAAACTCGTGGGCGGGCCGGCCTGCGTCGAGATCTTCGGAGAAGAAAATTTCCTCCCGAAGAGTAAGCCCGGCGTTCCGGTCTTTACGGATGAACAGAATGCGCTGAAGGTGGAATATCAGTCAAAAGCCGGGAAATTGACCAACCAGTTTATCCCGGGGGAGGAGCGGAGCTTTACGATCATTGCCTATCCGGTGCCGGCGCTTGGAGAGGACTATGAAGAGATCTTCAGGGAAACGGTGAAGATCAATACGCTCGACTATATCAAGTACCGTGATATCCAGCAGAAGCTGACCGATGCGCTGGACCGGTGCGAATACGTGAAGGTAAAGGGGAGAGGAGCAAACCACACCGAAATGCGGGTGCAGCTCATCACGCTGCAGGATCCTTCCGGGGAGACCAAATTCGAGAACTGCGTGGCCGATGTGAACATCCCCGTGGGCGAGGTGTTCACGAGCCCGGTCCTTAAAGGGACGGAAGGAACGCTGCATGTGCCGGAGGTATTTCTCGTCGGAAACCGTTTCCTGGAGCTTGAAATTAAGTTCAAAGACGGTTTAATAACTGAGTATAATTGCAGTAATTTCGATACTGAAAAGGAAAATAAAAACTACATTTACGAAAATATCCTGATGCGCCACGACACGCTTCCGGTCGGGGAATTTGCGATCGGAACCAACACGGCAGCCTATGCCATGGCGCGGCGTTTCAAGATCCAGGACCGTCTTCCGATCCTGATCGCGGAGAAAACCGGCCCCCATTTTGCGGTGGGCGACACCTGCTATAGTTATGATGAAGACATTGTGACCAGAAATCCCGACGGGAAAAAGATCGTGGCCAGGGATAACGAGATCTCGATCCGGCGGAAGGAGGATACTTCGAAAGCGTATTTTCACTGCCATACGGACATCACGATCCCCTATGACGAGCTGGAATACATCACGGGCTTCACTCCGGAGGGAGAAGCGATTGATTTTATTCGGGATGGCTTGTTTGCACTGCCGGGAACAGAAGAATTAAATCAGGAATTATCATAAAGGGGATAACATATGAGTACTATCGCGGAAGGAAAAAGAAAAGCTGCCATCGTTATGGGCAGCGACTCGGACCTGGAGGTAATGAAAAAAGCGGCGGCGATCTTTGACCGCTTTGGCGTTGAATATGAAATGCGGATCATTTCCGCGCACCGGGAGCCGGAGGAGTTCTTTGCATGGGCAAAGGGCGCGGAGGAAAGAGGAGTCTCCGTGATCGTGGCCGGCGCCGGGATGGCAGCTCATCTTCCCGGAATGTGCGCGGCGCTGTTCCCGCTTCCTGTCATTGGGGTGCCGATGCACACGACGTCACTCGGAGGGCGTGATTCCCTTTATTCGATCGTGCAGATGCCTACCGGGATCCCTGTGGCGACCGTGGCGATCAATGGGGCGGCAAACGCCGGGATTTTGGCGGTAAAGATGCTTGCAATGGCGGATGAGGAACTGAAGAAGAAGTTAAAAGAGTATTTAATAGAGATGAAAGAAACCGTAATGGAAAAGGATCGCAAACTTCAGGAGGGGAGAGAATGAATTACAAAAGTGCAGGCGTAGACGTCGAGGCGGGTTATGAATCTGTTCGGCTGATGAAGTCTTCGGTGGAGAAGACGATGCGGCCGGAAGTGCTCGGAGGCCTCGGAGGTTTTTCCGGCGCGTTCCTCGGAAAAGCGCTGAAAGGGATGGAGAGCCCCGTGCTTTTGTCCGGAACAGACGGAGTTGGGACGAAATTAAAACTTGCCTTTATTTTGGAAAAGCATGATACGATCGGGATCGACTGCGTGGCCATGTGTGTCAACGACGTGGCCTGCGCCGGCGGAGAGCCGTTGTTCTTCCTCGATTACATC
>JAEEGH010028383.1_pt1 | contig 11013 bp, 13 predicted proteins | sample 9134181 | NCBI WGS metagenome assembly JAEEGH01 (sample SAMN16246544, study PRJNA631951) | gut metagenome | biome: gut microbiome; feature: rumen; material: DP-attached | host: Bos | place: Iran: Karaj | collected 2018-10
TTAAGCATAGCAATAACAAGGTTGAAACGGTCAATCTTATTCTGAACTCTCATATCGAATGGAGTTGTGATCGTACCCTCTTCATGATAACCATGAACATGGATGTTATGGTTATGTCTTGTATATGTAAGCTCATGGATAAGTGTTGGATATCCATGGAATGCGAAGATGATAGGCTTATCCTTTGTGAAGATAGTATCATAATCAACATCTGAAAGTCCGTGTGGATGTCTATCCTTTGGCTCAAGTCTCATAAGGTCAACTACGTTTACGAAACGAACCTTAACATCCGGCATTTCCTTGTGCATGATATCAACTGCAGCAAGAGCCTCAAGTGTAGGTGTATCACCACAGCATGCAAGTACAACATCCGGATCGTCTCCGTTATCTGATGAAGCCCAATCCCAGATACCGATACCCTGTGTACAATGCTTAACAGCCTGCTCCATTGTGAGCCACTGTGGTCTTGGGTGCTTACTAGCAACGATAGCATTTACATAGTTCTTACTCTTCAGGCAGTGATCCATTGTTGAGAGTAAGCAGTTAGCATCTGGTGGAAGATAGATTCTTACAACATCTGCCTTCTTGTTAGAAATATGATCAAGGAATCCAGGATCCTGATGTGTGAATCCGTTATGATCCTGCTGCCATACGTTAGATGTAAGAAGAAGGTTAAGTGATGAAATAGGTCTTCTCCATGGAAGTCCATTACATACCTTAAGCCACTTAGCATGCTGAGCAGCCATTGAATCGATGATACGGATAAATGCTTCGTAACTAGCGAAGAATCCGTGTCTACCTGTAAGGATATATCCCTCTAACCAGCCTTCGCACATATGCTCTGAAAGCATTGAGTCCATAACACGTCCGTCAGCTGCAAGGAACTGATCTGTTCCCTCTTCAATTGGGTTGTTCCAATCTCTATTTGTTACCTCGAATACCTTGTTAAGACGGTTTGACATTGTCTCATCAGGTCCGAAGATACGGAAGTTCTTCTGATCATCGTTAAGCTTGAATACGTCTCTGATGTATCCGCCAAGCTCGATCATATCCTGCTTCTCAACTGAACCGGGAGCGGGAACATCGATAGCATAATCACGGAAATCAGGAAGTCTGAGATCGTGAAGAAGCTTACCACCGTTTGCATGAGGGTTAGCACCGATACGTCTGTCTCCCTTAGGAGCAAGCTCCTCAAGCTCAGGAATGAGACGTCCGTTCTCATCAAAGAGTTCCTCTGCATGATAGCTCTCGAGCCATTCCTTGAGGATATCAAGGTGCTCAGGCTTATCCATCATTACAGGTACCTGGTGTGCCTGGAATGAGCCCTCGATCTTGTTTCCGTCTACGAACTTAGGTCCTGTCCATCCCTTAGGAGTACGAAGAACGATCATAGGCCATACAGGTCTTGTTGTATCGCCTGTTGTTCTTGCATTCTTCTGAATAGCCTTAATCTCATCCATAACAACATCGAGAGTTTCAGCCATCTTACGATGCATTTCCTTAGGATCTGATCCTTCAACGAAGTAAGGCTTCCAGCCGTTACCCTTGAAGAATGCCTCAAGCTCCTCGTGTGAAAGACGAGAAAGAATTGTAGGGTTAGAAATCTTAAATCCGTTAAGATGAAGAATAGGAAGAACAGCTCCATCAGAAACGGGGTTAAGGAATTTATTTGACTGCCATGATGTAGCAAGAGGTCCTGTCTCAGCCTCACCGTCACCAACTACACATGCAGCGATAAGTTCAGGGTTATCAAATACAGCACCGAAAGCGTGTGCAATAGAATAACCAAGCTCACCACCCTCATGGATAGAACCGGGAGTCTCAGGAGCAACGTGGCTTGAGATACCGCCGGGGAATGAGAACTGCTTGCAAAGCTTCTGTAAACCATCCATATCACGGCTTACGTTAGGATATACTTCACTGTATGATCCCTCAAGATATGTGTTGGCTACGAAGAAGTTTCCGCCGTGGCCGGGACCTGAGATAAGGATCATGTCCTGATCATACTTATTGATCACTCTGTTGAGGTGAACATAAATAAAGTTCTGTCCGGGAACTGTTCCCCAGTGTCCTACGATTTTCTTTTTGATATGCTCCTTCTTAAGTGGTTCACGAAGAAGCGGGTTCTCAAGAAGGTACAACTGTGCTGCTGCGAGGTAATTAGTTGCACGCCAGTAGGCGTCCATTTTTCCTAAATACTCATCAGTAATTTCCATGTGATTCATATTATTCCTCTCCCTTTTTATTGATTGCATACCGGCGTTATTTATCACCGATACTATGTGCCATATCAAACCTCTGTATATCTCTTTATAAAATCTCGTGGTCGTTGATATATCTATTGTAAGATAAGCTATTTGAAGAACATTTACTATATTATTATTGCTAAATCTTTATCAATTATTGCTATTGTGAAAAAAATGTCGCTCCCTCATATCCTGTAACCCGCATGGTTGTGCGTTCTGTTAATAATATAGCAATTGTGCAATCGCAAATAATGCTTCTGCCATATGAAACTTTTATAGAGAATTCGCCTTATTTTATCACATTTTCATGGGTTTTCTTGTTATTTTATAGATATTTAATAAACGTGATTGCATCAATTGCAACCACGTTTATTTTCACTCACTACTTATCATCCGAATCATCTGTAAGAAACAGCATTCCTAAAAGCCAGTCATCATCCCTCTCCCTTTGGAGCTGTTTTTGCTTGCGGTCAAACTCTTTGCGTTCCCGCTTCCCCATGTTTTTCACAAGCTTATTGTACTGACTGTCCGAAAGTCGCACATCTTTATCACTCTTTCCAAAAAACATAACCGTCACCATCCTTTCAAATACTACGTGATCAGGTATTTTCTTTTACATACTCTGCAATTTCCTCATAATTTTTTTGCCATGAATCGTATCCCTTCTCTCCCCTTCTGTCCGGGATTTCAAATCGCCTCTTAAGCTCCCCGCCGAGATAATGAGTGAATTTATATGCTCCCCAATAATTTAAATGTGATTCATCATTAAAATCTTTTTCAAAATCAAGTCCGATCTCACCGTAATCATAGTTTGTACTGTTAAACTGCACACCATAATACTCTGCGATCTCTTTTAGTCTGTTATATACTTTTTCATCTTCCGCAGATGTGATATACGGGGTCACGACAAGAAACAGTTCAATATCATTTTCCTGCGTATATTCAATAATCTTGGTAAGGTAAATCTCCGACTTAACAGTAACCCCTACACTTGCCGTCTCATCAATTATCGGCTCTTCCTGCGGCTCCCGCTTTAGATATGGCGTAAAGCCTTTAAAATTCTGCAGATCCTTCCTTACAGTAAACGGATAAAGAAAATCTTCCGCTTTAAGTGTGTCAACTCTTCCATGATATGTGATAAAATCAGGAAAAATATTGACAATCTTGCGCGGTTCAACACTGTCAACGATCATCCCCAATTTATTCATTGAAAATCTCATTCCGTTAAGATTCTGATTAAGCCAAACGTACTGATAATCATCCTTAAACCTTGCCGGAGAATATAGATCGAGCACAACAACTTTCGGATTCTGATACTTGCAAAATTCTCTCAGGTAATAATAGGTACACCACAATGGTTGCTCGGCAGCGCTGTAATCATAAGACGCTATACCGTGCTCATTCCACAAAAGTCCCGTATCTATATCGCAGTGCACATGGCTTGAGCCCATCATCACCACGTCAATTGTATTTTTGGGTTGATAATACAACCCTCTTGCCTGATTTATTCCATGCGCCGACTTTATACAAAACACACCGTCAAGATACCATAGAGTAAAGATTGTCAGGCATATGAAAAAAATCTGTAAAACCCTCTTTTTTAACATATAATGCGTTACCCCGTTTCAATACACAATAAAGATCAAAAATTCATATACATAAAATTACTTGCACTATAGCCCGGTCCGTAGAGGCCAAAAATTATGATCGTAATTATCATAAGATAATATATAAGATACCTTGCGCCGCAGGCTAAATCCTGCAACACAACCGGAAATGGCTCATTTCTCTTATAACTTATGACATCCATCAAAATAACGATCAGAATGAACCCCACCATAAAATTTGTTCGAGTCGTCTCATTGCACAATTCATTGTATTCTGCAATGAAAGTAGTTCCCGCGCTGCCTGCCGTAACCATGGCAATGCAGTATTCAACGGCAGTTTTCAGACCACTGGCTCCAAAAAATATCCATGCAAAAGAAGCGCAGCAAAAAGTAACAAAACGCCCCTTCAATTCTGAAAGAAAACTTTTAGCTTTATCCTTGTTCCTCCGCCTTCTGACCAAAACATCAATAACGGAATATATAGCATGAAGCATCCCCCAGGCCAGGAAATTAAGCCCATTACCGTGCCAGATGCCGCATAAAATAAATACAATTGCCACATTTATACACTGTCTGAGCACGCCTTTTCTGTTTCCTCCAAGCGGAATATAAACATAATCCCTAAGCCACATACTAAGAGACCTGTGCCATCTGCGCCAAAAATCCGAAATATTCACGGCCATATATGGCGACGTAAAATTCTGGACAAGATTGATTCCAAAAATCCTTGAAACTCCGACAGCCAACGCCGAATATCCCGCAAAATCGCAGTAAATCTGCATAGTGTATGACAGAGATCCTATAATAAGCCATAAACTGCCGCTGTCTCTGTAGCCGTTGAACAACTTAGTCACAAGAACCCCCAAATTATCGGCAACCACCAGCTTCATAAAATATCCGTACAATATGTATCCAAAAGCCTCGGAAAGTCTTTGCTCATCCAGAAATCTGACCTCTTTAAGTTCCTTTATCTGTGTCACGAAATCTTCTTCCCGTTCTATGGGACCACTTACAAATTTAGGGAAAAAACTCATATAGAGCGCAAAGTACATCATATTCTTTTCCGCACGTATCTTACCGTTGTAAATATCAACAATATATCCGATTGCCTGGAATGCATAATAAGAAAAGCCAATCGGAACAATCAGTTTTGAAAACATTGGAATTCTGGATGAAAACTTCAGAAAAGACAATGAAAAAACCAGAAGAAATAAGCCTGCAAAAAGACAAGCACCGGCTGACCTGTTCCTATTCTTATCTTTAAAAAACTGAATCAGTAATCCAAAAGCATAAACGATGGCAGTTGTCACCAAAAGCACAACCAAAGCACTTCCATTAAGATGATATATATATGAAACACTCGCCAAGAGTAGCACGAGCGGCCTTGCTTCCTTTCGAACAATAAAAAAAACTGCTATCACAGAAATCAAAAAGACAGCAGTGTACAAAGAAAATGCCACAAACAATCCTCCTAAACAAATAATTTACATTTCCATTCTATCATTCAACAAATATTCTGTCATCCATGAATATTTTCACGAAAAAAGACTCCCGTTTGTGCAAAAACGGAAGTCTTTATTACATCAGATGCTATATTTTCATTAATCTTGCGGTTTTTCTAAATCATTTTAAAAACTTTAAAAGAATAAATTGTAATCCGACAAATATCACGATAGCTATTAATCCGGATATTATCGCGGACAAAACTTTCTGATAAGGGCGTTTTACTTTTTCCTCTATCTTTTCAGTATGTGTCAGCCTTTCGCCTTTAGAAAATCTGATAATCTCCTTATAAGTCTGAACATCATGCTTTTTCTTGATTCCCTCGACTTTATACGCAAAATATATGCCTAATGCAGCTTCTATCGCATATGGTATAAGAAACCATACTCCGATCAGATGAACCAAAATCGGAGCAGAAACAAGCATTATGCCATAAAAAAATACCATCACGCGCGCGTAAACGATCATCTTATTAATATCCTGTTGCGTATCTTCTGTAACTATTTTTTCCATCTTCTCAATATCTCCTTTAAGCAGATTGTCAACGGAGACATCAAATATTTCACTTAGCAACAGAACGCTTTGAATATCAGGATAGCTCTTTCCGTTTTCCCAGTTCGATACTGTCTGCCTCGATACAAAAAGCTTATTCGCAAGTTCATCCTGATTAATTCCTTGAACATTCCTTAATTCCTTTATTCTAATCCCAAGTTCCATATATTGCCGTCTCTCTTTCTGCTTAAGAATATCGAGATATCTGTTTATCCGCCATCAAAAAACTTTTACACAAACAATAGTGGGATGTAAAAAATTCTTTACATCCCACTGTTTTACGCTTATGTCAGTCGCATAAATAAATTAGCAAGCCCGACTACGACCAATATCGGGAACGCTATGGAAATAAGTCCGCCAAATACCAATCCTACCAGAATAAGCGGTAAAAATACCAAAAATGTCATAACCTTGAAGATTCCCCAGGTTGCCTTAAAAGCAAACCCGATCATCCTACCGAAAATTCCGAAGAATAATATAATAAATAACAGTGTCAACATAATTCCCACCAACCTTTCAAATATAAGTTATCTTTATCCGATGCTTGTTGATATATTTATTATATTCTGTCCCGCCACCGATATATATACTCGATGTAGTGAAAAAAACGTGTTTAATTCGCTTTTTTCGCAAATTTGCAAAAGACTCATTATCAATCAACTATCGAATACTGCATAAGTTCGTACTTAAGCTTCGTTCCCTCTGCTATTCCATCGGGCAAAAGAGCTCTTGCCACAAGCTTAAGATCATCTGATTCGATATCAGTTCTGCGAAGATTTGCATAATCGCCGTCTATACTTTCAACTACATAAAACCAAGTTTCCATTTTACTATTCTCCCTATAACATCATAATCCATCCGACTATAAATCTTTTTCACTTTAGCATATAGCCGCTATAAAAGTAAAGAAATCCAACATGCCTGAATACAAAAGCAACTTTTGCAAAGAAATAGCTATCAAATGATTAGATTTATCTATAAAATAGCAATATGATATTTATTATCAAAAAACTATCCTGAAAGGAGAAGGTTATGAAAATATATAATGTAAACGATCCTGAATTCACAAATTACGGCAGGATTATCGAGGGTTATGAAGAAGAAAAGAAGGCAATCGTGGAGGCTCTTAAATCAAGCACTCCCGTTCCCGAGGGAACTGATTATGTTGCCGAAGAGCCTGCTCTTCAGTCACTTGCGGCAGCTACATCAATTTCAAACAGCCTCTTTGGCGGTTCAGATATGCAGTTCGGATGGTGCAACGGACACAATACCAAGCTCAACTGTCTTGAGTATCACCGTTCATCAGAGATCAACCTTGGTTCAACAGATTTCATTCTTTTACTTGCTAAAAGAGAAGAAATCGTAAACTACAAGATTGATTCAAGCAAGGTTAAAGCTTTCCTTTGCCCTGCAGGCACAATGATTGAAGTTTACGCTACAGCACTTCACTATGCTCCCTGCCAGGCAAGCAAAGATTCAGGATTCCAGGTTCTTGTAGGACTTCCTAAGGGAACCAACGTTGGCAAGCCTGAGTTTGAAGCTCGCAACCAGGAAGACCGCATGCTCACAGCAACAAACAAGTGGCTCCTTGCTCACGCAGAAGCTTCTGAAGCAGCAAACGGCGCATGGGTTGGAATCACAGGCGAGAACATCGATATCGCAAGCGATCTTGCATAATACAATACTCTGAATTGATTCAAAACAATGCACCTCGGATTTTTTGCCGATGTGCATTGTTTTTTGTGCACCTATCGTCACACAAAAAAGACACTTCTTAGAATCTCTTCTAAAAAGTGTCTTCAATAATTTACTTATATACTGATTACTCAGCTACGTAAGGCATAAGTGCAAGGTGTCTTGCTCTCTTGATAGCAGAAGTAAGCTCTCTCTGGTGCTTAGCACAGTTTCCTGTGATTCTTCTGGGAAGAATCTTGCCGCTCTCAGAAACGAACTTCTTAAGCTTAGCTGTATCCTTATAATCAATTACGTTATCTTTTCCGCAAAATACACAAACTTTCTTTCTTCTGTGCATTCCGCCCTTTCTCCTCATAGGAGCATCGGATTTATCAGACTTTGTGAAAGCCATTATAATATTCCTCCTTCAATTAATTGAACGGCAGCTCCTCGTCAATTCCGTCGGGAATATTCATGAAGCCGTCGCCGGCTGCAGAAGGTGCGGGCTCTCCTTGGGGAGCAACGCCTCCAAATGATCCTCCGTTGGAGGATGCTGCATTCTTGGATTCAGCGAATTCCTGATCCTCTGCAACTACATCAGTTGTGTATACCTTAACGCCATCCTTATTGGTATAACTACCTGTCTGGATACGTCCTGTTACGATAACCTTAGTACCCTTCTTAAGATATTTCTCAGCAAACTCGCCGGCTCTACCAAAAGCTACGATACCGATGAAATCTGCTGTCTGAGCATCCTGCTGGTCTCTTCTTGCAAATCTTCTATCTACAGCAAGTGTATATCTTGCTACAGCCATAGGCTCGTTGCCTTGTGAATATCTTACATCCGGATCTCTTGTTAAACGTCCCATTAGTATAACTTTGTTCATATTTTCGTCCTCTTCTATTTAAGCCTCGTTCTTAACGCATAAATATCTGATGACACCGTCCATAATACGCATGCGAGCTTCAATCTCTGCAGGAGTTGTTGCTTCGCCATCGAACTGGATGAAATAGTAGAAGCCTTCTGTCATCTTCTCGATCTCATAAGCAAGCTTCTTCTTTCCCCAATCATCAATGTTAGTAATCTGACCACCATGCTTCTCGATAGTCTTCTTTACCTTCTCGATGACTGCTGTTCTGGCATCGTCTTCGATCTTTGCACTAACAACAACGGCTAATTCGTATTTGTTCATGCTATTTGTTACCTCCTTTTGGTCTCTGGCTACTTGTATCAGTCAAGCAGCAAGGAATTTATCACAGAATAATACTCTAACATATATATATATCAAATGCAAGTATTTTATCTTATCCCTTTGATGCTCTTTTCCACAATTTTCCTTGAAATCATTACCTGATGTCCACAGCCAAGACACTTGAGTCGGAAATCTGCGCCAACACGCAAAACTTCCCATTCAAAGCTACCGCAAGGATGTTGTTTCTTAAGTTTTATGATATTTCCAACCTGAATATCCATTAAATCTGATCCAAAATCTCCCCTATTGCTCCCTGAACAACCAGATCGGCCTGCCTGTCTCTTGGCGTAGCCGATTTGTTGATCAGAACAAGTTTATTTCCCCTGTAATAGTCAATAAGCCCTGCTGCAGGATAAACAGCAAGTGAAGTACCGCCTATTATGAGAACATCTGCATTGCTGATATAATCAACCGCTTTCTGCATTATTCCCATATCAAGTCCCTCTTCGTACAAAACAACGTCAGGTTTTATCCTGCCACCGCAACTACATACAGGCACGCCCTCAGCATTTGCCATATAATCAAAATCATAGAACTTTCCGCATTTTTCACAATAATTTCTATGTACGCTTCCATGAAGTTCAAGAACCTCTTTACTTCCCGCAGCCTGATGAAGCCCGTCTATGTTTTGAGTTATAACGGCTTTAAGCTTTCCCTTTTTCTCAAGTTCAGCAAGCTTAATATGCGCTTTATTGGGCTTAACGCCGGTAATGAGAAGTTTATCCTTATAGAATCTAAAGAACTCTTCAGGCATTCTCATATAAAATGTATGACTTAAAATCTGCTCCGGAGGGTACTTGTACTGCTGATGATAAAGACCATCTTCGCTCCTGAAATCAGGAACACCGCTCTCTGTCGATACTCCCGCACCACCAAAAAAGACAATATTATCCGATCCATCAATTATTTCCTTTAACTCTTTTACAGCTTCGTCCATATTATCCCCCTTCACCAATCAAATATAATCAAAATCCTGCTTTCTTAAGAAGTGCAGCCAAAGACGTCGTTGCATCTCCATCACTTGGATATTCAATTTTCTCTTCAGTGATCTCGGTTGCAGCTATATCTTCAAGTGCTTTCATGCTAAGGCTAAGCTTTCCGTCTTTTATCGAAATAACTTTTACTTTAACTTTCTGTCCAACTTTTAAAACTGCAGAAGGATGCGCAATCCTGTTATTACAGATCTGAGATATATGTACAAGTCCGCTAAGGCCATTTCCCAAGTCAACAAAAGCTCCATAATTCTGCAAACTCTCAACAGTTCCTTCCGTTACAAGTCCGACCTCTACGTTAGAAACCATTTCTTTTCTCTGAATATCAGCCTGCTCCTTAAGGAAATCCTTTGCAGAAAGAACAAGTTTACCATTTTCTTCATCAGAAGTGATAACTCTCACCTTAACCGTCTTACCTACATAATCACCAAGCTTATCTTCTTCAACAAAAGAAAGGTCAAGTTTAGAAGCGGGAATAAAACCTCTGATTCCTTCAAGGAAAGCAACTGCGCCTCCCTTAACAGCCTCTGATATCTTAACATCAACATATTCTCCCGATTCAAGTAATTCATTCAGCTTGTCCCATGCGAGAACTTCATTTGCTCTTCTCTTGGATAAAAGAATATTTCCCTCACCGTCATCCGTTGAGATAACAGTTGCTGATACTTCATCTCCGACATTTATATCCTTATGTATTGAAAATTTTGGATCGTTACTCAGTTCCTCAAGTTTTATTATTCCCTGAGTATAATATTTAATATCCAAAATAACCTCTGTATCAGTTACACCGATAACGGTGCCATCTATAATATCTCCTTCCTTGATCTTTCTGAAGGAACTTTCTATTTCCTTGCTAAAATCTTTCATTGTCTCTTCTGCCATATAAAATAACCTCCAATTAAATCAGTTAAAAAGATTATAGCACAAAAAAACTGTGAATAATTCAATACTCACAGTTTTTAGAGGTGACAGGCGGATTTGAACCGCCGCTCAAGGTGTTGCAGACCTATGCCTTACCGCTTGGCTATGTCACCAAATATGTACTTACTCAATAAAACTAAGTGACTCCGACGAGAATCGAACTCGTGTTACCGCCGTGAAAGGGCGATGTCTTGACCGCTTGACCACGGAGCCATATTACAGACCGTAGTTACAGTCTTCTTCGTACCAAGCTACTCTTCCTTCA
>JAEEGH010028387.1_pt1 | contig 11013 bp, 5 predicted proteins | sample 9134181 | NCBI WGS metagenome assembly JAEEGH01 (sample SAMN16246544, study PRJNA631951) | gut metagenome | biome: gut microbiome; feature: rumen; material: DP-attached | host: Bos | place: Iran: Karaj | collected 2018-10
CTTGCGGGCAATGTCTCCTCTGGTCTCAACGCCGTCCTGATCGACAGCCATGAAGTCGGCTGCCAGAACTGGACGGACGGCTTCGAGGCGTCGTTCGAGAAGATCGCCGGATACCCGTTGCGTCGATGGATGCCGGTGCTGGCGGGGCGCGTCATCGTGGACTCGGAATCGTCCGAACGATTTCTGGAGGATTTCCGCCGCGTCATCGCCGACCTGTTCGCGAAGAACTATGCCGGCCGCTACGCCAAGATGTGCCATGAGCGTGGGCTTCAGCTCCAGATAGAGCCTTACGGCAACTGTCCGTCCGACGACCTTCAATTCGGTGGCGCCGCCGACGTGCCCATGGCGGAGTTCTGGTCGCGGGCCGCACTCGGCGACCATTCGGTCGATACGCGCAATTCCCGTCTCGCCGCCCATCTCGCCCACGTCTGGGGGCGGCGCATCGCGGCGGCGGAGGCGTTCACGGGCGACCCTGCGGTCGGGAGCCGCTGGCTGACGACGCCGTTCACCATCAAGGCGCAGGGCGACCGCGCCTACGCCAACGGCATCAACCGCGTCGTTTACCATCGTTTCGTCCACCAGCCGTGGACCAATCCCGACAGGCTTCCCGGCATGACCATGGGCAAATACGGCATGCACTTTGACCGGACGCAAACCTGGTGGCCGCTCGTCGGTCCGTGGCTGCGCTACCAGGCGCGCTGCCAGTGGATGCTGCAGGAGGGAACCTTCTGCGCCGATGTTCTCTATTACGGCGGCGAAGAGGCTCCCAACGGTGTCGGCTACGACTCGCAGCCCCTTGCGGGCCACGGATGGGACGTCTGCGCGACCGAGGCTCTGGAAAGGCTGAATGTGCGCGAGGGCCGGGTCGTGGCGCCCGGCGGCGTCTCGTATGCGCTTCTGTCGCTGCCAAAGCGGGAATTCGCGAGCGCTCGCGTCCTGCGCGCGGTCGAGCGTCTCCTCGACACCGGGGCACGCGTCTGCTGCGAGCAACGTCCGTCCCGCGCGTATGGCGCGCCCGGGCTGTCCGGCGCGGACGATGCCGTCAGCGCCGACGTGGCGCGCATCTGGGCCAAAGGCGTGATGGAGTGCTCCGCAGGCGAGGCGCTCCGGCGCCTCGGCATCGCGCCGGACTGCACCTTCTCGAAGGAAGGCGCGCAGTCCGGCGCCGCGTTCATCCACCGCCGCGACGATTCGGCCGACTGGTATTTTGTCGCACTCAACAACGAAAACGAGACGGCCTTCGAGGCGTCGTTCCGCCAAACGGGGCGGATGCCGGAGATCTGGAACGCCGAGACCGGCGACATCGCGGACGCCGCCGCATGGCGCGTCGAGGGCGGACGGACCATCGTCTCGCTCTCGCTTCCGCCGAGCGGTTCGGCGTTCGTCGTGTTCCGACGCGACACCGACCTCCTCGGAAGCGCGCCGGTTCAAGCGGCGGAAACGATCGCGGCCACGACGCCGGAAGGACCGTGGCACGTCTCCTTTCCGGTCGATTGGTACACGGGCGGCGAAACCGTGAAGACGCGCGAATGGCCGATCTTGCACGACTGGACTTCCGACCACGACCCCGACATCCGTTTCTTCTCCGGGACGGCCCGGTATTCCGCGACAATCCCGCTTGCGACGCGGCGTGGCGGGCGGGTGTCGCTCGACCTGGGCGATGTGAAAAACTTCGCCGTCGTCACGGTGAACGGCCGGACATTTCCTCCGCTGTGGCGCCCGCCGTTCCGCGTGGACGTCACCGACGCCGTGCGCCCGGACGACACGGAACTGGACCTCGTCATCGAAATCACCAACCTCTGGCCAAACCGGCTGATCGGCGACGACTTCATGGAGGAGGACTGCAATTGGCGACCTGGAAACGGCGGCGACCGCAGGGACGGGCTGTGGTCGATTCCGGACTGGGTGAAACGTGGCGAACCTTCCCCGACCGGGCGCCACACCTTTACGACATGGCGCCATTGGACGCGCGACGACGCGCCACTGCCGTCGGGGCTACTGGGGCCCGTGCGACTCATCATCGCCGCGCCACCGGAAAACGACTCACATGCGCATTGGCACCAGCAGGGTGGAACGAAATCCGCATTTGCAGATTTCGTTCCAGAGTTTCGCTTGCGTCCAGAAGCGTCTTGTGGCATGATTCCGCCCGTCGGGTAAACAGGTGACAGCCATGAAAACATCCCTCGTCCTTCTCCTTTCCTCGGTTCTCGCGGTTTCGGCCTCCGCACAGACGCTCGTCTTCGCCGGCGACTCGACGCTCGACGACCACCGCGGCGACGAAACCAAGTACGGAAGCTGGGGGAGCAATCTTCGGCCGCAGCTCCGCGACGGCTGCTCCATCGTCAACTGGGCGCAGTGCGGGCGTTCCACCAAGACTTTCATCGCCGAGGGCTGGTGGGACAAGGTGCTGGCCTCGGCCTGTCCGGGCGACTTCGTCCTCATCCAGTTCGGCCACAACGACCAGAAGGTGGACAAGCCCGTGGGCGTGCCGGTCCCCGAGTTCAAGGAGAACCTCGCCCGCATGGTGGCGGACGTGCGCGCCACGGGCGCGACCCCTGTCTTCGCGACGCCCATCGTGCGTCTGTGGTACAAGAACGGCCTCGTTCAGGACTTCGGTCTCGATGACTGGGCGGAGGCCATGCGCGAAAGCGCCGCCGAACTCGGCGTCGATCTCGTGGACATGCGTAACGTGGCGCGTGCCGCCGCCAACGAGGCGGGCGAGGAAGAGGCGCTTACCTGGAACGCCCCCGAAGACCGCACCCATCCCGCGCCCAAGGGCGCCCGCCACTACGCCGGCCTCTTCCTCGCCGAGATTCGCCGCCTCAAGTTGCCTCTCGCCGAACTCTTCGTTGCACCTTCGCCACCAGAAGCATGAAAACAACAGCTACCCTCACCACATCCGTTTCGCCCGAAACCATGCGGGCGATCTACGACGAGGTCAAAACGCCCGTCAAGGCCGGCATGGCGCTTGTTCCCGCTACCGGCGAGATGGTCGACGACCCCACGGTCTTCCGCCACGGCGACGCGTGGTACATGATGTTCATCCGCTTCGACGGAAAGGGATACGAGACGCATCTGGCGAAGTCGGACGACCTCCGCACCTGGACGCGGCTAGGGCGCATCTTCTCGCGCGGCGCGGAAGGGCAGTGGGACGCGGCGCAGGCCGACGGCTGGCCGGCCCTCGTTGACACGCGTTGGGATGGTCCAAACACGCTCAACATGTTCGCCGGGAAGTACTGGATGATGTATCTGGGCGGTGCGAAAAATGGCTACGAGACAGATCCTCTTTCAACCGGTGTCGCATGGACGGACGATCCGTCGGCCGTGAGAGAGTGGGCGCGTTACGCGGGCAACCCCGTGTTGCAGCCGTCAGACTCATCCGCCCGCGCCTTCGAGCGGGCGACGATCTACAAGCACTTCACCGTGGAGGATCCGTCCCGCGCATGCGGCGGGCGGTTCGTCAACTTCTACAACGCCGCCGACAAGGTCTCGCACCGCGAGGCGATCGGCATGGCGGTTTCGGACGACATGCTCCACTGGCGGCGCGTGGGGGACGTACCCGTGATTGAGAATGGCGACCCGAAGAAACATTCCATTTCGGGCGACCCGATGTTCCGCCGCATCGGCGACCTCTGGGTGATGTTCTACTTCGGCTACCAGTGGAGGCCCGGTGGCGCGTTCGACACGTTCGCCTGCTCCTACGACCTGAAACACTGGACGAAGTGGGACGGCGAGCCGCTCATCAAGCCGTCCGCCGACTTCGATCGCACGCATGCGCACAAGCCGTGGGTGTTGAAGCACGACGGCGTGGTCTACCACTACTACTGCGCAGTCGGCAGCAAGGGCCGCGGCATCGCCCTCGCCACCTCCGTACCGTGAATGTTCCCAAATGAGCGTCATGGAAAAGATGGTGGCCGTGGCGTGATCGAGAAGATTGAACGATCGGAATAGAAACGAGGAGGTAGGGGTGACTGGTGGGCAGTGGTACACCAGTCTGCCATAAGATTTCCCCAAATGGTACATAATAGTTCTTGTTTGGATAGGCGAACGGGCGTATAATAGTTGGCGCAAAAACGTTGAGAGGATGTTACAGGGAACGCAATCTTCTAGTAAAGAGCAATTGACAAAGGAAACCAAAATGCAAAGACGAGAATTCATCAAGTCGGGTGCGATTGCTGCAGGTGCGATGGCCGTGCCGAACATGCTGCGCGCACAGGGATCGAAGGCGCGCGTGCGCATGGGTTTCATCGGCGTGGGGAACCGCGGCACGCAGCTCTTGCACATCTTCATGAAGAACCCGCTCGTCGAGGTGACGGCGCTGTGCGACATCTACGAACCGTACCTGAAGCGCGACGAGTCGGCGTACGACCCCAAGTTCTTCGAATGGGGGCTGAAGGGGCGCATACCCTCGTTCCACCAGAAGGACGGTTCCCTCAAGCCGCAGGAGGCGGCGCTGGCCGCGCGCGTCAAGGCCGGAACGTGCAGGCTCTACAAGGATTACAAGGCGCTGCTCGCGGATCCGAACGTGGACGCCGTCTGCATCGCCACGCCCGACCACTGGCACGCGATCATGACGATCGACGCGATCAAGGCCGGCAAGGACGTCTACTGCGAGAAGCCCCTCACCGCCACGGTCGCCGAGGGCCGCGCGATGGTGAACGCGCAGAAGAACTCGCGCCAGATCGTGGCCGTGGGCCTCAACAGGCGCGGCAACGACGCGTACCGCGAGCTGAAGAAGGCGATCGACACCGGCAAGTTCGGGACGTTCCGCACGGGCCGCGCGGCACGCGTGTCGAACATCTTCCCGAACGGCATCGGCAAGTGCCCGCCGTGCGATCCGCCGAAGGGCATGGACTGGGACGCCTGGCTCGGGCCGCGCGCGTATCGTCCCTACAAGTACACCACGGCCCCCTACTATTTCCGCTGGCACGTGGACTTCTCCAGCCAGGTCGGCAACTGGGGCGTGCACTATCTCGACGCGATGCGCTGGATGATGGACGAGCGCGCGCCGTGCGCCGTCACGGCCGTGGGCGGGAAGTACTACACGGGGGACCGGTCCGACGCGGAGATCCCGGACACGATGTTCTGCCTCTACGAGTTCGCGAGCGGCAAGGCGATGGAGTTCAACGTGTTCGAGGGCGGACGCTCCAACCCGATCAGGCAGGGCGAGCTGGAGCTGGCCTCCGGCGACGCGACAGTGTTCGCCGACCAGCGCGGATGGCAGATACTCCCGTCGAAGGGCAAGGAGTTCAACAACCCGCTCAATCCGTTCGAGCCGCAGAAGTACGTGTTCAAGGAGGCCTTGCTGGACGACGGGTCGGCGGAAAGCGCGACGAGGAACGTGATCGGCGATTTCATCGACCGCTGCCTCGACCGCAATCCGCAGGTGCTCTGTCCGCTGGAGGAGGGCCATCGCTCGACATGCTTCGCCCATCTCGCGAACATCGCCTACAAGCTCGGCAAGCGCCTTGAATGGGACGCCGACGCCGAACGCTTCACGAACTGCGACGAGGCGAACAAGCTGCTGCACTACCAATACCGCGACGGTTACAGCCTGGGGTGACTTATTGTCGTTCCCGGGGAATTGCCCAAGGCAAAGTTAAGTGAGGAATCCTTATGGATAACGTTTGGTTGGTTGAATCAAGTCTGGCGATCGGGTTGGCTCTGTTCGCGCCACTGCAAACGTTGGCTGGGGGATCCGAGTGGACGATCTCGAAAGGTGTGGCGAAGTACGTGCGAATCGAGGGCGACAGGCTCATCGTGGACGTGCCGTCGGGCGTCTCGAACGTCTGCGCGTATGCGACGAAGCAGATCGACCTCTCCGACTGGGTGCACTGCCGGCTCGAAGCCGAGGTGAAATGCCGGGGCACGCGCGTCGTGCGCGACCCGCGGCCGGCACGCGGCGTCAAGCTCTCGCTGCACTACACCGATTCCCAGGACGGGGATCGTCGTTATCCGGCCGCCTCGGCGCCGGAGGATGGCGACTTCGGCTGGACGAACCTGCAGCTGGCCGTCTCGTTCGGCGAAGTGCCGGTGGCCGCGTCGCCGAAGCCGCAGCTGGTTCTGGGGCTGCAGCAGACGTCCGGACGCCTTGAGTTCGACCTTTCCTCGTTCCGGTTCCGCAAGGCGCCGCCGCTCTTCCCGCAGCGGGACAACGACTACCAGGTGAAATACCCCGCCGCCGTCGCCGCGCGCGGACGCATGCGCGGCGTGATGGGCCGGGGCGTGTGCCGCAACACAGAGCAGGACATCGAGGACCTGAAGAACTACGGCGCGAACCTCGTCCGCCTGCAGATGAACGGCTTCGCGTCGAGGAAGCGCAAGAAGGCCGCGACGCTCACCGACTGGAACGAATGGCTCGAGCGCAACCTCGTCCACGCCGAACAGGTTCTCGGATGGCTAGAGAAGCGCGACATGCAGATGGTGCTCGACCTGCACAACCCGCCTCTGGGCGGCTACGGCCGTTCGGGCGACGTGTTCTACGTGCAGGAATACGCCGACCGGTTCGTGGAGGCGTGGCGCGAGATCGCGAAACGCTTCAAGGGCCGCAAGGGCATCTACGGCTACGACCTCATGAACGAGCCGGCGCAGACTAGGCGCGCCCTGCCGGACTGCGACTACTGGAACATCCAGCGCCGCGCCGCGGAGGCGATAAGAGCCATCGACCCCGACGTCACCATCATCTTCGCCGCCAACGACTGGAGCTCGGCGCGGGCCTTTCCGTATCTGCAGGCCCTCGAGATGGACAATGTCATCTACGAGGTGCACATGTACACGCCCGGCTGGTTCACCCACCAGGGCGCGAACGGAGCGCCGAGGCCCGAGCCCGGCAAGGAGCTCGCGTATCCGAACCTCGAGCGCGGCGTCGACAAGGCGATGCTCCGCAAATGGCTCCAGCCCGTCGTGGACTTCCAGCGCCGCCACAACGCCAAGATCTTCGTTGGCGAATTCTCCGCATGCATCTACGCCCCCGGCGCCGGGCGCTATCTCCGCGACTGCATTTCGCTCTTCGAGGAGTTCGGCTGGGACTGGACCTACCACTCCTTCCGCGAGGCGAGGTGGTGGAACGTGGAGACGGTGATAGACCCCGCCACCGGCAAGTCGGTGCCGTGCAAGGACAACGACCGGTTCCACGCGCTTATTGACGGCTTCAACGGGCGCGACGGATCGTTCAAGGGCGCGGGGACGGCGTGGGTGGACGCCTTCGACCTCTCCGGGGCGGTGTGCGGATACGGCAAGCGCGTCCGCGCGGGGAAGTCCGTGGACGGCAATCCGCTCGTCGCCTCCGGCAAGACATACGAGCGCGGGTTCGGCACGCACCCTGAAAGCGCCATCCTCTTCAGGTCCAACGGAAAGGCCGACGCCTTCGACGCGCTTGTGGCGCTCGACGACGACGCCAAGAACGCCGGCTCCGGCAAGAGCTACGGTCGCCCCACGGCGTGCTTCAAGGTGTGGGCGGACGGACGGATCGTGTGGAGCTCCGGAAACTTGAAGCTCGGCCAGAAGCCGGTGCCCGTGCATGTGCCCCTCGCGGGCGCGAAGGAGATCGTCCTCGAGACGACGGGCGGCGGCAAGTGGACCGCCTTCGACGCCGCCAACGCCGACTGGCTCGACGCGCGCTTCACATGCTCTGACGGCGCCCTGCTCGAGGTGGTGGACGATCCAGCGCTCAAGGCCCAGCTCGGCGTGCTCACGCCCAAGGAGGGCCCCGAGCCGCGCATCAACGGCGCCGACATCTGGGGCGTGAGGCCCGGCCATCCAGTCATCTTCCGCGTGGCGACCTCCGGCGCGCGCCCGATGAAGTTCTCCGCGAAGGGCCTGCCGGCCGGCGTGACGCTCGACGCGCACGGCGTCCTGCGCGGCGTCGCCCCCGAAACGCCCGGGAACTATGACATTGAAGTGACCGCGTCGAACGCGAAGGGCAAGGCCGTGCGCACCATCCGCCTGGCCGTAGGCGGCACGATCGCCCTCACGCCTCCCATGGGCTGGAACAGCTGGAACACGCTCTGCTACCGACTCACCGCAGAAAAGGCGATGGCCGCCGCCAAGGCGATGCACGATTCCGGGCTCGCGGACCATGGCTGGGCATACATCAACCTCGATGACTGGTGGGAGATGAACAACTCCGAAAACCCGCGCGTCGAGATGCGCAAAAAGGACTTCGGCGGACGCGAGGACGTGATCGGGCCCGCCCGCGACGCCTCCGGCAAGATCAACCCCAACCGGTCCTTCCCCGACATGAAGGCCCTCACCGACTACATCCACTCCTTCGGGCTCAAGGCCGGCCTCTACTCTTCGCCCGGTCCGCTCACTTGCGGCAAGTGCGAGGGCAGCTACGGACACGAGCTCCAGGACGCCGAGAGCTGGGCTGATTGGGGATTCGACTACATCAAATACGACTGGTGCAGCTACAACGACATCTTCAAGAAGGAGACGGGCCACAGCTGCTGGGACAAGGGTGTGTTCGATGACGTCTCCCTGCGCGAGGCGTTCATCAAGCCCTACAGGCTGATGGGTGAATGCCTCGCCAAGCAGAAGCGCGACATCGTTTACTCCTTCTGCCAGTATGGCATGGCGCACACGGAGACTTGGGGCGCGGGAATAGGCGGGCAGTGCTGGCGCAGCTGGGAGGACCTTAAAGACGCCTGGGTCTGGATGGAGGCCGCCGTGGAGGGGCGCATCGACGCCGAATACTGGAAATACAACCGGCCGGGCTGGTGGGCCGACCCGGACATGATGATCGTGGGCCAGCAGTACTCGTTCGGCTACGACCATCCCTCGTTCCTCACACCGAACGAGCAGTATACGCACGTCTCGCTGTGGGCGATGGTTGGCTCGCCGCTTCTCATCGGATGCGATCTCACGACGATGGACGCCTTCACGCGGAACCTGCTCGTGAACGACGAGGTGATCGCCGTGAGCCAGGACCGCCTTGGCAAGGTGGCAAGGCGCATCCGCCACACCGATGCCGAGAGCGTCTGGACGCGTCCGCTAGTCGGCGGCTTCACGGCGGTGGCACTCGTGAACCGCTATCCGTTCGCGCGCGAGATGAAGGTGTCATTTGACGAGCTCGGCCTGAACGGGCAGTGCTGGGTGAAGGACCTCTGGCGGCAGAAGTGCGAGGGCAAGCACTCCGGGTTCTACGTAGTGACTGTTCCGCCGCACGCCACGAAGCTCGTGAAGATGCGCCCCGTGGACTGCCGCAAATGCGATTAAGCTGATCCCAGAAGAAAAGGAGACGATGATGATACGGGAGAAATTCGACTTGACCGGCAAGACGGCGCTGGTGACAGGCTCGGCGCGCGGAATCGGCCGGGCGATCGCGCTGGCGTTCGCGGAGTTCGGTGCGAAGGTGATTGTGCACGGTTCCAGACCGTCGGCGCCGCTCGACGAGGCGCTCGCTGCGGTGCGCCGTCTTTCGCCGGAGAGCTATGCGGTGGCGGTGGACCTCGCCGATCCGCGGCAGGTGGAGACCATGCCGTGCGACGTGGACATCCTCGTCGCGAATGCCTCCATCCAGGAGCGTATGAAGTGGGGCGAGTTCACGATGGAGGAGGCGCGCAAGGAGGCGCAGGTGAACTACCTCGCCACGCTTCGGATGTTCCAGATGGCGTATCCGCACATGAAGGAGAAGGGATGGGGGCGGCTCATCACGGTGGGGAGCGTGCAGGAGAGGCGTCCGCATCCCGAGATGATCGGCTACGCCGCCACGAAAGGCGCGCAGGAGAACATGGTGCGGAACATCGCGCGGCAAGTGGCCAAGGAGGGTATAACCGTGAACAACATCTGCCCCGGGGTGTTCTTCACGGACCGCAACAAGGACGCCCTCGGCGACCCCGTCTATGCGAAGAAGGTGACGGACGCCATACCGATGCACGACTACGCCGTTCCGGAGGACGCCGCGGGCGCGGCGCTGCTTCTCGCCTCCGACGCCGGCCGCTACATAACCGGCTCGACGATAATGGTGGACGGCGGACTCTCCCTGCCGGGCTGATCAGCCTTCAGTGCCGCGGATCTTGATGTGCAGCTCGCGGAGCTGCTGCTCCGTGACGAAGTTCGGCGCGTTCATCATGAGGTCCTGCGCCTTCTGGTTCATCGGGAAGGCGATCACCTCGCGGATGTTCGCAGTGTCGGCAAGCAGCATGACCATGCGGTCGACACCTGGCGCGATGCCGCCGTGCGGCGGCGCGCCGAACTGGAATGCGCTATGCAGGGCGCCGAATTTCTGTTCGACGACATCCTTGGTGTAGCCGGCTATCTCGAATGCCTTGTACATGACTTCCGGCAGGTGGTTGCGGATGGCGCCGGACGACAGCTCGATGCCGTTGCACACGACGTCGTACTGGTATGCGACGATGTCCAGCGGCTGCATTTCGTTCAGGGCCTTCAGCCCGCCCTGCGGCATGGAGAAGGGATTGTGGGAAAAGATGATCTTTCCGGTCTCGGGGTCCTTCTCGAAGAACGGGAAATCGACGATCCAGCAGAACTTGTAACAGTTCTTTTCGCAGATGTCGTTCGTGAGGTTCTCGGCGATGTTTGTCCGCACGAGCCCTGAGAGACGGTGGCACTCGTCCACGTCCGCCGCCATGAAGAAGAGGCAGTCGCCCGGTTCCATCTTGGCGAGCGCTTTCATCTCCTCCAGCTGTTCGGGTGAGAGGAACTTTGCGATCGGACCCTTGAGTTCGCCCTCCTTAGTCCAGGATATGTAGCCAAGGCCCTTGCCGCCGTTCTCTTTGACATATGCTTCTCGCTTGTCGAACCATGTGCGGGCCTCTACGCCCACGATGCCCTTGACGAGCAGGCCCTTGACGAGACCGCCATGCTCCACGCACGCGGCGAACGCCTTGAAGTTGGCCTTCGCGAAGAAGTCCGACATGTCGAACCACTTGAGCGGGTTGCGGAGGTCGGGCTTGTCGGAGCCGTAGACCATCATCGCGTCGCGGTACTTGATGCGCGGCCACGGGGCGGCGTTGCACTGCCAGGTGGAGAACTTGGCGAAGGTCTTCCCGACGA